>Ga0208112_100141_pt1 | contig 112206 bp, 78 predicted proteins | sample HotLakConsoUCCLE_FD_184736 | JGI IMG/M metagenome (GOLD analysis project Ga0208112, IMG submission 184736) | Hypersaline microbial mat communities from Hot Lake, Washington, USA - Hot Lake Consortium UCC-LE (SPAdes) (version 2) ...
TGCGAGCCCTCGAGTTCTTCTTCCCGCGCCGCCAGCTTGGCATGGGCGGCTTCCAGTTCTGCCCTCTCCGCTTCGCTTTTCGCGCGGTCCTCCTCCAACATCCGCGTCAAGGCCGCTGTCTCTTCGAGGCGGGCCGCCTTTTCCGTCTTGAGTTCCTTGTGCGAGCCCTCGAGTTCTTCTTCCCGCGCCGCCAGCTTGGCATGGGCGGCTTCGATCTCCCTTGCGGCCTCGGCAGCCGCGGCTTCAACCTTTCGCAAGGACTTCTGAAGTTCCGCCTTTTCGTCGACGACGGAAACAAGCTGGTTTTGCAAGTCAAAGATCAAGCTTTGTGTTTCGGACAGCTTTTTGCTGCGTAGTTTATAAGCCTCCCGCAAATCGGGAAGCTCTTGTTGCGCCTCTTTGTCCCGTGCCTGTGCTTCAGCCAAAGCCTTGGTCAGGCACGAAACCTTAATCTCCAACGCACGCACCTCTTCCATAGCTGCGATGCTTTGACCGAGGCGGCGGAATACGACGTCGATATCGCCGGGAACTTCTCCGTGCTCACGAGCGGTCATAAGCTTTTTCAGGCGTAGCGGCTGATCCTCCCCGATCGGAAAAACGCGCACCCCAGCACCTTCGCGAAATTCCAAACAATCGAGCCGGTCGAGCTGCTTACCGAAAGAGGAGCGGTAATCGCAGCAGTGACGTAGCGCGTTGGTACCGTGGAAAACCAAAATGGCATTGCTGCCGAGGCGCTCAACCAGGTCTTCAACGTGTGGCGGATCGGCCTCCGGCAATGCGGAGAGATCGACAAACAGGAAGTCGAGCTCATTCTCGCCGAAGATCTCGATAGCTTCGCCCAAATTGGCGACTGCACGCAGATCGGAAATGCCCTCGTAGAATTGTTCGGCGTGCTCCCTCAGAGCAGTCGGTGGCTGGCTGCACTCCTCACCGCTCTTTCGATCGGTCCAGAAGCCTAGGCCTGTGCATCGGCCACCCGAATTTAGCTTGTCAATGGCCTGGCAGAGAAGGAAATGCGAAAACCCGTCGCCTGCCCCCAATACACCGGCACGGCGAACATGGGCATCCGCTGCGAGCCAGAACAGAAGAGGCGCATGAGATTGCACGGGCGAGCTGACCCGAAAGCGTGGGCGCCAGAATAACGGTTTGATCGTCGCCGGAGCGAAGAACTCGTGAGTTGTCGTCGCAACGGCGTTTTCGGGGTTTTCTGTGGTTCGGCTCATCTGCTTTCGTCCTTCTGGCCTTCGATCCGCCGCTCGATCGACTCCGCGGCTTCCAAGTCGTAGAAATTCTGCCGTTGCGCGTAGCTCGCTTGCGCCAGCGCGTCGTTGATGTGCCTCAAATCGTTCGGCGTAAGAAGCCCCGGTGCGACGTCGAACAGGGCCATACGGCCTACCGTTTCGCGCGGTTTCACCCATGCCTCGACCATGTGATAGGGTTTGCGCTCGGCGTAATCGTCGAACAGCACGGTGACCGGACGGGTGATGCGCGCGAGAACCGTCAACATGCAGGCGGCCCGGAAACGTCCGTCGATGAGCACGACATCGGGATGGCGGAAGAAAGGCTCGTCCCAGATCGCGAGGGGGTAGGTGTGAAACCGCGGCCAGTATGCTTCGTCCAGCGGCCGCCCCCATGCCCCGGTCGGACCGATATCGGCATGATAGATCGTGGTCGGGGACGGCATGTCCTGCGCGTCGATATGCGATTGCAGCCTGAGCGCCCAAAGCCGGTCCGATTCCACGCTGAAAACAAGTTTGCCGGGCATCTCTGCGGCGAGAACGGTCGAGCCGCCCGAGCCGTATTCCAGAATGACCCGAGCGGCCCTGTAGGCATCACGCAATACGGCCGCCTCCGGTGCGGGGAACGTGAGTTCGGGCCAGTCTGGGGCGTCAGGTGTCATGGTCGGGGATGGTCTCGCAGGCGCATGAACGTCGTTCTCGGAACAGACTTAACTTGGAGCATAGGGCCAACAAAACAACGGCCGGGGTGTCGCGAAGTGCCTAGGCAATCACCAAGAGCGAAAAAGTCATCACCAAGCGTATTCATCGCACCAAACTAGACTCAATTGCTTGGTGAACAGGCGCCATAATACTATCTCGATACAGCCGCGAGCTCTCCGAAAGAATACTATTCCTGTCAACATCGTCTGACGCCAACCACGGGAAAGCTGCCTTCAGTCGACTCCCAATGGCCCGCGAGGAGAATCGCTCGATTGCGATATTCTGGATTTCTTTCAGATACCCAACGCGTTTGTCATCATCTCGCGACATCCTCTCTATCGTATCAGCAAGAGCCGATGGTTCACAATAAATGGGCAGATCACCAAATGTCCTCCTGAACCAGATCGGCAAAATCACCGGAACTCCCGCTATCATCGCCTCCACGATGGTTCGGCCGAAGGCTTCTCTCAGAGAGCTGTGCGGGAAATATACAAAAGCATCAAGGGTCGAAAGATACTCTGAGACAGCCATGGCTCCAAATTCGTGCACAACCCAGTTTGCAGGGATCTTTCCAAGAATCATTCTGGCATTCTTGGCGCCACCCAGAACATGGATTCTGAAACCCGCTGACTCGGGGTAGACTTGTTCTAACACCTGTCTATTTTCGTGCCACTTCTCCAGCCCATCCCGACCATGACGCCCTATCCGAAACGGCGCTTTCATCGTCGGTTTTGGATCGGCCTCATAGATCGCCAGGTTGAATGTTGGCGTCCAGTCAGAGGTGGACAGCTTGAGATTTCGCCCGCTCGCGCGGGCATAATCCTCGAGCTCCTCGCGCATCACGGGACTTATAGGGCACAAAGTGACGGACTTTGCGCGGATCCTTTCGCTGACATCGACCATATCACCTATCTCATAATATGGTGTTCCGTCGGCTCTGAGCGATGAATTGTTTTTTATGAGATAGACTTGTTCGGCTCGGATGTCGGGGATAATCTGCTTGAAAGTCCGTGAGGTCACAACCTCGGGGTGGCGACATATGAGAAGGTCACAATCTATTCCCCCAACGTCACGCCAGTTGAAAATTTCGCTTCGGTGATTCACATATCTATCAGATTGGGCTTTCCCCAGGAAGCGATCCGGCGGGCAATGCACGACAGCGTAGTTGATCTCATTCTCTTCGAAAAACCGCAACTCATCCAATGTGGATGAAGCGTTGCCCCCTGGAAACCTCGTATTCGTAACGATCACGACTTGCGCTCGAATATCATGCTTCGAACTCAGTCCACCTTCGCGGTGGGAGTGAAAAACTTCGGAAATAGCGCGTTCGTTTACCTGCATTTCTTGTGGAACTTTGAACCGACTCCGATGCGAATCTATTTCCAACCGAGCCGTACTTAAGCTAATGCCTGAATGCCATTCTAGAAACGAGTCTTTGTATTCGGACCTTGTCTTAGATACGCCCCCAATCTCACTATGCCCAAGCGTCGGATGGTTTGTGAGTCCATCAGGATTGTCGAGCATTAGGATTGTTACGTCGACAAGTTGCGGTATTTTCTTGTTTTGAATTTTTTCAATTCGGTGCATTAGCTCAGAATCTCCAGCCATTTTGACTGGATCCCACGCACCCAAGACATCCTTAAAATATTGGCCCTGGATCATAAGTGAAATAAGTCCGCCGCGGCACGCGCCGTCGTGAAAAAAACGACCGATTTGACCCAAACGTACGAATTGGCCATTTCCGGCAATGCGGAGCACGCCAGACATGCAGGTTATCTGTTGGTTCTCGTTGCAAAACTGAATTTGGCCGGACAATCGCGCCGGATGCGCCCAATCATCCGCGTCCTGCCCGGTGATCCAGTCGCCCTTTGCCTGCATGAGCGCGATGTTCTTCGACACATAGGGACCGACATTCACCTTGTTGCGCAGGATCTTGACCCGGTCGTCACTGGCTGCAATCTCCTGAAGCGCCGCCCATGTGCCATCCTCGCTGGCGTCGTCCACGATCAGCAGTTCCAGGTTTCGCCATGTCTGGTTCAGGATCGATTGCGCCGCCATGCGCACCGTTTTCTCGGCATTCCAGGCCGGCATGATGACCGAGATCAGCGGCCCGCCCGTCACCGGCGGCAGGGGGGCCGTCGACAGCCGGTCAAACAGGCTCCCCTCCCCCTCCAGCCGGATCGGGGCGGTGCCGAACCGGGCAAGATAGGCGTTCACATGCGTTTGCCAGCTTGCCTCGTCCCCCGCGGCGATCGCTGCATTGGCGCGCAGGATATGGGCCGTGTAGGCCAGGTCATCCGGCAGGTGCTCTTCGGCGAGCGCGATGGCCAGCTCGTGGTCGCCGGTCCGGGCCACCTCATGGGCTGCCAGGAGGATGCGGTTTCTGTTCGGCGTCGTCTCTTTGCCGACCTTCTTGCGCCAAGTCAGTTTGCCCAGCGGCTCCGCATCATCTGGTATAGCATGGACAACGCGGTTGAACCTCGTATTGAAGTCAGGCCCAGGGTCGCGCTGGATGCGGTGGCCATAAAGCAGGTAATGCTCTGCCGGGTCCATCCCGAGCCTTGCGACGTCAGGATAGGTGTTGCGATACCACTCGGCATCGAACTGACCGGATGCCCTTAGCGCTTCCATTTCGCTTTTCTTGATCTCCAACACGATCACAACCTCAATTCACTGTCTTCCACGTCGAATGCGGCTTTCATATCGAACAGAACGCCGTTCGGCTTCAGAATCCGGCGCAGTCGAGCCGCGCCTGCGCCGACGATGTCTTTGTGGGCGACAGCCAGGATGACGGCGTCATATGCCCCGGTTTCCGGCAGGGTGCCGGAAATGGTCTCGCCGTATTCCTCCTGCACCTCCTCGGGCTTGGCCCATGTGTCGACGATCTCGACCTCCATGTCGTAGGCACGCAGGTTTGTCACCAGGTCGATGACCTTGGTGTTACGGGTGTCTGGGCAGTCTTCCTTGAAGGTAATGCCCGCGACCAGCACCCGGGCACCCATGACATGCAGATCGCGCCGGATCATCGCCTTGATCAGCCGGGTGACCGCATTGCGCGCCATGCCATCGTTGATCTCGCGGGCAGTGCGGATGATATCGGGAATATGGCCGACAGCCATCGACTTGTGCACAAGGTAGTAGGGATCAACCCCGATACAGTGCCCGCCCACGAGCCCGGGACTGAGCCGGATGAAGTTCCACTTCGTGGCTGCAGCGTCCAGCACCTCGTGCGTGTCGATCCCGAGGTGGGAGAACACGATCGAAAGCTCGTTGACGAGCGCGATGTTGACGTCGCGCTGGGTATTTTCGATGATCTTCGATGCCTCGGCAACCCGGATCGAAGAGGCTTTGAATGTGCCGGCCTCGATAATGCTGCTGTAGAGAGCATCGACAAAATCGGCCACCTGCGGGGTCGAGCCCGACGTGACCTTGGTGATCTTGTTGAGTGGGCGGGCCTTGTCTCCCGGATTGATCCGCTCCGGGCTGTAGCCCGCAAAGAAACCGGAGTTGTATTTCAGCCCGGACACCTCCTCGACAGTGGGAATACAGTCCTCCTCCGTCGCGCCGGGATAGACTGTCGATTCGTAGATGACCACGTCGCCTTTTGAGATGACATTACCGACGGTGCGCGAGGCATCCAGCAGCGGCGTCAGATCAGGCTGACGCGACGCGTCGATGGGCGTCGGAACCGCGACGATGTAGACGTTGCAGGCTGAGATGTCCCTGATGTCACTCGAAAAATCGAGAGAAGTCGAGGTTTGCAGGGTAGCGCTGTCAATCTCTCCAGTATGATCAACGCCGCCGCGCAGGTTTTCCACCCGCTTTGTGTCTACGTCGAAACCGATGGTCGGGTATTTTTTACACAACTCCACCGCGAGAGGGAGTCCGACATAGCCGAGCCCAATCACCGCGATCCGCGCACTTTCCAATTTAAGTTCAAAAACCATCAACTAACTACCTCCTGTCCGTCGTCAGATAATTTGGGACGTCTGAGCGAGTTTTCGCTTGGATGCTCTGGCTCTTCCGTGAGTGACGTTATGCACCTTTGGGTTGGTGCAGCAAGTTCCGCATGAGCATGATTTTTTTGACCTTCTCCCCTGAGTCCTCGATTTGAGGGCGGTTCTCCCAACTTCGACAGCTAGGGTCAGGACCGGTGACCTGCCCCCCGTCGGTCCCTCGTTCATAACGAGAGTCTGCGGGTTTGATTTTGATAATCATGGGTTTCGGTTTGGGCAAGCGCGCCGGGCGCGGAGCCCTCAAATTGCTCAAGCGCTCGGCGCGCTTGCAGTGGCGTCTGGTTTCCGAGCGACGAATGCGGCCTGACGGCGTTGTAGTCATATCGCCATAGCGCCAGCTTTCGCCGGGCATCATCCAAGGTGTCAACCCGCATTCCCCAAGTAGTTCGCTGATTTTGCTATTCTGACCGTGTTATTTATCATATAAATCATGGTGTTGATGGCTTCGAGGGACGTGTCTCATGGGTCACCCAGAGGGTGCGGGCTTGCAGCGCGCTGATCGTGTGGATTTCGACCCTCGCGTGCGGTTGGAATTTTGCGGCACACAGCTCAGTTCGGACGGTGGTCTCCTGGTGATGCGAGAGCTTGACGACGCGCTCGGGCTGTCCGCTCTCGCGTCTGCGGCGCTACGCGACAACCGCCGAGGCAAGAACACCGTCCACCGGCTCGACGGGCTGTTTCGGCAACACGCCGCATCCGGCTCAGCCCGGCGCTGCGGCGCATAGCGCGGGTCGCGAAGCCAGGTGAAGATCAGGTTGGCGTTCATCGAATAGCGACGAGCCACCTGCGCGGCCGACACGTCCCGCGCCGTCGTCTGCAAACAGATCGACCGCTTCTCCTCGTCCGTCCAAAGCCGCTTCGTCCGACGCGCCATCACGCACCCACAGTGTCCACTATCTCGTAATGGACACTATCGATCACCCTCCATGCGCGGCAGAGCAGTGACGCCGGACGCTTACCGATAATCTGCGCCTCAGTGAAACGGCTCTTTCGCATTCGTCTGCTCCTTCAAGGTTGGGCAGACTCTACATCATGGTGAGGGATTTCGCGGGGGGCAGGTCACCGGCTCTGTTGCACAAGAGATATGCGGCGAGTGTGGTGCGCTCCTCGCTCTCACCCCCTGACGCTCATGCAGCTGAGACCAGAGCCGGCGGGTTACAAATGCGATCAGGATACAGGCTGAACCGTCATGCGTGGCCGGCTGCCATATCACGGCGCGCGTCCCAGGAGCCCTTCGTAATCCTCGCGGAACCGCGCGCAAAGCCGGGCATTCTCCTCGTTGGCGAGCTTGGCGCGGCCGGCGGGCTGATCGCCGGGTTCCCAGGGCAGGCCGAGAAACTCCGCGATCCGCGCGCCAAGCGCCACCGCATCGCCCGCCTCGATGTCGCGGCCATATTCCAGCGCCAGGTGATCGGGAAAGATCTCGCGCGCGAAATCGATCACATAGCTCTGCTGCCGGTAGCCGAGATAGCGCGGCAGCAACTTGTGGAAATCGTAGCCCACCTCGCCGACGGCCTCGAGCCGTTCGGCATCGCGCCCCGATTCAAGATGCCAGATCCCGCGCCGCGCCGCGAGATAGCCCGAAATGGTCTGGGCCACCTTGTCCTCGCGGTCGAGCACGATGGCGCGGACATCCATCCCCTCGCAGACCCGCCTGACCAGCTTCAGATCGCCGACCGTGCCGATATAGTCCTGCAGGAAATGCGAGATGATCTTCGTTGCGGCCTGCCCGTCCTGCGTTGTCACGAGGCCGAAGAAGTTGCGCAGCGCGGCTGTCCGGTTGAACCTGTAGGGGCTGGCCAGAACCTCGATCACCTCGTTGCGCAGATGTTCGCGCGCCTTCGCGCCGGTCACATGGCTGACCACATCGGCCACGAAGCTCGACCCCGACCGCGGCGGCGCGAAGATCAGCGTGATCTGCCGGCATGGCGCCTTGTGTGGCCGGCCGGAAAAGATCGCCCCGGGGCTGCGCGCGACAAGCGCCGGAAACAGCGCCTCGCCGAGGCCCGCGAATGTGAGGTTAGGATAACTTTCCCTCATGGATTTGAGACGTTTCCCCTCGCCCATTTCATCCGCGACCAGAAAGGTCACGGGAGAGCCACCCGCCTCGTCCAGCTGCTTGAGCCGCGCCAGATTCCCGACCGTGATCGGCCTGACGTCGATCTTTCCGAAATCTTCGTGCGGGAATTGGCGTTCGGCATATTGCAGGCTGGACAATACACCTGATGAGGCCAGCAGGATCAGCCTGTTCGATTCTTGGGCCAGAAATTGTAGTGTCCCCAAGCCATTGGCATGATTGAAAAGTTCGATCATGTCTCGGATGTCCCTTCCCGTGCGGACCAGAGCCGAGCGACCGGATCGCGCAGGGCCTCGAACGCGTCCTCGTGCATTTCGGGCGAGGGGTAGTAGGTATCCTCGGAACTTGCCTGGGCCTTGTCCCCCAAGGTGATCTGCGCCGGTTCCCCGGTAAAGCGATTGATCAGTCTGTTCGGCATGCCCCGGGACGAAACGACTTCGACATAATCGTCTGCATAGGGTCGAATTTCATCGATCATGGTGCGGTTCACGAAGTGGGGAAATCCGCCTGATGCCTCATCGAAACTGGAGAAACTCTCGGGAAGATCCGGTGAGCGTTTCGAAAACCACAAAAGGATCTTGGGGGTCTTGATCAAGCCCAGAAGCTGCAGCATTTCCTTGACCCAGTTGGCCCGCAGTTCCCCGATCACGATGGGTGGTATCGAGGGTGGCTCGTTGGCAAACATGGAGCGATAGGCCGTATCCCCCGGAACGAAGGGCAGTTTCGACCCCCGGGGACGCAGCATGTTCTTTCCGCCGCGGCTTTCGAAATAGCTGCTCTGGCTGCTGCGGGCGCTGAGGATCTGGATGACGCAGAGGGAAGACCTGTTGCAGGCCTCGATCGCCGCCTTGCTGCCCAGGTAGAGGGTCGGTGCCGAGCCGCCTACGGACAGGTTCATGATCTCCATCGAGAAAGCCCGGGACAGCTTGTGTGCATAGGGGTCGCCCACCAGAACGCCAAAGCTCTGTCCCGCGCCCAGGATGGTTGCGAAGCGCGGGGCATCGTCCGTCACCTGTGGTCCGCGAAGGGTGTAGTTGAATCCGGGGATGGTGTAGAGTTCGTAGTCCACCACGTCCCAGTCGCGTTCCTGGTATTGCTTGATCACCTGACCGGCCATTGCACCCTTCCGTGGTATCCCCGTGCGGCAATTTCGTTCTGACGGAAAGTGCACCGGGTCTCAAGCGTCTACTCCGCCGAGAGACGGCAGGTGACATGCTGCGGCGCTTCCCCTGAGATCACCCCGACACCACGCTGCCGAAATCGGGCCATGTGGTGGCCTCGGCGATGGCGCGGGCGTTGCGGGCCATGTCGGGCAGGCGGCCGGCCTCCTTTTCGGACAAAAGATCGCGGATCGCCGCTTCGAGTTCTGCGGCCTCGCCTGCATAGAGACGGCCGGCGGGGCCGGGGCCAGAGCCCAGCACCTCGCGCGTCATGCCCACATCGGGCACCACCACCGGCACCCCGAAGCTGAGCGCCAGCAGGAGCGAGCCCGAGGTCAGCACCTTGCGATAGGGATAGACCGCCATGTCGGCGGCCCGGAAGAAGACCTGCAATTCCATGTCGTCGAGGAACCGGCCCGTCACGTCGATGCGGGCGCGTTCGGCAGGGCCGAGCGCGGGGCTCAGCGTTTCGAACAGGTCGACCTGCATCGCACCCGCCAGGACCAGCCGCGCCCGCGGCCTGTCTGCGAGGATGGCGCGCATCGCCGCGACCAGCTGTTCGACGCCCTTGTAGGGCCGGATCTGGCCGGTGAAGAGGATGATATCCTCATCCCTCCCGTAGCCCAGGAGATCGCGCGCCTGATCTCTTCCGATGAAGTCGGGATAGGTGCCCACATAAGCGCCATGCCGTGAGATGGCGATCTTGGTGTGATCCAGCGCGAAGGCGGCCTCCACCTCCGCGACCGAGGCCTCCGAATGCAGGTGCAGCACATCGGCCAGCGCCACGATGGCCTCGGACAATTCGGTCTCGAGCGCGATGAAGGGGCTGTCATGGCTGACAACGTTGTGGATCGTCCAGACCAGCCGTCCGCCCATGGACTTGAACCGGGTGAGCCGTTCGAGAAAGCCGTCGACCCGGGCGCGGGCTTCCTCGGCATCGCCCTCGCCAAGGCCCACGAAGAGAAAGTTCAGCCAGTGCAGGTGGAAGGTCAGCGGCCCGCCGGTTCCCCCCAGCGCAGGCAGCTCCCCGATCAGCCGGAGTGCTGCGTCGATGTCGCCGGCCACGAATTCCGTCTCTTCCCGGGCCTGGCCGTAGAGCAGCTTCTGATAGGGGTTGGAGCGGGAATAATCCGGCCAGAAGACGACCATCGGTTGCCCGGGCTTGCGCCGGTAGGTGACGCGGCGCGGATCGTCCTGGCCCTCGACGACGGCCACGTCCCAGAACCGGTCCAGCCCCAGCCGCCTGAGTGCCTCGGTCTGGACCCGGTAGGTATTGGTCGTCTGGTGATGCTCGTTGACGTTGGAGGTGTTCTCCCCGTGCCAGCGGCGCTGGTAGAGCATCTCCTCCACGTGGTGGAAATTCCCGGTCTCGCTGAGCTTGAGGAAGATGTCGTAATCCACCGCGTTCACGATGTCTTCGCGAAAGCCGCTTGTCCGTTCCCAGGCGGCGCGTCGGAACATGCGGAAATGGTGCGCGATGGAGGTGACCATCATCTTCTCGCGCGAAAAGACGGGCCAGGAATATTCGTCGCGCAGGTAATGGCCCTCGGCGTCGACCCGCTCGCAGGAGCCATAGGCGCAGACGACCGAGGGGTTGGCGTCCAGATGCTCGGCCAGCCGCCGCACCGCGCCGGGCTTGAGGCAATCGTCGCTGTCGAGCTGCCCGATATACAGGCCCCGCGCCATGGCGATCGCGGTGTTGGAGGCGAACCCGATCCCGCCATTGGGATTGGCCAGCCACCTGACGCGCTTCTCGTCGCCATAGCGCCGCTCCAGAAGCTCGAGCGTGTGATCATGGGAGCCGTCATTGGCCAGGCACACCTCGAGATCCCGCAGATCCTGCTCAAGCACACTGTCCACGGCGCGTTCGATGTATTTCGAGGCGTTGTAGGTCGGGATGTAGATCGAGACCTTGGGCACCTCGTACTGGGTGCCGTCCGTCTTCCTGTCCCAGTGATTGGGGGCAAGCGCGGTGTAAAGCCGGGCATCCGCGTCGCTGGTCTCGTCCTTGCCCCGGCTCAGTTCGGGCAGGGCGAGGGGGGCGAACCAGGCCCCGTGATTGTAGAGCCGGAAGGCCAGTTCGCGCCCCGCCGCATAACGCGAGGCAAAGCGCGGGTCGAGAAGCCCCGCCTGGCGCAGGAGCGCCGTGGGCACCGCCATGTTCAGCCCCGCCACGTCGCGGAACGGATAGCGCATGGTCAGCATCGGGCGCAGCGCGGTCATCGAGAAGGGCGTGATCTTCTGCCCGTCATCCTCGCCCAGCGGCTTGAGCACCTGAACCAGCCTCTGGCTGATGCGCCCCGGCCAGACGATGCGGGCCAGCGCCGTGGCATCGAGCCGGGCCGAGCCGCTGAGGAACAGCGCGATATCGGCCTCGTCCAGCCGGGCCGCGATATGGCCCTGCGCCTCTTCGCTGAGCAGGTCCGCCGCGACCCTGTCGGGGGCGGGCGCGCCGGGTGGCGCCGCGACCGGCAGATCGTCCGCCCCCCCGAACAGGGTCAGCCTGACAGGCCCGTCATGGGTCTGGGCGGCAAGATCCTGAAGCAGCAGGGCCACTTCGCGCGGCCCGCGCGCGCGGCCCGCATCGAGAAGGATGTGGATGACGGGCGTCCGGACGCGCCCCGTCGCGGAAAGCGCTGTGGCGGCATCGTAGAGAAAGCCCGCATCATTCTGCCCGCCCACGATCATCGGCAGGGCAAGCCCGTAGGGAAAGGGCGAGGGATGATCGGCCGTGCCGTCGAGCCGCCGGAAGGCGCGGTGATGGATCGGCACCGGGTGACCCAGGTAATCGGCGGGGGTGTTCACGGGCGGCGGCGGCAGCCCGTCCGGGCGCAGGGCCGCGATCTGGCGGGCATAGACGTCGAAGACCTCGTCGGTCAGGTCGGGAGCATGGCGGACCGATTCGAGGATCCGATGCGCCAGGTGCCAGCGTTCCGGCAGGCCCGGGGCCTGGGCAATCTCGAGGGCCCGGCGCAGCCTGCTCCATGCATTGCGGGGATTTTCGCCACGGCCGACGCCCGGGTCGATCAATCCGTCAAGGCTCATGTCCCAAGATCCGTTCTGGGCTGCTCCGGAAATGGCAGGGCAAAACATTTCATCAAAATATACCGGTCTCAATCATGACAGGTCAGAACGCCGCCCCGACAGGGGCCGTGTCAGGACCAGGACAGGATCTTCTACATCATGCGACGTCCCCGGAAACAAGAGTGAAGGTCCGGTCCCCGGTCCGGGGGGTCTTAGCGATGCGCTAACCCTGAGCGGTCTAGCCTCGGTCTGCCTGTCCTGCCGGCGGCGGGAGAATGGGGGTCCATCCCTGCAGGGAGGTCATTCCGAGGGTCAAGTGTCAGTTCTATGGCTCGGATTGTGTATGAGGACCAAGCTTGACGTGCATGCGGGCAGGAGTCTGTCTCAAACAGTAGCTGTTTCGTCGCAAGAACCGTGCCTTGCTCATCTGGGCGATATCGTCGCCGCCATGCGGGCGCTGGGGTTTCGATGTGTCCGGTATCCTCACCTATCAGCCCTGTCAGCTTGACGGCGTGCTCGGATATGTGGCCCTCGCCTTTCTGCGCGCCGACGGGCCCATGCGGTCCGATCACTGCAGGGCGTAATTGCGCCATGCTTACCCCCCGGCTATGGAACTGGCATGGAAAGGTCTGGCACATGATCCCCCACCCGGCCCGCCGCCCCATCGAGGAGCGGTTGCTGGCGGCCATGAAGCTTGTTGGCGCCTTCTATAAGTCCTCCTACGGCAAGGCCTGCCATGGCTGGCAGACGGCGATCCTTCTGGCCAAGCCGGGCGGGCGCGCATGATCCCCGGCTCCGGATACCGCCCGCCGCCCGCCCTGCCGCCCCGGCTCGACCCGCGGGCGGAGGCGCGCCCCGGCATCAGCCTCGTCACCGCCTGCCGCGACCGCAACGACAACCTCGCCAGGGTCCTGCCGGGCTGGCTCGCGCTCGATCTGGCGGAAATCGTGGTGGTCGACTGGTCCTCGGCCATCCCGGTGGCCGAGACGCTCGAGGCGGCGGGTATCCGCGACCCCCGGATCCGCATCGCCCGCGTCGAGGGAGAGGGGCGTTGGGTGCTGTCCCATGCCTTCAACACCGGGTTCCGGCTGGCCGCGCATGCGGTGATCCTCAAGGCTGATGCCGATATCGCGCTGGCCCCCGATTTCCTGACCCGCAACCCGTTGGCCCCCGGTGAGGTGGTGGTCGGCAACTGGCGCCGCGCGGGGCCGGGTCAGCAATATGTGAACGGCTTTTTCATCGTGCATCGGGCCGATCTCGCGTGGGTCAACGGGTTCAACGAATACATCACCACCTATGGCTGGGATGATGACGACCTTTACGACCGGCTGCGCGATGCGGGCGTGACGCGCATCGACGTGGCCGATGGCACGGTGCGCCACCTCGATCATGACGATGCGGCCCGGCTGGGCCACGGGGCCGAGGCACAAAGCGGCTGGGCCGATCTGCGCGCCCGGCCCATGTTCGCGATCCGCACCAACCGGTTTCTCGCCACGATGATGCCCGCCTGGGACATCCACCGCACCATGCTACCGCTCGGCTGGCTCGAGGAGGGGCGGCTGGCCCGCGCGGGCGCAAGCCCCCATGTGGCGCCCGCCCATCTGCGCGCCCGGGCCGAATGGCTTGCCGCGTGGGAGCTGTTGTCCTGGCGGGCGGGCCTGCGCGTCTTCGACCTGGACGAGCCGGGTCTTGACCTTCTTCTGTCCTGCCGCCGGTTCGAGGCGATCACCGATCTGCATGTGGAACTTGTTCTGGCAGGCGCGGGGGCGGAGGTTCTGGCCGCGCCGCGCCACCTGGTGGCCGATCTCGACCTGGCAGCACTCTCGGCGCGGCCCCATGCCGCCGCTGTGCTGAAGGCCCGGCTGGAGCATGTCGCGCAGGCGACGGGTCGCGTGCCGGTCCTGCGCGCATGCCGGGCCCCCGCCGGTCTGGGCGGGTTGGAACAGCTGCCCTTGGTGCCCGTGCGCCATCCGCTGGGCCCCGCCGCGCGGGTCCCGCTTGCGCAGGCCGCCGATGACCTGGAAAGCCCGGTTCTCGCCATTCCGCTGGGCGCAGAGGAGATCGCCGATCTGGCCCCGGCTCCCCCCGCCCCGGCATTGCGGCGCCCCGGCGAAGGCCGGATCGTGATCGAGCCCTGTCACGGCCTTGGCAACCGGATGCGCGCCATCGGATCGGCCGCGGCCATCGCGCGGGCCACGGGGCGCGATCTGGTCATCAACTGGCGCCCCGACGATCACTGCGAGGCCTCTCTGGGCGATCTCTTTCAGACCGATTGCGCCGTGACAGAGACGGATTGGGTCGACGCGGCCCGGGCGCGGGGCGATCTCGTGCTCGACAACATGGAGACCGGCGAAGGTGCCGCCAAGGGCGCGCTGCTGGAGCTTGTTTCGGGGCGGGATGCCTATCTGCGATCGGCCTATGTGATCACGCATCCCGCAAGCCACTGGGTGGCGGAAAACGCGGCGCTGAAATCGGTGCTGCGCCCGCGCGCGGATCTGCGCGCGCTGGCCCCGCCGGGGCCGTTCGACATCGCGCTCCATATCCGGATGGAGGCCGCGGGCGGCCCCTTCGACGCCCCCCGTAACTGGAGCGCGGCGGGCCATGAGGCGATCCGTCACTGGCGCGGCCAAAGCCATTACGCGCGGTTCATGACCCGGCTCGATGCCTGGCTTGCCCGGTGGGAAGGTGCGGAACCGCCGCGCATCTTCCTTGCCGCCGATCAGGCGGCCACGCGGCAGGCCTTTGCCGCGCGCTATGACGGGCGTGTCGCGATGCGCGCCCATGACGGCCCCGATCCGGGGCGCGACAGATCGGCCGATGCCCTGCGCGCCGCTTTGGCCGACATGCTGGCCTTGTCGGAAAGCCGGCACCTGCTGGCCAGCCATTGGAGTTCGTTCGGGGAGGTGGCCTTGCGTCTGTCCGGCAGCCTCATTGCCCATGAACGCGCCGGTCTGGATTTCTGAACCGTATCCGGGCCGCGAAAATGGTGCCCGGTGCTTTCCACCTGCGGTCCGGCCGCGTATGACAAGACCAGTTGTGAGCAGCCCCGGGACCAGAGATGACGCAGAACATGACAGAGATGTCGACACGCCCCGGACCCCCGCCCGCCATACCCGACATCGTGACCCCGGCCTCGGCGCGGGCGCTGTTCTGGCGGCCACGGTTCCTGCGCTCCTCGCCGGATCTGTGTCACCTGCCCTTCCTGTTCTGGCTGATCGACCTGTCCCGACCCCGGGTCTTCGCCTCGCTTGGGCTGGGCGACGGGGTGGCCTATTTCGCCGCCTGCCAGGCGATGGACCGGCTGGGTCGGGACAGTCTGTGCCACGGCCTGTCGGCCGACCCGCCCGCAGCGGAGCTGCGGGATCACAACGACAGCGAATACGGCGACATCTCGCGTCTGGCCACCGGCACCGCCCGGGCGCTGGCCGGGCAGGTGACCGATGGCACGGTCGATCTTCTGGCGCTGAATGGCGTGCCCGATGCCGAAACGATCGCCGCGCTTGGCGATGACTGGCCGCGCAAGATGTCGGCGCGCGGGGTGATCGTCCTGCATGGCGTGGCCCACTGGCCCGAGGACGGGCCGGCCCGGCTTTATCTCGACCGGCTGGGCCGGGATCGCCCGGTGATTTCCTTCGAGGAGGGCGATGGCCTCGTGGCGGTGCTGTGGGGCGCCGATCAGCCCCGGCAACTGGCCGATCTGGCCGCGCTTGACCCGATGGCACCCGGCGCGTGCGAAGTGCGGCATGTCTTTCGCCGTCTGGGATCGGCGGTGCAGACCGAATGGGCCGCCCGCGACAGCGCCGCACGGGCCGAGGCGGCGCAGGCCCGCGCAAGTGCCGCCGAGGCCGCCCTGGCCGCGCTGGAGGCGACCCGCGATGCCGCGGCCCGCTCCCTTGGCGAACTGCGCGACAGCCACGAGGCCCGCGCCCGCGAGGTTGCGGTGCTGCAGGCGAAACTCGAAAGCGCCGAGGCGTTCCGGGATGCAACGGGGATGGCCGACCTGCTGCGCCGGCACGGCGCCGCGCAGGAGGAGATGGGTATCCTGCGCGCAAGGCTGACCGAGGCCGAGGCCCGCGCCGCCGATGGCCGGCAGGCCGCGGCCGAGGCCCGCGCCGCGGTGGAGGCCGCCGAACAGGCCCGGATCGTGGCCGAGAGGATGGCCGCCGACCGGGTCGCGGCCAAGGACCGGGCCTTGCAGCAGCTGGGCGCCCAGCTTGCCGCCGCCCGCGACCAGACCGCCGCCCGCGAGGCCGCCGAAGAGGCCGGACGGCGGGCCCGCGCCGATCTTCTGGCCCTGACGATGCAGCTTGAGGCGGGCCGCGAGGATCGCGACGCCGTCAACCGCGATCTTCAGGCGCTCAAGGCGGCCCATGCCGCGCAACGAACCGAGCTTGACGCCGAGATCGCGCGCCTGCGGGCCGAAGCCGATCACCTGCGCACCGAGCGTGACGAGGCGCAGGGCCATGTCGCGGCGCTCGTGTCGTCTACCTCCTGGAAGCTCACATCGCCCGTGCGGCGGCTGATCGTGGGTCTGCGCAGGCTGCGCGGCGGCTGAGATATCCGGCGCCCCGGTCCCGCCCGTCCGGCCCGGTATCGGGGGCGCCATTACCTTGCCAGCCGCGCCACGTCGTGACAGGAATGCGCGTCAATATACGACCGGCCCGGGCCGTCCCATCGCGCGGAGAGATCAGAAATGGTGAAAGAGCTCGTCATCCATCTTGGTGACTGCAAGACGGGATCGACCGCGATCCAGACCTGTCTGATGGGCAAGGGCTACGAATTGCCGGAAGGCAGCATCCACTATCCCGCCCGGTTCAACCATATCCCGCTGGCCCATTCCCTGTCCGACCAGAAGATGATGGCCGCGGACCGCGAGCAGATGGAGGACCGGTTTCTTCAGGTGGCCGCCGCGCTGGATGACAGCGATGCCGATTGGGGGATCATCTCGGCCGAGGTCTTCGAGTTCATCTCTCCCTGGCGGCTTCGGGAAGCGCTTGCGCGGTTCATGCCGCAATACGAGGGCCGGACCCGCCTGATCTCCTATGTGCGGCCGCATCACAGCAAGGTCCTGTCGGCCTTTGCCGAACAGCTGAAAAAGACCGGCGGGCCGAAGAACATGGGCATCCTGTTCGATCGCCGCGTGGCCAATGGCTCGCTTCTCTATCACAAGCGCTTTTCCCAGTGGCGGGACGCCTTCGGCCCTGCCTTCACCCTGCGCCCCTTCATCCGCGATCAGCTTGTCGCGGGGGATGTGGTCGCCGATTTCTTTGCCTTCGTGACCGGCAACGACACGGTCAGGACCCATACGCCCGAACATTCGAATTCGTCTCTGTCCCTGCGAAACCTGATGATGCTCAAGGCCGTCCATGCGCGCATGGCCGAGCATCCGGAACTGGACGAGGCCTTGCTCAAGCGGGTGCAGGACGATCTGGGATGGCACATCGCCCCCTATCTCGCGGCCAATGAACCCGCCAGGCCGGCCCGGCTCCAGATGCATCGTGGCCTGGCCCAGAAGATCCGCAAGGAATGCGGCGAGGATGCGCGTCTGCTTGATGCGGATTTCTTTGAGGGCACGCCGATGACCGAGGAACTCGACCAGGCGCCGGCAAAGGCCCTGGAAAAACCCCAGAGCCTGCGTCCGGCCGATTACTTCGACCCTGCCGAGCTGGGGATGATCCGCGGCTGGGCGGATTTCATGGCCAACATCATCGCGATGGAGCCGGAGCATTTCTTCTGGGCCGTGCGTCGGGATGCCGAGGAAAAGGTCTCGGCACTTGCCAGTCAGATAGGTGTCGCGACCAGCGATTGAGGTGAACTTCATGGTCAAAGAGCTTGTTTTTCATATTGGCGACTGCATGACCGGGGCGACGGCGATCCAGTCTGCCCTGTCATCGGGCAGCCATGTGCTGCCGCGCGGCGGGAGGATCTTCTATCCCGCGCGGATCAACCACAATCCGCAGGCCCTGACCATTTCCGACCTGCCCGAGGCGCCGGTGCATGCGCCGTTCCGCGAGGCGCGGTTCCGGGCGCTGGCGGAGGCCATGACCGAAAGTGACGCCGATTGGGGGGTGGTCTCGGCCGAGCTGTTTGAATTCGTGAAGCCCGAGGCCCTCAAGGCGGTTCTCGACGAGTTCTTTCCCGACCATGCCGGCCGCACCCGGATTGTCGCCTATGTGCGTCCGCATCACGCGCGGATCGTGTCGGGCTATGCCGAGGCGCTGAAGAAAACCGGCGGGCCGCCGATGATGGCGGGCTATTTCGATCGCCGCAAAGGGGCGCAGCGGTTCCATCACCCGCGCCTTGCCGCCTGGAAGGCGACCTTTGGCGAGGCGTTCACCGCGAAGGTCTGTCACCCCGACAGGTTGAGGGCCGGGGATGTGGTGCATGATTTCATCGCCTTCACCACGCAGCAGCCGCGCGCGCGATCGACCCTGGAGACGCTGCCCGATTCGTCTCTGTCCCTGCCGGATCTGGCGATGATGCGCGAGGTTCACGCCCGGATCATGGAGATGGAGGGCGGCGAGGCCCCCGGCATGGACCTGGCCCGCCGGCAGATCGGCTGGCACATGGCGCCGATCCTGGGGCGCCGCCATGGCGAACTTGACGTGCCGCCGGCCGACCGGCTCGCAATGCCGCGGCCCCTGGCGCAGAGGGTGGCCGAGCATTTCCGCGAGGATGCCGCCGCGATGGATGCCGATTTCTTCCAGGGGGCCCCCCTGACCAAGGCGCTGGACGAGGCGGTCGAAGGGGCCATCCCGCAGCGTCAGAGCCTTGACGCCGAAAGTTATTTCGACGCAGCCGAACTGGCCCGGATCCGGGCCTGGGCGGAATTCATCGGCCGGATCGCGATCGCGGACCCCCAGGCCTTTTTCTGGGCGTCGATGCCGCCCGAGGAGCGCGCCGCCCATATGGAACGCGCCCGGGCGGTTGACGGCACCCTGACCGATGACGACCTCCGGGAGGATACTGCAGAGGGGCCCGTTCTGAGCCGGATCAAGGACAAGTTGCGCTGAAACAGCGAAGGTTTCAGTCTCGCAGCAATGTCTTCAGGTAGCGGCCGTAATCGTTCTTGGCCATGGCTTCGGCCATCTCTTCCAGGCTGGCGCGGCTGATCCAGCCTTTCTGATAGGCGATCTCCTCGAGGCAGCCGGTCTGAAGCCCCTGGCGCGATTGCAGGGTGCGCACGAAATTTCCCGCATCCAGAAGCGAGCCATGGGTTCCGGTATCAAGCCAGGCATAGCCGCGGCCCATGCGTTCGACGGTCAGCGCGCCATCGGCCAGATACATCTCCAGAAGTGACGTGATCTCCAGCTCGCCCCGGGCCGATGGCGTCACCTTCGCGGCCCGTGCGGGTGCGGTGCCGTCCAGGAAGTAAAGCCCGGTGACGGCAAAGGGCGAGGGTGGATGTTCCGGTTTCTCGATGATCTGGGTGACCCGCCCCTCGGCATCCATGGCCACGACGCCATAGCGTTCGGGGTCGGCCACGCGGTAGCCGAAGACGGTGCCGCCCGTCTCCTGCGCACAGGCCCGTTCCAGAAGCTCGGGCAGGCCATGGCCGAAGAAGATGTTGTCGCCCAGCACCATGCAGGAGGGGCGGCCATCGAGAAACGCCTCGGCCAGGATATAGGCCTGGGCCAGTCCTTCGGGGCGTTCCTGCACGATATAGGTGAGGCTGACGCCCCACTGGCTGCCATCTCCAAGGGCGCGGCGGAACTGGTCCTGGTCCTGCGGCGTGGTGATGATCGCGATCTCGCGGATACCCGCGAGCATCAGCACGCTGATCGGGTAATAGACCATCGGCTTGTCATAGATCGGCATCAGCTGTTTCGACACGCCGTTGGTGATCGGAAACAGCCGCGATCCGGTGCCGCCGGCCAGCACGATGCCCTTGCGGCGGATGTCATGTGTCATAGCCGAACCTTTCGAAATCGGTGGCAAAGAGTTTCTCCACCAGCGCGCGGGCCTCGGCGCTGATCCCGAATTCGGGGACCTTGCCGCCCAGCCGCCGGTAGCGCGTGTTGATCCGCGGGATCTGTGGATGTTCGGGATCGGGCGCAAGGCCAAGCCTGTCGTCGATCCAGGCCTGCACCCGGTCGAGCCCGTCCTCCATGCGGAAAACCACGGCCTCGGGGGGCACGAAATCCACCATCGGGCGGGTGTGGTTGTCGAAGAGGAAGGGCTGGTCCGCGGGCAGGTCGGGCAGGGCGCGCAGCCAGTCCTCGAAGCCGGTTTCAGGTGAAACAGAGCCTTCCTTTTCCAGCTGGAACAGGTAGACGGCGGCCATCCTGTCGACCGGGTGGCGCACCACGGCAAAGCGCGCATCGAAAAAGCCCGGCGGAAACAGCCTGTCGAACACGGCCAGCGGCACATGCTGGGGGGAGCTTTTCGTCCAGCGATCCCGGTCCGGCACCTCGAAGAAGCGCGACTCCCAGAACGCCATCGGCCCGGTCCGGTTGGTGATATAGCGCACCACCGCCGTGCCCGCGCATTTCGGGACATGGGCGAAATGGATCACCTGCCCGCCATGCCGGATGATCGGCATCAGTGAGGCTCCCCCGCCATGGCAAAGGGGCTGCCCATCGCGGCAAAGGCGGGGGCGGCGCGATCCTTGTTCGACAGGATCGCGCGAGCCGGGTCGATGCCCCAGTCGATGCCCAGATCGGGATCGGCGAAATGCACCGCGCGGTCGCATTCGGGCGCATAGACATCCGTCGTCTTGTAGAGAACGACCGTATCGGGCACGCGGGTGACAAAGCCGTGCAGAAACCCCTTGGGCACCAGTGCCTGCCGGCCGTTTTCGGCCGTGAGGTCCATCCCGTGCCATTGGCCGAAGGTCGGCGATCCGCGCCGGATATCGACCGCCACGTCGAGAATCGCGCCCCGGACGACGCGCACCAGCTTGTCCTGGGCATGGGGCGGGGTCTGGTAATGCAGGCCCCGCACGGTTCCGGGCAGGCGGCTGATCGACTGGTTGTCCTGAACGAAGGCCAGATCGACCCCCTGTCCGGCCAGGGTCACGGCATTCCAGGTTTCGCTGAACGCGCCCCGGTCATCGGCGAAGACACGGGGTGTCAGCACCAGAAGGCCCGCCAGCGGCGTCTGTTCGATCGTGACACTCATGGCAAATCGTCTTTCAGGTCAAAGTGGCATCTCGAAGGCGCGGGCACGCCCACAATAGACAATCTCCCTCTCGAGGGCGAGGCAGGCTTGCGCCGCGCGCGGTCCGAGAAGGGTGTCGAGACCGGCGTCGTCCGCGGTCGGGGGCGCGTCGGCCATGGCCTGTGCCAGGGCGCGCGCGGCCTCCGGCAGGAGGCACAGGCAGAACGGGTCCGGTTCGCTCAGTGCCACGAGGCTGCCGGCAAGGTCGAGGCCCGGGTCAAGCAGGTTGGCACGGATATGCGATATCGCGATGCAGACATCCCGTTCGCGCCAGGAACTGGGCGCATGGGTGCGGGCGTCGTCTTCGCGCCCGCCGATGCCGTGGCGGGGCACGAGGATGCCGGCCCGGGGGCGCCGGGCGGCGGCCTCCCACAGGCCGGTGACCGCCCCGCCAAGAAGCATCGCGTCGATCCGCATCAGCAGAAGATCGGCCGTCTCCCGCCGCCAGGCCAGGGCCTGATTCAGGGCATGAATTGCGGCCTCCGGGGCCTGAACAGAGCCTGTTTCGTGCAATTCCACCGCGCAGGGCAGGCCCTGATCCGACAGCAAGGCCCGCACCGGCCCTGCCAGCCCTTCGGGCAGCACGGCCAGAAGCCGCCCCGTCCCGGGATCGGGATGCGCGGCTGCGATGTCATGAAGCCTTTGGACGATCCGGGCCGCCGGGTCGGGCCCGGTGACCGCATCCCGATCGGGGACGAGGACGGCCATGTCCGTGATCCGGGGCGGCGGCGGCTTGCCCCGGTCACCAAGGCCAAAGCGCGAGGCGAGCCTGTCGATGACGATGGCGATCCGCTCGAGCGCCTGCTTGCGCGCCGCATCCTGTTGCTGGCGCATGGGGGCGGCACCCACATCGCTGCGCGCGAGAAGGGCCGGCACGACCTCGGGGGGGGCGATATCGGCGATGCGCAACATCAGGTCCCAATCCTCGAGCGTGGTCAGGCTCCGGTCGAAACCGCCAAGCCGCTGATACAGATCGCGCCGCATCACGAGGCAGGCGATATCCGTGCCGGGTCTGTTCTCGAGCCGGGGAAGCGTGGGCTGGCTCCACCGCAGGCCGATCGTCTCTGCCTGTTCCGTCGTGCCGTCGGGCCCCAGCACCTTGTGGGTCAGCCATTGGCCGCAGATGACCGATTGGGCCCCGCCGGCCAGAGCATCGAGTTGCAGGGCCAGGTAATCGGGCGCCCAGGTGGTGCCGGGATCGATATGGGCGATGACGGGACGGTCGGTCTCTTCAAGGGCCAGGTTGCGCGCCTCGGCCCGGCTGAACAGGGTCTTTGGCGGCGCAGTCAACCGGATCCGGGGGTCGGGATCGGGGCCCAGAAGGCCCGGCAGGGTTTCGGCAAGACGGGCATCCCCGGCGGCGATGCACAGCTCCCAGTCCTGGTGGGTCTGCGCCAGAACGCTGTCGATCGTGGCGGACAGGCCGGCCATGTCGTCGCTGTCCAGGACCGGCAGGCCGATCGTCACGGGGGCGGCGCTTCCGGGGTCGAGCGCGTTGCGCAGGCGTGCGGCCCTGTCCCGGAAATGGCCGACCACGCCTGTCTTGTCGGGATCGAAGGCGCCGAACCACATCTCCTGACGATAGAACAGCTCTGCCTCGATCCTGTCGGCCGGGGCATTCAGCACCGATTTCCGGCCGATCTTGTCGGACAGGCTGGCCTCTGCGATGACCTCCTCCTGTCCGGGCGCGCGCAGCTCGTAGATCCGTTCGGTCCCGTCGGACAGATGGCGGGGCAGGCGGATCGAGAACCCGCATTCCCCCTGGTTGACGGGCAGATCCGCGGGGCCGCGTCCCACAAGGCGCCCCCCGGTCCAGATCTCCGCGATGGCGGGGCGGTCGGAATTGGCCTTGTTGCGCAGCCATCCGGCGCAGCAATGATTGCCCAAGGCGACGAACTTGCCCTCCAGAAGAGGGGGCGGATAGGGCAGATAGGCCGAAACAGAGCCTGTTTTTCGGCCATTGAGATAGAGCGTCACCGTCTGGCCACGACCGGGCGTGAGATCCTCCTTGGGCAGGGGCAGTTCGATCCGCAGGCAATCGGCCGGTTCGTCGTCATGCCGTTTCGCCTCGGCGCTGCCCAGGATTTTGCCATGCATGACCGCCGAAAGACGCCAGGGGCCGGTCGACGCTGCGCCGGGCGGCAGCCGAAGCGTGCCTGCGATCTTCGGACTGGTGCCGCCCCCGGTATAGAAGCCGACTTCCAGCCCCCCGGTGATCCCCGGATCGGCAAGCGGCAGATCCGCGTCGGAAAGCTGCCCCGCCAGAAGATCGACCGCTCCCCGCCTGTCGGCCTCGCCATCGGCGAGGGCGCGTTCGGCCAAAGCGGTGAACCAGTCGAGCCGGTCCGGCGCGGCCCGCCGGATCCGCTCCAGCCAGGGGGAGATGAAATCGCTATGAAGCCGGGCCCGGGCCATCGCGGGATCGGGCGCCGAGGCGACCCTGCCCGCGGCCAGCCTGCGCGCGAACAGCCGGGAATTCCGGATGTAGTAGTAGAAGAAATAGGGCGCGGGGACACCGCCCTCTTCGGATCTCTTGTGATGTCGCAGCCGGATATCGGGCAGCACGATCGAGGGCACGCCCGCCTCCCGTGCGGCGATCAGCCAGTCGCTTTCCTCGAAATAGAGAAAGTAGTCTTCGGGCAGCAGACCGATCCGGTCGAGGGTCGAGCGGCTGAAGAACAGGGCCGCGCCGGTGACGAAATCCGCCTCATAGGGGGTCTGCGGCAGGGCGCCCGTGATCTCCCCGGCATACATGTGCCCCGTGGCCAGCCCCGAAGAGGTGTCGAGAAAACACCCCGCCGAGGCCACGCGCCCCGGATCGCCGCCGCGCAGCAGTGCGGGCCCGAAGACGGCCGGCCCGTCATGGGCCCGGGCCGCGGCGACCATCCTCTCCAGCGCATCGGGCGGGGCGGTCAGGTCGGGATTGAGGATCAGGACATGGTGATAGTCCAGCCCCGCGATCAGGCGCAGGCCCGCATTGTTGCCGGCCGCATAGCCCAGATTGGCGGGCAGGCGCAGGATGTGGCTGTCGCCGAAGCGCTGGACCAGTTCGTCCACCGTGACCGAGGGCGAGCCGTTGTCGATGACATAGAGATCGAAATCCTGGTCCGTGCCCTCCCTCAGGGAGGCGGCCAGCCGGGCGGTGTCTTCGCAATTCTCGTAGTTCAGGACCAGGATCGCGGTGCGGGCGGGGGTCTCGGGCGGGAAGGGCCGGCCCATCAGCTGCGCCTGACGGGGCCTGTCCTCGAAATCGAGGGTCACGGTCCGGACTGCGATCCGCTTTTCCAGAAGCGGAAGCAGCGCCGTCGCGGTGGGTGTCCAGCTGCGCGCGGCCATGGCGCTGTGGGCGGCCCGGCCCATCTCGCGGGCCATGTCCTGCCCCTTGGACAGGGCCAGAAACAGGCTCTGTTCCAGCCCATCCGGTATTTCGGGGTCATGAAGCAGGCCCGCCTCGTCCGGCACCAGCGGCGCGATCGACGCCCGTTTCGGAGCGATCACGGGCAACCCGAAGGACATCGCCGTCATCAGGGCCTCGGGCGTGTGGCCCTCGCGATAGGGCATCACCGCCCAGTCCGCCGCCCGCAGGAACCATTGCAGGCTGTTGTCGGCGGTATGGCTCTCGATGACCCTGACATGGGGCAATCCGTCGAAACGCCGCCGGATCCGGCCCCGGCGCTCTCCGGGGGCGGTATTGCCGAGGATCATGAGATGCGCCTCGGGATGGGCCGCATGAAGGCCGGCAAAGGCGGTGACGGCGGCGTCGATATCCTTGCCTCCGCCCAGCCGTCCGAACAGCACGAACAAGGGCACGTCTTCGGCCAGCCCCAGCTTGGCCCGGGCCGCGGCCCGGGTGGCGTAATCGGGGTAATAGCCGACCGTGCCGCCCGGCGGGGTGACAAGGCAGCGCTCGGGCGGCAGGTCGATGCCCCAGGCAAGGGCAAGCGGCCCGACAAGGCTCTTGCAATGCAGATGCACAGGTCCGCGCAGCGCGGCGACGGCCTGGCCCAGGATGCGTTCGGCCTCGGGCCACGGGCCTTCGGGCGGGGCGCGCAAGGTCCAGATCACCTGTCCGCCCTGATGGACGAGGAAGGCCAGCCTGCGCCCTGTTTCGCGGGCAAGGTCTTCGGCCTCGCGCGCCGTCTCGGCCCGGGCCAGAAGGGGGCCGAGCGCGATGAGGTGCAGAACGGGCGCCTGGTCCTGCGCGGGGTCGGTCAGATGCTCCATCGCCCCGGCAAGACCGCCGGGGCGGGGCTCGATACCGGGCATGGCCCTGTAGAGCAGCCGTTGATAAGGGTCGCTGGCCGTGATGTCCGGCGCGACGAAGACCGCGGGTGGCCCGTGGGCGAAAACCGGGACCGCATCTCCGGAAATCGACCCTGTTTCTGCCAAATCCTGCCTTGGCACGGGGGCAAGAGCACGGTTGCCGGGGCCGGACATGCCCGCTGACAGGGTGATGAAGGCGGGCCCGGGAGGGCCGTCCGTCCCGGTTTGCAGGTGGCAGGTCAGGACGGGCGCCGTGGTGTCAGTCAGCAGCGGCGTCGCATCGGCCACGAAGCCGCACCCGGCCCACAGGCCCGGGCGCAGCTCGGTCTCGATCCCGGTGGTGGCACGGATCGGGGCCGCGCTTGCGTCGGGGCCCTTCAGCACGATATCGGCGGGTCCGTCGGTGACGGCCCAGCCCGTCAGATCCGCGCCGTCGAGTTCGGCATCGGCGGCAAAGACGGGCGCATGGGCCGCGGCAAGGCGGGCTTCCTCATCCGTCAGCCGTTCCGCCCGGAGGGGCCGCAGCGCGACAAGGCCCGCGGTTTCCAGCGATTGCCGCGCCACCGCATCGAACCGGACCGGGCGATCGGTCGTTTCCACGAGGCCCAGCGTCAGGATGTGATCCTCGGGCTGCTCCAGAATGACCACATGGTCGTCCATGCCGCCGGGGCGGATGAAGGCGCCTGTCAGGTTGTGCCAGTGCCCCGGGGCATAGCTGATCCGGGTCATGCCCTCCCCGATCGGGTGAATCCCGGTGGCGTCGCGCCGTCCGACAAGGGCCTTCAGCGGCTCCGTGGGGGCGATTCGGCCCGATCGCGCGGCAAGCCGCATCAGGATCCGGACCCCGGTCAGCGTGTCTTCGGCCCGGGGGGTCAGGTCGACCCTGAGCCGGACCCAGCCCGTGCCCTTCGGGATCTCGATCTCGACGCAATCTATCCCGTCCTGGATGACGGGCCGCGCCGTGACGCCGCCGGCCGCGCCGGCGAGGATGTGGAAATCCTTCCATTCGACGGCGATGCCGTCCGACAGGCCCAGCATGGCGTCGCCGGGTGATGGGGCGATGTTGCGGTGGCCGAACCAGCCGGTGGCGGGGATGTCTGCCTCTGGGGAATCTGACATGAAATGCTCTTGTGGTGATCCTGCGTACAATAGGCGAACGCGCAGCGGATGAAACGCCGGATCTCCCCGGTCTCACCCCAGGTTGCAAAGAAACCGCTTCGGACCCGCCGTGCCTTGCCCCCGTGCCTTGCCCCCGGGCCGATCCCGGCGGCACAGTGCCTGTCAGACAAGCAGATCGTCGGGCTGCGGCATGGGCGCGCCGGGGTCGTCCGACACCCAGATCGTGTCGTAGCCCAGATCCTCGAGGGCGGCGACGGTCATCGCCGAGACCGTGTTCGCCGTGTCGATGAACCCGGTCATCAGTTCTGATCCGAACAGCGCGTCGTCCCAGTGGCTGCCGGCGGTGCCCGATCCGCCCTGTGTCTCCACCGGCACCCCGTCGGACGATCCGGGATCGTTCGCCGCGATATCGGCGAAGACGCTGTTATAGGCCAGGATCGCATTCGCGCCGGTATAGACGATATCGCCGGCCCGGACCGTGCCCTCGGTCAGGCCCAGAAGATCCCAGACCGTGCCGAAGCCCAGGCAATGGATCATCTCGTGCAGGACGATGTCGTCGAACAGGCCGTCGGCGTCGAAATCCTCGGCATCGGCGATGTCGAATTCCATGATGCCCGTCGTGGGCAGCTTGGAGAAGAAACGCGCCCCGGTGGGCCCCGCCTGGCCCAGCACGCCGCCCGGCCCGTCGATATCCTCGAGGCTTGCGGTGATGCGGATGTCGTCCACGCCAAGCGCCCGGCCGCCGCGCACATCGCCCGGGATGATCGAGGAGAGGTATTCGGCCGCGACGATGAAGGCGTCCTGAAGGCTTGCGCTCCAGCTGCCCTCGAAGACGATCTCGATGTTGAAGCCGCTGTCCACGCCCAGCCCGCCCCGCCCGCTGACATAGCTGTCGAGAAGGGTCGCCGTGGCGGCCGGACCGCTCCATTCCGCGCTGACCCCCCAGGCGGTGATCCCCGCGCCGGGATCCATGATCGCGGCGGAGGCGGTCAGAACAAGCGCGGGTGCGGGGTTGGCAGGATGATCGGTTTCGGTTTCGGTGCCGGTGCCGGTGCCGGGGCCGGGTGTCGGGTCATCGGCATCCGGGGGGAGGGCCGGCTGCGCCCCCGTGCCGGTGATCTCTGCCCCGGTTGTGACGAAGACAAAGCTGTCGGCGTCTTCGGGCGTCGTGCCGGTGGCCCCCGGCAGGGTGTCGGCCGGGGTCTTCGCGATCCCTTCGGACAGGCCCGGATCAGGGGCCAGCGGACCGGAGGGGCTGGCAATCACGATATGCAGCATGGCTGTCCTCCAAAAGGCCCCGGCCAGAAGGGACCCTGCCCGGATCTAGCGCCAGGGGCGCCGCCGGGGCAAGGCCCGGCGGCGCCCCTGGCGCGATGCATCGGCGTGGATCGTCCGATTCGGCCCCTTGCCGGGCTCAGCCCTGCATCATGGCCGCGGGTCGGGTCAGCGCTGCGGCCTCGGCCAGGCAGTCGACGATATGGGTCACGTCCGCCGTGGACAGGTCGTGCCCCATCGGCAGGCCCAGCAGGCGCCGGCCGAGGCTCTCGGTGACCGGCAGGGGGTCGGCGGGGGCCGTGCTGAAATGGGGCTGCGCATGCTGGCCCGCCTCGTACCAGCGCCGGGTCTCGACATGCCGTTCGAGCAGATGCGCCTCGGCGGTGAGGAAGCCTTCGGCCGTTTCGGCCTCGAACAGCGCATAGGCCGAACTGACCCGCCCGGGCAGATGCAGACGCCCGCCCAGATCGAGGCCCCGCGCGGCCTCCTCGTAGGTGCGGGTGACGGCGGCATAGTCTCGTTTTCGGGTGTCGAAGGCGTCAAGCATCGCAAGCCCGATGGCCGCGTGATATTCGCTCATCTTCGCGTTGGTGCCCGCCACCTTGCATTCGCGCGACAGGAAAAAGCCGAAATTCGACACCTGGGTCACCCTGTCCTGACCCGTCCTGTCGCCCCAGATCACCGCGCCGCCCTCGCCGGTGGAAAAGGTCTTGGTGGCATGAAAGCTCAGCGTGATGGGCACCGTCTCCGACAGGGGCGCGGGCCGGGTCACCACCTGTTCGAAGGCCGCGGCCGCATCGATGACCACTGGCACGCCGGTGTCGCGCTGAAGCGCCTCGAACCCGGCCATGTCGGGCAGGATGCCATAGGGCGCGACCGCCACGATCAGCCCCGCCTCCGCCAGCCGGGGATGGCGCGCCAGGGCCGCGGGGTCCACGGCCCAGGTCTCGGGGTCGATATCGACGAAATGCGCGCGATAGCCGCAGCGTTCGACGGCCAGCCCCGTGGCCGCGAAGGTGAAGGACGGCAGCAGCGCCAGAGGCCGTTCGGGCGTCGCAAGACCCGCATGGGCGAGAATCGCCACCTCGATCGCCGAGGTCCCCGAGGAGGCGGTGTGCACGCCGTGGCGGGGCGCGTCCATCTCGAGCGCCAGCCGTTCCTCCAGCCGGTTCACCAGCGGGCCGCGATTGGTATAGAGCCTGCGCGCGTCGATCATGCGCAGATAGCCCGCGATCTCGTCGGCTTCCGGCAGTTTCGGCCGGCAGACATAGATGAAGTCTTCGTCAGACATGGCCCGGCCCATCCTCGTGGTATCGGGGCAAAGCCTAGTGCAGCCCCGATGCCGCGCCAAGGGCCCGTCCCGATCTGCCCGCGCCGATCTGCCCGATCTGCCCGCGCCTATCCGAATTCGCCCGCGCGATAGGCGGGAAACCACTCCGTGCCCGGTTTCGACCCCGGCGCACGGGCCGCCGAGAGCCGGTCATAGGCGGCCCGGTCCAGCACGGCGCCGCACAGGAAGGTCGGGCGCGACCGATCCGTCCAGCCGCGCTTGAAATGCCCGATGCCGCCGCCCGCCCCGGCCTCGCCCGCCCCTGACTTTTCCGCGGGCACGCCGCCCAGATTGATGAAGGCCGCGCGGGGCGCGAAATAGTCCTGCGCCGCGGCCATCATCGGGTAGGAGACGGACAGGTCGTAGCCCTCTGGCGCATAGGCGGACAGATGCGCATGGGCCACCTCTGCGTCGAGGTAGTAGAGATCGGCCCCGATCAGCGTCTCCGCGGCCCATGCGGTGACGAGATGCGCCCCCGGCACGGCAAGCTGCGCGGCAAGGCTGTCTGCGTCGAACCGGCGCAGATCGCGGATCCCTTTCTTCTCGGCCAGACCCGCATAGAGGCGCGCGAAGGCGGGCCCGAGGCCCGGATCGGCGGGACCAGCCTCGATCCGGGCGGGGCCAGCGCGGCGCAGCTTCTTGCGGTGATGTTTCGAGGGCGCGGCAGGCTGGCCCAGATCGATCAGGTAATGATCGCCCAGAGGCCGGCAGAGGCCAAAGATCGCACCAAGCCGGTCTGGCCCCAGAGGGCAGAAGGGATCGGTGACCAGCGTCAGGCTGACAGGATGCGAAACAGGCTCTGTTCCGGCGGAAACGGGTCTTTTCAGTGCCGCGACAGCGGGGCCGAGCGCTGCCCAGTCGGTGCAGGCAAAAAGGGGATATGGCCCCATCAGGTCGGTGTGATCACAGCCCGGGATCGCGCGTTCCAGAACCCATCCGCCGGTCTCGCCAAGGGGCCGCGCGCGCCCGATCCCCGCAAGTGCAGCCGCATAGGCCGCAGCGCGGTAGCCCGCCTCACTCGAAGGCAAAGACATGTTCGGGCTGGCCATCCAGCGCCGCGCCCGGGCCGGCCACCGTCAGCCCCATGCGCAGCCCGTCTCCGCCCTCGGCCATGAAGGTGCGCACCCTGACCGTGACCTCGCCGCCCGCGGGCACCTGAATGGCGGGCACCGGGAAGTAGGATTGATGCCAATGCGTTTCGCGCGCGAAACAGCTTGTCGACAGGGTCTGCCCGTTGCCCATGTCCAGATCGAAATAGCCGATCAGCCCGTGGAAATTGCCCCCCGAGGGATAGGGGTAGGTCAGTTCCGTGGTCAGAAGGTAATCGCGTTCGGTTCCGGTCAGGAAATCGAAGGCTGCCACCTCGCGCTCGGCCACGATGGAGCGCGCGTCGGCTGTGGTGATGTAGCGGCGGGGATGGGCGATGTCGCCGGCCCTCACGGAAGAGAAGTCAAAGCCATAGACCGGCTCTTCCCAGAAGCCGAAGCCCCGGTCGCGATAGAGCTTGCGATCGTCGATCGCCGACAGGAACAATCGCGCCGCCCGCGGCACCACCCGCCCGCCGGGTTTCAGACAGCGCTCGCGCACGCGCACGAAGGCGGCGTAATGCTGCCATTCCTCGATCAGGAACATGCCCTGAAACTCGCCCATCACCACGTCGACGGGGGCACCCGGGTCGAATCGGCCCGCATCGCCCTGCACGATCTCCACGGCATCGAGTCCGTTCTCGCGCGCCAGCCGCGCCGCCCATTCCGCCATCTCGGTCACTTCGAGGCCCCAGGACCGGCCCGCACCGGCCCGCGCGGCCATCATCGCGAGGATCCCCGATCCGGTGCCCACGTCGATCACCCGGTCGCCGGGGCCGACGGCGGCCCGGATCGCGGCGTCGAAGGCGCGGGTCCGGGTGTGGTCGATCAGCATGCCGCGCTGGCTTTTCCAGCCGGCATAGATATCCTGGCTGATCAGCGGTGGATGGGTCTCGTCCTGCGGCTCCAGAAGCCCGTGGGCCTGCATCGCCGCGATGACTTCGGCCGGCAGGCCGGCCTTGTGCAGATCCTCCGGGCTGCGGGCGACGCCGAGCTTCGTCAGGGCACTGAGGCCGTGTTGGGTAAGCCCCAGTTTCTCTGATCTGGTCATCGGTTCTGTCCCCATACGCACAGCTTTCCGCTGCCGCGGCGGTAGCAGCGGGGTTGAAGCCCTGTCAAGGACGGCGCAATGACGGGACAGCGAGATCGAGACGGGGGCGCGCATATGCTCAGGATTGCGGCACAGATCGGCGTGAAGGACGAGGTGGACCTGATCGGGTCCTGCATCGCGCATCTGCGCGGTATCGGCGTGGGGCGCATCTATGTGCAGGACATGGGCTCCTCCGACGGGACAGAGGCCTGGCTGACCGAGAATGCGGGGCCCGATCTCGTCGTGATCCGCAGCGAGGTGACCTGGACGGACGCGGATCTTGCCGCCGCTGTGCACGAAGGCATCGCCCGGTCGCATCGCGACTGGGAGGCCGATTGGCTGATCATGATCGATGCCGACGAATTCGTGCTGCCCGCCACAGGCCGGATCGCTCCGGCGCTGCAGCGCGTCACCGCGCCTCTGGCGATGATCCCGCGCTACAACGTGGCGCTGGGGCCCGGAGGGCTGACCATGCCTCTGCCGCCGGTGCCCGCCGATTACCGTGATATCCTGGTCTATGCCCAGGCCGAGAAATGGTATCGCAAGAAGCTCGAGGCCGATCCCGCGCTGGCCTGGCTGCGTTTCGTGCCGCTGCCCAAGGCCGCCGTCCGGCCCGGTGCCCTAGGCGGGCTGGTGCACGGGATGCATGACGCGCTGGGGCCGGACGGGCAGCCGCTCGAGAGGGTGACGGCCGAGGGGGCGCTGATCGCCCATGTGCCGCTGTCCGATTACGCGCGCTTTGCCCGCAAGGTCGACAACATCGCCGAGACGTTCCGCCAATACGGCGCGGATGAACCAGACCGGTTCGCCTGGCACTGGAAACGCTGGGTCGCCTCGGCCGAGGCCGGCACGCTGAAGGCGGAATATGCGGCAAGCTGCCTCGACGAGAGGCAGATCGCGGCCCTTCGGGAGGAGGGCGTGCTGCGCAGCGTGGCCGAGCTTCTGGACGGACAGGGGGACGGCGCCTAATCTGCCCTCGATCCATGAAGGAGAAGGCCCATGCCCGCCGAGACATCGCCGGTCAGCGACCATCCGCCGGGCCATCCATCGGGTCATCCCGACGGCCTGCCCTGGGCCGAGGTGTCGCTGACCCCTCTGTCGGCCGGGGATGCGGCCGCCTTTCACCTCTGGCAGAACGATCCGCGCCTGCGGGATCTGACCATGGGCTATCGCTGGCCGATCCAGGAGGCCTCGGTCGAAGAGTGGATCGACGGGCTGCGCCACAAGCAGGACCGGGCCGCCTATGGCATCCGCGCGGGCGGGCAGCTTGCGGGCATGGTCCATCTGCATGGCATGGATTTTCCCAACCGCGCCTGCGAACTGGGCATCTTCGTGGCCGGGGCCGAGGGGTTCCGCGGCCCCGACCTGTGCCGCATGGGGGGCGCGCTGCTGATCGACTATGCCTTTTGCGGTTTCAACATGCGCCGCATCACGATCGAGACGCTGGCGCTCAACCAGCCCGTCCGCACCATTGCCGAAAGCCTGGGCTTCCGGCTCGAAGGGACGCGGCGCGCGGCCCATTTCGCCGATGGCGCCTATTGGGATGTCGCGCTTTACGGCATGCTCGCCGAGGAGTTCACGGGCGCGCCCCCGCCCGAGGCCAACCGGCTCAGCCGGCGGATGCGCAAACCCGGCCGGGACGGCGACTGACGGGCCCGGACGCCAGGGCGCGGGCATCCTTCGTGCCGCCCGTTCTTTTTCGTTTTCCCCGCGCGGAACCACCTTTCCTTCGTCGAGAACCGGCGTTAGGATCGATCAGATTTTCTCTGGATGACCATCGTGTTAGCACAAGACATCGCCCGACCTGTCGCGGCCGGTTCCCCCGATCTGTGGTCCCGTGTGACCCTCGAACCCCTGCGTGTCGAGGATGCCGGAACCATCTGCCGGTGGCAGAACGATCCGCGCCTGCGCGACCTGACCATGGGGTTTCGCCTGCCGATCCAGCACGGCGCCGTGGAGGACTGGATCGTGTCCCTGCGCGACAAGCGCGACAGGGCCGTCTTCGGCGCCTGCCACGATGGCGAACTTGTGGGCCTGTTCCAGCTGTTCGCCATCGACTGGCTGCACCGCAATTGCGAGCTGGGCATCTTTCTCGGCGAGACCCGTGGCCAGCGCGGCCCGGACCTGGCCTGGGTGGCGGGGCTTCTGACCATCGATTACGGGTTCAGCGCGCTCAACCTGCACCGCATCGCGCTCAGGACGCTGGGGATCAACGCACCGATCGTCCGGCTGGCCGAGAGGGCGGGCTTTCAGCGCGAAGGCATCCTGCGGCACGACTATTTCGCCGACGGACAATACTGGGACACGCATCTCTACGCGATGTTTCCCGAGGAACTGGCGGTGAGCCTGCCTGACACGGCCAACCGTCTCAGCCGGAAGATGCGCAAGCCGGGGCGCGCGGCCTGAGCGGCCCCGCTCAGCCGGCCCTGGCCTTGGTGGCCTCGCGGTCCGTGGTATCCGCCTCGTCCTCCGAGACGGCCCGGTCCAGGAAATCGCGCTCCTCGATCAGGATCGAGACAAGCGATTCGAGCACCCTGATCCGGTAATCGAGGTCGCGCTTGCGCTCCTCGATCGCCGCGCGATCCTCCGAGACGGTGACGGGCTGGTCGCGCATCTCGATGAAGAGCGGGCTTGTCAGAAATTGCTGGACATGGCGCAGCCGGCCCTGCCTCTCGCGCTGCTCGGACAGCATGTCCTTGAATTCGTGCAGCTCGTCGAGGGGGTTGGCCGGGCCTTTCTCGGCACCCGCCACGCCCGAGGCCTTGCCTGCCAGGATATCGGCCACTGTCGGCTGCCCGGGGGCGTTTTCCGTGTCCGGGACCGGCCCGGGAGCCTTCTTGCGAGGCGGTTGTGCCATTCGGTGTCCTTTTCTGCCTGTGCAAGGGGATAGGCCCTGCCCGGAGCGTGCGCAAGGCTGGCAAACCCTGCCTTCGGGGGGAAAACGGGGCAAAAAGCGGCACAGCGCGCACGGGGTGTTTCATATACGGGCATGAGGGCGGCAATGTGTCGGGAAGTCCGAGGAACCGGACTTGCCATTGCATCGGCCGTCACGCTATTGCCATCAAAGTTGCTCAAAGCCGGGATAAGTCCCGGACCAGAGAAAAGTTTTTGAATATCAAAGGAGATTGATGTGGCCAAACGCGTTCTGATGATCGGCCTGGATGGCGCCACCTTCACGCTGTTCAAGCCGTTGTCGGAACAGGGCGCATTGCCCTTTCTGACCCACATGATCGAGAACGGGACGGCCGCGCAGCTGATGTCGACCCGCAATCCGCTGACGCCGCCGGCCTGGACGTCGATGACCACCGGTGTCAGCCCCGAAGTGCACGGGATCTACGATTTCCTGCGGCCCGCCTACCTGCCCGATGGCAGTGTCTATCTCAAGGTCAACGACCGGCGCATGAACCGCGCCGAGAACGTCTTCCAGATCGCCAATCGCCACGGGCTGCGCGGCACCGCGCTGAATTTCTACGGCTACGCCCCCGCCCCCGAGATCGACGGCTATGTCGTGTCGGGCTTCGTGCCGTGGAAACACCTGCGCCACGGGGTCCATCCCAAGGAATTCTTCGCCGAACTCAAGGCCTCCACCGATTTCGACTATCGCGATCTGGGCATGGATATCGGCGAGGAAAAGAAGGTCGTCCAGGGGCTGGACGCCTCCGAAAACGACGAATGGATCGAGCTTCAGAACGTGCGCGACAAGGCCTGGGCCGATGTCACCTGCCGCCTGATGGCACAGGACCGGACCGAGTTGACGGCGGTCGTCCTCGACGGGCCGGACAAGATCCAGCACCTCTTCTGGCGCTATGTCGACCCCGATTGCGATGCCGGCGCCCCGGGCGAGGAAACCGAGAAGGTCCGCCGCCTTGTCGTCGATTTCTACCGCCGGATGGATGACAATATCCGGGCGATGGTCGAGGCAGCCGGCCCCGACACCAACGTGATCATCACCTCCGATCACGGCTTCGGCCCCACGACCGAGATCTTCTACATCAACCAGTGGCTGGCCGAGCATGGCTACCTGACCTGGGCCGATGCGGCCCAGGCCGACAGCAAGGGCCAGCTGACCGCCGACAAGATCCGCGACCACCTGGGCATGATCGACTGGCGCCGCACGCTCGCCTTCTGCCCCACGCCGTCGTCGAACGCGATCTACCTCAAACCCGACATGGGATCGGGGATCGGGGTGAACCCGGACAATTACATGAATGTCGCCATGAAGCTGCGCGAACAGCTTCTGGCCTGGAAGGATCCTGACACCGGCACGCCGGTCGTCACCGGCGCCGACATGAACAAGATGCGTGGCGTCAATTATGCCGAGCCCTGCCCCGATATCACCCTGCGCCTGCGCGATGGCGGGTTCGTGTCGATCCTGAACAACGACAAATGCGTCGTCCAGCGCGAGCTGGCCGACGGCACCCACCGGCCCGAGGGCATCTTCGTGGGCTATGGCCCCGATTTCCGCCGCGACGAGACGGTCGATCCGCTGAACCTTCTCGATATCGCGCCGCTGATGCTGGCGCTTCTGGGCCTGCCGGTGCCGAAGAACCTTGAAGGCCGGGTCCCGGTCGAGGTGCTGGAGCCCGGTTTCGAACACCAGCTGGGCGAGGCCAGCCGCACCGGCATCGGTGCCGCGGCGCCCGATGCGAGCGAGCCGTCGGCAGAGGAACGCGAGGTTCTGCTGCGCCAGATGAAGAAGCTCGGTTACATGGATTGAAGGATTTGCCCCGAAACTGAGGACGGCCGGAATTTCCCGGTTCCAGGAGAAATGAGATGCCTGCCCTGACCCAAGAGGACGTGACGCTGAATTACCAGCTGATCGGCCCCGATATCCGGCCCGACGCGCCGCCCGTGTCCCTGATCCACGGGCTGGGGGCCAATATCGCCTTCTGGTATCTGGGCGCGATCCGGCATCTGGGCCGGGATCACACCTTCCTGCTGCATGACCTGCGCGGACATGGCGCCAGCTCGATGCCGGACGAGGGCTATGGCCTGCGGCAGATGGCCGACGATTTCCTGGCGCTTCTCGATCATCTGGGCGTGGACAAGACCCATGTGGTGGGCCATTCCCATGGCGCGCGCGTGGCCCTTCTGTTCGCGATGCTCTATCCGGAGCGGGTCGCGAGCCTCACCGTCGCCGACACGCAGCTGCGCGCGCTGCAACCGCCGATGAAACTGGGCGAATGGCCGCACTGGCCGCAATGGAAGGCCGATCTGATGGCCCGCGGCGTCACGAGTTTTCCGCCCGAGGATGCGATCATCGATTTCAAGCTTCTGGCCGAGCTGGGCCCGCGCAGCGCGGGTGGCCGCGGCGGGCGCAGCATGACCGACGGCCCGGTGGGCGGCGGCGGCCCGCTGGCCGAGGCGATGGGCGAGAGGGCGCGGATGCGCCGGCGCCGCCAGGCCGAGGGCATGGGCGGCGAGATGCGCGCCAATGCGACGGGGCCGGGGATCCTGGCCAAGCGCGCGGGCGGACCCGGACGCCGGATCGACCTGCAATCGCGGCAGATGGGTGACCGGGGCGCCAAGAAATGGGAACGCCTGATGTCCGAGACCCGCGCCCCCGTCGAGATGCATGACGAAAGCCCGATCGAGACATGCCGCCTGCACGGGATGGAGATGCCCGCCCTTCTGATGTTCGGCGAGATGTCCCATTGCGTGCCCACTTCCGACAGGCTTCTGGAGGCGATGCCCAATGCGCGGCGGATCCTCGTGCCCAATGCGGGCCATTTCTTCCCGATCGTGAAACCCCAGACATTCGCGCGCGCGCTGAATTTCTTCCTGCGCCGGGTCAATGCAGGCGAGGTGGTCCCGATGGCCATGAAGGGACAGGAGAGTGCGGCCCAACCCGGCGCACAGGCCGCGATGCCCCGGCTTGAACGGGTCTGGCGCGCGGTGCCGCAGCTCAAGGCGCCGCAGGGCCGGCTGGCCCGCAGGACACGCTGATCATGACCGATGCTCCGGACACCGGCCGCAGGGTCGGTGTTGTCACAGGCGCAACCAGCGGGATCGGCCGCGCCATGGCGTTTGCGCTTGCGGCGCGCGGCGACAGGGTCGTGGCGGTCGGGCGCAGTCCGGAGAAACTGGCCGACCTCGAACAGGAGCTTGCCGAGGCCGGACCGGGCCGGGAGCACCTTGTCCTGGGGCTCGACGTGGCCTCCGAGGCGGACATGGCCGCCTTGCGCGCCACGCTCGAGGGGATCGGTCGGGCGGATCTTCTGGTGGCCTCGGCCGCTGTGGGCCGCAAGCTGGGCGGGCGCAGCTTTCCGCCGCCCACCGCCGAGTTGCCTCTTGGCGACTGGCAGGTGATGATCGACGTGAACCTGCACGGCGTGTTTCTGGCCAACATGGCGGTGCTGCCGCTGATGCGGGCGAAAGGAGACGGCGACATCCTCAATATCGGCTCGTCCACCACGCCGCGGGGCCTGCGTGGCACGGCGCTGGCGCCGGCCTATGCGGCCACGAAATTCGCGCTGGCGCAGTTCGGCCGTGATCTTGATGCTGAAGTGGCCGAAGAGGGCGTGCGGGTGCGCACGATCTTTCCCGGCCCGGTGGAAACACCGCTGATCAGCGGCACCGCGCTCGACGGTCCCTTCGGGGGCCGGATCGGGGATGAAAGCTTTACCCGGAGCCTTCTGGCGATGCTCGATTTCCCGCGCGACATGGCCCTGCGCGACCCGCATGTCCTGCCGGTGCCGAGCCGGTCGAGACAGAAACGTGGGCGTGCCCCGCGCATCCCCGCAGAAGGAGAGACCTGATGGAAGACCTGAATGCCCGCGTGATCATCATCACCGGTGCGGCCGGCGGCATCGGCAGCGCCGCGGCCCGCGCGCTTGATGCCCGCGGCGCGCGGCTTGTGCTGGTGGATCGCTCTGAGGAGGTGCTGGCCCCGCTCGCGGCCGGGCTTGCGGGCGAGGTGATGATGCTTGCGGCCGATGTCTCGTCCGAGGACGACATGACGCGGATGGCCGAGGCCACGGTCGCCCGGTTCGGCCGGATCGACGGGCTGATCACCTCGGCGGCGATCCTGCGCAAGGGTGAGGGGGTGCGGATGATCTCGCAGACCTCGTTCGACGAATGGCGCAGCATCATCGACGTGAACCTCACGGGCACCTTTCTTGCCAACCGCGCCGTCCTGCCCGCGATGCTCGAGCAGAAACAGGGCGACATCGTCAACCTGTCTTCGGTGTCCGGCCGGCAGGGCCGGGCCTTCGACGGGCCCTATTCGGCCTCGAAGGCCGGGATCATCGGCCTGTCGGAAAGTCTGTCGGAAGAGGTGGCCCGCCAGGGCATCCGGGTGCAGACGGTGCTGCCCGATGCGGTCGATACCGGGCTCTGGAGCCAGTCGGGCGGTGTGGCCCTGAAACCCCAGGCCATGCTCGAGCCTGACCGGGTGGCCGAGCTTCTGGTCTATCTTCTGGCGCTGCCGCGCGATACCTACCTTCTCAATCCCGTCATCGTCCCGGTGCCAAGCCGGCGGCGCCAGGCCAAGCAGAAAAGCTGATCCCCCGCCATGACCCCGCCCTCCGCCACCGCGACCCTGCCGCTTCCCGATCCGGCCCCGGTGCGGGGTCTCGCGCGGCGGGATTTCACCCGGATCGCGCGCGGTGGCTTGGGCGACGGGCATAACAGCTTTGCCCATTCCATGGCCTGGTTCAAAGGCCGGCTCTTTCTGGGCACCACCCGGTCGAACCTGTGCATGCTGCGCGTCCAGTCGTCCTATGTGGACACGCCGCTGAAGGTCTGGCCGGTGGATTGCCCCGAAACGCTCGACGGTCTTTACCAGCTGGACCGGTGCAGCCAGATCTGGGCCTTCGATCCGAAGGACGGATCGTGGGAGATGGTCTACCGCGCCCCCATGGTCGAGGGGCGGGACTGCACCATGGTCGCCCGCGAGATCGGCTACCGGTCGATGGCGGTCTATCATGGCCCCGATACCGACGAGCCTGCCCTTTACGTGTCGAGCTGGGCGCCGGGCAAGGCGCCGGGCGGGCTTTTGCTGCGGTCGACCGACGGGAAGACCTTCCAGGAGATCACCCCCTATGGCGTGACCGAGCCGCCGGTCTCGACCACCCGCAGCCTGACCGAATTCCGCGGCCGGATGCATTTCGCGCCCTCCGCGCAGCGCGGCCAGACCGGCGGGCAGCAGAATTCCGGCCGGCCCGTCATCCTGGCGGCGAAAACCCCCGAGGAGGGCGGCTGGGTCGAGGTCAATCCGCCCGGCTTCGGCGATGACGGCAACCTGTCGATCTTCACCCTCGAGGTGGCCAACGGGCAGCTTTATGCCGGCACGCTCAATACGAAGGGCCTGCAGATCTGGGCCACCGACGGCACGCCCGAAGGCGACGGCACCGACCATTACCGCTGGCGGATGATCTGCGACCGGGGCGCGGGGCGCGGGGCGCTGAACCAGGTGGCCGCCTCCATGGCCGAATTCAACGGCGCGCTTTACGTGGGCACGGCGATCCAGGGCGGCGGCATCGACCGGGTCAACCAGGTGGGCCCCGCCGCGGCCGAGATCCTGCGCGTCAATGCCGATGACAGCATCGACCTGATCGTGGGCGAACGCGACGATGCCGACCGCGCGCCCTTGTCGGGGCTCGATGCGGGGTTCGGCCATTTCTTCAACGGCTACATGTGGGCGATGGGCGTGCATGACGGCTGGCTCTATTGCGGCACCTATGACTGGGCGATGACGCTTCGCTGGGCGAAGATGGACAAGGCGCCCACCAAGGTGCAGAAGCTGATGTCCCTCGTGGGGATCGAGACGATGATCGCCGCCGATGGCGGGGCCGATCTGTGGCGCACTGCCGATGGCGAGAACTGGATGCCGGTCGACCGGCGCGGTTTCGGCAACGAATACAACTGGGGCATCCGCAACATCGTCTCCACGCCCGCGGGTCTGATGGTGGGCACGGCCAACGTGTTCGGCCCCAAGGTCGCGGTGCCCGATGGCGACGGCTGGCGTTACGAGGACAATCCCGATGGCGGGCTCGAGGTCTGGCAGGGCGTCCCGTCATCATGAGGGCGCACCTCTGCCGTTGCCGCGTTGCAGCGGGTCGGTTATCACTGGCCCGAAGGTCATATTCGCGCCATGAAAGCGGGCCAGATGTCCCCGTCGGGGCGCGATGGAGCCGGCGGCGCACGTACCGAGTTCGATGACGATATTGGAGCCTGACGGCATTATGACGATGACAGATATTCAGACAGACACGACATACGAACCCTATTCCCGGGACCCCGGCTATATCGAGGCCAATACCGCGCTGGTCGACGCGATCGACCTCGACGGCGTGACCCGCGTGGCGGATCTCGCCTGCGGGACCGGGCTTCTTTCGGGGCTGCTCTACAACCGCAAGAACAGCCTCTCCATCGCCGGGATCGACCTTGATCCCGTGCAGATCGGCATCGCGAAGCGCACCTTCCCGGGCCCCACGCGGCCCGATCTGGCGACGCTGCGCGAAAAGGCCGCGGCGGGGGCGGGGGGGGCCTTCTTCAACGCGGCCTCCGCGATGGAACTGCCCTTCGAGGAGGACGAGATCGACCTCGTCATCATCGGCAATGCCATCCACCTCATGCCCGACCGCGACGCCTTTCTGGCCGAGGTGGCGCGGGTGCTGCGCCCGGGCGGGCAGTTCGTCTTCAACTCGGTCTTCTACGTGGGCACCTTCGCCCCCGGCACCGATGCGGTCTGGACCGAATGGATGAAACAGGCCGTCCTGCGCCTGGGCGAGATCAACGCCGAACGCAAGGAAGCGGGCGAGCCACCCGTGCCGCGGGTCCGCGGCAAGGGCGACCGGGCCTTCCGCAAGGACTGGCTCTCGGGCGAGGGCTGGGCCGAGGCCTGCGCCAAGGCCGGGCTGAACGTCACCTATCGCAACGACCGCCCGGTGCCGATCTCGGCCGAGGGGCTGGCGCTTGTGGGCGCCTATGGCGGGCTCGCCGAGGTGCTGATGTCGGGCTATCCCGTCGAGATCGCCTCGCGCTGCCTGATGGATGCGGCCCCGCGCGCCTTCGACATCATGGGCATCGAGGAAGTGCCGCGCAACTGGCTCGAGATCCGCGCCCTGCGCGCCTGAGCCCGGGCCCGGCCCCAGAGACAAGACAAAAAGGATTGAGAGACATGACCACCAAGCAAGAGATTCAGGACGTTGTCATCGCCACGCTGAACGACACCGTGGCCGATTGGGACCTCGAACTCGAAGAGCCCATCGGGGCCGAGACCACGCTGATCGACGAGCTGGCCTTCGAATCCATCGACATCGTGCAGTTCTGCGTGAACCTCGAACAGGCGCTGGGAAAGAAGGATCTGCCCTTCGAGAAGCTCTTCATCGATGACGGCGCCTATGTGGACGACGTCTCGGTCACCCAGATCACCGAGTTCATCGCGGGCGAATTGCAGGCGGCCTGACGGGACGGCGCCAGGACGGTTCCAGGACGGTGCCGGGCCCGGTATCCGGGGCCGGCGTCATTCCACCGGTTCGCGCGGTCTTTGCACTGGCCTGTTGCCCCGACGGCGCCCTTGCGCCGATAAGGGAAGAAAATGCCATCCCTCCCGACGGAATGCCGGACGGGGTGCGTTCAAGTGTCAGGCAGAAGATCAGGTAACGCGAGGCCGATATGACCTTTCCCATGAAGACTCTTGTCTTTTCCGTTCTTGCGCTGGCGCTTGTCGCCTGCCAGGCGCCGTCAAGCACCGAGGCGCAGGGACTGCGCGACCGCATCCAGGACCGGATGGCCGAACGCCGCGCCGACCGCCCGGGCGGCGGCGAGGTGGCGGGCGGCGACACGATCACGATCACCGTGAACGGGCAGAGCCGGAATTTCATCGTGGCGGCCCCGTCCTCGGGCCGTGCCTCGAGCGCGGTCATCGTCTTTCATGGCGGCGGCGGCACTGCGGAGCGGACCTTTTCCAACAATTCCATGTCGGACCTTGCCCCTTCAGTGGGCGCGCTGGCGGTCTTTCCCAACGCCATCGACAAGAACTGGACCGACGGGCGCCTCACCACTTCGGGCGGGCCCGATGACGTGGCCTTCGTCCGGGCGATGATCGCGGAGCTTTCGTCACGCTATGGCGTGGATCCGAACCGGGTCTTCGGCACCGGCATTTCCAACGGCGCGATGTTCACCCACAAGCTGGCCTGCGATGCGCCGGGCGTACTGCGGGCGATCGCGCCGGTGGCGGGCAACATCTCCGAGGCGCTTCTGGCCGAGTGCACCCCGTCCTCGGGCACGCCGGTGATGATCTTCAACGGCACCGAGGATCCGCTGATGCCCTATGAGGGCGGACGTCCCGAACTTGACGCGATGCTGCGCAACACCGGAAATACCGCGGGGCAGGACCAGATGGTCTCCACCGTGGGGACGGCCGATTTCTGGGCCTCCCGCAATGGCTGTGGCGCACCCAGCGAAACCGACCTGCCCGACACCGCCAATGACGGCACCTCGGTCACGCGCATCACCTATGGGTGCAGCGGCAACGAGGTGATCCTCTACCGGATCGAGGGGGGCGGGCATACCTGGCCCGGATCGTCGGCCAGCGCGCCGCGCTTTGCCGGGCCGATCAGCCAGGAAATCGACGCGACCGAAGAGATGCTCGGCTTCTTCCGCGATTACGGCCTGTGAGGGGCCCTCACTTGTATTCGAAGTGGTCGCCCGGGCCGAGCGTCTGGGCATAGCCCTCGCGCAGCATCCTGAGCGCGGCCGCGTCGCGCTTGAGATAGGCGTCGAAGAACAGCACCGCGCCCATCGCCACGGCCTGGACATGGCGGACCTCTTCCATGCCGCCCATGGTGGGGCTGACCACCTCGTCAGGGTTGATGTCGTCGACATTGCGCAGGCGGCTGGAAAAGGTGTTGTGATGGGCCCCCTCCAGAACCAGCAGATACTGGTCGGTGGCGGGGGTATAGCGGTAGGGCAGGGTCCGCGTGGCGGGGTCGAATTCGCCGCCCGGGCCCGCGCCGGGGCTGCCTTCGCCCAGGGGCATGCCATCCTCGGTGCCGGTCATGTGAAAGACGGGGATGTCGATCGTGGAATAGGGAAAGGACGGGTCCTGACCCGGCATCATCTGGGTGGGCAGGTTGGGGCTGAGCGCGATGCCTGCCCGCACCCGCGGATCCTTGAAGGGCGTGCCATACATGCCCATCCTCTGGCCCGCCGCCGTCAGCACCGAACGCGCGCCATAGGAATGGCCCGCCATGCCGATCCGCTCCAGATCAAGCTGACCCGCCAGGGGGCCGTCCGCCGCGTTCATCAGGTGCAGCTGGTCGATCACCACATGCAGGTCGCGAAACCGGTCGGGCGCGTTGCCCGGCTGCTGCATCACCGCGCGCAGGCGCTGCACCACCTCTTCGCGGCTGCGGACGCCCTCGAGAAGGCTGGCATCGCTGCCCGGATGCTGGATGAAGAAGGCGTAATAGCCGTTGCGCGACAGCGCTTCGCCCAGAAACGGCGCGGCATCCCGTGACCCGCCCAGGCCGTGGGAAAAGATCACCACGGGGCGCGGCCCCGGATCGGGGGCATCCTCCGCGTCGTCGGGAGCATAAAGCTTGAAGGGGATGGTGCGCGCCCGCGCCGTGTCGCGGAAGGCGCCTGCGGAGACGGTGCTGTCGCCGGAGGACAGCCCGGAAAAGCCGTCATCGAGATCGTCGAGCGCGGCGCTGACCAGGGGCCTGAACAGCGCGCCCAGAAGGCGCAGGATCAGCCGGATCAGACCCATGGCCGGGCTCCTCCGCCCGGGGGGGCTGGTCCGGCTGCGGGATCAGGCGTCGGACTTGTCAGCGACATATCCTTCGACGACGCCGCCCAGGGTCTTGAAATCGGTGAAATTCTCGGGCCTGAAATCGGCATCCGACAGCTGGATGCCGAAATGCGTCTCCACCCGGGTGACAAGGTCGACAACGGCAAAGCTGTCAAGCTCGAGCCCGTTTTCGAAAAGCGGCGTCTCGGGGCCAAAGCTTTCGGGGTCGATCTTCAGTTCACGGGCGACGAGGGCCACGAGTTCATCCACAATATTGCGAGCCATGAAAAACCTGTTCTGAAAGTTTCATCTGTTCCGGCGCTTCCAGCAGCTGGACGCCCTCGGGATCTAGGGTTCGGCGGGTCTTGTCAACTCTCCTGCATGCGGCAGAGGTGGTTCAGTCCAGAGGATGGGCGGCGGTTTCGCTTTGTGCCTGCGCGCTGAGCGCCCGCCTGTCGACCTTGCCCGAAGGCAGGACAGGCAGCTGGTCTGCAAGGATCAGGCGGTCGGGCACGGCGCGGGCCGGCAATTCGGCGCGGCACAGATCGAGGATCGCCTCGGCATCGGTCATCCCGGGCCGGGTCAGGCTCGCATAGGCCACGAGCCCGATGCCCCGGCGGCTTTGTCCCGCGGCCACGACGGCGGCCATCGCCACGCCGCCTGCGCGGGACAACACGCCTTCGATCTGGCCCATATGCACCAGAAGCCCGTCGCGGTTCACCGCGTGGTCGGCCCGGCCGAGGATCTCGACCCGGCCGCCCTCGTGCAGGCGCGCCAGATCACCGGTGACCCAAGGCTCGGCCGCGGGGATCGCGACCGACCCGTCGCCGCCGCCCGGTTCGGTATAGCCCAGGAGCCCGTCGCGCGCGGACAGCCGCAGGGGCCGCGCGCCCTCGGCGGCGGCATCCGGCGCCTCGTCTGTCAGCGCGAGTTCCAGCCCGTCGATCGGCGTGCCCGCGGTCAGGTGGCGCCAATGGGGCGCTTCGGTGGGGGCGGAGGTGCACATCACCCCCATCTCGGTGGAGCCGTAGAGCGGCACGACGACACCGTGATCGGCCTCGAAGGCGGCGGCCTCCTCTGCCGAAAGCTTGTCGCCCGCCACCACCACCAGCCGCGCCCAGCCCGCCTTGCGCCTGAGCGCCATGATCGACCGGCATTGCGAGGGCACGAGGAACATCACGTTCGGCTCGAAGGCGCGCTGCGCCTGAAAGACCACAAGCGGATTTCCGCGCGGCACGAGGTGGATCGCCGCCCCCGCCATCAGGCTCGGGATCAGCCCCGCGCCCAAGCCATACATGTGATGGATGGGCACCGGCAGCATCACCCGGTCGCTTGCGGCCAGCGTCAGCCTGTCTTTCGCCGCAGCACAATTGCGCAGGAGCGCCTCGGTCCGGTGGACGGCCCATTTCGGCGTGCCGGTCGTGCCCGAGGTGCGCAGATAGACGCGGTCTTCGTTCCGGGGCAGGCCGTCCCTCAGGAGTACGATCTGCATCGACCCCGCACCCTGGCCCGCATCGGGGGGCAGGAGGGCCGCCTCGCAGAAGACGGGCCAGTCGGGCACCTCGTCTTCCCCGGGTCGCGGGATCAGCGCGACGGAGGCCGGGCTGTCGATCAGCCCCGCCAGCATGGCAAGCGCGCCCACCGAACTGTCGAGCGCAAGGCAGAGCCGCGCACCCTCCAGCCCTTCGGCGGCGATGCGCGCGCGGATATCGGCGGCAAGACGGGCCACCTCGCCCCGGCTCAGGGATATCGCGGGGTCCGACAGCGGCGTGTCGGCGGCCCCGGAAAGAAGCGCATGGGTCATGTCCGGATCCCTTCGTGATGAGCCTGCCTGCCCGGGCGCGCGGTGCCCCCGGGCATGTCGCCGTTACTCTTCGGGGGCGGAGCGGACCATGCGCAGATAGACCTCGCGGTCGGTATCCTCGAAGGCGCGGCGGCCGTGCAGCGCGCGGGAATTGTCGAGAAGCGCGAAATCGCCCGGCTGCCAGTCCAGATCGACGATCAGCTCTTCCTGGATGCGCTTGACCTCGTCCATCAGCTCGGACGGGATCGCCGAGCCATCCTCGAACCAGACGGTCGAGGTTTCGCCCCGGCCCATCTCCATCTGCATGTAGACGGTCAGCAGGTTGTTGATATAGGCCGTGTGCCCGCCCCAGCGCGTCGGCAGGATCGCATGGGTCAGATACTTGGTGCGCATCACCTGCGTGTCCTCGTCATATTCGACCTCGATCCCGTTGCCGGAGGCGAAGGCGATGGCCTCCTTCGGGTCTTCGGTCTGGTAGAGCTTGGACCATTCCTCCTGCTTGTAGACGCGCAGGAACATCAGCCGCTTCTCGTGCAGCAGATCCTTCCATTTCTGCGGCAGGTGGTTGTAGATCCCGGCCCCGTCGCAGGTGGTGGTCTGGCCGTCCGCATCGGCGGGTTTGGCGCAGTAGAACCACAGCATCGCCGGGCGCAGGTCGGTGTAATACATCTCGCCATGCAGCGGCAGGCCGAAGGTGCGCTGCTTCTTGACCCCGTGATCATAGCGGGTCGAGAGGAGCGCCTTGCCCTTGGCCTCGCTGTCGCCCACGGTCTTGCGCACGTAGCCGCCGCCCTTGTAGTTCATGTAATCTGGGTTGATCACGTCGGTGAAGGCGTCGAAATCGTCCTGGTTCTTCGCATAGCCGCGAAACAGCAGCGTGCCGCGCTCCTTCAGCAGGTCGATGACCGCCTGCCGGTCCAGGTCTCGCCAGGTCTCGCCGTTCTCGGCGGCGACGATGGCACCGAAATGATCCTGAATGTGTGTGATCTGCATCTAACTGGTATCCTTGCAATCTGCGAAACGGGTTCCGTCCGGGAAACGGGCCGCGGCGCCTATGGGCCGGGGGAGTCGTGCCGGTTTCTCTATCGGAACAAATCGCGCCGAAATTAGGGCATTCCGCCCGCCCTCGTAAAGGCTTTCCGCGGAGGATGCGGTCGGTTTGCCGCATCTTTGTGCCCCGCGCCCCCCGCGCGGCCGCGGTGAGGCCGCGCGCCGTTGACAGGAGGGGGAACGGCACGGATAACGACAGGATATTTCACCCCCGGATGGCCGGGGGACGACGACCCTGATATTTTCAAGAGGGAGCTTGCGCCTTGAGCCAATCCAACGATCATGGCGGCAACATTGCCTGTCTGACCCGGGACAATTGTTCCCAGCTGTTCTTTGTCTATGCCGGTGGCCTGGGCATGGTCGAGGGCATGGGTCCCATGGCCTTCCTGCAGCAATCGGGCATTTCCGATCGCAACGTCGCCTTCGTGCGGGACCCCAACACGCATTACTTCTCGAAGGGGGTCAGCGACGAGCTGCCCGATCTCGACGCGGTTCTCGACTGGCACCAGAGCCATCTCGACGCCAATCCCCATATCGACGAGGTCTATTGCGTGGGCAATTCCTTCGGCGGCTGGTCGGCGCTGTTCTTCGGCTACATGCTGGGGGTCAAGAAGGTCTGGGCGCTGGCGCCGGCGGGGACCTGGGGTCTCAAGCTGCTGCTCGACATGATGGACGATTCCAACGGCGTCACGGAATACGAGGTCTTCTATTCGGCCGAAGAGGAGCGCGACAAGCGCTTTGCCCATGCGCTGAAGGACTATCCCGGCATCCGCCTGCACGAGCGCAACGACCACGGCCACATGATGATCCGTGGCATGATGCAATCGGGCGAATTGCCGACCCTCTTCCCCCCGCTCAAGGGCGCTGCGTGACACGATTTCCCTGAAGGAAATCGGCCCGGAACCTTTCAAAGGTTCCGGGCCCCTGTCCAGCCGGATGTGCCATCGGCCTGCTATCCCCGCCGACTACGGAAGTCTCACACCTCCTCGAGCATCTTCATCCCGAACGCCTCGCGTAGCTGCGCTTCCATGCGGGCGGTGTCGCGGGGGGCGGATTTGGGCTCGAAAAGGCCGCGCGCCTCCCAGGTGGAGGGGTCGAGGCTCACGCCCGTGGCGTTGAGCCAGCGGCCCTCGATCCGGTGCAGGTGCTCGGGGCAGACATCGGCCACCGCGATGCGGAAGAGCGCGATGGCCAGCTCTTCCATCAGCCCCATGTTCTCGTGCTGGTCGGCGATCAGCTCGTCCATCGGCTTGCCGGCGACAAGGTTTCTTTCGCGCATCTCGCGGATCGCGTCGATCTTGAAATAGTCGATGAAATCGAAGGTGACATTGCCCTTCGACATCTTCGCCCAATCGGTAAAGAGCGTGTTCATCTGAAGCGACATGAAGAAGAAGTTGCGCCCCGCCGCACGCACGGCCTTGTGCCTGTCGCTGTCGAGGAAGGCGCCGGAATACATCAGCGGCTGCACCACGGCCCAGCCTGCGGTGATGTCCCAGAACAGCTTGCCCGCCATCGTCGCGGGCTGGCCAAGAAGGTGGTAGTTCACCTGGATCGAGCGGGTCAGCAATTCGCCGATCGAGATGACGAACTTGCTTTTCTCCTCGGCCATGGCGGGGGTCAGCCGGCCCTCCATGTCCTGGCCCACCATCCACGAGATGCAGCAATTGGCAAACGAGATCAGATCCGCGCCCGGTGAATACATCGGGTCGGAAAAGACGCCCGCATCGCCCGTGCAGGCCCAGCGATCGCCCGAGAAGACCTGCCCCGAGGTGTGGCTGTAATTCCGGATCGCGCCGAAATCGATCATCTCGTGGTCGCCCTCCGTCAGGAGACGGGCGAAATGCGGCTCATGCCGGCCCAGCCAGTCCAGCGCCAGTTCGCGCGAGCGGACCTCCTCGAAGGGGTGGTAGTCCTTGGTGGCGACGATGCCGACCGAGGTATGGCCGGTGGCCAGCGGGATGATCCAGACCCAGTAGCCCTTGTCGACCAGATGCGTGGTGGCGTGGAACCGCTTGCCGCCGGGCACGCGGTCATGCCAGCCGGTCTGACCGGGGACGGCGCCGTCGATGTTGACGATGCCCTCGACGCGGAACCACACCGCGTGATGGTCGGCCTCGCGCTGTTTCGACAGGCCCAGCTGGCGCTGGAGCGTGCGGCGCCGGCCCGAGGCATCGACGACCCAGCGGGCGGTCAGGCTCTGGCGTGCATCGCCGGCCGCGTCATGGTAGTAATCGATCCGGTGCGCGGCCCCGCCCTCGCCCAGGGCGATCTCGTCGATGCGGGCGCCCTCGATCAGGCGCACGCCATCGGCCTCGATCATGCCGCGCAACTCTTCTTCGAAGACGCCGCGGTCGATCTGGTGGGTGGGGATGGTGGCAAAGGTCGACAGGCCGTATTCGGGGCGGGCCGAGAAATCGTTCCTCTGCCCTTCGGGCGCCTGGAAGAAGTAGCGCAGGCCCATCTTGCGGTAATGGCTGCGGTCGAGCATCTCGGCGAGATCCAGCTTGTCGCGCAGGTAATGGGCGGCCAGTTCCACGGTGCTTTCGCCGACCTTGAAACCCGCCTCGGGCAGCGGGCGGGTCAGCTTGTCGATCACGGCGACCGAGACGCCCGGATTTTCGATCCGAAGCTGGCGCGCAAGCGTCAGGCCGGCGAACCCGCCGCCGCAGATCGCCACATCGACATCAACGGGGCCGGGTGCGGGTGTCGGGATCAGGGGCGTTTCGTCGAAAGCCATGTGCGATATCCTCGTGATAATGGCGGCCCTCGGGCCGTGACCGTGCAATGCAGGGTGCAGCTTTAACAGGCGGTCGTGACAACAAGAAGGCGCGAGACCCCCCGAAGGTGCGATTTCATTAGAACCCGGCAAGCTGCGCTGGTAAACAGGGGAAAAGTTAGACTTTCGTGAGATTTAGACAACACCGGATTACCCCACTTGTCCCGGATGCGCCGCAATGCCGCGGTTGTGTTGGAGTCGCGTGGTGAAGTGATTAAGTTATAAGCGCTGCTGGCCGGTAAAGAGCCGCCCGACAGAGGTGACGATGCCGGGCAGCGCGAGTGGAGCATGACATGGCCAAGACAGGGACGCCCTTCGAAAAGGCAGCAAGCGCCTATCGGCGCCCGTGCCTGCGCACCGATCTCAAGCTTGTCTATGAAAACCCCGAAACGGGGAAGGGCCAGGTCCGGATCGTCGATCCGAAATCCGGCCGCCAATACACCTTCAACGAGAAGGAACACGCGCTGTGCCGGCAGGCCGATGGCACGCGCGATCTCGAACAGATCCATGACCGGGTCGCCGGAAGCGAGGCTGCCGCCACCCCGGCCGAGCTTGTCGAATTCTTCCGCCGCCTGCACATCCTGGGCCTGCTGGAGCCCGAAGGCACCGAGGCGCCGCATGCTGCCACCTCCTCGGCTGCGGGCCGGGCCGCGGGGCTGCGCAATCGCCGTCAGGTGCAGCAGGGTCAGGGCGCGGGCATCGGTCCGGGCCGGGGCATGGGGGCCGGGATTGGCCCGGCGATGGGCCGGGGCGCCGGTGCCGGCGGACGTCCCGCCGCGGGCCGTGGCGGAGATGCCACCGAGATGACCGAGGTCGCCAACCGGGTGCGCGCCCGCGCCTCTTCCAGGACCAGGGGGTCCGAAGGGACGGGCACCGGCCCGGACACCCCCGCAGAAGGCCAGACGCCCCCGGCTCCGGTTCAGGCCCCGGTTCAGGCCAGACCGGACGCACCGGACACACTGGGCCGGACCGGCCGGGAGACCCGCTCCGATACGGGGTCCGATGCGGGCGTGGCTCCCGAGACGACCGCTGCACAGGACGCCGCAGCCGGATCACCCGACCGTCCGGCGGACACCGCACCCGCATCGTCGACCGGACCGGGTGGTCGCTTGGGTCGCGGCATGGGCCGCATGGGTCCGGGCCAGTCCGGCCCCGGCCGGCGACCCGGCCAACCCGAGGGCGGCGGCACACCCCGCCGGGGCGAGGCGCAGGCCAGCCTGACGGCCGCGGCCGCCCGGGTGCGCGAGCGTGCCCGCAAACCCGCCGCGGACGCGCCCGAAACCGGCCCGCAGAATGCAGCCGATACCGCGACCGACGCGAAAACCGTCACCGCATCACCTTCCGCCACGCCTCCTTCCGATAGCGGGGCGGCATCGGCACAGGGTCCGGCATCCGCTGCGCCGGGACATGCGGAGACGGACGATATCCCGGCCCGGCCCCCGGCCCGCCGGGGCCTTGGCGCCGTGCTCCAGCTGCCGGAGCGCCGCAGGAAGGGGTCGGACAAGGCCCCCTCTGCCGCGTCCGATAGCGCCCTGCCGCCTTCCGCGTCGCGGCCGGAGCCGGGCCGGGTGGCCAGCGTGACCTCCCTGCCGGCCACATCCACGGTGGCTGGCACGACGGCGCGCACCACGGCCCGCGCGGCCGATCCTGATGCCGATCCCGATGGCGATCCCGATCGGGCGCCCGAACGCACCGATGACCCCGCCGATGGCGGCACTGCCCCGCCCGCCGGGGAGGCGTCCGGCAAGACCGGCGCGGCCCCCGAACCCGATGTGCCCGCCTTCAATTTCTTCGACCCGTCCTTCGACGATGCCGATGGCGGCATGCCCGGACCCGGTGGCATGGGTGGTGGTATGGGCGGCGGCATGATGCGTGGCGGCGGCGGTGGCGGCATGATGCGCGGCGGCGGTGGCGGCGGCATGATGGGCGGCGGCATGGGTGGCATGATGCGCGGCGGCGGCGGCGGCGGCATGATGGGTGGCGGCGGTGCCATGGGCGGCATGATGGGCGGCGCCATGGGTGGCATGGGCGGCATGATGGGCGGCGGCGGCGGCGGCATGATGCGCGGCGGCATGGGCGGCGGGATGATGGGCGGCGGCATGGGCGGGGCCCCGGGCGGCGCCAGTGCCGGACCGAAGATGCCGGGCCAGTGGAAATGGTTCAATCCGCAGGGCATCCTGCGGCTGCTTTACGTCCTGTTCTACCCGTTGAAATACGTCCTTTGGGCGATCGTGCCCCTGGTGACGATCGCGGGTCTGTCGATGCTCAACAATATCGACGAGCTGATCGAGGATCTGGGCATCATCCTCACCGATATCAGCTCGATCACGCAATTCGCGGTGGGGCTCTTCATCGTCAACCTCGCCTCGCGGATCGCGCAAGGGGTGGCGATCGTGGCCCATGGCGGCAAGGTGCCCGCCTTCGGCATAGCCCTTGTCCTGGGCGTGCTGCCGCGTTTCTATGTCGACAAGCGCCAGATCGCGGAGCTGGACCGCAAGGGCCAGCTCTGGGGCCATGGATCGCCCCTGCTGGCGCGCCTGATGACCTTTGCCATCGGCATCCTGATCTGGTCCACCAGCCGCGAGACCGGCACCTTCCTGCCACAGGTGGCGCTGATCTCGGCGCAGTTCGGCCTGATCATGTTCGTGGCCACCTCCTGGCCCCTGATGCTGTCGGACGGGATGCGGTGGCTGTCGACCTATCTCAACGAGCCCAAGCTCGTGCCCAAGGCGCTGATGGCGTTCAAGCATGTCTTCCTGCGCTCGCCCCTGCCGCCGATGATGTCGAAGAAGGACGTGCCCGCGCTGATCTTCTTCGCCATCGGCTCGATCCTGTCGATGACGCTGATCCTGTCGGTGATGGGCCTGGGCGCGCTGATCTTTCTGGAAACCACGCTTGACGGTCTGGGCGTGCTGATCTTCATGGGCATTGTCGTGGCCTTCACGATCTGGGTCCTTGCGCTCTGGGCCTCGGTCACGGCGCAGGGCAAGGCCAAGGGCAATTTCAACAAGGACGCCTTCCGCCAGTTCACCCAAGGCGACAAGCCCACCGCCGATGCGATGCCCGATCTCGACGGGATGGACGAGGAGGCCCTGCCCTCCAAGGCCAAGGTCGTCTGGGGCGTGATCCTTGTCATCCTCGTGGTTCTGGCCTTCCAGCCCTATCAATACGATGCCGGCGGCCAGGTCGTGATCCTGCCCGTCTCCAAGGCGCAGGCCATCGCCCGCGCCGAGGGCGAGATCATCGAGGTGATGGTGGCCGAGGGCGACCAGGTGAGCCGGGGCCAGATCCTGGCGCAGCTGTCGTCCTGGGACCAGGAGCGCCAGGTCGCCGTCACCCGGACCGACCTGAACGCGGCCGAGGCCAACCTCGCCCGCCTGATCGAGGGCGCCTCGCCCGAGGAGATCGAGGTGGCGCGCCGCCAGGTGACCAGCGCCGAGGCGTCGCTGGCCTTTTCGCGCGCCGAATACGAACGCGCCCGCAACCTTGCCGCCACGGGCACCGGCAGTCAGGCGGCGATGGAAAAGGCGCAATCGACGCTCGAGACGGATATCGCGGGCCTCGACGTGGCGCAGGCCAGTCTCGACCTGATCCTGGCCGAGGCCTCGGCCAACGACATCGCCATCGCGCAATCCGAAGTCGACCGGCTGACGCTGGAGCTGCAATTCCAGCGCGACGAACTGGAACGGACCCGGGTTACGGCCCCGATGGACGGCCGGGTCGTGACCGCCAACCTCCAGCTTCTGATCGGGAAATACCTGCGTTCGGGCGATCCGCTCCTCGAGATCGAGAACGCCCAGGTCGTGACGGCGGAAATCGCCGTGCCCGAAAGCGACATCGCGCTGATCGATTCGGGCGATCCGGTGCGCCTGCGGGTGACGGGCCATGCCGATACCGAGATCGTGGGCGAGGTGCAGGCCATCGCACCCGCCGCCGAGGACGAGGGCTATGGCTCCGTCGTCCGCGTGGCCGCGATCTTCGAGAACGGGACCGATTTCCTGCGCTCGGGCATGACCGGCTACGCCAAGATCGACGGCGCCGAAATGCGCGCCTGGGAAGCCTACCTGCGCTCCATCCGCCGGTTCTTCCAGATCGAGGTCTGGAGCTGGATCCCGTGAGGGGGGCGGCAGGGTCGTGCCCCGCCGGACAGGCCGGGGGTCCGGGCCGGATCCGGCGTAACCCGGACGTCCCGGGTCAGTTTGAATGTCGGTGCTCCTTGTTACGAGGGATCTGGCGCAACGCAAGCCATGGGTCGGTGAAACGATGCATCTGACGCAGTTCCTGGGCAGGGCCTGGCGGAATATCAACCGCAGGCTCAGCCGGTTCTATCTCGACCGGAACCTCGGCGCCGGGAGCGCCTCGGGCTGGGTCAGGATCGGCAGCGCCGAGAATGGCTGGTATGCCCCGCCAGACATGCCGGCCGGAGCAAGATGTTATTGCATCGGGGTGGGTCAGGACGCCTCGTATGACTGGGCCCTTGCGGAACGCGGCGCGGAGGTTCATGCCTTCGATCCGACGCCGCATGCCATCGCATACATGCATGATCATAACCGTGACCGCGTTGCTTTTCACCCATGGGGCATGATGGATGAGGATCGTACGATCCGTCTCTATTTCCCCTTGGACGAACGACACGGCTCCTATTTCGCGGAAGATTTGCACGGTACGGGAAAATATCACGAAGTGCCCTGCTACCGGTTCGAGACCATCATGAGCAGGCTGGGCCATTCGAAGGACAGCCTTTACCTCGTGAAGATGGATATCGAGGGCAGCTGGTATCCCGTTCTGCAGGATATGGTTCGTTCGGGTATCTTGCCGAAGGTTCTCGAGGTGGAGTATGACAGCCCTGCGCCGCTTTGGCGGGTGCGGCCCATTCACCGGATGCTTGCGGCCAAGGGGTATCGTCTCGTGCTGCGTGAAACCGACAATGCGATCTACTGGCGACCCTCCGGCTGATCGGCTCTGCCATTGCCGGGACTGTCTCTCGGTGACCCTGTCCCGGCGTATATGCGGGGCATATCAGCGGTAAGATTTCTGTGTCTCAAGCCGCTAGGGACTCCGGGGTGCCGCTCTGATCCTCGTCGTCGAGGGCAAGCTTGTCGGCTTCGGAGGTCGCGGCTTCCGCGTCGTCCACTTCGGCCCTGGTGGTGCTCTGCAATCCCAGGAGGCTCTTGAGGAATTCGAAGATCCTGGCCATCACCGACAGGTTGCCGTTGCCATTCCCGTGGGTGGGTTCTTCGACAACGGGCTCTTCCACGACCGGTTCCTCTACGACGGGCTCTTCCGTGACCGGTTCTTCGACGATAGGCTCCTCGATCACGGGGTCCTCGGCAACAGGCTCTTCGGGAAGGATGGCAGCGGCCTCGAAGTCATCGGCGTTCGCGCTGATCTCGAGAGCGGTGACCGATCCGTTGTAATTGTCCTTGTCCCAAGGGTTTCCGAAGGTCAGATCATGGCTGCCCGGATAGGCCATGCCCCCGGGGACGGTTCCGGTCGCCAGGACAACATCGTCGACGCTGATTTCGAGCATCTCGCCCGACAGGTGAACATCGATGTCATGTGCGTCCAGATCATCGAGGCCAGCCCCGCTCGTCGTGAAAACGAGCTGGTCGCCTGCCGGGTTGTGAATGATCGTGGTCAACTCCCCATCTTCGCCCACGACCATGTAGAAACTGGTATGCAGACGGACGATCTCCCCGGAATTTTCGGTGCTGTCAGCCTGGATGGTCAGCGAAATCTCGATGTCATCGGCCCCATCCAGTTCGGCAAAGTGATCTCTGCTGATCACCAGTCCGGCACCAAGGTCCGGGACCTCGATTCCCTCCGCGCCGATCTCGGCCACGGAAACGGGCTGGCCCAGATCATAGGCCAGAACCTGCCCTTCGCTGTAGGAGACGAGTGTTGCCCCCTGAATGCCCACATCAAAGCTCTGGCTGTCACTCGTGCCATCCGGCAGGGCAACTGTCAGAGTGACGGGATAGACCCCGCCATCGGGGAAGGCGTGGCTGACCTGGAGGCCCGTGGCTGTTGTCCCGTCGCCGAAATCCCAGCTGTAGGTCGTGCCCTCGGGCAGGGTGTCGAGGCTCGTCAGCGTCAGGCCTGCATCGAAATGCCGGACCGCGGCGTTGTCGGGGGTCGCGGCGATTTGGAAATGCGCTTCGATCACGCCATCGATTTCGGGGGAGAGGGTCGCGGCGGCCCCGGCGCCGGCCTGTTCGATCACCCCGCCGGGGACCGCCACATAGGCATGGACCCCGTCCTCGGGTGCCAGCGTCGAGGTGATGAAGACATCGCCGTAATAGTTCTCGCCGTTCGGATCCTGGTCTTGGACAATGACGTTTTCGGTGACGATCCAGTCCTCCTGACCGATATCACCGTTCACACCCCCGGTAATGTTCTGGGAGATCGTGACGTTGATCGCATCCTCGGCCACGTTGATCTGCGGGATTTCGACACCCTCGTCCAGGCCGTCATCATTTGCGCCGTCAGCATGAACAACCGTATTATTCTCGATCAACAGGCCGATGGTTTCGTTAACTGTAATGCCGTGTGAATGCCCGTTGACTATGATATTTTCAGTGATCGTTACGTTCTGGTAATACATTTCCTCACCAGCGCCATAGTCAACCTCCTCGTTTCCCATGAAGATGGATTGGGCGGGAGTTCCGTCTCCGATATCGAGAACGTTGTTCTCAATAATGATGTTGGTGCTGGGGCTATCATCTCCATTTGTCCAGAACTGGATCATGTCGCAATGGTCCCCCGATTCCGGGTTGCCAGAAAAATCATGGATGTAATTTTCGGAAATCAATACGTTATCGACATTAGAGAAGGTCATGCCATCCATGCGTACGGAGTGCACGTCGTTGCCGATCACGTCGAGGTCGCTCGTGTCGGAAAAGAGCATGCCGCGCATAAATCCGAAAACTTCATTATTCTCAATTACGATGTCGGTACTATCATAGACCCAAAGCCCATAGGCCCACCCATAGCCATCATCGATCTCGGAGACTCCTTCAGCGATATCGCCGTCAAAGGTGCAATTTACAACTGTTACATTGCTTGATTCGATGATTTGGAATGGCTTGTAATAGTAGTTATCATTCGAGGAAAAAGTGTAATCGAAGTAGATCCCATCGAAGGTTATGTTTTCGGCTTCGTGAACTGCCATGGTCGAGAAAACAGCTGGGTTATCCGGATCTGCCGAAGCGATCGTGACGTTTTCCGGGTAGGTGTAGTCGAACCCACTTTTGCCATTCAGGATGAAGTCTCCATACTCCCCCCCTTCAAGCAGGATAGTCTCGCCACCCGTGCAGGTGGCCAGGGCGTCATACAGTTCTTCGGTCGTTGAGACGTAGATGATGTCGGACATGGGGCTTGCTCTGCTCGAAAGGGTGAATGTCGGGGAAAACTACGGGCGAATTGTGACCTAAACGAGAACCAATTCAGGCAGCCGGGTGGCTGCTCAGCCGGATCGTGCCGAGTGGCGGCTTCCTGCCGGATTTCCGCTGCCAAGGCGGACGTTGAGGGCGATGAAGCTCTGGGCCTGGCGCAGGTGCAGGCCGGCGAGGCTGCGTTCGGCCGCGATCAGGGCCAGATCGGCCGCGATGACATCGGCCTCGGTGGCCTCGTCGTTTTCCTGCAGGTTTCGTGTGAGTGTCCGGACCTCGCGGTAGAGGCGGCTCGCCTCCGCGGCCGATCCCGTCGCGGTGGCGGCGGCATTGTAGTCCACGAGCGCGTTTTCCACCTCGAGGATCGCCTCGAGAACCGTTGCCTTCCAGTCGGCATGGGCGGCGCGCGCCTCGGCATGGGCGGCCTCGATACTCGCGCGGTTCGCGGAACTCGGCAGGGCCGGAAACTGCACCACGGGGCCGAAGTAATATTCGGTTCCCGGGGCGGCGGCACCCAGAAGGTTGAGGGTGATCGCGCCCGACAGCGACAGCCGGGGATAGAGCGCGGCGCGCGCGGGGCCAAGCCCGGCTACGGCGATGTAGTAGCGCCGTTCGCTGATGCGGATGTCGGGCCGGTTGCGCAAAAGGTCGGCGGGGATGCCTACATCCGGGGTCAGGCGCGGCACGGGCTGATCGTGCAGCGCCCGAAGCTCCGCCATGATCTCTTCGGGCAGGGTGCCGGGCTGTGCCCCGGTCAGCACCGCGATCTCGTTGAGCGCGGCGGCCACTGCGGCCTCGCGGGCGGGCAGCCGGCTCCGGAATTCGGCGAGCCGGGCCTCGGCCTGGGCCGCATCGAGCCGGGTCGCGGATTCGGCCGCGATCTGGCGGCGCACCTGGTCGAGGGCCGCGCGCTGCCGGTCGATCTCGCGCCGTGCCAGTGTCACGAGCTGCTGGTCGTGGCGCAGCTGGACATAGGCATTGGCAAGATTGAGCAGCATCAGAAGCTGGGCGGCATCCTCTTCGGCCCGGGCGATCTCGACCCGCCCGTCCGCCGCACGCAACCTGTCGCGGCGGGTGCCGTAGGGGTCGAGCATCCAGTCAAGCCCGATTTCCGCCGTTCCGGCCGGGTCGGGCAGATCGGCGTTCACGCCGCGCAGCTCCGCCTCGGCGCGGGGCGTCAGCGTGGCCGCGCCGGGGACCGCGTTGCGCTCGGCGCGGGCGGCCAGGACCCGTTCGCGCGCCGTGGCGATGTCGAGGTTCTCGGCCAGGGCGCGGCCGATGAGCTGGTTCAGGACCGGATCGTCCAGCCCCTCCCACCAGGCGGCATTGTCCAGCAGGACAGGTGTGCCCGCCATCGCGTTGGCAAAGCCGCCAAGGAACGGAAATTGCGGGGTGGCATAGGGTTCTGACAGGTCACAGCCCGCCAATGCGCCGCAAAGCGCAACAGCGAGTGCACCTGCCGGTGCCGAACGCCTGTCCTGTCGGGTCACTGCTCGCCCGCCTTTCCTCGATCGCCCCGAAAGGGGCACGGGTTCGGTGCGATAGTGTCATTCTGCGCCCGAACCTCTGGTTTTTTGACATATTGCGCTGTTTTTCGTGATTTCGGCAATGAAAAAGACACAAGATCGAACGGATCGGCGGCTTTTCGTATGCGGGCGCGGTTGGCTACTCGCGGAATGTGCGGCGCAGATGGGTCGTGACCGGATGCACCAGATAAGCCAGAACCGAGCGTGAGCCGGTTTGCAGGAACACCTCGACCGGCATGCCCTGGACCAGATCGCGCTGTCCCAGACCGGCCGTGTCCAGCGCGCCAGGCGCCAGTTTCAGGGTGGCGCGGTAGAAGCTTTCCCCGGTGCGTTCATCCTCGATCACGTCGGCAGAGATGGTGGTGACCCGGGCGTCGAGCCGCGGGGCGCTTTGGGGATTGCGCGAGGCGATGATCACCTGCGCGGCCTGGCCGGGATAGACATCCTCGATGGCGCGCGGATCGACCACGATCTCGAAACTCAGATCCTCGGCGATCGGCACGATCCGGGCCAGCGTCCCGCCCGGGGGCAGCACCTCGCCCTCCGCCGCGATCTTCAGGTCGTGGACCACACCCGCGACGGGTGCGCGGATCTCGACCCGGTCAAGCTGGGACTGGCGGGTCACGATCTCGAGGATCAGCTCCTCCACCTCGGCGGTGACCTCGCGCAGTTCGGTCACCACGCCTTCCATGAAGCTGCGTTCCTGTTGCAGCGTGGCCAGTTCCTGGTCCCGCCGCGAATTGGAGAGCCGGGCCAGTTCGGCTTGCAGCGCGGCCTGTTCCCCGGCCAAAGCGGCGCGGCGCTGTTCGAGTTCGGACAGCTGGCTTTGCCGCGCCAGCCCCTGCGCGATCAGGTCGGTCATGTTCGCAAGGTCGCGGTCGATCAGCGCGATCTGCCGGCCATTGGCCTCGATCTGGCCGGTGACGCCCGCGATCTGGTTGTCGAGCTGGGCCAGCGCTTCGGTCAGCTGATCGCGGCCGCCGGCGAGCGTTGCGGCCCGCGCGGCGAAGATGCGCCGCTCGCCCTCTTCGTGAAGCCCCGTTTCCGGCAGGATGAAGGGCAGGGTCGGATAGACAAAGGCAAGCGTGGCCCATCCGGCCTGTTCGGCCTGAAGACGGGCCCGCCGGGCCAGGGCGGCGGCGAGGCGGCCCTGCGCCATGTCGAGATTGATCTGCAGAAGCGTCGGATCGAGCCGCGCCAGAAGGGCGCCGGCCTCGACGGTCTGCCCTTCGGTGACGGCCAGCTGTTCCACCGTGCCTCCGTCAAGGCTCTGGATCACCCGGGGCTTGCCGGCCAGTGCGACCTGGCCCGTGGCGATGACGGCACCGCTGATCACTGTCAGGCCGGCCCAGAGACCGAGACTGACGACCAGAAGCAGCACGCCGATCCCCGCGATCCTGGCCGGGCGGCGCAGGTCGAGGTTCGGCCCGGCCGGGGCGGCGGCGCTCATGCTCAGGCTCATGCGGGGCGCCTTTCGCGGCGCGGGCCGGCCTGCCGGACGACAGCGGGTTTGCGGCGTCCGGGTCCCTGCGGCTCGGAGGGTGTCTGGGCGGAGGGCGTTGCCGTGGCAGGCATGGTGACAACCCGGGCATCGGTATTCGCGGCGCGGCTGACGGGATCGGCCAGCACCTCGGACTTGTCGCCGAAGACCCGGACCTTGCCGTCATGCAGCACCATCAGCTTGTTCACGGCTTCCAGCGCGCTTGGCCGATGGGCCATCACGATCACGGTGGTGCCGGACTTGCGCAACGCCGCGATGGTGCGGGTCAGTGCGGCATCACCCGCGATGTCGAGGTTGGAATTGGGCTCGTCCAGAACCACGAGCGGTGGCATCCTGTAGACGGCGCGCGCAAGGCCCAGCCGCTGCATCTGGCCGCCCGACAGGACAGGCGGCGCATCGGGGTCGCCGATCCGCGTCGCATATCCCTGCGGGAGCCGCAGGATCATGTCGTGGATGCCGGTCAGCATGGCCGCATCCATGATCGCGGCGTCGGTCGCATCGGGATCGAAGCGGGCGATGTTCTCGCGGATGGTGCCGGGCAGGAAGCTCAGCGATTGCGGCAGGTAGCCCACGATCCGGCCCAGCCTGTCGGCGGGCCACTGGTCGAGCGTGGCCCCCTCGAGCCGGACTTCGCCCGCATCGGGCAGACCCGCCCCCACCAGAAGCCGCGCGAGCGTCGTCTTGCCGCTGGCGCTGTCGCCGACCACGCCCAGCCCGTCGCCGGGCCTGAGCGAAAAGGACACGCCCGACAGGATGCGCGGCGGATCGATGCCGGTGGCCCCGGGGCCCAGCTTCGTCAGGTTGCGCACCGTTATCTGTCCCACGGGGTCGGGCAGGTCGATGCCGGGTGCGTTCGGTTCGGCCGTCGCAAAGGTCGCGGCCAGCCGGCGATGGGCCGCGATCCCCTGTCCGATCCCGCGCCAATGGCCGATCAGCTGGTCGACCGGGGCGAGCGCCCGGCCCGACAGGATCGAGGCGGCGATGATCATGCCCGGGCTGATCTCGCCCCGCAGCACGAGGATCGCGCCCAGCGTCAGGATCGCCGATTGCAGCAGCATCCGGAACCCGCGGCTGACAGAGGCCAGAACTTCGGAGGGGTCACCGCTCGACTGGGTGCTGGCCAGGGCCGCGGCCCGCAGCGCCGCCCAGCGGCGGGTGACGGCGCGGCCCAGCCCCATGGCGACGATCATCTCGCCTCCGTCGCGGCTTTGCGCGGCGAAATTGGCCTCGGCCCGTTCGCGCGCCCGGATGTCGCCCGCCGCCCGCCGCGTCACCGCGCGGTTCGCAAGCGCGATCAGCCCCGCCAGCAGGGCGCCCCCGATGGTCATCCAGCCTAGCCAGGGATGCAGGATGAACAGGACCGCCACGAAGATCGGCATGAAGGGCAGATCGAGAAGCGCGACGAAGCCCGACCCGGACACGAAGCGCCGCAATGTCGTCAGATCGCCCGTGGCGCCCGCAGCGCCTGCATCGGCGACATCCTGCCGAGCGGCCTCGATCCCGAGCCCGAAGGCAGGCCCCGCAAGGTCCGCATCGAGGCCGAAGGCCGCGCGCGACAGGAATCGGGCCCGGAGTGCCGTGAAGAGCGTGTAGAATCCGTAGAGCACCACGACGATGGCAAAAAGCCCGGCCAGCGTCTCCATCGACCGGCTCGACAGGACCCGGTCATAGACCTGAAGCATGTAGAGAGATCCGGTCAGAGCGAGCAGGTTGATCAACGCGCTCAGGCCCAGAACGCCCAGAAGAACAGGCCGCCGGCGCCTGATTGCGCGGCGGTAAAGCCCCGGGATGCCCTGCATCTCATCTGTCGGCGGTCGCTGCCCGTGCCGCATCATTTTGTGCCCGTTCGTCTCCGGTATGGCCCATATAGGGTCGGCCTGCTGTGTCCCGCTTCAGCATGTACCGGCCAAGATGGCAAAAGTATGATAATTGATTGTCTCTAGATCGTCGACAATCCTGAACACAAGGCCGTTCCCGCACGACAACCGCCTCCGAAAGACCGCATGTCCTTTTCCAGCGGCGCCCGCATGACGGTTCAGCCTGTCTCCTGATCGCAGGGCGGCAACCCGCGCATCAGAGCCTGTCCACCGACGTCCTCAGACCTCGCGCCCTTTTTTGGGGGCCAAAAATGCAAAACGACCTGACGTCCTCAAAGCGCGGAAACAATCCTTGAAAAAGACATCGGTGCGGCGTCTGGATCCCGCGGCCCAGCTCTGTCAGGGTTGACCCAAGGCGGTTGGGGAGAGGATCGAGATGCACAGGCGAAAGATACTTGCCGGCCTCGGCGCCCTGCCCGCATTGAGCGTGCCTGCCCTGCCCACACCCGCCGCCGCCGCAACCCGCGAGGCCAGTCCCGCCACCTTCGCCCAAGTGGTCGAGGAGATGACCGGCGGCGGAGAACTCCTGCTTGCGGGCGGGGATTACGGTTCTGTACGTCTTGAGGGAAACTGGCCCGCGGCGACTCCGCTGGTCATCCGCTCCCGCGACCCGGCCGATCCGGCGCGTCTGCAGGAACTCATGATCATCTATTCCCGCCATGTCCGGCTGGAGCAGCTTGTCTTCGACTACAGGTTCCGGGCGGGGGATCCGCGCTACCACAGGCCGTTCCAGATAAGAGACAGCGCGGATATCGCGATACGTGGCGGGCTCTTCGATGGTGATCTGGCGGGTCCGGGCGCAGAGGTGTCCGAAGGGTTTGGGACCGGCTTTGGATTGAGCATTCGCGCCGCGAACGACATCGAGGTGTTCGGCAACGAATTCCGCGGTTTTGGCCGCGGTCTTGTGGTGAGTCAGTCCAGCGGGCTCGTGCTGCGTGGCAACGACCTGCACAGTCTGCGTATGGACGGGATGAATTTCGCTGAAGTGCAGAATGTCGTGATCGAAGGCAATCACATCCACGATTTCGCGCGGGACGTCGATGGAGGCGATCACGCCGACATGATCCAGTTCTGGACCAATGGCACGACACAACCCAGCCGATCCGTGCGGATACGCGGCAATCTGCTGAATGCGGGGCAGGGCTGGTATACCCAGTCGATTTTCATGCGCAACGATGAGGTGGATACCGGCAAGGCCGGCCCCGAGATGTTCTATCGGGATATCGAGATCTCGGATAATGTCATCCTCAATGCGCACCTGCACGGGATTACCGTCGGAGAGACCCGTGGGCTGGCAATCACCAACAACACGGTGGTGCGCAACGCCCGCGCCGAAGGCCGCACTGATAATCCCATACTCTGGACGCCGCAGATCCGTATCGCGCCCGCGTCTCGGGACGTCACCGTTTCACGCAACGTGACCAGCAAGGTGGTGGGCTTCGAGGGCCAGTCCGACTGGTGGATCGAACAGAACATGTTCGTTCAGGACCGTTTCCGGATGGAACCCGGGTTCTATGGGAGGGTCTTTGTGCGTGAAGTGATGACTGACCCGACCCGTCCCGAGGCCTTCGCACCGTTGCCCGGTGGTCCGCTCGATGGGACGGGGATTGGCGCTACGTGGCTCGAACCAGGTATGACTGGCCCACCCCGCCGGTTGTGATCGGCAGATCAGGGAGTTGCGCAGCATTGCCCCCATGAACGCTGCGTAAGCTGACTGGCTTGGTGGTCTCTCCCGTGGCGCTCGGCGGCCTCACGCCATACGAATACATCTGCAAGGTCTGGACCTCAGAGCCAGATCGATTCATCCTTGATCCGATCCACCAGATGCCGGGACTGAACACCTAGTTAATCTTCTGGCTTGCGCGCTAAAAAAATTGTTTCCCCACGAAGCAGTCCATACTGCGACACTTCCGGTTCGCAAGCTACAAACTCTTCAATGAGAAATCCGGCTGCCCGGATACGATCGCGCACATCACGGCCATAATACCGGACGTGATCATACTGGCCGAAGTAGCGGATCCGATCTGCCCGGGAGATGATGGGCATGGGCAGATCTTCTTCCTCAAGGCTATGCTCCCATGCTTCTATGATCGGAAACATGAGTAAAGCAAGACCTCCAGATGAAAGAACACGATAAAGCTCTTCAAGTGCCCTTCGATCGTTGACATGTTCAAGAACATGCAAGCAAACTACTACATCAAAACTCTCATCCTCTAGCTCAAGGTTTTCGATGTCCAGTACAACATCGGCTTTCCCCTCCGTAATATCAGCACCAACATAGAGTTGACCCTCTGCCTTGAGGCGCGCCGCGATAAGTTCTTCTGGCGCGAAATGAAGGATGCGTCTGCCAGAAATTTCTGAGTTGTTTCCGTCAATCCATAATGTCAGAAGGCGATGTCGTTCAAATCCGCCACATGACGTGCAGATCACATCAAATCTTGGGGGGTTGCCAAAGGCCAGGAAACGCCCTTGATATTCGCAAATCGGACACCTCTTTCGGCCAGTGCCAAAGAATTTTGGAAATGCTTTCCCAAAGTGATATGCAAAGCGAATGTAATTGAAAAAGTGACCAGTTCTCTGGTGTCTAACAGCTTTCAAGGTTTGCCTTCCTAGAATAACTTTAAGGTTCTGACTTTTCCCGAGGGGCTTGCGGATCGGCTACAAGTTCGCCTGATCGGGCAGATCGATCAAGCAGTTTTCGCTTTTGAGTTCTGTTCAGATCTGTTGGCAAGGATGATACCTTGGGAGCCCGGCGATGACATCAGGTTGGTAACATCCAGAGTGAAGCGATCTGGACATCATGATCGGTTAGCTTCATCCTGAATTTATTATCAATCAGATGGTAGGTCCGAAGACATCGTCTTTGCGCCCCAACGTAGTGTGGGGCAGTGTTGCCCGTCACCATGGGCTGGAGGAACCGTAGCGTGGCCTTTGCTTCTTCTGCAACAGAGATGTCTGGTGGCCGGGCCGGGACTGGTGGTACGGGGTTGCAAGTGGCGGTGCAATCGGCATCGCACCTGCCTTTGCCAGTGCTCATCTATGTTCTGTGTGTAGTCTTCCCTTTGAGCTTTTCTGCCGGGCCGCTTGTCCTGACGACGCTGCGGCTTCTGCTGATGACGATGATCATACCATTGACGGTTCAGTTGATGATGGGCCGGTACGGCAAGGTTATCCTGACGGATTACCTGTTCTTCGCACATATTCTCTGGGCCGGAATCGCTCTTGCAGTGAATAACCCAGGTCAGATGATAGAGCATGTTGGCTCAGTTGGGATCGAGTTTATCGGCGGATATGTTGTGGGTCGGGCCTATGTCCGAACGCCAGAGGTGTTCTTGGGACTTTGTCGCCTCTTGGTGACGCTCGTCTTCGTGCATGTGCCCTTTGCCGTTCTGGAAACATTGACCGGACGCGTGCTCCTGGTGGAATTGCTCGACAAGATTCCTGGCCTCGATACTGTCCAGATCGTATCAAATGACAAGCGGCTTGGGCTTGACCGGGTGCAATCAACCTTTGCCCATCCTATTCATTTTGGTCTTTTCTGCTCGGTCGTCCTGTCCTTGTGCTTCGTGGGGCTGAAGGGTGTCATGACCACCGGCGGAAGGACACTGGCGAGCCTGATCATTTTTATGACGGGTTTCCTGGCCCTGTCGAGCGGCGCGCTCAGTGCTTTGGCGCTACAGGTGGGCCTGATCCTCTGGGCGTGGGTCTTTGCGAGGGCAAGTTGGCGCTGGTGGTTGCTGGTGGCGCTTTTCGCACTAGCCTACGTGGTGGTCGATATACTGTCGAACCGGACCCCGATCCGGGTTTTCATGCATTACATGACCTTCTCTCCTTATACTGGGTATGTGCGCATTCTGATCTTCGAATGGGGCTTTGCAAATGTGGTCGGCAGTGCTGATAAAGGGATTGTGGGCAGTCCAATTTTCGGGTTGGGGTTGGAAGATTGGGTTCGTCCTGCTTGGATGATTTCCGGTAGCATGGACAACTTCTGGCTTGTGGTGACCGTGAGGTACGGACTTCCCGGCTTCTTGTTGCTGGCTGTGGGCTACATCCATGCCTTGGCCAAGGTCATGCGCCGCGACTTCTCGGCTGATCCGGTTCTCACCCAGTTGCGTCTGGCTTGGGTCTTCACTTTCATGGGTCTGACATTCGTGCTGTGTACCGTTCATGTCTGGGGCAATGTCTATTCCTTCGTCTTTTTCATGTTCGGCGCGGGTATCTGGTTGATAACCGCGGACCCCCGATCAGAGGGCGCGGAGCCAGAGACCGGTCCTGCGTCGCAAGAAGGCCTCGTCTATCGGCGTGACCTTGGGGTGGCGCCCGTTCCAGACCCCGCCACGCCCCGGCGTAGCCGCTTCAGCCGCTTCTGAACTTCCAAACGATCAGGATCCCTTTCCGTGTCCGTTTCCACCCTATCCACGGCTGCCCGTCCTTTGCGAGTATGTCTTGTGATGCACTCCACCCGATCCGACAATCTGGGCGTCGGGGCCCTGACCATCGCTCAGGTCGAGATTGTCAGGCGGCTGGCGGCCGAATGTGGCTGCCAAGCCGAGATCACTATCTGCGACCCTCCAGCCGCCCGGCCGCCCTATGTCACCGGAGAAGACATCCGGATCGTCGATCTCGACAGCCGCTTCATTCTGAAACCGTCCGGGTTCTTTGCGCTGGCGCGCGCGTCGGACGTGGTGATCGACATTGCGGCGGGTGACAGCTTCACCGATATCTATTCACGCAGGCGCCTGCAGATGCTGTTCGCGATGAAATTTCTCACCCATCTTGCCCGCCGGCCTCTCGTGATGGCGCCGCAGACGGTCGGACCCTTTCACAAGCCGGTGTCGAAACGGCTGGCGACATGGACAATGCGAATGAGCCGGGTGGTCGCCACGCGCGACGCGCTGTCGACCGAGGCCGTGCGCGCCCTGGGCGTGCGTCGCAAGCTGGTGGAGGCGTCCGATGTGGCGCTGCGCCTGCCCTATGATCCCCCCGCCCCGCGGGTTCCGGACAGCCCGGTGCGTTTCGGTCTCAACGTCTCGGGCCTGTTGATGAGCAATGGGTATCGCGGCCAGAACGATTTCGGACTGAAGTCGGACTATCCGGCGATGATCAGGCAGCTTCTGACCCGCTTGCGCGCGGAGCATCCCGACTGCGAGATCCACCTTGTACCACATGTCATCGTGGATCAGCCCGGCGCGGTGGAGGACGACTATCAGGCGAGCCTGTCCCTTGCGCAGGAATTTGACGGGGTGATCGTCGCGCCAGCATTCCCCGATCCCGTGGCGGCGAAGACCTATATCGCCGGCCTCGATTTCTTTGCCGGGGCCCGGATGCATGCCTGCATCGCGGCCTTCTCCTCGGGCGTGCCGGTTGTGCCGATGGCCTATAGCCGCAAGTTTGCAGGGCTCTTCGGGTCGATCGGCTATGACGAGACGGTGGATTGCACTTCAGAGCAGGGCGATCAGATCGTCGACAAGATCCTCGCAGCCTTCGCTGACCGGGCGGCCCTGGCCGACCATGCCGCAGAGGCGCTTGCCCGCGGCCTTGCCAAGCTAGACGCCTACGAAGCGGCGCTTGGTGCGGTTTTTGCAGATGTATAGAGGGTCGACGGTTGCACCGCTGTCGGAATGGCGGCTTCAGATGTAATTCTGGATCAACCGCTTGGCGACAACGGGCAGGTTGAGCCGGTCAACATCTTCGCGCCGTGCTCCATCAAGCCCGCCCAGCAAAGCCGAGGTTTCCGAAAAGGTGGAGTGGCGCGAATGGATGAGGTGATCACATCGCGCCAGAAGCCACATGTCGAGAAGGGCATTCTCTGCTTCCCGAACCTTGTCGACCTGCGATGTCGGCCAGTGCAGTCGGTGCCCCTCGGCATCGAGATATTTCGAGGTGTAGTGGACATTGTCGAACTCCGCGACGATCGCGGCTTGGACTTCCGCATTGTCGGTGGCCAGAAAGATGCTGGCGCCGGGGTCATGTTCAAGCCGGCGCCGGAGTGCCTGGCGTATCTTGTGCAGGGGTATCTTGCGGTCCGTGTAACGGATGTGAACCCCGATGATCGGACGTGGTATCTCGGCCAGCATCATGTCGACCCGCGACCGGACATTGGCATTGGGCGTGAAATGACTGTCGAGGTATCCCCTGACGATTTCGTTCAGGGAGCGTCCGGCGAAGGCGGGGTGGCCGCGCAGATGTCGGGACAGCCGGCCGAATTTCGGCAGATAACACCAGAAGACGGCGGTGTCTTCGGATGCATCCAGCCGGTTCAGATCAACGCAGAGCTTGCGATAGACGGTCGGGCTTGCATGACTGTCCGGGAAATGCGCCTCGATCATTGCCTGCGGTGTCAGGCCAAGCTGAGCTTTCCAGATCGTGGGCGTCAGGCTGCCGGGGGCATCGTCGCGAATGTCGCATGGCAAGGTGATCGGCGTGTCAAATAGGATCGGATAGGCGTTTTCGCCCAAGGGCGCATAGCTGCCGTCACGCCAGTCGATCACCGGGGTCCTGCCTGTCAGATCGGCGAAGGCAAGCCCGCTGACAGCCGAGAGGATCCGGTTTCCCAGCCCGCCTTTCGCCTTGATGATGAGAAGTTTTTCCATAGTCCGTTTCGTTTGGCGGGTCAGTCGTATCCGGGGGTATCGGCCAGTCTGCTGACTAGGGTTCTCAAGCGCTTGTTGCTGTCGTGGTAGTATGCGCCAAATCGCTTTCGGACATGATAGGAGACGGGGCGGTGGTTACGTAAAGCGCGCGCCAAGGGCGGCCTTTTGAGGATGTAGCCCACTAACCTGTACAGCCCGCCGGGCGTCCTGCTAAGGGAGATGATCGGGTTTGGATTGAGCGTACTGCTTTGCATATGGTTAATCCGCCGTAGGAAGGGGGCAGCATATTCTGGATAGCTGACGCCCCGCCGGGTACGGGCTGCAGAAATCAGCCCCGCGAAGTGTGTATTGCCGGAAAAATACGCCAGATCACCAAGGATCCGGTCTGGATCGTCACGCAAGTGTTCATGGGGCAGTACGAAGACCCGATTTGGTCCGAACAGGCGCTGGTAATGCGCAACAAGCAGATCATATTCGAAGTGTTCAGGAGTAAAGCCGAAATATCCCAGTTCCGACGCTCCCTCGAAGAACTGATCATAGGGCATGGTGCCGCCCCGTAGCAGATACTGCATATACACCGAGGGTAGGATGTTCATTTGATCCCGGATGGAGATGAGGATGCGGGCGTCGGGCGCGATGCGGGCTAGACGTCGAGCGAACTCATCGCTTTCATGGCCACCCTGAAACGGATGACCGGATAGAATTTCGGAGGAGATAACAGGGATCTCCCCGGCGATCCCGGCCATCGCCGACGCGATGAGGTCGCGCATCGGACCTGGATCGAAACGCAGGCCATGCGGCTGCACGATCTCGCGAAAGACGACGGTGTGGTCTGCGATCTGTCGGTAGCCATGTTCGGGCGTGAACAAAGCCGACTGCATCCAAGTCGTGCCGGTCTTGTGATATCCGATATGCACCAAAAGCGGTGCTTTCATGGTAGGGCCCTTCCAAATCGCCGGTGTATGGCGGAGCAAAGTTTGTTCCGTAGCTCGTTCATCGACCAGACAAGGACAACAAATGCAAGGAACAGAACGCCAATCTCTACAATGGCGGTCAAGTCCGTTGCTTTGACCAGAATTGTCGCGAAGATCAGAAATAAACAGGTCGCGAGGACGGGAAGGATCAGTGGCCCGGGCACCAGTCCGGAGCGGCGGATCGCCAATACAAACGACACCGCATAGCCTAGTACTTCTCCAGCCAGCGCGATCCAGATTGCCACCGTCAGAGGGGCACCTTGGGACAATGCCCACCAGATCATCGGCATGGCTGCGACGCGGGGCAAATTGGCCTGCATGGAGTTGGCCGTGTTCCCCTTGGACAACGCGATAACCGCACTTCCTGCTTTAGCCACGCGGACCGCATGCATAAGTGCAAGCCAGATCAGGATATGCGATAGAGCGGCATACTTGGCGCCCAGAACTACAGAAATGAGAGGTTCGGCCAGACAGATCGTTGCCAAAACCATCAAGGCTCCATTGAGCAGAGACGCTTGGATGGTCATATACGCGAGCGTCTCGAATGTCATATTCGATGACGAGTCATGAGCTTCGGTCTCTGCCGACAGCTGTGGCAGAAAGAAATTCTGCAGCGACTTGGCCATAACCAGCGTAGGTGTCAGGGTCAGTGTCATTCCCATGGCAAAGATGGCCAGGGTTTCCATCCCCATGACCCGCCCAACGATCAGCTTGTCGCCCTGGAAGACCGCGAACATCAGGATGCCGTTCACGAGAAGCGGCCAGCCGAATTTCAGCGATCTGCCCATGATCTGCGGATCGAAAACCAGCCTGTAGGGCCGCTCGGCGACCAGATGCGACACCACCAGTCCGATACAGAGCTGCAGCATCATCGACCACAGCATCACCCGGTAGTCGCCGAACCACAGGTAGAGGGGCCAGATCGCCAGAAGCGAGACCAATGCAGGGACAAGTCCGGTCAGGATAAGAGGCTTGAACCGCATCTTGCGGTTCATGCGGTGGATGTCGAAATGCTGGAACGCATTCAGAAGCGGCACGAGGGCGATCACCTGATAGGCCCAGGCGACCTCCGGGATACCCAGAAAGTCCGAGATCAGACCGGCGGAGACGAAAAGAACCACCGCCGCAATGGCGCCCCGCAACACCTGAAATCCCTGTAGCGCGGCCTGGAACCGCGTGTCCTCCCCGTCCTTCGACTGCACGATCTGCTGCTGCATGCCGAGATAGGAGGCCATCTCGATTAGCGCCATGACGATCCCGAAGGTGGCGGCGATGCCGTAATCCTCGACCGAGATCAGGCGGGCGATCACGAGATTCCGGACGAGCAACAGAAGCGATGTTGCCGCGTTTCCGGACAGAATGACAAAGGCGGTACGGAGCATCGGTGGCACGGTTCCTTCGCCATTGCCCGGAATTACAAGACGATATGCCGGAAGCCGGGAAGCTGCACTCTTCTTTTTCTTGCCATCCTGAAGTCAATAAGACAGTCCCTCTTGGACTGGCCCTCGTTTCGTCCGGACTCTTGTACATAACCATGGAGGCTTGGGCATATGCCTGAACGCGCACTGGTTCATAAGCCTTGCCGATGCCCGCGAAAAGCTGGAGGATTGGCGCAGAGACTACAACGAGGTCAGACCCCACAGCGCGATCGGATACAACGTCCCAATCGCATGCATTATCCCGATGGCGCAGCAAGCCCGTCATCGTGAAAGAGCCGGAAAAATCCACCTTCCGGCGGCCCAAGGTTGGGTAGCAGGGCAGGACCAACCGGGTTCCTCTCGCTGCTGGATGAAAGTTCAGTAGCAGGTTCAGGGCAGAAACGCTGTGGATCTTGGAAGAGCGCCTCTATGACGGCGGAAATAATAAGTGCAAGAGATGAATGAGGCTGCCAAAATATCAACAGAGCTTACCGTTGTTGTCGTTAGCTACAACACGTGTGACCTGACGCTTAAGGCGCTTGAAACATTGTTCGCGAACACCCAGCGAACCACCTTTCGTTGCATTTTGTATGATAATGCTTCAAGCGACGGCTCGGCCGAGGCAATCGCAGCAGCCTTTCCGCAGGTTGAGCTAATCAAAAGTGACGATAATGTTGGCTTTGCCGCAGCCAACAACATCGTCGCTGATACAGTAAAGACCCCCTATCTTTTACTTCTTAATCCTGACACCGAGGTTCATGATGGTGCCATCGACTCGCTTATGGATTTTGCACACGCTCACCCGGAGGCCGGGATTTGGGGCGGACGCACAGTATTCCCGGATGGATCGCTCAACATCGCGTCCTGCTGGGCAAAGATCACCCCGTGGAGCTTGTTTTGCAGAGCGATAGGCTTTTCGGCAATATTCCCGGACTCTATGCTCTTCTCCCCGGAATCCTATGGTGGCTGGGAGCGTGACAGCGTGCGCGAGGTCGATATTGTTGTCGGGTGTTTCTTCCTCATCAGAACGGAAACCTGGCACCAACTCGGCGGGTTCAATCTCAAATACTACATGTATGGTGAGGAGGCCGACCTGTGCCTGAGGGCGCGGGACCTCGGATACCGGCCGATGATCACGCCGGATGCCGAGATCATGCATCTTGTCGGTGCCTCGACGAATGTGCAGGAAGAGAAGGCGATCATGGTCATGAAGGCCCGGGCGACGTTGGTTCGCGATCATTGGAGCACTGTATCGATACCGGTCGGGTTGGCCCTGATGTGGCTATGGGCTGCGCTTCGTCGTGTTATCACAGCCCCGCTTGCCGTTTTGCCTGGAGACAAGCACCGAACTCGGGCCGAACGCTGGAGAACGATCTGGAGGCGCCGAGCTGAATGGCTGTCGGGATATTGAGAGAATGGAGCCCGCATCTATTCTCTGTTCCAAGTTCCCGACAGCCGTGCGGGATCGCCGCCTGCCATCAGCCAGAGCATGCGGGTTGCGCGGTAGAGGCGGATGCGAGTCAGGCCGATGAACGCCTTGACACGTGGGGCCGGCCCTGAAATTCGGTCGGAGGCGACGATGCGGGGTATCTCGCCCAAGGGTGACACGGCCATTGCTACGGTCCGGAGCAGCCATTTGGCTTGCCATGCCCTGCTCTTCCGGGAATGCACAAAAATGTGGGCCATGTGGCGGTCCCATTTCCGGCGCAGCTCCGAAAAGCTTTTCCGGGCCGGGTGATAGACCTTCATCCCCGCCACGTAGCGCAGGTCGAAACCCTGTCGCGTTGCCCTCTGCCCCCAGTCGCGGTCCTCGGCCACGTCGAGCCCGCCGAAGGGGCCGACAGCCTCCAGAACCGCGCGACGCACGACGAGGTTGCCGGTACCGGTAAAGCCTTCGCGGGCGATGTAGCGATCCATCCGGTAGGCGTAGATGCTTTCATAGGCCTCGAGCATCGTCAGTTTCGCGGGGTCCTCGTAGGCGATCCGGACGTCGCCGCCGAGGATCTGCGCCTTCGGATCGGCCATTGCCGCCTCGGCCTCGGCCAGCCAATTCGGGTCGGCCAGACAATCGGCATCGATGAAGGCAAGAACATCTCCCGTCGTCTCGGCGATGCCACGGTTGCGTGCGGGTCCGGGTCCTGGCGTCGTCTCTTTCAGGAGGCGAACCTGCGGATGTGCCGCGCAGATCGCCTCGGGCATGTCATGCGATCCATTGTCGACGACCACGATCTCGTCTGGCAGGCGCCGGCCTGTGGCCAGGGACCGAAGGCAACGCGCAAGAAAATCCGGCTGGTTGAGATGCGGGATGACGACAGAGAACCGGATCGCGTTGTGGCTGGGCGGGGGGGGCATGATGAGATGATCCGGGCGATTATGTGAAAGGCGGCGTTGCCCTGCGCTAGCGCGAGAGCGGCGCAGGTTGAAAGCATGGAGAAGGCTTTTTCCGGGCATGACAAGGGGCCGAATCGACAGACGGGCGCCGAGGCGCGTCTTGCGGGCGGGGTCACGAATTCAGCGGAAATCCGCGGTATTGTTTCCGGAACGCGGATAAAGCCGGAAATGGGAGAGAGTCCTGCCCATGGCGTGCAACCTGAAATTGTGAATTGTGGCAAATTCGTGGCGATCATGCGGCAAGGCCGTTGTGAGTTCCCCGGTCTAATGATAGGATAAAAAGATATTGTAGGGTCATTAGTATTCACAGCGCTGTTTAGCGCTTATGACTTTGGTGGAGAATATAATGATTACCGAATTCAAGTATATGGCCGTTGCTGCCGCTCTGGCGGTCGCGCCGGTTGCCGCGAATGCGGTAACGGTCCTCGATTCGAGTGACAGCGGCTCAACTCTGGACCTTCTGTTGGACTCCTACTCCTTCGAGGAAGATTTCATGGCCGGGGAGGCTGGTGACACGCTGACCTTCTCCTTCGAGAACACCTCGACCTCGACCGCCGCTGTCACGTTCTTCGGCTGGAGTGTGCAACAGAACCTCGCGGCCTTCACCGATGGCGTCCAACTGTCCTTTGACAGCTATATGGACAGCGTGGGCGAGGGCGTCTCTGGCGGGGACAACACGAATTTCCTCGTCGCGGCTGGCGATACGGCGACGCTGACGATCACCTATGGCGCGGTCTACGATCTGACGACGGATGACGATGGTAGTTTTGCCAATATCGACTTCACGGTCCGGGCTGCCGTGGTTCCGATCCCGGCCGCGGGCCTTCTGCTGCTGACCGCCCTGGGCGGGGTCGCTGTGATGCGCCGTCGCAAGACGGCCGCCTGACCGGCGCGAGGACATCCACGGAATTCGAAAGGCCCGCCCTCCCGGCGGGCCTTTTGCTTTGGGTATGGGCCTCTGACGCTCAGTCGTAATCGTAGCCGTAGCTGCGGTCGCGATCCATGTAGCGGCACTTGTTCAGAACGATGCCCAGAACGCTGGTCTGGCTTGCGATATCCCTCTCGCACAGGTCGACCTGTTTCACCGTCGTCTTTTCGGCGGCGGCCACGAGGATCGTCGCATCCACCTTGGACAGGAAGGCCATCGCATCGTCGCCCGCCAGCATTGGCGGCAGATCGAACAGCATGATCGTGGGCCTGAACCTCGTCTCGATCGCGTCGAGCACCTCGGCGGCGCGGTCGCTTTGCAACAGCTCCGACGGGTTGCGCGAAGGCCCTGAATTGGTTGTGAGGATCAGGTTCTGGCCGATCCGGCAGCAATTGTCCTCGAAGGCCTCGGCCCCGCCGAGGACGGCCGCGAAATTGTAGCCCTGCTTCAGGCCCAGGGTCTTGGCCAGGGAGGGGCGGCGCAGATCGACCTCGGCGAGGATCGTGTGCTGTTCGGGCTGGCGGGCAAGGCTGAAGGCCAGGTTCAGCGCGAGCGTGCTCTTGCCGCTGCCCGGCTCGGGCGAGGTGATGGCGATCCGGCGCCAGCCATTGGCCTTCTGGGCCTGAAGGATCCGGGTGCGGATCATGTCGAAATCGGCGCTGTCCTTGCCGCCCTGCCCCGTCAGGATCCGGTTGCGGCGCAGGCGCCGGGCCGCAACGCTGACCTCGGGGATCGCGGCCCAGACCCGATCGCGGCCGGGCCTCTCGGAGGCGGGCTCGGGCGTGACCGGCGGGCGGGGCTTTTCGGCCTGCCGCGCGGGCGGGGCAGCCGGAGCGGACGGAGCGGAAGGAGGGGAGGCAGCCGGCGCGATGGCGCGATCACCACCGGCCGCGTCCCCGTATGTGCCCCCGTATGTGCCCCCGTCTGCATCGCCCTCCGCAGCTGCGGCCTCGCGCAGTTGTGCCTCGCGCATCTGGCGCGCCTTGGCGATGGCTTGCTGGATCTTTTCCATTCACACTGCCTCACTGGTCGGGGTCGGATACATGCCGCTCATATCGGCAACCGGCTCAGGATTTGGTCGATCAGCACATCGAGCGGCGTGATCTCGGTATGCACATACCACAGCGCCCAGGGCACCACCCCCAGCGCGATGACGAAACCGGCGAACAGGACCAGACGCCGGCGGATGACCTCGCCCCGGGTGCGGATCAGCGGAATCGTCCCCAGAGGCATGATCCCCAGACCCTTGGTCAGATCCACCGGCCTGCGGATCGAGGAGTTCAGAACCTCGATCAGCACGATCAGGGCCAGCCCGACGACAACCCCGGCGCCGACGCCGCCTGCGGCCAGAATCGGGCGGTTCGGGCTATCGGGTTCGCGCGGCGCGATGGCCTGTTCGATCACCGTGATCCGCTGCCCCTTGGCCAGCGCCTCGATCGTGTCGCCGGTTTCGGCGCGGGCGCGGTTGGCCACGGCCTGGTCGTATTGCGCGCGGATATTGGCATAGTCGCGCTCCAGCGTGTCGAGGATGACCGCGTTCCCGGGCGTGGCCTCGATCGAGGTCTGGAGCGCCTCCATGCTCCGGCCGATCTGCTCCTTCTGGGCGCGGATGAATTCCAGCTGCCCGTCGATATCGGCAAGCTGGATCTCGTAAAGCGACAGCTCCTCGGCCTGAAGATCGGCCTCTTCGGAGCCGTCCGATTGCCCGGCAAGCCGGGCCTCGAGAGCCTCGATCTGCGCGGTCAGCACCCGGACCCGGGGGTTGCTGGGCGACAGGACCGCGCTGATCTGGGCCAACTCGTCCTGAAGCCCCTGCAATTGCCGTTCCTCGGGGCTGAGCTGGGCCGCGGGCTGGTTCGAGGACAGGACTTGCCCCGTCGTTTCATAGAGATCGACAAGCCGGGCGCGGCGGTCGATGAGAACCGCCTCCTCCCGTTCAAGGGCCACAAGCCGCTCCTGGGCCGCGGACTGCTGGCTGCGCCGGAAATCCAGACTGTCGGGCAGCGCGTCGAGGTTCTGTTCCTGGAAGTCGAGGATCTGGCCCCCGCGCTCGGCCAGTTCCTGGTCGAGCCGGGCCACCTCCTCGGTGAAGAAATCCAGCGTCTGCCCCGCGACATTGGTGCGGATCTCCACGTTTTCCTGAAGGATCATCGTCACGATCTCGTTGGTGACGGCGGCCGAGAGGGGGCCTGTCTCGGCGCGGAAACCGACCCGGACGATGGTGGCCTGGGCCTCGCCCCGGGGCGAACCGCTGGTGGTCGCGATCGAGATCCGGTCGCGCAGATCCTCGACGATCTCGTCGGCGGTCAGCCGGGTCGCGGAGCTGGCCTGCCGGTCGTCATAGATATCGAGCCTGTTGGCCATCTCCAGAAGCCGGTCGCGGGTCAGGATCCGCTGCTGGATGATCTGGAGCTGTTCGGTCGCCTCCACCCGCACGGTCGTATCGGCAAGATCGGAGGGGATCTGCTGGCTTTCCACGATCAGCACCGCCTCGGCCCGAAAGACCGGCGGCAGCATGATCGCAAGCGCGAGTCCGGCTGCCGCGAAGATCGACAGCGGGATCAGGAAATAATGCAGCCGCCGCAGGAACAGCGAGAAATAGAAGCGGAAATCAATCGTCATGGTGTTGTCCACTTGCTGCCGGTGCGGGGCGCGGAGGGTGCGGAGGGCACCGCACTCTCCTGCCCGCCGGCGAAAAAGACACCGTCATCCAGGACCTGCTCGACCACATCGAGGGTGACGCGCTGCCTCTCGAGGGTGAAGGCATAGACCATCGACAGGTCGCAAAGCTGGTTGACGAGACGCGGCACTCCGCCGCTGGCCTCGGCGACCCGGGCCGAGGCGGCCTCGTCGAAGATCGGCCCCACCGCGCCGGCCACCGCAAGCCGGTGGCGGATGTAATCGGCCACCATCTCGGGTGTGAGGGCCTCGATATGGTAGCTCGCCGCGACCCGCTGGGCGAACTGGCTCAATTCGGGGCGCTGCACATTGCCGCGCAGCTCGGGCTGGCCCACGAGGATCAGTTGCAGAAGCTCGTCCTTGTTGGAGTTGATATTGGTGAACATGCGCAGCTCTTCGAGGGTCTCGAGCGTCAGGTTCTGGGCCTCGTCGAAGATCAGGATCACGCGCCGGCCCCGGCTGTATTGCGCGATCAGGTAATCCTGGAACTGGGCGAAGAGATCGACATAGCCCGCCTGGGGCGCCGCCTTCTGGTCAAGCGCCATCAACACCCAGCGCAACAGCTCGCCCCGGTCGCCATGGGCATTCGAGATCAGGCCGATCTGCACGTCGCTGTCCATCGTGTTGAGCAGGTGATGCAGAAGCGTCGTCTTGCCGGCCCCCACCTCGCCGGTGATCAGGGTGATCGGCGCATGGGTGACGATGCCGTATTCCAGCATCGTGTAGGCCCGTTCGTGCCGGGGTGACCAGAACAGGAAGGCCGGATCCGGCACCAGGGAAAACGGGCGCTCGGTCAGGCCGAAATACTGCGTGTAAATATCAAGCGCCTTGTTCATATCCATCGCCTTGAGGCCCGCAAACAGGTTCAAACAATTACGCTTCACATCCGTTGTCCAGAATGGGACCCCTCGGTGATATCTGAATCCGATGTCGATTACAGGGCCGAAAAATGCCCTTTGGCAAGGACCCGTCCTGCTCTCTGAAGGTGAGGGGCCGGAGGCAACTACAGCGTATGGTTGACAATCCCCGTGCGGGGCGCGGAATTGTCTCCGCACAGGGGGCCAGTGCCCCGCCTTTGCCGCAATTTCGTCTTAAATCCGTTGCTTGGCGGCGGTCGCCCGGGTATTTTCGGCAAGTGGGGAATCGGGTGTTTGCACGCGGCTGTTTGTGGGCCGGTATTAGCAGACCTTTTATTTAGTGACAGCGGCGTTCGATCCGGTTCCGACGGTATTATTCGCAGGATGTTTTTGATGTCACTCAATTCAGACCCCCGCGTCGAGGGCAGCCTCGGCGTCAACAACCCTTTAGCCTATGCGGCACGTTCGGATCTGGGCGGCGAAGTCTATCGCGTCATCTTCAAGCGGCTGCTCGATATCGTGCTGGTCCTCGCGGCGTCCCTGCCGGTTCTTCTGGTGATCGGGCTTCTTGCACTGGTGGTGATGCTCCAGGGCGGGCGGCCCTTCTATGTCCAGAAACGGGTCGGGCGCGACGGCCGGATCTACAGGATGTGGAAGCTGCGCACCATGGTGCCCGGTGCCGCGGAGGTGCTCGAGACGCATCTGGCCAGCGATCCCGCCGCGCGGAAGGAATGGAACCTGTCGCAGAAATTGCAGAACGATCCGCGGATCACCCGATTCGGGCGGTTCCTGCGCAAATCCTCCCTCGACGAATTGCCGCAACTGTGGAACGTGTTGACCGGCGACATGAGCCTTGTCGGCCCGCGGCCGATGATGCCCGAACAGAAGATACTCTATCCCGGGCAGGCCTATTACCGGCTGCGCCCGGGGATCACCGGCCCCTGGCAGGTCTCGGACCGGCATCAGAGCGCCTTTGTCGACCGGGCCCGGTTCGACACGCAATACGAACGCGACCTGTCCTTCGGGCATGACCTGGGATTGCTTCTGGCCACGGTCCGGGTCGTGCTGCGCGGCACGGGATGCTGATCGCGGCGCATGGGTGCGGCGGCGGCACCTTTCGACATCGCAACCCGGAGTGACCATGACCCGTATCCGTCTTTTCGCCCTCGTGATCCTGAGTGCCGTGTTCCTTGCGGCCTGCGTCAGTGAGGAGGAAAAGGCCGAACGCTATTTCCAGTCGGGCCTGGCGCTTCTGGAGGAAGGCGACGTGGAACGGGCCCTGATCGAGTTTCGCAACGTCTTCGATCATGACGGGTTCCACAAGGAGGCCCGCAAGGTCTATGCAGACACCATCCTTGGTCAGGGCAACCGGCAGGAGGCCTATGGCCAGTATCTGCGCCTGATCGAGCAATATCCCGACACTGTCGAGGTGCGCCAGACCCTGGCCGAGCTGGCCCTCGAGACCGGCGACTGGGACGAGGTCGAACGCCATGGCGGCGCGGCCACCGAACTTGCCCCCGACGACCCGCGCAGCCGCGCACTTGCCGCGACGCTGGCCTATCGCGCGGCGGTGCTCGACGAGGACAGCGAGGCCGAGACCCTGGCCCTGGCCGAAGCGCGCGCCGTTCTGGAGGAGGCGCCCGAGTCCATCGTCTCGCTGAGGATCGTCATCGACGCGCTGGCGCGGGGCCGCACCCCCACCGCCGCGCTGCCCGACCTTGCGCGCGCGCTCGAGATCGCGCCCGACAGTCTGGAATTCCGCGTGATCAAGTTCCGCATCCTGGCCCAGGCCGAGAGGGAGGACGAGGCCGAGGCCGTGCTCGAAGAGATGTATGACCTCGACCCCGACAATACCGAGCTTCGCGACACGCTGGTGCAATGGTATCTCGCCCGGCAGGATTTCGACGCGGCCGAAGAGGTGCTGCGCAACCTTGCCGGGCCGCGCGACGCGGAGACCGGCGGTCACGTGACGCTGGTGCAGTTCCTGCGCGCCGCCCGCGGCACCGAGGCGGCCCGGGCCGAGCTTGACGCGCTGGTCGCCGCGAACGAAGGGCAGGAGGCCGCCGATCTCTATCGCTCGATCCTGGCCACGCTCGATTTCGAGGAGGACCGCCGGGAGGAGGCGATCCTTGCGCTTCAGGGCATCGTCGACGGGGCCGAGGCGTCCGATCAGACCCGCCGGATCAAGACGATCCTCGCGCGGATGCTGATCCAGACCGACAATCCGGTCGGTGGCCGGGCGCTGGTCGAGGAGGTGCTGGCCGAGGATGCCGGCAATGTCGAGGCACTGAAGATGCGCGCCGAGTTCCTGATCGACGAGGATCGGCCCGACGAGGCCATCGCCGATCTGCGCAGCGCACAAAGCCAGGCACCGCGCGATCCGGCCATCATGACGTTGATGGCCAGTGCCCACGAACGGGCCGGCAGCCGGGAACTGGCGGGCGAGCGTCTGGCGCTGGCGGTCGAGCTGTCCGGCGCGGGGCCGGGGGAATCGGTGCGCTATGCCGTCTTCCTGCGGCAGGACGACCGGGTTCAGGCCGCGGAATCGGTGCTGCTCGATGCGCGCCGCGCCAATCCCGGCAATGTCGAGGTAGTGGAGGCACTGGCCGATCTGTGGCTCAGCACCGAGAACTGGAGCAATCTCCAGGGTCTTCTGACGATGCTCGAGGACGTCAATACCGAAGCCGCGCTGGAGCTGGCGACCCGGATCCGGACCGCGATGCTGGTCCGCCAGAACCGCGCCGACGACCTCATGGCATTGCTTCAGAACCAGGCCGGAGAGGGCGGGGAGGCGCAGCGCAACACCGTCACCATCATCCTGACACAGGTCCGCGCCGGACGGCTCGACGAGGCCCGCAGCTTCCTTGACGAGGCGCTGGCCGAGACGCCCGACGCCTTCGAACTGCAGCTGGTGGATGCCGCGCTGCGCCAGCTGACCGGCGATATCGCGGGCGCCGAGGCGGTGCTGCGTGACATGATCGCCGATTTCCCCGACCGCGAGCAGCCGGTCCGGCTGCTTTACAGCCTGCTGGTGACTGCCGAACGCCGCCCCGAGGCCGAAGCGGTGCTCGAGACCGCGCTGGAGGTGCAGCCCGACAACCTGGTCCTGAAATGGATCAGGGCCGGCAACCTTGAACAGGCGGGCGATATCGACGGGGCGATCGCGATCTACGAAGAGATGTATGCCCTCAATTCCGCCAACATGATCGTGGCCAACAACCTCGCAAGCCTTCTGGCGACCCACCGGACCGACACCGAAAGCCTTGACCGCGCCTGGGCCGTGGCCCGCCGCCTGCGCGGGCAGGAGGTGCCCGCCTTCCAGGATACCTATGGCTGGATCGCGACCCGCCGGGGCGATCCGGAAGAAGCCCTGCCCTACCTGGAATCCGCCGCCGAGGGCCTGCCCGAGGATCCGCTGGTGCAGTATCATCTGGGCATGACCTATCTGGCGCTGGAGCGCACCGACGAGGCCCGCGCCACCCTGACCCGCGCCCTGGACATCGCCGGGGACCGCGACCTGCCGCAATTCGACCGCGCCCGCGAGGCTCTGGCCGGGCTCGATGCAGAGCCGGACGAGGGGCCGGATACAGAACCGGATGCGGGGGAAAATGCGGCGGATCCGCAGGATCAGTGAGGGGCTGCCCTGTGGCCAGCCGGGCACGACGCGCGGTTTTCCCGCACGATGCCCCGGCGCGGCATTTCATTTCCCCCTCTTCGGGGACTAGACAGGATCAGGTCGTTTCCACCATGTCGGGACAGGCCAGCATGGTGTGTGTGTATGGGCTGTTTCCCCCCGATCCTTTGCACGGGAGCCAGTGACGATGCCGATTTCTTCTCCGGGACGCCTCTTTGCCATTCTTCTGACCTGCCTTGGTCTGATGGCCGGAAATGCCGTGGCCCAGGACCTCTACCGCGTGCAGGCCGGCGATACGCTCAGGATCGAGGTGATCGAAGACCCTTCCCTCAACCGTTCTGTCCTGGTGGCCCCGGACGGCCGGATCAACATGCCGCTGGCCGGCTTCATCGTGGCCGAAGGCCGCCCGGTGGGCGCGATCCAGACCGATCTTGCCGCCCGGCTGGAAGAGAATTTCGCCGTGGCGCCCAATGTCTTCGTCGCCGTCGAACGGGTCTTCGAGCCGCGCATCGAACCGCCCGGCCAACCCGCCGCCCCGCGCACGATCGATGTCTACGTGCTGGGCGAAGTGGGGGCGCCGGGGCTCAAGGAGGTGGCACCGGGCACCACCGTTCTGCAATTCTTCGCCCAGATGGGCGGCTTTACCCGGTTCGCCGCGACCAAGCGCGTGCAGCTGCGCCGCACGGATGCTGGCGGCAACGAGACGATCTACCCGCTCAACTACGACGCCATGGAAGCGGGGACGAGCCCGAACGGCGCGGCCGTGCTGGCCGATGGCGACGTGATCATGGTGCCTCAGCGGAGGCTCTTCGAGTAACCTTTGCCGCCCGGCCCCGTCCGGGCGCGCCTAAGGAACCGTAACCCTGGGGGCCGGCGTGACGCCAATGACAAAGACCCGAGGCTGCATCCTTGCCCTGGCAGGCGCCGCGCTCGTGCCGGGCGCGGCCCTTGCGCAGGATGGCGGGGTGTCGGCGTCGCTTGTCCTGTCCGAACGGCTCGAGGCCGCGCGCAACCAGGCGCTGACCCCGGATGGCGACGAGATCACGCTCCAGTCGATCACCACGCTGGGCTATGGCCTCCTGTCCGAGACCCGCACCCAGAGCCTGGGCTTCGATCTCGGACTCGGGATCAATGGCAGCCTGATATCGGAGGGCGATCCGACCTTTTCGCTTGGCGAGCGGAGCCTCGCGCTCGATTACGGGCTTCAGGGCGCGACCTCGTCGCTGGAACTGTCCTTCGGGGCGGCCCAGTCGGATGTCGCCTTCCTGCGCCCCTTGAGCGATTTCATCGAAGATGGCGGGCTGGTCCTGCCCGAGGATTTCGATGATCTGACAGGGTCGGGCACCCGCACCGATCTGGATTTCGGCGCCCGGATCACCCTGCGCGAGGATGCGCCGTTCGGCATCACGCTCAGCGCCGATGCCAATGATGTGCGCTATCGCGACACGACCGATCCCGAACTGGTCGACAGCACGCGGCTGGGCTTCGGTGTGTCGGGGCGGTTCGATATCGCCCCCGCCATCCAGGCCTCGGCGGGCTTGCGCTATTCCACATCCGAGGAGGCCGGCGCCACCGATGACAGCGTCACCTATCGCGCCGATGTGACCCTCGCCGAGCCGCGGGGCGAGCTGGGCCTGGGCCTGTCCTTCACCCCGTCCGAGGCCGGCAACCAGATCGGCCTCGACCTGTCGCGCAGCCTCGATCTGCCGGGCGGATCGCTTGCCGGGCAGGTCGGCGTGACCTTCACCGCCGATGATGCCCAGGTCCTGACCGGCGGGCTTGATTACAGCCTCGATCATCCGCTGGGCGGGCTCACGGCCAGCTTCGATCATTCGGTGGCCACCGATGCGGGCCGGACGGGCGACGTCACGACCTCGCTCTCGGTTGCGGGCGACAGGGCGCTGACGCCGGACATCTCGGCCTCGCTGCGCGCGGGCCTTGCCCGGTATGAAGAGGCCGGGTCCGACACGGTCACCTCGATCGCCGATCTGGGCGCTTCGGTGAATTACGCCTTCGCCCCCGACTGGTCGCTGAGCGCGGGCGCCTCCTATGTGCTGCGCGACCCCTCCGACACCGAGGCCGCCGCCGCACAATCCCTGTCCCTGACCCTGACCCGCAGCTTCGACATGCGGCGGTGAGGGATGTCCAGCAGCCGCTACACAACTTCGTAAACACCTTGTTTCCAAGGGCGATGGCCGTGGATTTCGGGGGGCCGGGGTGGTATGGGTGACGGATTGCCGGGACCGTGGGGGATCCCGAAAGGAATTGGCTGATGCGCTTGGGTGGCGGATTATGGATCTGACCTATCGGAATTCTCCGGGCCTGCCCGGTATCGGTGCGGTCAATCCGCGGGGGCTGGTGCTGTTCGTGCTTCTGGTGGGCACCGCGCTGCCGGTCTTCTGGCTGGGCTTCGTGTCGATGGGCCAGGCCTGGATGACGCCGGAATACAGCCACGGGCCGCTCATTCCGCTGATCTCCATGTATCTCTACCTGCGCGAACTGCGCCAGGCGCCCCTGCCCGACCCCGCGGCACCCGTCAATCGCACGCCCGGCATCCTCGTCATCGCATTCGCCCTTCTGATCGGCATCTTCGGCAACCTTGTCCGGATCCCCGATATCGTGACCTATGGCTTCATCGTCTGGGTGGGCGGCGTCGTGCTGACGGTGATGGGCTGGGATCGCGGGCGCCGGCACCAACTGCCGGTGCTGCACCTGATCTTCATGCTGCCGCTGCCGCAATTCCTGTATTGGCAGATGACGATCTTCCTTCAGCTTGTCTCCTCCGAGATCGGGGTCTGGTTCATCAAGCTGGCGGGCATTCCCGTCTTTCTCGAAGGCAACGTGATCGACCTTGGCGTCTACAAGCTTCAGGTGGCCGAGGCCTGTTCGGGGCTGCGCTACCTGTTCCCGATCCTGTCCTTCTCCTACCTTTTCGCGATCCTCTATCGCGGGCCGTTCTGGCACAAGGCGGTGATGTTCGCGATGGCCGCCCCGATCACGGTTCTGATGAATTCCTTCCGGATCGGGATGATCGGCGTGCTGGTGAATGCCTATGGCATAGGTCAGGCCGAGGGGTTCCTGCATTTCTTCGAAGGCTGGGTGATCTTCGGCGCCTGCATCGGCATCCTGTTTTTGACCGCCGTGGCGTTGCAGCGGCTGACCCCGAACCCGCTGTCCCTGCGCGACACGATCGATCTCGATTTCGACGGGCTCGGTGCCCAGGCCGCCCGGGTGCTGCGGCTGGTGCCGGGGCGGGGCGTGGTGGTGGCCACCGTGCTGACGGCGGCGGTCAGTGCCGCGTTCCTGCTGACGCCCAGCCCCGACCGGCCCGAGGTGGCGCGCGACAGTTTTCTGCTCTTTCCAGAGCAGATCGGGGAATGGGGCGGGATCACCCTCCCGCTCGAGCCCGAGGTCGAGGCGGTCCTGGGCGCCTCCGATTACATCCATGCGACCTATGCCGCCGCCGGCGAGGCGACGCATGTGAATTTCTTCTCTGCCTGGTACGAGAAACAGACCGAAGGCTCGGGCATCCATTCCCCCGAGGTCTGCCTGCCGGTGGGCGGCTGGGAGGTGTTTTCCCTCGATGTCGCCACGATCACGATCCCGGGCACCGTTTACGGCACATTCCCCGTCAATCGCGCGGTGATCCAGAAGGGGCTGAACCGGCAGCTTGTCTATTACTGGTTCGAACAGCGCGGCAAGCGGATGACGAACGATTACGCCGCCAAGGCCAGCGTCGTCTATGACAGCCTGACCATGGGCCGGACCGATGGCGCGCTGGTGCGGTTCGTCACGCCGATCCTCGAGGGCGAGGACGAGGCCCTGGCCGATGCCAGGATGCAGCGCTTCATGGCCGATCTGCTGCCCAGCCTGCCCCGCTACATTCCCGAATAGCCGGCGGCTGGGTCCACGGGATCACCGGACGTAGACAGGCCAGCCACAAGAGCCTAGTCTCGGGATGTTCCTGTCGCGGGGACCGGGGGAGACATGGACATCATCTTATTCCTGCTCTGGGCCATCTACTGCATGATCACCGCGGTCGCGATGGCGATGACATTGCGCGAATATCTCGGATCCGGGCGGGGGCAATTCCGATGGGTTCTGGTGGGTCTCCTGGCTTGCCTGATCTGGCCGGTCATGGTGGTCGTGGCTGTGTTCTCGGCGCGGCGCCACCCGGGCGGGCCTCCTCCGGAAGGACGGCTCGAATCCGAACGGACATAGCCTGCTTCGGGGAATGGGGCGGGGCCTGCTGCGGTCCGGTCGGAGCCATGGGCCCGCGCCCGGGCATCTTGCCGCCCCCGCGGGAAGGCGAAAGACTGCGCCCATGAACAGCCCTTCCCCGCCACCGCAGCGCGGCTCCCGACGGGGCCTGATCGTCGTCTGGGGGGTCGTCGCGGTCACCTGCCTGCCCGAAATCGTGCTCCAATTGTCGGACAGGGGCCTACTGGGCCAGCCGCTCTGGCGGGTGCTGGCCTATCAGAACGGGGCGTTCTGGCCCGGGCTTCTGGACAGCTGGCGGCCCAATTACCCGGCCCAGCCCGCAACGATGTTCCTGTCCTATTCGGGGCTGCATGTGAGCCTGTCGCATCTTCTGGGCAACATGCTGACCCTGCTGGTCCTGGCCCATCTGCTGGCCCCGGTGACGCTGGGCGGGGGGCTGCGGTTCGCCTGCGTCTATCTGGGCTCCGCCCTGGGGGCGGCGGGTGCCTTTGCCCTGCTCTATACGGGATCGGGGTCGATGGTCGGCGCATCGGGGGCGATCTTCGGCATGGCGGGCGCGGCCATCGTCTGGCGCTGGCGGCAGCAGCGGCGGGCGGCGCCACGCAAGGCCATGCTCGAGGCGGGCGGATATGGCCTCGCCCTCATGCTTCTGAATGCGGCCTCGCATCTGCTGCAGGACGCGCCCGTCGCCTGGGAGGCGCATATGGGTGGGGCGGTGACGGGCGCCCTGCTCGCCCTTCTGGTCGGCGCACCGGATGGCCGGCCCCCGCAAGAGGCGCGCCCCGAATGATGTCTTCGGAAAATATGGGCCGGGATCAGGCCCGCAGGCGCCGGGTCCGGCGCAGGCCCGCCATCAGGGCCAGCGCGGCCAGAAGCATCAGCCCCGCCGCGGGCAGCGGGATCGGGGCAAAGCTGGCCGCGTATTTCGTGGCATTCGCAGTGTCGAGCCCCTTGAGCTGGATCATCGCGAAGGGGGATCCGGGCAGGCTCTGGAACAGATCGGCCAGGCTGGCCCCGAGGATCGTGAAGGTGGAGCTTTCGCCGATATTGAGCTGGGTCAACGGGCCGGTCTCGTCCCAGCGGATCCGCAGGTCGAAGGGAAAGCCCGCATTCAGGAAACTGCCATCCTGAAAGCCTGTCGGGACCACACCTGCCTCATTGCCCAGCGACAGGGCGCCGGTGACGCCCTGATAGGTCAGCAGAAGTTGCGTGACATGGGCATTCATGCCGCCGGCCAGTGCGGTATTGGTCAGCGTCATCTGCACCCCGCCCGCCACGTCATCGGCCTGAAGCATCGCAAGCGATGTGGCGCCGTAATTCGCGCCGTTCACATATTCATCGAAGGTCAGTGTCACGGCCTGGGCCGCACCGGACCAGACCACAAGGAATGCGGCGGCCAGCACCCGCAACCAGATCGGCGTAACCCTGCGCGAGGTTCTGTTGCGTGTCATTCCCTTACCCTCCCCGCGCGTGTCGCGGCACCTGATCCAACGGGGTCAGTTTACCATGATCCGGCAACAGGGCCAGACCTTTCGAGAACAGGCAAGGGGGTGCATTCTACCCCGCGGGGGCGACAATCACGGCTCTCGACAGGGAATTGTCCCGGTTCCGGAAACGACAAACGCCGGCCCATCGGCCGGCGTGTCTTGCTCATCGGTCGATATCGCGTCTGGCCGGTCAGGCCGCGCGGCGGCGCCGGGCCATACCGAGAATCCCCAGCGCGCCCAGAAGCATCAGCCCCGCCGCGGGCAGCGGCACCACGGCCGGGGCGGCAGCGCCATAAAGGGACCGGCCGCCATCCTCGGTGAGGACATTGAGGATCGCACCGCGTCGTCCGCCGAAAAGTTCGTCCATCGTCGCACCCAGCAAGGTGAAAGTGAGGCTTTGCCCCGGGCGGATCAGGGCAAGAGGGTTGTTCGCCCCCCAGAACCCCAGATTGATGGACCCGAACATGCCGGTATCGATGTCGATCGGGGATCGGCCGTCATTCCAGGAGCGGAGACCGCTCTCATCGGGAGTGGCCGCAAGATGAATGTCCGACTGACCTGTGTAGGATATCGCCAGCCTGCCGATGATGGCGTCATATGCACCGGTATTCGTCAGCGAGATCTCGACACCGCCCGCGACAGCGGTGGCATCGAGGGTAGCGACCGCCCCATTGCCCAGATCCGCGCCGCCGATATGGTCATTGAAGTCCATCGTTGCCGCCTGGGCCGCACAGGCCCACAGCACGAGAAAACCCGCAAGGAAGACCCGCACTCCGCGGTGGGATCTGATTGATCCGCCACTCATCTGTATCATGATTTTCGCCGTGTCCATTATGACCGGGGGATACCGGAGTCTGGCCTCGTACACACACCCGGAACATCTGACCATCGAACCCGTTCACCATAGCACGTTCCGTGAGCGGAGCGCCAGAGCTATCGCCGCGATTACGCCTCATTCCGCCCGGTTGCCGGATATGATCCGGCGCAAACCGCCGCTTTGAACCGGGACGGGAAACAATGGGCCCGCAGCCCGGCCGGACAGATCCGGATCAGCCGCGCTTGTCGAAGATCCGGTCATAGGCGGCCAGAAGCCGTTCGGCCGAGTGGGTCCAGCCCAGCGTCTCGAGAACCCGCCGCCGGCCCTTCTGGCCAAGGCTCCTGCGCAGGTCCTCGTCCTCGATCAGAAGGGCGATCCGGTCGGCGAAGGCATCGGCATCGTTGGCCGGCGCATAAAGCGCCGCATCCCCCGCCGAGACCCGGCCCTCGGTCAGATCGAACTGCACCATGGGCTTTTCCAGCGCCATGTATTCCATGACCTTGTTCATGGTCGAGATGTCGTTCATCGGGTTCTTCGGATCCGGCGCAAGACCGATATCGATCGCATTGAGCGCCGCCACCAGATCGGCCCCGTAAAGCGCGCCGGTGAAGGTGAAATGACCCTCGAGCCCGCGGGCGGCCACATCGGCCTTCACCGCGTCGAGATGCGAGCCGAAGCCCACGATCAGCACATGCAGGTCGCGATGGCCCAGATCGCGCACCAGCCGGTCCACGGCGGCCACCAGAAGATCCATCCCCTCCTGCTGGCCGATCACGCCCACATAGCCCAGCACGGTGCCGGCCCCCTGCCTGAGATCGCGGTTTCCGGGGCCGGGCTCGAAGGCCTCGATCCGGGGGGCGGAGCGCACGACGAAGACATCGTCGGGGTCCATGCGGCCGCGCCGCAGGGCGATCTCGCGGAAGGAGCCGTTCGTGGCGATGGAGACCGCGGCCGTGGCGAATGTCAGCCTCTCCCAGATCAGCATGATCCGGTAGAGAAGCCCGCGCTTTCCGAACTTGGCCTCGAACAGTTCGGGGCAGACATCGTGATGATCGAAGAGGTAGCGCACGCCCCGGAGCCGGTACCACAGCGCCAGAACGAAGACGAGATCGGGTGGATTGCAGCCCTGGATCACGTCGAAGCCGCCCCTGTCGCGCCAGACCCGCCGCGCGAGCCGGAACCAGTGCCACATGGAGCCCAGATATTCGCGCGCGTAGGCCACGGCGCCGGAATGGGCCTCGGGCGGGGCCGGGTAGCGGTAGATGTGCACACCCTCGCGCTCTTCGAACAGCTCGGTCCAGCCGCGGCTGTTGGGGCAGATGACGGACACCTCGTATCCCGCCCCGACCAGGGTCGTCGCCTCGAGCCACACCCGTCGGTCCAGCGGCACAGGAAGGTTCTCTACGACGATGAGCACCCGCCGAAGGGAATGGGGCGGCATGGAGATCTCTCTCGGGCAATATCTGACTATGAAAAAGCGGCACTAAAAAAAACGCGTCGGAACAGATCGACAGGAACTGGAACACAGGGCCGCCCACAATACCTGGACAGCCCGGATGTCAGTCTTTCACGTCTTGTCCGGACGTGCAAAAGCTTCTTCGGACCCGCACCGTTATCGGGCCTCATATATGACCTCGACCCGCGACGAACAGGTGCGGGACGTCTCCCGAAATCCCTGCGGCCCGGGCTTGCGCCCGCACCCCCCCCCGGAACCTCAGCTGCGGGCGTAGATGTCCTCGTAGCGGATGATGTCGTCTTCGCCGAGATAGCTGCCGGTCTGGACCTCGATCAGGACCATGTCGACCTTGCCGGGGTTTTCCATGCGGTGCACGGCGCCCAGCGGGATGTAGACCGACTGGTTCTCGGTGAGGAGCTTTGCCTCCTCGTCCACCGTCACCTTGGCGGTACCCTGCACCACGATCCAGTGTTCGGACCGGTGGTGATGGCTTTGCAGGCTGAGCTGCGCGCCGGGATGGACGACGATGCGCTTGACCTGGAACCGGCCGCCCACGATCAGGCTTTCATACCAGCCCCAGGGCCGGTAGTCGCGGGGCAGCTGCACCGCCTGGGGCGCGCCCTTTTCCTTCAGGGCGGCCACGGCCTCCTTGACGCGCTGCGCCTCGGATTTGTGGGCGACGAGCACCGCGTCGGACATGGCCACGACGATCATGTCCTCGAGCCCGATGCCAACCACCTCCTGGCCCGGCGTCTCCGAGCGCAGGAGCGTGTCGGTGCAATCGATGGCGGTGGCATGCGCGGAGGTGACGTTGCCGACCGCATCGGGCCCCATCTCCTGCCAGACCGCGTCCCAGCCGCCCAGGTCGGACCAGGCGCCGCAATAGGGCATCACGGCAAGGTTGCGGGCCTTTTCCATGATCGCGTAATCGATCGAGATATCCTCGAGCCCGGCCCAGGGCTCGGGGGCGAGCCGGGTGAAGCCCAGATCGGATTGCGCACCTTCGACGGCGGCCTCGACCCCGGCCAGAAGGCCCGGTGCATGGGTGCCGAAGGCCTCGACGATGGCGCGCACCGTGAACAGGAAGATGCCGGCATTCCACAGATAGCTGCCCGCCTCCACCATCTCGGCCGCCCTGCCCGCGTCGGGCTTTTCGACGAACCGTGCCAGGTTCTGCGGCGTGGCGGCCGTGGCCTCGGCGCCCGGGGCCAGTTCGAGATAGCCATAGCCCGTCTCGGGCCGGGTGGGCGTGATCCCGAAGGTCACCAGATCACCCTCGAGCGCGCGCGGCAGGGCCGCGGTCACCGCGGCGCGGAAGCCCTCGGCATCGGGGATCACGTGGTCAGACGGCGCGACAAGCATCACCGCGTCGGGATCGCGCGCCTGCAACCAGAGCGCAGCGGCAAGGATGGCGGGGGCGGTGTTGCGCCCCTCGGGTTCGATCAGCAGGCCCTGGGCCGCGCGTTCGACCGCGGCCAGCTGTTCGGTGACGATGAAGCGGAAGCTGTCCCCCGTCAGGACGAGCGGGGCGCCGAACTGCGCCTCCGGTCCGGTCAGCCGGCAGGCCGAGGCCTGGAACAGGCTCTGCTCGCCCATGAGTTTCGCGAACTGCTTGGGATAGCTCTTGCGTGACAGGGGCCAGAGACGGGTGCCGGAGCCCCCGGCAAGAAGAACAGGAGTAATCATCGGGACTGCCATCACGAAAAACCTTAAACAGGGGGCCGGGAAAAGAGAATGATCAATCAACTAGAACGCTCTGGCCCGAGGTGCAAGCAGACCCGCGCGCATTTGCGCGCGAGGCGGTTTCATGCTCCTGTTCGGGCCGAAGACGTGCCCCCGGAGACCAGATGACAGAGACGAGCCCGCCACCCCGGACCCGCGATCCCGATGCTCCGGCACAGGGCGTCGGATCCGGGCCGCCACAAACCGGGGAGATGCCGGGACAGATCGCCCGGATGGCCGCCGATATCCGCGCCCGCGATGCCGAACTGGTCGCGTTGCGGCAGGCCCTGCGCGGGGCCGAGGCCGATCTGGAGGCGCTGCGCCGCTCCACCTCGTGGCGGATCACGGCGCCGCTCAGGGCGCTGGTCCGGGCCTTGCGGCGCGGGCGCTGAGCCGGGCTCAGCCGGCCCGGTTGCCGGGATGGTCAAGAAGTTCGGGCATGAAGATCTCGGTCACGAGAAGCGCCTCGCCGAACAGTTCGAACAGCGTGCGCCGCGCCCAGTAGGGCCCCGGATGGCTGTCATGGCGCTGCCGGATCAGAGGCCAGAGCGGCGCGCCGTCGGCGACCGAGACATATTCGCGTGCCGAATAGCGCGGCGGGCCATCGGCGAAGAGCAGCGATCCCAGCGCATGATTGCCCAGCCGGATGATGGTCGGATGCTCCTCGAGCCTGCGCGAGGTAAAGACCGTGCGCGCCACCAGAAGGGGCCGGCCTTCGGATTTCAGGCAGACCTCGCGCACGACGCCGTCGGTGGCGGGCGGGTCGAAAAAGCCGCGCTCGTCGGGATGAAGGGCCCCCCGGGCCTGTTGCAGCACCTCGACGTCGATCGCCGTGTCCGCCACCGCGCCGATCCGGGCGGTCATCGACGTCTCGAGCGTGATCCAGTCCCGCACACGGGCGGGAAGCCGGGGCACGTCCCCGGCCGTCAGGCATTTCCAATGATCGGACATGAGAGGTGATCCGTCTGCTGTATCGCGGCCCCGAAGGCAGCTTGTGTCAAATATCTGTGTCAAAATATCCTGCCGGGAGACCCGGTTCCCATCAATCGTTCCTCGTGCCTATCCAGCGCGGGCGGCCCCGGCAAGTGGGGCATACCGGACCATCGGATGGCCCGGACACTATTCCCGACAAGCCGGGCAAAATGAAGGCGACATGCCCGCTCAGTGATATCCCAGCGCCTCGGCCCGGCTGCGGACCTGCGCGCTGAGCCCTGTCCCGTCCGGCCGCCAGGGCACCGGCGCGTCCAGCCGCCCGGCCGGGCCCGCGGCGGCAAAGTCGCGCGCCAGCCGGGCAAAGCCCTGGATGTTGCCCGCGATCGGCGCGCCCAGCGGCCCCGGCCCGGCAAAGACCGACGCCTCGGGGTCGAGCATGGCCTTCAGCGCGCTGGCATCGCCCGGCATGCCAAGCGCCCCGGCCAGCGCGCCGAGCGCCGCGCGCGGATCGGTGGCCAGCTGCGCCGCATCCTGGGTCAGCAGACGGTCTGCGGGCAGGCGGGACGCCACCTCGTCAAGCGCGGTCTGCGCCATCAGCCAGAGCCGCTGCGGATCGGGTTCGGCCGGTTCGACCGTCTCGTCGAGCGCGCCGGTGATCGTCAGCATCACCTCGCCGATCTCCATCCGGGAGAGAAGCTTGCCATAGGTCACCGGATGGACGGTCAGCTGCACGAAGACCGCATCGGGAAAGATCGTCAGAAGCTGCTTGAGATTGAGCCGGTCGAACAGCGCCGCCGTGACCGGCGCGATCATCCGGCGCGGGGCGATGCGCGCGGCGATCTCGCGCGCCACATGGGCGGTGGGCAGATGCGCGCGCGCATTCAGCCAGCGGCGTGCCATCTCGACCGCGATGCCCGATTGCTCGCCGCCATAAAGTTGGGCCACGGCCCGCATCAGACCGAGGATCTGCATCCCGCGGAACCCGACCAGCTCGCGTTGCAGCTGATCGGTGCTGGCCGCCTGTTCGAGGTTCAGTTCGGGCAGGTCATAGCCCACCGGGTTGCGCCCCAGCGCCGCGGCCAGCGTCTGCCCCGGCAGGCCCGGCGGCGTCAGTATCAGAACCGGAGGTGGAAAGGAAGGCTCTGGCATCGGGATCCGATCGCAAGGGGTGGGGTGCCCCGGGCTGTCCGGCCCGGATTTGCGCCACCATAGGCCGGATCGCGGGGCGGGAACAAGAGAAGGCCCCCCCGGAACAGCCCTCCGCAACGCCCCTCCGGGGGGCAGCGCCGGCCGGAGCGGAGGCGGACACCGCTCATGACCGGGGGAGCCGCCAGTTCCCCCTTGCGCCCCCTTTTCCCGAAGGGGACAAAGGGCGGGATAACGATCCCTGGTCATTTCCTGAAAAGTTCACATCATGCGTAGCCCGCTCTTCGTCATTGCCCCGCCCCGCTCCTACACGTCCGTCATCGGCGGCATGCTGGGCCAGCACCCCCAGACCTATGGCCTGCCTGAGGTCAATCTCAGCCATGGAGACACGCTGGGCGACATGTGGGATTCGATCCCCGTGGGCATCAACTTTGCCACGTCGGGGCTCTTGCGGCTTCTGGCGCAGCTGCACGAGGGCGAACAGACCGAAGAGGCGGTGATCCGCGCGCGGCAATGGATCCTGCGGCGCGGCCACTGGACCGGGGCCAAGGTCTTTGCCCATATCCAGGAGGCGGTGGGCCTCGACCGGATGCTGGTCGAGAAAAGCCCGCGCAACATCATGGCGCTGGAAAACCTGCAACGTCTGCGCGCGATGTTTCCGCAAGCCAGCTTCCTGCACCTGACCCGGCACCCGATCACCCAGGGCCGGTCGATGATCGACCTGATGGACAGCTATGGCGAGGATGTCGAACAGATGGATCCCGAACGCAACTGGCTGCGCGCGCAATCCAACATCCTGGCCTTCGCCCACGAGCTCGACCCCGGCCAATATATGCGCATCAAGGGCGAGATGCTGCTGAAGGATCCGAAATTCTACCTCGCCCAGATTTGCGAATGGCTGGATATCGACCGCGGCGCGGAAGCGATCGAGGCGATGCTGCATCCCGAAACCTCGGTCTATGCGGGGATCGGGCCGGACTCCGCGCCCTTCGGGAACGATCCGAATTTCCTGCTGCAACCGACGCTTGATTTCGACCGGCTCGCCCGGATCAAGGAGCCTTCGCTCGATGCCGAGATCCCCTGGAAACCCGAGGCCGAGCTGTCGGCCCCCGTGCGGCGCATGGCGCGTCAATTCGGCTATGCGTAACAGGCTGGGCGAGACATCATGACCGACAAGAAAAAGACCCCCGCCCGCAAGGCGAAACCCGCGAAATCCGCACCCGGAGCAAAACGCGCCGCGGCGGCCGAAGCCGGGTCCGACACCACGGACAAGAGCCCGGCCGCGGACAAGAGCCCGCCCAAAGCCCGCAAGGCGATGCCGAAACCGCCAGCCGAACCCCCGGCCCTTTCTGAATCGGCCCCTCCTGAACCCCAGGCCCGGACGCGCGGCGTTCCCCTCGGGGCCACGGCCTTCCGCGCCACCTCCCGCGCGGGCCTGGGCGCGCCGGGAGAGCGGCTCTTTTCCGGGCTCGCCTGGTTCAACGGCGCGCTCTATCTTGCGACCTCCGCCCGCGCGCCCGAAGGCATGGCCCGGATCCATCGCCGCCTGCCATCGGGGGATTGGGCGATGGTCCATGAAAGCCCGCCCCAGCCGCTGGGCGACGGCACGCGGATGTCGCGCGAATACGCGATCACGGCGCTTGCCGTCCTGCAGGCGCCGGACGATGCCGGCCCCTGCCTCTATGCGGGCACCGCCTCGATCCTGGGCGGGCAGATCCTGCGGTCCGAGGATGGCGAGACCTTCTCGCGGGTCAGCCCGCACGGGCTTGACGACGACACACGCCTCTCGGTCACGCAGCTGACAGTCTTCGCGGGCAGGCTGTTCGCCATCCCGCGCGGCACGATCACCGACGCGGTCCATGAACCGCGCTGGAGTCCCGAACCGGTGATCCACGTGGCCCTGCCCCCGGAGGCGGGCGCAGAACCCCGCTGGGCACCGGCCTGCCTGCCGGGGTTCGGCGATCTGACCAATCTCGAGATCGCGACGCTGACGGTAGCGCACGGATATCTCTATGCCGCCACGATCAATCCGACCCACGGCTTTCAGTTGTGGCGCACCAAGGCCGAGGGTCTGCCGCCCTTTGCCTGGGAGCAGGTCCTGACCCGGGGCGCCTGGCGCCATTCACTCAACATGGAGGTGACGGCGGCGGTCGAATTCGACGGTGCGCTTTGGCTGGGCACGGGCCTGCCGGGGCGCGGCCATGACGTGACCCATGACGTGGGGCCCGGTGCGGCCGAGCTGATCCGGGTCGCGGCGGACGGGTCATGGGACATCGTGACGGGCGAGATGCGGTTCACGCCCGACGGGCTCAAGGTGCCGCAGACGACGATGGGCCCGGGCTTTCACAACGATTTCAACGCCGCCATCTCCGCGCTCTGCGTGCATGACGGGGTGCTCTATGCGGGCACCGCGAACTGGGAGCCACGCCACATCACCGACCTGCCCGTCGAGGAGGGCGCGCGCCCGCCCGAACTGGAGGGCGGGGCCGAGCTGTGGCACAGCAGTGACGGGACGGACTGGACCCGCATCGCGGAGGGGCCTGCCGCGGATCCGGCCGCGGTCCGCATCGGCCACCTTGCCGCGGCCCCGGGTGGGGCGGGCCTTGCGCTGACGCTCGATCTCAGCGGCAAGGCCGTGGCGCGCAAGGCCAATCTGTGGGTGACCGGGTTGGGGATGCTGGATGTGCCCCCCGATGACGAAGCGGAGGTGATCCTGGGCGGTGTCGCGCCCGAAGCCCCGCCCGCGCCGCTCTCGCTGGACGCCGATCCGGCCTCCAGCGAATAGGGCCACATCTGCCGCCCGGCGCCGGAAACTTCGAAAGTTTCCGGCCCGATGTCTTTGAAAGACATCGGGACCCGGCCTCGACGGTCCGGACCCGATCATCGGCAGGGCAAAAAGGGCCCCAAGGGGCCCTTTGTTCCGTAAACGGAGGCGAAAAGATCAGCTCTTGCTGGCCGGGCCCGGCTGATCCTCGACGATGGTCGCATCCTCGACCCCGGTGTCGAGTTCGGCCAGCTTGGCCTGAAGCTTTTCGAGCCGCTCCTGAAGGAAGGCTCTCTGGGCGGCCGGATCGCCGCCGCCCGCAGCGGCCCCGTCGCCACCCTGGGCGCCCCCGCCCAAGCCACCACCGAGACCGCCCCCCAGACCACCGCCGCGCAAGCCGCCCCCGCCTCCAAGACCGCCGCCGAGACCACCGCCCCGAAGGCCACCGCCGCCCCGCAGGCCGCCTCCCTGGCCACCGCCGCGAAGACCGCCACCGAGGCCGCCCCCACCGCGCAGGCCACCACCGCGAAGACCGCCGCCACGCAGGCCGCCACCGCCCCGCAAGCCACCGCCGCGCAGGCCGCCACCGGGCCCCTGCGGTCCGCCCGCGCCGCCGCCATCGCCCAGCGGGTCGTCGCCTTCCACGTCGGGATTGCGGCGGCCTTGCGGCTTGGCCGGTGTTCCAAGCGCTTCACGGGCCTTTTTCAGACGTTCCCGGCGATCATCCTGGTTCGAATCAGACATTGAAAATTCCCCATCCATAATGTTCCGGACCGCGTTCCCGACACTGGCAACGCGGTCCGACCGTAATCAGCCCGCGCTACGCTGCTGGCGCCGGGACAGAAGCTGCCCGCGCAGCATCTGCGGATTGGCGCGGACCCGATCGCTTGCCGCGCCGACATGCCTGGTCAGACCGTCCTGCAGGGCCTTGGCGAATTCCTCGGGCTTCGACTCGTCGCCTTCCTGCGCCAGCTTCAGCAGGTCCGGCGCCGTCTCGGACAGCTTGGGCGAGTTGAGGATCATCGCGCGGAAGGCATCGACCGCATCCTGATGCCGGCCGGCCGCCATGTAGACATCGCCAAGCGCCTTCTGGATGGGCGGGAAGCGCGCGCCCATGCGGCCCACGCCGCGCAGAAGCTCGAGCGCCTCGTTGTGGCGGCCCGCGGCCGAACGCGACATGGCCGCGCCCACGATGGCGCGCGGGTTGCGCGGATCAAGCTCGAGCGCCTGGTCATAGATCTCGGTGGCCTTGTCATGATCGCCCATGCCCGCATGGGCCGCGGCCAGCGCCTGCTGGACGGGGGGCTTGTCGGGGGCGATACTGGCGGCCTTTTCCAGCGCATCGCGCGCCGGGCCGAACTTGTTCTGCCGCAGGTAGGTCGTGCCGAGGGTGAAATGCGAATACCAGTTATCGGGCTGTAGATCGATGGCCCGCTGGAATTCGCCGGTGCTGCCCTCGATATCGCCGGTGCGCGACAGCGCATTGGCATAGGCGGTGCGCAGCTTGGCGTCCTGCGGGCAGCGCATCACCGCCTCCTTGAGCACGTCCTTGACCTCGTCCATCCGGCCGTGACGCTCCAGAAGCTGGACCTTGCGCAGGTAGTTGAAGCTGACCGTGGGGTCGAGCGCGATGGCCGCGTCAAAGCTTTCGACCGCGCCGTCGATGTTTCCAAGCTGTTCCTGCGCCTCGGCCGAGAGCAGGTGGACGGGGCCCAGATCGGGCTGGATCGCCGCGGCTTCCTGGAAATGCTCGAGCGCGCGCTGCGCGTCGCCTTCGGCGGCAAAGGACCGGCCAAGCCCCAGATGGGCCGAGGACAGGGTGGGATCCTCTTCCAGAAGCGTGATGAAGATCTCGCGGGCGCCTTCGATGTCCCCCTGCTGCAACGTCGCGAAGCCGGCCTGCACCTCCTCGCGCTTTTCCGGGGGCAGCTGCTGTTGCTGCCCGCGCCGGGGGCCGCGCATCACATGGGGGGTTTCGTTTTCAGTTGACATGGAGTGTCTCCGGTCTCGGGAATGATAAGGGTCTGAAATCTGAAGGCCTATGGCGCGCATCCTATCGTCCGGCAGGCCTTCGCGCCAGACTCGATCCTTCGTATCATGCGCCTGCGGCGGCAATGGGGCAACCTCGATCCCCCTGCGGCGGCCGATCCCGGTGCCAAGGGGCCGCCGGTCGACCAATCATGCGGCAAGGGGCCGGCCGTCCGGCGGGAAAGGACCTGCGGCATCCGGTCAGGTCTCCACCGCAAGCGCCATGACCGCCTGGCCCTCGCGGGCAAGGGTCACCTCGACGGGGCGGCCATCGGGGCGCCGCACCGTGGCGGCGCCGGCCTCGATCCGTTCCAGGACAAAGGCCCGGGGCCGGCCGTTGAGCCCCTCTCCGCCCATCTTGGCCGCCGCCTCCTTGGCGCACCATCCCGCAAGCCACGCGCCCGGATCCGGGCCCGCGCCCAGAAGGGCGCGTTCCGCCTCCGAAAAGGCCCCCTCGGCCAGAAGCGCCACATCGACGCCCTCGACGCGTTCCATGTCGATCCCCGCCGCCCGCCCCGGAGGTGCGGCGACCGCGATCGCGCCGCCGCACGAATGGGCAAGCGATATCTCGGGCGCGCCCCCGATCCCCAGCGCGGCCAGCGCGCCCGGGTCGAGATGGGGCTTGCCGCCCTCGGCCACGGCAATGACCATGTCGGCCGGCAGGCAGAGCACCCCGTGATGCACCGCGATCCAGGCGCGCGCGGCCTCCTTCAGGGCGATGCGGCCCATCAGCCAGTCGCGCCGGCGCCGTGCGGGGCCGGTCATGGTGGCCCAGTGCGCGCGTTCGGAGGCAGAGAGCATCGTGTTGACCAGAAGCCGGGTCCAGAGCCCGCCCGCATCCTCGAGAAAGCCGTGCGGGAAGGCGGGCAACCGCCAGATCGTCACATCGGGCCCCGCATCGAACGGATCGGCGGCCTCGCCCAGGAAGGCCTCCCGCGGGCGGAACCGGGCCTGGTAGAAGGCATGCGGCACCCGGAAGAACCGGTCGCGCCAGCCGCTGGCGCGCATCAGAAGCGTGCCGTCGGGCAGGCGCGCCTCGAGATCGGCCTGCATGAACCGCGCCTCGGCCACGCTGTCCACCGGGCGGTCCTCGGGGTCGCGCAGACCGACCCGGCAGGAAATGACGGCACCCGCAAGCGCCTCTTCGCGGATGCCGGGGCCGAGGTCGATCCGGTCGATCGAGGAGGGGAAGGCCGAGAAATCAGTGCCCGAGCCTTGCGCGATCCAGAAGGCCGTCACATGGCCCATCTGGTCGAGAAGCGCGGGGTTCAGAAGCAGGCCTTCGGGGTTTTCGCCATGGCCGAAGAACTCGCCCAGCGGCAGGTCGGCCAGTTCGGCGTCGATCCCGGTCTCGTCCCAGGCGGTCAGCCGCGCCACGCCCTGGAACAGGGGGCCGTGGAACATGCCGGTGGTGTAAAGCTCGTGCTCGGCCCAGATCGGCGCGCGGGGCGCGGTCAGAGGCGGGAGAGGCGCGGGATCGGCGCCTGCCCCGATCACGGCCTCGGCCTCGAAGAGCGGGCTGCCATCGGGGCGCGTGAGGCGGACCGAGACGCGGGGGGCGTCGCCGGGGATCACGCGGGCCTCGGTCACGATCGTGCCGGGGCCGCCGTCGAAGGCGACCCAGTCGCGGGCGCGCACGTTTTCAAGCCGGGTGGCCATCTGCCCGGTCAGAAGGGCCGCGGCCTCCACCACCATCTCCATCGAACAGGCCAGAGGCAGGACGGGCAGCGATTGCAGATCGGGGTCGATATCCGAGACCTCGTCGGCATAGAGCGTATGATGGGCGATGAAGGGGTCGGTGAGCGGGTCGAAATCGCTCTCGGCCAGAAGCCGGCCGTCATCCTGTTCGAGGATGCGGTGGAACATCGGCGGCTGCCAGTCGCCGGTGGCGCTTGCCGTGCCGGGAGCCACACCGAGGGCCGCCTCCATCACGTTGCCCTGCATGTCGAGGAATTGCTGCATCACGCCGAAGAAGCCGCCCATGTCGCCTGGCGGTTCGGTTGCGGGCTCGACAGTGGGTTCGACAGTGGGGTCAACAGGCGGGACGACCGGGGGGGCGCCCAGATTTCGCGAAATCTGGGGCTCCAAAATTCGGGAATTTTGGAGCGCCTGCGGCGCGGTTTGTGCCGTCTGCCCGAGGGAGGCGGCGATCTCGTCGCGGATGCCTGCCGCCACCTCGTCGGGCAAGCGCAGGTAGTCGAGCGTGTTCCGGATGGGGCGCAGGCGCGGTTTCGGCGGCTCGGCGGCCAGATCGAGCGCCCCGATCCCGCGATCGGCGAACAGCGCCCCCGCGTCGAAATCATGCCCCAGCGCCCAGAGCCGGCCAAGCGCACCGAGGAAATGCGGCAAGCCCCCCCGCCTGCGGCTGTCGAGGGCCACGGCCACGGCCCCCCGCCCCTTGAGCGCATCGTCGATGAAGCCGGTCAGGTTGGCCGAGGGCCCCACCTCGAGGAAGGTCGTCACGCCGTCGGCGTGCAGCGCCTCGACGGTTTCATGAAACCGCACCCGGGTCGCCCATTGCCAGGCGACAAGCGCGCGGATCTCGACCGGGTCGGCGGGCATCGGCGCCACGGTCGCGCAGGACCAGATCGGCACCTGCGGCGCGGTGAATGCCATGTCCTTGTAGACGCGGGCCACCTGTTCGGCCACGTCGGCGAAAAGCGGCGTGTGATAGGGCCGGTCGAAGGGCAGGAAGGAACACATGCCGCCTTCGGGGCGCAGCGCCTCGACCACCTCTTCCATCTTTGCGCGGCTGCCGTAAAGCACCGCCTGATGATGGCAATTGTCGAGCGCGAGATGCAGCCCCGGATCGGCCTCGACCATCTCGAGGATGCGGGTGCGCTCGACCCCGCCCACGGTCAGAAGCGCGCCGCCCTCGATCCCGCCCGAGGCGTCGATCTTTTCGTAAAGCGCGTTGAGCGCCCGGATCCGGGCCGCGAAATCGGCGCGATCCGCAATGTTTCCTTCCGCCCCCGCCCCAAAGACACCCGCCGCGGCCAGTGCCGAATGCTCTCCGCTCGAATGGCCCACCACCACGTCGGGCGCGAGCCCCAGCCGTCGCAGGACCGCCATCAGCGCCTGGGCCGAGACGAACATCGCCTCCGATCCCAGCTCCAGCCCGAAGAGCCGGCCCGCAAGCGCCTTTGCGAGGTCGTCCTCCAGCGTCGTGGGCGGCGGAAAGACGCAAGCCGAGGGCGGAATCGCGCGGTCGGGAAAGAGCCCGTCCCAGAAATCGAACCAGCTGCGCGCCACCGGGAAATGGGTGAGGATATCGCCCAGCATGCCCTGGTATTGCGCGCCCTCGCCCGGAAAGACGAAGGCCAGCTTGCCGGGTGCGGCGCCATCCGTCGCCACCACGCCCGAACGCAGGCGGAAGGCTGTCTTGCCCTCCTCGAGCCGTTCGGCGGATTTCGCGAGCTTTTCGGCCAGATCGGCATGGCTTTCGGCGGTGAAGGCAAGCCGGTTCGGCCCGGTCCCTGCCTCCGCCACGATGCGGGCCGCGATTTCGCACAGCGGGGCGGCCGCGTGACGGTCGACGGCACCGGCAAGGTCGCGGCAGCGCGCGGCCAGCGCCTGGGCGCTGTCGGCCGAGACAAGGATCAGCTCGTGCGGCCAGTGGCGCGGCGGGGCACCCGCCTCGCCTTGCGGCAGGGGGGCCTCTTCCAGCACCGCATGGGCATTGATGCCGCCAAAGCCGAAGGCATTGACGCCCGCGCGGCGCAGGCGGCCCTCGGGCGCGATCCAGGGCCGGGTCTCGGTATTGAGATAGGCCCGGCTGTCCTCGATGGGCAGGCCCGCGCGGATACCCCCCTCGGCCAGGGTGGGGGGCAGGGTCCGGTGATGCAGCGACAGGGCGGCCTTGATGATGCCCGCAGCCCCAGCGGCGGGGATCGTGTGCCCGATCATCGACTTGACCGACCCGATGGCGATCGGGGGCACCGCGCCCGTCTCCCGCCGGCCGAAGACATTGGTGATCGCGGCAATCTCGGTCCTGTCGCCCAGCGGGATGCCGGTGCCGTGGCATTCCAGCAGGCCCGGAATGTCGGGGGCCTCCGGGTCCTGCCCCGCATCGACCAGCGCGCGCTGGATGGCCAGCATCTCGCCCTCCAGCCGGGGCGCGAGGATGCCGGAGCCCTTCCCGTCGGAGGATTGCCCGATGCCCTTGAGCAAGGCATAGACCCGGTCGCCGTCGCGCGCCGCATCCTCGGCGCGCTTGAGTGCCAGGATGCCCAGGCCCTCGCCCATCAGCGTGCCGTCGCCGCCTGTCGCGAAGGGGCGCACATGGCCCGAGCCTGCCAGCGCGCCCAGCTGGTTGAACAGCATGTAGACCTCGGCCGGGATCGTGGCGTTCACCCCGCCGGCCAGCATCATGTCGGACCGGCCCGCGCGCAGCTCGGCCATGGCGGACTGGATCGCCAGATGCGCCGCCGAACAGGCCGCATCCACGAGGAAATTCGGCCCATTGAGATCGAGCCGGTTGGCGATCCGGCCCGTCATCACGTTGGGCACCAGCCCCGGCGAGATGTCGGAGGTGAATTTCGGCAGGCGCTGGCGCAGTTCCTCGCGCACCCGGTCAAGCACCTCGGGCGCCACGCCGGGCAGAAGCTGGCCCAGCAACTCGCGCGTCTGGTCAAGCACCACCCCGTGCTGGATCAGCACGCCGTGACCCCGGTGCAGATAGGTGGAATGGCCGAGGATCACGCCGGTGCGGGCACGGTCGATCTCGTGGCCGTCGCGGGTCGCGTCGCGCAAGGCCTCCTGCGCGATCCTCAGCGCCAGGAAATGATCGGGCTCCGACCCGTCGACCGAGGCCGGCATGACGCCGAGATCGACGATATCGGCGGAATAGGCCTCGCCCAGGTAACCGCCGCGCACGGTGGGGATCCGGTTCGCGCCGATGCCCGAGAGATACCGGTCCTGATCCCATTCGGGCATGGGATCGCGGATGAATTCCAGCTTGCGGCAGATATTGGCGAAATAGCGCTGCGGATTGTCCGCCCCGGGAAAGAGGCAGGCCATGCCGACGATGGCGATATCGCCCGACAGCCCGTCGCCCGTGCGCCGTTGCAGGTAGGGTGCGTTCATTCTGCCGCCTGTGTGGACCGGGGCTTGCTGGTGACGTCGTCGCGGATCTCGCCCTCCCAGCCGCTGAACCGCTTGAGCCCGGTATCGGAGGTGCATTCAAGCCCCTCGATCAGCACGAGCGGATTGCCCTCCTCGTCGGCCAGCGCCACGTCCGACAGGACCTGCGGCGCCACCACGCCGTCGCGCAGGCGCATGACCATGTAGCGCGGCACCCCCTCGCCCAGCCGCACGAGCCGGTCGAAGGAATTGGGGATCGCGGGGCCGCCACGGGTTTCAGCCGACCAGACAAGCGCCAGCTGGGCCGCCACGTCGAGAAGACCGGGATCGAAGATCGAGGGGCGTTCGGCCGGGCCGAAATCGCCAGGGCGCGAGGGCGCCACCTCGGCCAGCACACCGCGGCCATCGAGACCCGCCAGCGTCTTGACCAGCTGGAAGGCGGGGCCGTGGAACAGGATCTCGCGATAGACCTCGCGCGCACCGGCGGGTGCGGGCGCGGTGTGCAGGCCCAGAACCTCCTGCGCGAGCGCAAGATCGGCCTCGGCCGGTTCGGGCAGAGCGCCTTTCGGCACCATCACGGCAGAGGCCCGGTAATGGGCGCGCGCAATGCGCCCCGTGGCTGCGCGCAGCTCGACCCGGGCGGAAAACCCGGTCGCATCCGCATGTTCGGCGCCAAAGCCCACGAGTTCCACCTCGCGCGGCGCATCGCCCTCGAGCCGCAGACCCGACAGAAGCCGCAGATCGGTCAGCCCCGCCACCTGCCAGTCGGGCCAGATCTCGGCCGCGGCCTCGGCGATCACTTCCGCCGTCACGCCCAGGGGCAGGACGGCGGCCTCGCCGATGCGGTGATGGTCGAGCCAGGGATCGGCCGCGAGGCTGAAGGTGCGGCGGATCGCGGTGCCGCCGCGATCGGTGGGGATCTGTGTCGCGTCGGGCAGCAGGGCAAAGCGGCCCGTCACCGCCTCGGGCGGCGCCGGGGCCGTGTCGTCCTCCGGGGCCTCCTCGCCTGACGGCGCCTCGGCCGGGTGCCACCCCTCGGGATCACCGGCGCGTTCGGCCTCGCGGGCCTCCCAGGGGCCGGCGCCGAAGATCACTTCGGCCGGCGCGTCGGCACCGCCTTGCATGATCTCGTCAAAGAGCGCCTCGGCCCCGCCTGCCGCGGGCACCAGCCAGACGCCCTGCGCCTCGAATTTCGCGCGCACGCCGTCCGAGACCATGCCCGCCCCGTGGGTCGTGGCATCCCACGGCCCCCAATTGGCGGCAAAGGCGCGGGTCTCGGGCCAGCGCGCGTCAAGCTGGGCGGCCAGCCGGTTGAGCACCTCGTTGGCGGTGGCGTAATCGGTCTGGCCGGAATTGCCATAGCGCCCCGCCACCGAGGCAAAGAGACAGAAGAAGGCGGGCGGGGCCGCATCGAGGGCCGCGGCCAGCGCCAGCGTGCCGATCAGCTTGGGCTCGATCACCCGGTCCCAGCTGTCGGGGGTCTTGTCGGTGAACTTGCGATCCTCGATCACGCCCGCGCCATGGATCACGCCGAAGACCGGGCCATGGTCGGCGGTGATCCGGGCGACGGTTTCCGCCACCTGGTCCGCATCGCCCATATCGGTGCGCTCATAGGCGATGGTCGCGCCCAAGGCTTCGAGATCGGCGAGGTTGGCGCGGATCTCGCGGTCGCGGATCAGCGCGGCCATGCGCCTCTCGATCAGCGCCGGCGTCACCTGTTCGCCGGCCTCCTTCGCCTCGTCCATCAGGCTCTTGCGCAGGGCGACGCCTTCGAGACCTGAAAACCGGCGCGGCTCCGGCCCCGGCAGGGCCGAGCGGCCCAGAAGGACGAGCGTCGCGCCCTGGGCTGCAAAGGGGCGCAGGCATTCGGAGGTGATGCCCCGCGCGCCGCCCGTGGCGAGGATCACGGCGCCCTTCGGCATCTGGCGGGGGGGGGCGGCCTCAAGCCCGGCCTCGGAGGTGACGAAGATCGTCCGCACACCACCGGGATAGCCCGCCTCGATCCGGCCATGCGGCGTGGCAAGCTCTGCCAGCAACGCGCGGGCCATGGCCTCGGGCGTCTGGTCGGGATCAAGGTCGATCGCCTTGGCCAGCATCCCGGGCCATTCCTCGCGCAGCGATTTGGCCAGACCCGTCCCGCCGCCGGCCAGAAGGATGTCCCCGGCCGCCCCGGTGCCCCGGGCGAAACGGCCGCCAAAGCCGGAGACCAGAAGGATCCGGCCTTCCTGCAGCGCCGCCGCATTGGCCTGAAGGGCCAGATAGGTGGCCTTTTCGACCTGCGCGATGGCGGCGCGCCAGGCCTCGGCCCCGGCATCAAGAGGCACCGGATCAAGCGCCAGCGCCTCGAGCATGACAAGACCCGAGACATCCTCCACGACCGGCCCCCCGGCCTGCGCGGCCTCTGCGGGGGTGACCTGGACGGGCGTGCCGCCCGCGGCCTCGATCTTGCGGGCCAGGACCTTGGCCAGTTTCTTCGGCCCGCCCACGATCAGGTAGCGGCCCTCGGGCAGCGTGTCGGAAGGCTGGGCCAGGGGCTGTTCGCGGGCCTGCATCACGAACCGGGGCGGTCGGTCGGAACCGGTGGCCTGTTCGGCCACGGGGTCCGCCGCATTCTCCGCCCCGGCGGGATCAAAAGGGCCCGTATCTGCCCCGGCGCCCTCCAGATGGGTATGCAGCGTCTCGACGATGGCGCCGAGGGTCTTCTGTTCGTTGAGCGTCTCGCCCAAGGGCGTCGCGGCCTCGGATTGTCTGGCCGGGAGCGCCTTGATCAGCGCGCCCACGATCTCGAGCCGCTTGATCGAGTCGATGCCCAGATCGGCTTCGATCCCCTGATCGAGCCCGAGCATGTCGGCGGGGTAGCCGGTGCGGTCCTCCACGATCGACAACAGGAGCGCCTCGATGCCCGCGCGATCGAGCCCGTCGCCTGCCGGTGACGGGGCCGCGACCTCGGCCGCCGGGGCGGATTCGGGCGCGGGTTCGGGCGCGGGTGCCGGAGCAGGTGCAGGTGCGGCAGCAACCGGCTCGGGCGCAGGGGCCGGAGCGGGCGCAGGTGCCGGAGCGGGCGCGGGTGCCGCAGACGGCACGGGGACGGCCCGCACCGGCGTGGCGGCGGGGCGCGCGGCGGCAACGGGCCGGGCCAGCGCCGGCCGCGGCGCGGCGCCACGGGAGGCGGGCGCGCCCAGCGAGGCGAGCATCACGCGTTCCTGCGTCTCGAGGAAGCGGGCCATGGTCGCCTGGAAATCGGCGAGCATGGCTTCGGTCGGGGTGGCATAGGCTTGCGGCGGGCCGGAGATATCCTGGCCGTCGTAAGCCCCTGTCGGATCCACCCCCGGGAAGTCCGGGTGCGTGGTCATGCGGGTCTCCTTGCGGTTGGAAGCGGGGCGGTTGGAAGAAGCGACGGGATGGGCAGGGGCGGCGGGCGGCGCCACGGGCGCCGCAGCCGGGGAGGCAGGGGCGGCCGTCTTGCGCGCCTCGATCTCCTCGAGGGTGAGAACGGGCAGGGGCGGGCTGCCCACGGGGCGCGCGCCCGATCCGTTGAGAAGCCACAGATGTTTGGGCAGCGTGGCCTCGGGCTCGACCGGGCCCTTGAGCGGAACGGTCTTGCAGTCGCGCCCCGAAAAGAGGCGTGACAGTTCAAGCGGCGCGCCTTCGGCAAGAAGCGCGCCGATCGCACCCAGAAGCCCCTTGATCCCGCCCTGGTCGTCATCGCAGGCAATGGCGCGATGCGCGCGGCCCTCGAGGATCTGGCGCACCATGCCGGCATGGCTGCCCTTGGGGCCGAGGCTGAGGAACACGCGCGCGCCATCCTCGTGCATCGCCTCGATCTGGGAGACGAATTCCACAGGCGCGGCCAGTTGCCGGGCCAGAATGTCGGCCACCGGCGCGTCATAGGGTCTGGCGGTCAGGTTGGCATAGACCGGGAAGGCCATCTGCCCCAGCTCCATCTTTTCGATGAAGGCGCCGAGCCTGTCGCCCGCGGGCGCCACGATGGGCGAATGGAAGGCCGCGCCCACCTGAAGCGGCTGGACCTTGATGCCCTTCGCCTCGCAGGCCTTGGCCGCGGCCTCGATGCCTGCGCGGGTGCCCGACAGGATCGCCTGTTCGGGGGCGTTGTGATTGGCCACGAGCACACCTTCGATGCCCTCGATCGCCTTTTCCAGCGTCGCGCGATCGGACCGCGCGGCGGCCATGGTGCCGAGATCCGCGCCGTCGCCGGCCTCGACCATGAAGCGGCCCCGCGCCTCGCTGACCGAAATCAGCGCGGCCCGGTCAAAGACGCCCGCGGCATGAAGGGCCGCGAATTCGCCATAGCTGTGGCCCGCGGCCATGTCGGGCGAAAGACCCATGTCGCGCAGGATCGCCCAGAGCCCGGCCTCCACCGCGCCAAGGGCGGGCTGGGCGTTCGAGGTCACCGTCAGCTCGGCCGCGACGGCGGCCAGTGCATCAGCCTCGTAGGCACCCGCGGGCAGGATCAGCCGCGACAGCGGCCGGCCCAGAACCCGGTCGGCATCCGACAGGCTTTCGGCCATCTGCGGGAAAGAGGCCGCCACATCGGCGAACATCTCGGGATACTGGCTGCCCTGCCCGGGGAAGATCAGCGCAAGCTTGCCACCCTGCGCGATCAGCGGCGCGGCCGAGAAGGACGCGCCCGGCGGCAGGGGCCGGGATGTGTCCTCAAGATGCGAAAGAAGCGCTTTCAGACGGGCTGAGATGTTCTCGTTTGATCCCGCGACGATCGCGGCCGTGACGCCCGCAGGCCCGGCGGACCGCGCGAGGCTATAGGCCAGATCGCGCAGGGCGGGGGTCCAGCCCGCCTCGAGCCGCTCGAGCAGGGCCGCGATCTGTTTCGCGATCATGCCCGCATTGGGCGCCCGCCAGACCAGAAGCTCGTGGCTCCAGCGGTTGCGCGCGCCGGGTTTCAGCGCGGGAATGCTGCGCTTGGCGGTATATTCCTCGAGCGTGACGTGGAAATTCGTGCCGCCGAAGCCGAAGGCCGACACGCCCGCCCGCCGCGGTGTCTCGGGCGAAGGAAGCCAGGGACGGGGCCGGTCGACAAGGTAGAGGGGAATGTCCTCCTCCTCGAGCTTGGGGTTCACCGGGCCGGTGCGGCCATGGGGTGGCAGAACCTCGTGATGCAGCGCGAGCGTCGCCTTGATCAGGCCCGCGATCCCGGCCGAGGCCTTGGTATGGCCGATCTGCGTCTTGACCGATCCGATGGCCGATTGGCGGGGTGCGGCACCCGCCTCCTTCATCAGGCGGGTGACGGTGGCCATCTCGGCGGTGTCGCCCACCACGGTGCCGGTGCCATGCGCCTCGAAGAGGCTGACCGTGTTGGGGCTGTAGCCTGCCATCTCGTAGGCACGGTCGAGCGCGCGGATCTGGCCATCGGGATGGGGTGCGGTCATCGAGCGGGCCTTGCCATCGGACGAGCCGCCCACGCCCTTGATCACGCCGTAGATCTTGTCGCCGTCGCGTTCGGCATCCTTGAGCCGCTTGAGCGCGACCATGGCCAGACCTTCGGAAATCACGATCCCGTCGGCACCCGCCTCGAAGGACGAACAGCGCCCGCGGGGAGACAGCGCACGGGTCTTGGAAAAACACAGATAGCCGAAGGGCCCCTGCACCGTGTCGATGCCACCGGCCAGCACCATGTCGGACCGCCCCGTCTCAAGCTCCAGCACAGCCTGGTAGACGGCCGTCAGCGACGAGGCGCAGGCCGCATCCACCGTGTAGTTCACGCCGCCGAAATCGAGCCGGTTGGCCGAGCGGCCGGCCGCCACGTTGATCAGGATGCCGGCAAAGCTGTCTTCGGTCCATTCGGGCAGATAGGGCAGGGCCGCGGGATCGATCCGGCCCGAGGACCGCGGGCTTTCGGAGCGGACCGCATATTGCGCACCCACATCTCCCACCCCGCCCGAGGCGCCGAGGATGATCGAGGTCCTGAGCCGGCGGCCGCCATTGGCCGGACTTTCGGCGGCGTCGCGATCGTCATAGCCCGCATCCTCGAGGCAGCGGCGCGCCAGTTCCAGCGTCATCAGCTGCACCGGGTCGATCGACTTGATCGAGCGCGGCGGCATGCCGAAGCGCATCGGATCGAAGGGCATGTCCTTCAGGAAGCCGCCCCATTTGGAATAGATCTTGTCTTGCGCATCGCGGTCGGGATCGAAATAGATCCGGTAATCCCAGCGATGGGCCGGGATTTCCGTCACCGCGTTTCTGGCATCGAGCAGGTTTTCCCAATAGTCCGAGAGGGTCTCGGCCCCGGGCAGATAGGCGGACATCCCCACGATCGCCACGTCGGCGGGCCGCGGCTCGGCCGCCCTGGCGGGCGCCCGGTCGGGCATCGTATCAAGGCCGGCAAGATAGGTGATCGCCCCTTCGCCGATCTCGCGATGCAGCGCGTCGATCGTGGTGGTGGCAGAGCGCAGCTGTGCCGCCTGGCCGATCATGTACATGCCTTCCTCGCGGCGGCGGGCCTCCTCGACCGTCAGAAGATCGTCGCCCTTGCGCTCGGTGGCCTTCGAGGCGATGCGCAGCCGCCCCAGGGTGAGGCTTTCAAGCTCCTCGCGCATCTCTTCGGCGCCGGTGCCTTTCGCCTCGAGTTCCCGGCGCTTCGCCGCGAATTCGGTGGCAAAGGGCGACATCGCCGCGCGGGAGGCATGGCCCGCCCCGGTTTCCAGCGTGACGGTCTCGGAGCAGTCCAGAAGCACGTCCTGGAAATCCTTGACGATGCCGCCGCCCGCGACGCTTTCTTCGGTAAAGAGATAGGCGGTGCCCATCAGCACGCCCGTCTTGATGCCCCGTTCGGCCAGAGGTGCTGCAAAGGCCGCGACCATCGCGGCCGAACGCGCATCATGGATGCCGCCCGCGAACAGCACGCAGATCTCCCTGGCGCGTTCGGGATCGGTGACCTCCTCGAGAAGGGTGCGCACCATGTTGTCCCACAGAACGAAGCTCGACATCGGGCCCACATGGCCGCCGCATTCGCGCCCCTCGAAGACGAAGCGTTTGGCCCCCTGTTCAAGGAACATGCGCAGCAAGGTCGGCGAGGGCACATGCAGGTAGGAGGGGATGCCATCGGCCTCGAGGGCGACGGCCTGATCGGGCCGCCCCCCCGCGATCAGCGCGAAGGAAGGCCCGTGTTTCAGCGCAACGGCGACCTGGTCCTTGATCAGCTGGGACGGCGCAAAGCCCAGAAGCCCCACGCCCCAGGGCTTGCCCCTGAGCCTGTCGGCGGCCTCTCCGAGGAGTTTGTCGGCCTGTTTGGGCCGCATCAGCGCCAGCGCGATCATCGGCAGTGCACCGCCCTCGCCCACCGACTGGGCAAAGGCCGCGGTGTCGGACACGCGGGTCATCGGCCCCTGGACGATGGGCCATTTCGTGCCATGGGCCTCGGCCACGCCCTGCCCCTCGCCCAGGGCGGGGTTGCGCACGGCGCGGGCCACGGCCTCGGCCGAGTGCGCCGTCATGGCGGCGATCAGCCGCCCGAGGCCGGGATAGCGGGCGGCAAGATCGGGGGCAAAGGCCGCGGCCTGCCCCATCGGGGCGATCCGGCCTGCGGCCATGTTCCAGCCAAAGGCGGGGCGCGCAAGTGCGGCCTGACCGTCGGTCGTGTCCTCACCGGCCAGGGCCGCGCGCAGGCGGGCCGCGGCTTTCAACCCCGGCTTTTCCACACCGCGCCAATGCACGCCGCCCGGCCCCTCGATCAGGGCGGTCTCCGCCCCGGTCATCCGGGCCAGGACAGGGGCCACGGTCTCGGTCAGGGTGGATTCGCGCAGCATCAGAAGCTGGTCGTCCAGAACGACGCCCGCAGCCCCCCCGGCGCGCGCCGCCCCCACCGAATGCATCCCGATGCCGCCGCGCACATAGACATCCTCGGCCCCGCCCGCCAGCGCCTGCTGCAGCAGGATGAAGGAGGTGGCCTCGCCCACGCGGCCCCCGGCCTCGTGGCCCTTCACGATCAGGCCCTCGACCGCGACCGGCCCGGCCAGCCGCGCGTCCCAGCGAATCGCCTCCGGCACGACCGAGACGCCGGCCGCGCGGATCGCCTCGACGGCCTCCATGTCGGCCAATGCGGCCTCGGCCGGCAGGACGACAAGCCGCAGACCCCGCGCCGCATGACGGCCCACCAGGGTCGCGGCCTGCTGCGGATCGGTGAGCGCAAGGCCGAAGCCCTGCGTCTCCTCGGAGCCGAGCGTCTCGAGCGCGGCCTCGAGCACACCCTCCGCGAGCGGCAGTTCGGCATTGAACAGACCGACATGCCCCGCCCGCCCGGCGGCGACGGCAAGACCCGGATCGCCGCTCCCTGCCGGGGTCATCACGAGGAATCTGAACACGTCGGCCATGGTGGTCACCCTAACTCAGACATTGCCCGCAGCGGGGCAGAGATCAACTGTCCTTACCGGTTTCGGTCCCGTCGGCGCCGCTGCTGCCGCCATCGGCCTGCATGGCCTCTTCGGCATCGAGCTGGGCGAGACGTTCCTTGATCTTCTCGATCCTCTCGGTGAGGAACTTGCGCGTGGCTTCGGGATCGTCGGGATTGGGGCCGGCAGGCACGTCGCCATCGCCGCCCATGCCGCGTTGCTGGAGCCGCTGGCGCAGACCCGCCCCGCCCCCGGCCCCGCCGCCTTCGCCGCCGCCCAGACCACCGCCCAGACCACCGCCAAGCCCGCCGCCCAAACCGCCGCCCCGCAGGCCGCCACCGCCCTGACCACGCAGACCGCGCAGGCCGCCGCCGGGGCCACCCTGGCCGCCGCCAAGACCGCCACCCAGACCGCCCCGCAGGCCACCGCCACCCTGGCCGCGCAGGCCCCGCAGGCCGCCGCCGGGGCCGCCCTGACCACCGCCCAAACCGCCACCAAGGCCGCCGCCAAG
>Ga0208112_100142_pt1 | contig 111664 bp, 84 predicted proteins | sample HotLakConsoUCCLE_FD_184736 | JGI IMG/M metagenome (GOLD analysis project Ga0208112, IMG submission 184736) | Hypersaline microbial mat communities from Hot Lake, Washington, USA - Hot Lake Consortium UCC-LE (SPAdes) (version 2) ...
CACGGGGTCAACCCCATTGATTGGCTCAGCTATACCCTGCAAAACATCATGACGACCAAGTACAACAACCTCCGCGACCTTTACCCCCAAAACTTCAAAAACAAGATGTAGTTGGTAGGGGGGATACAATCTGATAGAGATTGACGATCCGAATAAGTTCCATTCACTTTCAGAGTCTATAAAACAGCTTGAAATATTTCAGGAAAGAAACTCTGTTGGCAATCAAATGTATAGTGCTGCTTTGAACAGGTATTCTGAGTATTTGTTTGTAAATCTTAAATCGACTTTGGAGGATATCGAAAATGTAGAAAAAGACGATTCGATATCAGAAACTGAAAAAAGCAGTCTTATTAGTACCCGGCTGGGACAGGGAAAGTTCAGAGAAAACTTGTTAGAATATTGGAAGGGATGTGCTGTGACCGGATATCAATCCCACCAAATATTAGTGGCTTCCCATATCAAACCATGGAGAAGTTCTGATAATGCAGAACGATTAGACGTTTATAATGGGCTTTTATTGATTCCTAACCTAGATAAAGCTTTTGATAAAGGATTTATCTCTTTCAAAAAAAATGGGGATATTTTGATTTCAGAATTGCTCCAAAAACCTGACTTGCTGGGAATTTATTCTGACTTATCCTTAAAAATTGCGCACCAGCAGCATCAAGGGTATCTAGAATATCATCGGGATGTTGTATTTGCTGAGTTGGGTTAATAAGTAAGTTAACAAAATTGTGTCGGGATAAAATGGTTATCCCACACAAGTAATCTCACTTTCCATGTTCTCCCATCTATCCCCAACTTCTGCAGTTTCTGCAAAATCGTGTAGCAGTTCGTCGTCCCAATCTTCTTCATTTTCCATGTCTAGCAGATTTTCGGCTTTCAGAGTTGCGCTGAACCCTCTGCCGGTTTTGTCTCTCCAAAAAAATGTTCTGGTGTTCTGAGTTTCAGATTTTTGGGTTTTTGTTTCGACTTCAAACATCATATCCATACCTCTTCATTTGTTCTTTAAGTTTTGCTGTTACGGTGTCTGTGAATGGCCGTTCACCATTTAATAGCATAAGTAAGTATTGCCTTGATATACCCGCTTCTTTTGCAAAAGCAGATTTATTTATCGCGGCCCTTTCTTGGAAGAATTTTTCCAGCGTATCCTTTTTCATTTAGTTTCCGTTCAATTTCGGTCCATATATCCTGTGTAGGACGAATATACCAACCTTGACCGAAATCTACATAAATTCCTTTAATACCCCAAATACCATTCAAAAAACAGGAAGACACTTGCCGCAACATTTCAGTTGGTTCTATGTATTGATCGACAAAAGCAATTAATCTTCCATCCTCCGCTTCTTCTATTCGGAAGCGATACATATCATTATTTGAATGTTCAGGGTTGTTTCGGCTTCCACCGGTAAATGTAGTTCATTGTAGTGGGCGGTAATTTCAGATAACCAACTCCCCATACTCATCCATCAATTCCCGTACTGCTTTTTCGGCTCCGAACCGCTCAAGAACCGAAGCTCTGATTTTTTTGGGGGGATATTTTTGGGTGAGGAGCACATTTTCTAAGGCCTGCATCAGTTTGGCAGGGTTTTCTGATTCTACCAAAACACCCATTGCTTCGCTCACGGTTTGTTCGGGGCCGCCACTGCGGGTGGCCACGATGGGGCAGCCGGTGGATGCGGCTTCGAGGATGGCGATGCCGAATCCTTCGCTCCGGCTTGGTTGTACATACACATCCGCCGCCGCATACCAGGGGAAAAGCGCGTCGGGTTTGAGTGCATCCACAAACCGGATTTCATGTAAGCCCTGTGTTTTTATGATGGATTGAAGGTCGCGCTCATACACATCCGTTCCTTTTTTTCCGATGATAATGACCCGGGCTTTTTTAAGGTTTTCACTTAAAGAAACGGCTTCTAATAACACATCAATCCCCTTTTCCGCATTTCGGTTTGCCACACATAAAATGACGGGTTGGTCCGTGTTCAACCCGGCTTTTTCTTTCCACTTTTTGCGGTCGGTCACCAACGGAAAGGCATCCCCGTCAATACCATGATGCCTCACTCTGATTTTTGATTCCAACTCTGGACAAGCCACCACGATATCACTCCGGAGTTTATCACCCACGGCAAAAATCCGATCCGCTTTCTTCATAGCCTTGATGAGCTCCCTTTTCGTTGGTTCGCGTTTTATGGCCTTATACCAATCGCTTCCGTGGGTTGTAATCACCACGGGACAATCCGGTTTTTTGATGTGAAGCAATGCCAATGAACACGGAAAAACGGTGTGGATATGAATGATATCGGGATTGTAGGTGTCGATTATACGCTGAAACTGAACGCCGATGGATGTTCCGGCTATCCACGGAAACCGCCATGAGGGCGCGCTGATGTAATGTAGCTTCTCTGTGAAGGTAGAGTCAGCCAGAGGGGAACGGGCGGCTTTTTCTTTTTTTGAAAAGGGAAGCGTTCTGAGCACAGGAACCACCACCTTAATGTCGTCTATCTCATCACACTGTTGAATGCTGAGGATTTCCTTTCGAACAAAAATCCCACCGACCGGGTCAGCCTGCGAGGGGTACATATTAGAAAGAAACAGAATCCGCATCACATCCTTTAAAACCCATATAAAATAAATGGAGCCCAGTGAACCGGGTGGGCGGTTTCGGAATTCTTTAACAACTCCAATTTGGCTGCATGAAGCGCCCGGGCATAATCGGGTTGGTTTCTCTGAGTCATTTCAGTGCTTAATTGCGCATAGAACGTTCGCATCAACATGGCCGTACTGCGGTCGTACACATTCCACAACGATACCGCCACCGAGCGTGCACCGGCGTACATAAACGCCCGCTGAAAACCCATAACGCCTTCACCATTGAAAATTTTTCCGAGTCCGGTGTTGCAGGCACTTAACACCACAAGGTCGGCATCTAATTTGAGATCGTACATTTCGCCAACCCGCAGAAAACCATCATCTAAGGCCGTGGGATTTTCGGGATTGGATAGTAAAATACCGCTGAACCGAGGGTTGTAATCATCCAGAATACCATGGGTGGCAAGATGAATAATCCGATACTTCTGAAGTTCTTTCTCTTTAATGACTTGTTCACTGGCATTCTCAGCTGCATACAAATCAACCGATTCCGGATAGTTTGATGTAATCAATCTGCCCTCTAATGCGGAATAGGGGAGCGGACGAACACCGGTTCGCACATAAGAAGACAAGGTGTGCTGGGTTCCAAAATCAGGGTTTACCACAGCCAAAAGTGAGTTATTGGGCGATGAACCGCGTTGTTGTAAAATCTGGCGAACGGTAAGCGAAGGTATGTAATGAACACGTGTATTTTCAATCAGATAGGCATCATCAATCCGTAACAAATCTATGGGCATGTAATGAAGTGACCCGTCTGAAATGACCAACAGTTCATCAATAGTAGCAATCGGAAGGTTGCCGAGAAGTTTTGCGCCGGCATCATCTAACTGAGGTTGCAGGTCGGTGATGGCAGATTGATTTTCAATATTGGCTCTGAGTTCGCGCACAAGTGTTGCAATTTCATCAGCATTCATATCTATTTCATGGTAAAAATGCTCTTTTGGCGTTGTTAAAAGGGCAAAAGAAACCATGGGTGAAATGGCAAACTGCAAAATGGCTTGTCCGCGTGAAAGTTCGGTTTGTGCTTCCCGAATAGATTTGGCGGGCATATCGAGATGACTGAGCGCACCCGGGTTATTACGATACGCCTGATCGGTGAGTACATGAATGCGGCGCTCTAATTGGTTTCGTTTAAGTTCGAGTCCGGAACTTGAGGGTGTTTGGGCAGATAACATTTCCTGCTCAAGCTCATATAATTCTTTGGTGACCCTGTCAATCTCTGTTCGGGTTTTTGCATCAATAGTGTGGCTGAAATCAGCCTGGACTGTCAGTAAATCGTCCTTAAACGCGCGCGAACGTGCCATTTCAAGAAAATCGGAAGCCTTGCTGAAATTCTCATCGCGGGCATATTCTTGAGCGAGCATTACGAAATAGGGGTAATACTGACTGTAAAACCCCGAAGTGACGCTGCTACCAAAACCGATTTCCCGGCGTTCACGCTCGGTTTCACGAATGGCCGTTTCTGAAAGCTCAAATGCACGGTTGCGGTCAATGTGGAAAAGGTTGCGCACTTTTTCCCAGTAATTAAGCGGTTGCATGACATCTCTCGGATGTAAATCTTTTGCATTAAAGATAGATAAAAAGGCTTTATTGGCTTGATCGTAATGTCCGGCACGACGGAGAATCTGGCCTTTATTTCGTAGCAGTAGAACCTTGTTTAACGATATATCGGCATTCGCACTTGCTTTTTCCGCTTCAGCATGAAGCGCTTTTGCCCGTTCGTGATCTCCTTTCAACGAAAAAAAGTTGCTTATGACCATATATCGGTTCCAGCGAATCTGACCTTCCATTTGTGTTAAAAACGGCAGATACAATTCATAATACTCCTGCGCTTTATCCAATTCCTGCATATTGAAATATACATTCCCGATATTGAAATAAGAGTCCACAACGTGCGCTTTGGAGTTTATTTCTTCAGCCACCTCAAGCGTTTCCTGAAAGTTGATTAACGCCATATCAAAAAAGCCCATTTGCTCGGCCAATCGCCCCGATATATTCAATATAGACAGATATAAAATATCTTTGCGTTGATCTTTATAGGTTAATTGAGCCTTGTTGTTGTATTCAATGGCCAGGTTTAATTGATTTGATTGTGTATAATTCTGTGCTATAGTCACATAATTGATTGCGAGAGCGGTGGAGTTATCGGGTATTTGGGAATTGTAATGAATACTTTTTTTAAGGTACTCCACCGATTTCTCATACTCACCGGCTACACGGAATAAATTACCGAGATTGTTATGAATCATTCCCTGACCTTCCAGATTGTCTTCATCGAGGATAGCAAGCGTTTTTCGGTAAAATTCCTCGGCTTCTTCAAGCTTTAACAATCCCAAATACGCATGACCACTGAGCAAATATCCCCATTCCATTAAATTGAGATCTTCATGGCGCTCACCGTAGGAAATGATAACAGGCAGGATTTCCAGCGCTTTGCTGAATTCCCGATTCCGGCGGTGCTGAACAGCCTGCGACAGAAGCTCATTCACGATTTGAGTACTGTCAGCCGAAACGGTTTGTCCCGTTTGGGAACCGATGGTATTATCAGAATCGTATGCGACAGAAAAAAGCAATGAAATGAGCCAAACAAAAAGCATAAAGTCAGTATGGTTTATGGATTATCGATCCTGTTTTTGCACGCAATTTTTTAAAGTACATAATAAAATGGGAATTATCGTGGTAAAAACGAAACGCTGACAAGCGCTAAAAAACATCTGGTTTTGTACAAAGACTAAAAATCAAGAAGTTGCACACCCATCCACCAAATTTTGTTTTTAGCTAACCTATATTGTTTTTCATATTTACCGAATCAACTCCAATGACCGTAAGATAGCTTTCAACCGGGTTTCGTAAACGTCATCCATTGGAATAAGAGGCAGCCGAATCACATTCTCAATGATTCCCATATAATGAAGAGCGGCCTTTACCACCATCGGATTGCTTTCCCAAAAATTGGCTTTCATCAGCGGTAATAGCTGATAAAACTGCTTTCGGGCCTGTTCAAAATCACCATTCAACGCATTTGTAATCATGGCATTCATAAGCCCGGGTGCTTCATTCGAAATAACAGAAATAACGCCCTTTCCACCGGCTGCTATGGTTGGCAGGCTGATTGCATCATCACCGGCCAAAACAGCAAATCCATCTGGAACCGCATGAATGACGTCCATAATTTGATTGATATCACCGCAAGCCTCTTTTACCGCTACAATATTGGGGTGGCGCGCTAATTGAGCAACCGTAGCAGGCAAAATATTTACAGCTGTGCGACCGGGCACATTATACAGAATCTGAGGTAAATCAACCGCATCAGCAATAGCATGAAAATGAGCTAATAAGCCTTTTTGCGTGGGCTTGTTGTAATACGGAGATGCCAGCAAAAGAGCATCCGCGCCGTATTCTTTGGCCAGTTTTGACCGGTTGATAACATGAGCGGTATTATTTGAACCCGTGCCGGCAATAATCTGCAGGCGTCCCTTTGCATGTGCTTTGGCCGACCGGAGCAGGAATGCGAACTCCTGTTCTGTAACCGTAGGGCTTTCACCGGTGGTTCCGCAAACAACGACTCCTTTCACCCCTGCTTCAACTTGGAAACCGATTAGCTTCTTCCAGGTCTCTTCGTCGATGGCGCCGTCGGCGGTAAATGGTGTGATAATGGCGGTGTATAATCCTTTAAACATGTCTCTTTGGCTCATAAAATAATTCTATCTGATTGGATAAGAGTCCTCTCAGGAATATAAGGCCTTTATCGGAGATGCTGAACGGCATTTGCAGGATAATTTCGATTTTAGAATAATGCGGTAAGATGAGGGTTCAGCCGTCCGATGAAGCCTTTTAAAAAGTAAGAGCGTGTATATTATTTGTTCAGTTGCTTATGCATGAGTATTTTGGCTGACTGAAAAAAAGCTACATCATATAAACATTTCTGAAGTGATAATCGGTTATGAAGTTTAAAATGCCTCACACACTTACGCTGCTTTTCTTTTTGATGATAGTGGCGCTCATTGCAACATGGATTATTCCGCAAGGCCGGTTTGCTACAGAGTTAATAAACGGACGTGAGGCTGTGGTTCCCAATACGTTTGAGTTGTTAGATGAGGGAGTCGTTTTAAATCCTATATCGCTGTTTACGGCTGTTCCGAGGGCTTTTGCAGCAGCGCAGGATATTATTTTCTTTCTATTTATAATCGGTGGAGTAATGGCTGTTATCAGAAAAACCGGCGCCATTGACGCTCTGCTCGGAAGACTGTTAGAAAACCTGGGCTCCCGACCCGGAACATTGATTTTTATTGTGATTTTTGTGTTTGCCCTTGCATCAAGCGCGGTGGGCGCATCCGCTGAGTACATTCCGTTTATACTCATTCTCGCGGCTCTGTGTAAAAGCATGAAGATGGATACAATGACCGCCGTTGGTATTATTGTAGTCGGTTATGGAGTTGGATATGGAGCAGCGGCCTTTAATCAATATACCGTTGTCGTTGCGCAGGGAATTGCCGGCTTGCCAACGTATTCCGGGTGGAAAGTCCGCTTGGGCATTATGGTTCCGTGTGTGATGATTGGTTCACATCACGTTTGGAGCTATGCGAAAAAAGTACAAGCAAATCCTACACACAGTTTGGTGGCAGATATTAAAACCAATTCAAGTGATGAATCCGAAACATCGTATCCCCCATTAAACCTAACACATATTCTTATTTTATTTTCATTTATCCTGGCTCTTGGCGTAGCCGTTTATGGTATCCGGAATTTTGGTTGGTACCTGACTGAATTGGGTGCCGCGTTTCTGATTCTCGGTATTGTCACAGCAATTATTGCACGAATCGGCCCAAGTGTGATGGCCAAAGAATTTGTGATAGGAGCCAAAGAGTTGACGGAAACGGCTCTGCTCGTTGGAATTGCCCGCGGAATTGCACTCATGCTGGAAGATGGTCAGGTTTTACACACCATCGTTAATGCCCTTTCGGTACCACTTGGAATGGTGGGAGCGGAAGTGGCTGCTGTTGGAATGATGATGATGCAGACGCTGCTCAATTTATTTGTGCCATCCGGTAGCGGACAAGCATTCGTAACCATGCCGTTGATGGCACCATTAAGTGATATTCTGGGAATTTCCCGACAAATTGCCGTTCAAGCATTTGTGTTTGGAGACGGATTCGCCAACATGATTGTACCAACCAACGCTGTACTTATGGGTATGCTCGGTATGGCCGGTGTTCCCTACGACAGATGGTTCCGTTTTTGTCTTCCATTAATGCTCAAGCTGCTCGTTTTTGCGTCCATTTGTATGGTTGCAATGGTGATGTTAGGCTTTTCCTGAGGTTTACTAAACCAAATATCCACAATTATTTAACCACCGACATTTTACGTACAAGATGTGCATTTTTAGTTTTTAGCACATACATATACACGCCACTCGATAATTTGGATGCATCAAAAGAAACGGTGTGCGTTCCTGCCGGCTTTTGCTCACTCACAAGAGAGGCAACCTGTTTTCCCAGCACATCGTACACGCTAACATCAACCAGTGTTGCTTCAGGCAAATGGTATTGAATTTGCGTTACCGGATTAAACGGGTTGGGGTAATTCTGGTCTAAGGAAACAAATCCAGGCAAATCGTTACCGGGTTTCGGAGTAGAAGTGAAATCAGGGCTGACTGTGAAGATGAAGCGATGTTCACTTAGTGACGCAGGGCAATCCAATTGATTAAATACGATGCCTTCTTCTTTCGTTTCTGATGTAAAAGTAAATGTGTACGATTCGTTGCTTTTCAAATCAACGGTTATAGCTTCTTGTGTATCGGTTAGTGTAATATCCCAGTTTTCCGGTATGTTTTCGAAAACCGGCCAGTGTAAAGTAGATTCATTTTCAGAGGCTTCTGCAACCGTTTTAAATCCTAAAGATAGTCCTATTTCAAAGGGTTCATCACTCGGAAGTGGAAGGCTTCTGAGGATAGTCGCATAATCCTGTTGACATGCATACATATAATAGTAGGATTCCCCGAATGGTGGTAAATAGGGTGCATCAAACTGCTGATTGGCCGAAGTGAAATCATCATCAAAACGAAAAGCAGTAACCGCTTCTTCATTCAGCTGAAGAGCTATGGCCGGCTGTTCATCCGGAGTAGCAAACATATCTGAATTGGTGTTTTCAGATGAACGGGCATTCTCACCAACAACCAATGATACATTTTCATCAACTGTAAAAATCCAGAATGGTTGAAAAGGGGCAATGATGGGTTCAACAGAAATCAAACCTGAAAAAGAGGAAGGTAATCCTGATTTTCCGGCTATCTGATACATTCTGTTTAGCGGATTCCAAAAGTAGATAAAATCACCTGTACCATTTTTTCCCCAGGTGTTTGTTCCCTCCGCCGACCAGTCCAAAGCTGAAGCAAAAGGATTCCCAAGTAGGTTCCAACTTATTCCGTTTCCATCAGGATCAAAAAACAAATCCGTGAATTCGTATTGGCCTCCGTCAAAAGAATTTTGCATTCCTGAAATGGAAAATGGAATGCTGTAATCTACCGGATTACCCGTTTCACCAGGATTTTGTTCCTCGAAAAGTTGCACAAAAAAACCTTTTCCGGTTGTCAGGTTATTTGATGATGGTGCTTGCCAAACTCCGTTATTTAATTCAAAAACAGTAGAAACTTCAGCACCGGCATCATTGGAACCGGAAAAACCTTGCGTCCAAACAGAATTCAGCAATCCTGTTTCACCGGCAAATGTTCCGGTAACCGGCGAAGAAAGAGCAACCCAGTGTTCATCGATCTCATCAGAAAAAACAGGTGCCGAAACCAATCGCTCAAACGTAATTTCAGGTTCATTTGAAGTGTTATTCATGAAGATACCGCCCGATTCCAGAGTTAAGCTTCCGTTGTTTTCAAGGTTTCCTGCTTCTAATATGAATAAACGATGAATGCGAATATCGGTGCTTTCAGTGATTTCCAGTGTTCCGCCATTCTTATCAATCGTTAATTCACGGAGATTAAGAGGTAGGTCAGAATTTAAGAGCTGCACTTCATCTCCGGCAAAAGTCAAAGCATACGCACTCAAATCTGTGGACGGATTATCTTCAAATACCAGGGATCCATTTACAGTTATAAACTGGTCTTCATCCGGAGAAACTACAGTTGAGTTTTCTATCGTGAGATCAAAATACGTAGCTTCGGGAATGGTTAAATCAGAGATGTTCATTAAGTGAACAGAGCTACCAGATTCCAATTCACCTAATTCGGGAACCGTAGTATTATCCACCGTAAATTCAGCATTACTGCGAACATTAACCTTGGCATTTACTTCCGAGTTCAGCGTCAAGGAAACGGGAATATTATCTTCATTCCCAAGTGTGATTGAAACATTTTCACCTGAAATTTCCCAATCATAATCTACCACATACGAGCCACCGGCACCAATGATATATTCGGTATTATCGAAACTGAAATCAGCAACACTGCGTCCGCTTCCATTCGGATTTGTTGCCCAGCTTTCCGCATCATTAAACGCGCCACTACCCTTGTAATAATACCTTTCAGGAGCGCCCAAATCATTTATGTACAAACTTAAAAACTCCGTCAGTTCAATTTCATGCATTCGCTGTGGAATAGTGATGGAACCGTTACTTGCAAACTCATTAGTGGCATAATAGGTGAGGCCATTTATGGTTGTAATCGCTTCAACCTGATGCCCCACAAATGAACCCAGGCTTAATACCAGCATACGCTTATTACCACCAAAAAAATCATCCCCCTGGAAATCATACAATAAATAGATAAATGTGGGAGCTATATCCGGAAAGTTGTATCCAATTAATGCAATCAGTCGTTCATCCTCAAGATAGACCGCGCCCGTAACCATTGCATTTAAATCGAGAGTATTTCGATTTATGGCTACATGTTCACCCGGCTCATTTGGAATTTCATAAATGGTTGTATTGCGGCTGACCCACTCTTTTGTGAAAATATAAATCCGATCGTCGGTTACAATAAAAGCTTCACTATCAAAGTCCGTTTCATTATTTCCGGGCGGATTAAAATCCTCCTGATCTTCATAGCTGAAGGCAATAGTTTCTACTTCGGGATTTCCACTTTCTATGGATGATTTCAGGATTTTATAGATTTTCAGATCGGTTCTGTTACCCGCATTATTCCCAATATCCCCAATATACAGATAGTTATCATCCTGCCTGATTTCTTCCCAATCCACATTGGTTAAGCCATTAAGCGGGAGTAATTCAAGTTCATTTACATTCTCGAATGAAAAGCCGTAAAGGTTCAGGTCCGTATCGTCGTTGTGTGTCCAGAATGTATTATTCCAGTATATTAAACCCGAAGATTCAGCTATTTCAGAAGGCAACTGTACCCGGTTTTCAAAATTGATAACGGTACCCGGATAGGTGCAACTCCCATCATTTATTTCAGCCGAATCGTCAAAATTACTCGCCAGAGGATCCGTGCAGCCGGCTTCCTGAGCCATTCCATTACGTGGGGAAAGTAGGATGATAGCTATAAGAAAAGCTGGGAATAACACTTTTTTTGACCCAAAAAGCATCGATAGGTGAAGATTAGGCATAATAGAATATTATTGGATGAATATAATGTATGACAACATATTTGGTGAAAGAAGGCTTTGAAAAACCAGGTATTTTGTTTGTATTCAACGCCAGAGCAAAAATAAAACCGTAGCATCCCGAAGCGTCGGGATTCGAGGATTTTATTTTTGCGATAAGGCAGAAGACGGGCAAAATAACGGTTTTGCAAAGCCTTCTGAAAATACATGATTATTCAACAAGTTGAAGTTAAAAATGAGATACATACATATTGTTAAGAAATCAGGACGTGCAAAAAGAAGAATTTTCAAACGTGTGAGATACTTTTTTTTTAGCTACATTCCGCTCAGCTGATAGAAAACAGTTTCAAAACACGGTGTAATGTATCCAAAAACATAAAGAATATAATATGTCTATTTTTTTCTGGGTTGTCATTTTTTATTTGAGCATGCTGATGGTTATCTCCATCATAAAAAGCAGAGCTATCAAAAGTCAGGAAGATTTTATGGTAGCGGGGCGTTCTGTACCAACTTACAAACTGGTTGGCACGCTTTTGTGTACCTGGATTGGATCCGGAAGTTTGCTGGCCGGTGCAGGATTTGCAGCCAGGGTCGGTATTTCAGAACTTTGGATGGCCGCAGGAGCCTGGGTGGGCATTGTAATCGTTTTCTTTCTAGCAGCTCGCGTTCGGCGGATTGCACAGTTTACTGTTCCCGATATTTTAGAACTCAGGTATAACAAATGGGCGCGCATTTTCGGAACGGTGGTTATTGTGATTGCTTACACCACTATTGTTGGCTATCAATTCCGTGGTGGTGGTTTTGTGCTTGATTTGGTTGCTTCTGATGGTCTGGACACCTTAGTTCAATCTATCGCATCAACCGGAATTATTGGCGAAAGTGGCACAGCTTATTTAAGAACCCATATTGGAGCTATTCTCACCGCAACTTTTATTATCAGTTTCACCGCATTTGCCGGAATGCTTTCGATTGTTTCGGTTGATATCATCAATGGAGCGGTTATTACCCTGGCAGTTGTCATTTCAGTTCCCATTGTATTTTTTAGTCTTGGGGGAATGGAATATATCTCGCTTAATATCGACCCAATTAAGTTTTCTGTGATGGGTGGGCATGATTTTTTGTGGGCAATGGGAGTTTTCTTCCCCACTTTTCTGCTCTTGATGGGCGAATCAAATATGTATCAAAAGTTTTTTTCTGCCAAAAATGAAAAAGCCGCAAAAACAGCTGTAGTGTGGTGGGTTGTTGGAACCATCATTGTGGAAACGGCGATTGCTTCACTGGCTATATTGGCATTCAGCCATTTTAATGTTTTACCGGAGAGCTCCGCTTTTTACCTCGCTGTAGAAAACTCAGAACAGATTATCTTGCATGCAGCCCGTTTTGGTTCTGAAATTGGTCTGCCGATAGCAGTTGGATTGCTTCTTATTTGTGCGGCAGTTGCCATCATTACCTCTACGGGAAATAGCTTTTTACTGGCACCATCCACTAATATTACCCGCGATATTTATCAGCGGTTTGTAAATCCGAATGCATCAGAAAAACGGATCGTCAGTTTTCAGCGGTTTATGGTATTGCTGCTTGGTATCATGGCGTATTTATTGTTAACACAATTCCGAACTATTCTGGATATGGCATTTACTGCCTACACTATGGTCGGAGCCGGATTAACACCTGCACTTTTGGCTGCATTTTTGTGGAAACGGGTAACTACAGCCGGTGGGGTAGCATCTATTGCTACCGGAATGGGAGTAACGTTGCTTATAACCATTCTGAACAGTGTTTTGACGCAGCCGGTTATGTCAACTGAATATATAGTACTACCTGCTGCCGGTGCTTCTGTACTTGCGCTCATTGTGGTTTCGTTGATGACTGAGCCTGACCCTAAAGAAAAATGGGAAAAGTTTTATGAAAAAGATGTTTCCCTTTCAGAAGCAATACAAGAACACACTTCGGAAAATTGATTTGGCGCTATACTAAACCACATGTTTTCAACATCAAAAGGGCCATTAAACCTGAATCACATCCAATTTATGGATGAAATTAAATGTATTAAAGTGTATATTAATTAATTATTAAGCTATTATTATTTTTCTGTTAAAATAAAAATTGATTGAATTATCAGTTGATAGAAGGCTTTGAAAAACCAGGTATTTTGTTTGTATTCAACGCCAGAGCAAAAATAAAACCGCAGTATCCCGAAGCGTCGGGATTCGAGGATTTTATTTTTGCGATAAGGCAGAAGACGGGCAAAATAACGGTTTTGTAAAGCCTTCTGATAAAGCATAATGGCGAAAAAATAGCTCGTATCCCCAATTTTTAAAAAGAATAGTTAGTTAGATGCCCATAGATTTACTTCAAAAACAGAGGTTTGAGTACAAATACATAGTTGATGAAATCACGGCTAAATCTATCAGAGATTTTGTGAGCGGTTATCTGGAGCCGGATGCTTACGGTGCTACTCAGCCTGAGTATTCCTATCCGGTGCATAGCCTGTATATGGATTCACCGGGTCTGAAAACCTATATGGATACGATAAATGGTGAACGAAACCGATACAAGCTCAGAATCCGCTACTATGAAAATGGGAAAGATGCTCCCGTTTTTTTTGAAGTAAAGCGCAGATTTAACCAAATTATTGCCAAAAAAAGAGCAAAAGTACGCCGTTCATCCGTTGAAAAATTGGCACATGGTTTCTTACCCGATACCAACGATTTATATGAGTTTTCACCGGAGAATGCAGAATCAATGGCTTTAATCACCAATCTTATTAATCAGATTAATGCACAGCCTCAGGTACATGTTTCGTATTTACGAGAAGCGTGGATGCGCAATGATTGGGATAATTCTGTACGGGTTACCTTCGACAGGGGTGTACGCACAGAATCATTCACCGAATTATCACTATCTACTGAAATGCGTGATTGGGTGGATGTTTTTGGAAATCAGGTGATTTTAGAACTAAAATTTACTGACCGTTTTCCCTTGTGGTTTAAAGAGATGGTTCAGGTTTTTAATTTGCGTCAGCAATCCGCAGCTAAATATGTGGACGGGCTTATTCATCTTGGATTAAATAGAAAGATGGCCGTTAAACTTTAAAGCTTAAAAACAATGAATGATTGGATTTTTTTCGGGGATACGGCACCCTTACCTACCGATATCCCCACCCTGATACTCGCCCTTTTGCTCGCATTTATGTGCGGACAAGTAATGGCTTGGGTTTATATGTACACTCATACAGGGCTTTCATATTCACGGAATTATGTTAATTCACTGATAATATTGCCTATTACCGTAGCTACCGTAATGACCGTACTTGACAATAACCTGGTTACGGCATTTAGTTTATTGGCCGTTTTTGCTATTGTGCGCTTTCGGAATATCGTCCGTGATACACTCGATGCCATCTATATTCTTACACTCATTGTAATCGGTATGGCATGCGGAACCCAAAAATTTACAACGGCAGTCATTGCAACCCTGGTGATGGGTTTAATTTTGATATACTTGTGGTTTACTTCATTTGGTAGCAGACAACGCTACAACCTGATATTGAATTTGCATTGGGAACGCCCACTGACGGAAGTACTTCAACTTGAATCTGTACTTGAGCGCCATGCTCTCCGAAAAGTCCTAGTGAACCAACGAACCACGGAACAAAGTGATGGTGCGGATTTATCCTACCGTATGTTACTGCGAGACCCCTCAAAAGTGAGCATGCTACTGTCAGAATTGAAAGCTGTAAATGGCGTAACAAGATTAACCAGTATGAAAGCAGAAGATGAGTCTGAAGTCTGATTCCTATCAAAAATTACCGCCTGTACCTATTCCTGCCAAAATCAGATGGCAAGAATTCCGGATTCGGGTCATACCGATTATTTTATTTATAGTTGCTGTAATCAGCGTCCTTATGCTGTGGGAAAATAAAGTACAGACTCCTGATTTTATGGGACGTGTTGTAGGAGATACAGCAGTACTGGTCTCTCCCGCTGAGGGCGTACTTGCAGGTTTACAAGTACTGGATTTTGATGATTTAGAAGCGGGTGAAACGCTTGGAAGTGTGGTGGTTGCCAAACCAGATGTATTTCAGGCTCAGTTAGAGTACATTCGGTCTGGCATAGACTATTTAAAAATCTCACGTGAACCAACTACCAACCTGAACAGAAACTATTTAAATTATACCGGGTTACAACTCGATTTAATGAACAAACGGGTTGATTTGGCAGGTTTACGTATTCAGTTTAATCAAGCCGACCGGGAATATGAACGAGCGCAACTGTTGTTCGAGCGGGATTTATTAGAAGATGAAACGTATGAGCGCATTCAAACTGAACACACTCTCTTGCAAAACCAAATCGAGGAAACACAAAACCTGATTGATTCCCTAACGCTGAATCTTGAGAATATGGCTCAATCAACTGACGTGAAAAATGTTGGAGATGATGATGTAATAGAATCGGCCATTCGGGTTAAAGAAGCAGAATTGATGCTTGTCGAATCAGAAATGCGTTCCACACCTATTAAAAGCCCCATATCAGGTGTTGTTCAGAACCAGCATCGCTTTAATGGTGATTTTGTTTCACCGGGCGATACCGTTGCTGTAATTGGCACCCCTAAACCCAAATACATCATTGGCTACCTGCGACAGCCCTTCTCAATTGATCCTGAAGTTGGAATGGAAGTTGAAGTCCGTAGCCGAAAAGCCAGCCGAAATAAATACGTTTCCAGAATTATAGAACTGGGTGGCCAAATCATTCCTATAGCTCCGGATTTACAACGCCCTGGTGCCATTTATGAAAGTGGCTTGCCTGTTAAAGTAGCTATTGATGAGGTTACAGAATTTTATCCGGGTGAAATAGTTGATTTAATACTACGGCCATAGGAATTTCAAATCTTAAATTAGCATAATTTTAACCACAAAATGGCTAAAATTTAACCACTCAGTGGTTAAATTTAAAGGTAAAAATGGCCTTATTTCGAATATAACAGCAATACCTGTTTTTAAAAAATTGAATTTATTGGTAGAGCCATCATATCTTTTCCAAAGGAAATTTTAGTATTTCCCGTATAGAGAACAAACCCTCTATAAAACTTATTTCCTGTTTCTTTTTTCAGATTCACCAATCCCTTAAAAGCATGTTTATTTACACTCGCTGCCGACTTTACTTCAATCCCAATCAGTCTTGATTTACTATCCTGAATAATTAAATCTATTTCGGAGCCTGAGTGTGCCCGAAAGTGATACATCCGGTATTTGGAATCAGCCCAGGTAAGTTGTTTGAGAATTTCGGTCATCACAAATGATTCCAAAACGGCGCCAAACAGCCGTGAATCAGCCAGCTCCTCCGCCGATTCTAAACCCAGCAGGAAGCTTGCTAAACCCGTGTCAGTAATTATATATTTTGGTGACTTCACAAGCGTTTTTGAGATATTTCCGCTCCAGGGATAAATTTTCTTGATCAAAAAAATATGCTCCAGATGAGTTAAATATCGCTTCAGTGAAGTGTTCGGGGTACCGGTTACACGGGTGAGTTCTGAGTAATTGATGGTACTTCCCATTCTTGCAGCCAAATGGGTAAGCAAATCCGGAATCAAAGCTAACCGGTCAATTTGGGCCAGTTCGCGTATATCCCGTTGTAAAATACCGGTAAGATATGATTCGTACCATGCATTTCGACGACGATCGGTATTTCGGGATTGTATTTCAGGATAGCCACCAGAAATCATTAAACGTGCAAGCAACAGTTTGTTCAGTGGCTCGGTCTGAGCAGGAAGCGTATCGGGAGCTTTGAAAATCACATCAACAAATGTACCCGTTTTGTCATTCAGCTCAAGCTGTGCAAAAGGCCATAAGGTTACCAACTCCATACGCCCGGTGAGCGATTCTGAAATGGTTGGAAGCGCCATTATATCGGCTGAACCGGTTAAGATAAAACGTCCCGGTTGTCTGTTTAAATCCACACTCAATTTGATAGCTTTAAATAACTCCGGCACCATTTGTACTTCGTCTATAATGGTTGTTCCACTGAGCCCTTGGATAAAGCCTTGTGGATCTTTTTTTGCTGCATTAAATGTAGTGGCGTCGTCGAATGTGAAGTAAGTGAAATCATATCCCTCAAGCGCATGTTTAACGAGCGTACTTTTCCCGGACTGCCTCGGGCCGTTTACTATTATAACCGGAGTATCGGTTAATGCTTCCAGGATTCGTGTTTGAATTTGACGCTGTATATACATCGATAATTAACCATTATGTGGCTAAAAATTAACCACACAGTGGTTAATTTTAAAGGTAATTTATCCTTTATTTTGCATATTTCCAATATTCCTTAATATTAAAATATTCTATTATTTTTTATGCTGAACCGGAAAATATGGTCTGTAGAAATCGTATCTTTATCCATTATTCCACAATTTACATGAATACTGATGAATATGGATTTTTTACAGAATTTCGATTGGTTTGTATGGGTTATAATGCCCATCTTAATTTTTCTCGCCCGAATTGTTGATCAATCGCTTGGTACGCTTCGCATTATATTTGTATCCAGAAGTTTGCGTAAATGGGCGGCCATTATTGGTTTTTTTGAATCTCTCATTTGGCTGATTGCTATCAGTCAAATAATCCAAAATCTTGACAATTGGATGTCTTTTATAGCGTTTGCCGGCGGATTTTCAATGGGAAATTATGTGGGGATTTATCTTGAAGGCAAACTGGCTTTGGGGTTACTTTGCCTTCGTATCATTACTAATGATGATGCTACAGAACTTGTAGATGAACTACGGGAAAGCAAATATGGTGTTACAACAGTTTCAGCCACAGGTGTATCAGGAAAAGTTCGACTTATCCTGATGGTTATTAAAAGAAAGGATTTAACAAGGATACAGCACATTATCGAATCCAAAGCACCAAAAGCATTTGTATCGGTTGAGGATGTCCGCTCGGTTAAAGAGGGTTTTTTTCCTGTTCAAAACGCTTCATTTCTTTCAAAGCTAAACCCGGTTAGAAAATAAAGGCAGATTGATGTCAAATGTTCTCATCATAGGAAAAGTATGGCCGGAATCCCAATCCTCTGCAGCCGGTACCCGAATGATGCAACTCATTGAAATGCTCAGAAGCGCCGGTTGTGAAATCAATTTTGCAAGTACAGCCGCACGCGGGAATTATTCTGAGCAACTTGAAGACATTGGTATTAATGTGTTTAGTATCGAAGTAAACCATCCAGGTTTTGATGAGTTTCTGAGAACATTGAAACCAGATATTGTGATATTCGATCGCTTTACTACAGAAGAACAATTTGGCTGGCGAGTAGCGGAGCAATGCCCTGATGCCATCCGAATTCTGGATACTGAGGATCTACACTGTCTGAGAGCTGCACGTACCAAAGCTTTTAAAGCCGGTTATGCCTTCTCAATCGATAATCTATTGACCGAAGAAATTGCATTTCGTGAAATTGCCAGTCTGCTCAGATCTGATTTCTCCATAATCATTTCCGATTTTGAAATGAACATACTTACAGAACACCTTGGCATTGATCATTCCCTGCTTTTATATCTCCCTTTAACATATAATCTAAAAAGTGTATCTCCTGAAAAAGATGTACCTGATTTTGATGAACGAACAGGTTTTATCAGTATTGGAAATTTTCTGCATGAACCAAATGTGGATGCCGTCCAATATCTGAAAGCGGAAATTTGGCCTTGTATCCGTATGAAACTAAAGAATGCTGAAATCAACATTTTTGGGGCCTATCCATCTCAAAAAATCCTGCAATTACACAACGAGAAGGAAGGCTTTTATGTAAAAGGCAGGGCTGCAAATGCATTGGAAGTTATGAAAAAAGCCAGAGTTCACCTGGCTCCTCTACGCTTTGGAGCTGGGTTAAAAGGTAAAATATTTGATGCCATGCAAACGGGTACACCCTCCGTTACCACACCCATTGGGATCGAAGGCATAAGCAATACTCATTTTGCACCCGGACGCATAGAAGATGATGCCCGGTTATTCGCAGATGCTGCGGTTTCTTTATATAAAAATAAAACACAATGGACCACTGCTCAACAAAATGGATTTCAGATTCTGACTGAAAGATTTGATCACTTACAATTTGAATCTGCTTTAATAAACAAAATTGATTCAGTACGAAATACGCTACATAAACATCGCATAAAAAACTTTACCGGTTCCATGCTTCGTCATCATCAAAATGCCAGTACAAAATATATGTCCAAATGGATTGAGGCTAAAAACCGGCTATCCTGATATTGAGTAACCAGAACATGATTTATCTAATTACCTGAGTTCGATTCTAAAAATATTGGGACCTCGCAGGTATATATCACCTTTTAATTTTGAACTTAATTTATAATCTCTCAATCTCAAGAGTAAAGTTTTGCTTAACCGCTCCGTAGTCTCGGAGCAGGTGGCATTACACGGTGTTATTCACAGCCTGTCCCGGTTTATCGTGGAGAGTTTCACAGAGTTTGAACCTAATCCTCTGTGCCGTACTCTGTGTAACACTGCGGTTAAATGGGGTGGTAACAAGCAGGTTTTATAATTTGACTTAAGAATCGAACTCAGGTTAATTAGGATTCTTTCCAACCTAATAACCGCAGCGCATTTAATACCACGGCAATGGTTGAGCCTTCATGCAGAAAAACAGCCAGTCCGATTCCAGCAAAACCGGTTAAAGCAGCAGGTACCAAAAAGGCGATCATCCCAAGGCTGATGTAAATATTTTGCTTAATGATAGAACGGGTAGCCCTGCTTAAGGAAATCGCTGTCGGGAGTTTGCTCAAATCATCAGCCATTAGGGCAATATCAGCGGTTTCAAGGGCTACATCAGAACCAGCAGCCCCCATAGCTATTCCAACAGAAGCAGCGGCCAGTGCAGGTCCATCGTTTATTCCGTCACCAACCATAGCAACGTGTTTCCAGGTAACCACATATTTTTGCAATGCTTTTAATTTTTGATCTGGTAGCAAATCTCCTATTGCTTCATTTAACCCGATTTCTTTTGCTATAGAATCAGCTACAAACTGATGATCACCGGATAGTAAAACCAATTGTTGAATTCCAAGTGCCTTTAGCTTTGTCATCGTCTGACTCGCTTCAGCTCGGGGAGTATCCATCAACCCAATTATTCCAATAAATTGTCCATCGTGACGAATGATAACGGTTGTACGACCTTCCGATTTTAACTTTTCATCTGTTTCTTTAAATACTTCAGGGAGTTCATCGGCGAATAAAGCAGCCTTTCCTATCTCTGTCGGTAAATTAAGAACCAGTCCTTTTAAACCATGACCTTGAATACTATTTATATTGTTTGATGTTGGAATATCCGAGGTTTGAATTTTCCTTAATGTATCGGCAACGATTGCTTTTGCCAACGGATGATCGGAATGCTGTTCCAGCGAAGCAGCCATTCGGAGCACATCCGTTTCTGTATAGTCATGAAAAGGCTTTATATCTGTTATGCGTGGCTCACCTTTTGTGATAGTACCGGTTTTATCAAAGGCAATCATGCGGACTAATCCAAGTTGTTCAAGTGGCTCGCCTCCTTTTATCAAAATACCCAGTTGAGCAGATCGGGCAATTCCACTAAGTATGGCACTCGGGGTTGAAATAGCCAAAGCACATGGACTTGCAGCTACCAGAACAGTCATAGCACGGTAAAATGAAATTTCAAAGGTTTCATCCAATACCAGAAATGCAAAACTGATGATAGCAACAAAAATCAAAACAGCCGGGACAAACCATTTTTCAAAATTGGTAGCGAATCGTTGTGTTGGTGATTTATGCTTTTCCGCCTCTTTAATCAAGGTAACTACACGGCCAATCGTACTCTCTGTAGCAGTACTAATCACCTGCATATCAATAAGCCCGTCGCCGTTTACAGTTCCCGCAAAAATACGGTGCTCTTTTCTATGAATAATCGATTCATTTTGATTAACTGCATCCCTTTGGACGGCCACTTTGTCTACAGGAATACTTTCGCCGGTTATCGGTGCCTGATTCACGCTTGAGCTCCCTGCAATTACAAACCCATCGGCGGGAAACCGCTCACCGGGTTTAACCCTCACCGTATTACCCGGAACCAACGATTCTACAGAAACAACCGTTGCTTTATCTCCATCCAAAAGCAGTGCAGTGTCGGGTGCTAAATCAGATAATGATTTAATGGCATTCTTAGCCCTGTTCATGGCAAGATGTTCCAGCGCATGACCCAAACTAAACAAAAACAGAAGTAACGCTCCTTCGGCCCATGCGTCAATAATAGCCGCTCCAATTGCAGCGATAAGCATCAGTAAATCTATATTGAATTTACCCTTACGCAGGCTTTTCCAAACTTCTATTGTGGTATAATATCCGCCAAAGAAGTAAGAGAAATACAATACATATTCAGAATACAATCCATCCGGATAAACCCGGCTGATTATCCAATACGTGAATAAAAATAAACCGCAAAGTACAGAAAATAGTAAATCGCGGTTTTGGAGAAGGTGTTTGGCCATACATCGAACATTAGCTTGTGTAATTTATGTTAAGGGGATTAAGATGAAGATTCAATATATATTACCTGTATTTTCCACTAATGTGCTCAACTTTCGCACTTCGAAACCTGTACAAGTTGAAGGCAGCCTGTAAGCCCGGGTTTGGTTCGTGAGTAGTATGTATTTACCCTTCTTGTATCCCTCTTTTGTACCTCGGTGTTTTTAAAACTCTGTGTAACTCTGCGCATAAAACAGCGAAACTCAGTGGTTAAAAACAAAGGCTGTACCACATTGAATAACAGTATTCCCCTTAGAGTTTCACAGAGGGAAAGATGGCATTTTAAATTTCAAATTTCATTAGATTAAAACCATCATCATCATACCCAAATTTTGGCAGGTTGGTTTGAACCTCGGTTTTTTTTCGTTTGTGAGTATGTTTAATTAAACGATTGTTTTAAATTAACAATATGGATTTTCAGATAAGCCAAACATACATACTTTGTATAGTTATAGATAATGAATAAGCTGTTACGACTCTTATTAATCATTTATGTATGCATTTTTATGCCTGCCTTATTGTTTGCGCAATCTGATTTAATGATATTCGATGATGACTATCTGATTGTTAGAGAATATGATAACACAAATATTTTACCTGCTATTGGAGTAGCATCCGTCATCCAGGATTCACACGGCTTCATTTGGGCGGCAACGTATAACGGGTTAATGAAATATGACGGTAAGAATTCAAAAATATATAATACGTCAACCGTAAAAGGATTGCAATCTAACCGATTTGTTCAAGTCGCAGAAGACTCAACCGGTGCCATTTGGGCAGCATTAGAATTTAATATTCTGATGCGGATTTCTTCAGATGGATTATCTTTTTTTGATTTAAGAGATAGTGAAACAGCCGATAACATTAACACACTCACATTATCAGTATCCCCTGAAAATGACATCTGGGTCGGCACAAACGTGGGTGTATTTATCATTCGTAATGAATTAACATCATTCAAAGAAGTTCTGAAGAGTGAATCTACCCGGATTATCAAACATTATTTGGATGAAACCTACATACTGACAGCAAACAGGTTATTGAAATACACGCGAAATGAAGGCTTTCAAAATATTATTTACCTTGATGAAGACAAATGGTTCAGAACTGAAAATTACCGTTTATCAAAAAAAATCGAAGACAGGCTTTTTCGGGAAGCTTTTACTATAGTTGATGGGGAACTCTACATCATCTATTATGACAAATTGCTTAAATTAGGTGAAGATTCATACGAAATTATTATTGATGGGCTATCGCCAAATCCTAAAAATAACCTAAAGTTTGTACATAATCATTGGTTTATCTATGGTGCAAATGGGTTAGTTATTTATAATAATGAGCACTTAGACCGCGAACCCTATTCCTTCGGTGAGGATAAAATGATAACCGGGTTTACATACGATAGAGAAGGCTCCCTATGGTTATCGTCCCCATCAAGTGGACTTTTCCAAATTATTCAAACACCTGTTTATCAGGGGAATCTTTATGATAGGGTTGGCGAATTATCCATAACCGGAATTCACAAAACGAAGGATGATATCATATTTACGGGAACCGGATGCAATGGCTTTTTCCGAATTACGGAAACAGAAACTATCATGCTCCCTGAAGTGGAGGCACCTTATCGCAGATGTGTTTGGCCCATTATAGAGTCATCACAAGAAGATATTATTATTGGAACATGGGGGCAAGGGGGCTTTAGATATGACGATCGTAAACAAAGCTTCAGCGAATTGAAAGCCGATAATCAAATAATCCCCGATGTAATCCTGGCCCTTCATGAACTTGAAAACAATGAAGGATTACTACTGGGAACTTTTTCTGAAGGCCTGTTTCTGTTACATGACAATATGTTAGAATCAATTAAAGATTCAAGAGGAAGAACATTGGCTCGTATCAGAGATATATATCCGGACTCACGCGGCAGATTGTGGATTGTAACCGAAAGTGGTATTGGGCTATATGAAAATGGAGTTGTTAATTTAAAGGAATCATTTAATGTAATTACTAACAACTTCAGGAAAATAATTGAAGATAAACACGGTCGCTTATGGATTGGTACTGAAGGCGCCGGGTTGTTGATTGTCTTGAATGATGGAAGAGCACTGCCATTAACGCCGGAAAATGGACTCTATGACGAAACGGTTTCACAAATTGCTTTTGACCAAAATGATAACCTTTGGCTCGGTGGAAATAAAGGCATTTATTTTATACAAAGCGATCAACTGGATCAATATATCAAAGGCGAAACAAACCAAGTTAATATAACCCAATTCGGATTAAAAGAAGGGTTGTCCACAACAGAGACAAACGGTGGATTTACCGCCTCTCAGTTTATGGATGAGAATGGTTTTTTGTATATCCCTATGGTAAATGGAATAACCAAAATTAATACAACTAAATACACCCCTACTAACACGCCACCTATTGTAGTCATTGATGAAATAACCCTAAACAATGAACTACTTACCAATCACCCCGGCACTAAACTGCCCTATAACATCAGAAATCTTCTGATCAAATTTTCAGTATTAAGTTTTAAAAGTCCAGATTTTATTCGGGTGGAATATTTTTTAGAGGATTTTCATGATGAATGGCAAACCGCTCCCGAAAGCCGTGAAATATTATTCCCAACTTTGCCAACCGGAATATATACATTACGTATCAGAGCGCAGAATAATGAAGGTATTTGGAATGAGGAGGATGCTTCCTTTTCATTTACTGTTGAGGCACCATTTTGGCAAACCATATATTTTCAAGCTCTTATATTTTTCATTCTTTTGGGCATTGTTATTTTGAGTATTCACATTTATGGACGTTATAAAGCTAACCAACAAGCCAGAATTGAAAAGTTAAAATCACATGAACGGGAATTAATACGGAAAAAATTAGCGGCTGATTTCCATGATGAAATTGGTACAAAAATTACGAGAATTGGCTTATTAATTAACAGAATGGAACAAACAAAGGAATTACAGCCCGATATTCTAAAAAAAATGAAGAATAATACCAATCAGCTGTATTCAGAAACAAGAGACTTTATCTGGCAGATGGATCCCGGAAAAGATACGTTCTATGATGTTTATTCCTGGTTATTAAAATTCGGATATGACTTTTATGAAGATAGTCCCATTGAATTTGAGGGCAATACCGCACCCGCAGATTTGAAGATGGTATCTTTTTCAATGAAAGCTAAAACAGATATTTTGAGAAGTTTCAAAGAAGCTATGAATAACGCTCAGAAATATTCGAAGGCTCAACGTGTTCTGTTATCTGTGAAAAAAAAGTATAACCTAATAACACTTTCTTTATCAGATGATGGCATTGGGATGGATTTGACCGTAGCTTGTAAAAAAGGTAATGGCCTTAAGAATATGCAATCGAGGCTTGAAAGTGCAGGTGGTTCCTTTCATATAACATCAGAGCCTGGAAAAGGCACTACAATCTCGTTTACATATCAGCTATAACTGTATATGTATCTTGAATGAATCATATCAAGATTCTGAACACATCACTCGAAAAATAGATAAATAAGTCATTATGAAATCTATTATGTGTATAAACCTACTCAACTGCTGCCAAAAAATATCGTACAAAATACATGCTCCTGTTGGCAAATTATTACTACATAATACCTACCCAAAGGTGTAGTAGCGCCTTCCTTTTTTTTTAGTTAATATTTCATCGTGTAAATAAACAGATACTTAAAAATTATGAAGTAAGCCAAAATGAGATTACCGTTTTAGCTTACTGTTATTGAGAGAGAATGCTAATTGAACATGTAATAGACTCAAGTAGTTTGGACGCTACTGAGCGCACCTTTTTTTAACTATTGGATAACAAACGACTCAAAAAAGAGGTAAAGACGGGTGGTCGTATGCTGCCCGTCTTTTTTTTAACTTAGCAGTATTTTTTCAAAATTTTTCACCATATTGGGATATGGAAAAGGACTCAGACAATAAAATCATAGATGTTTGTATTATCGAAGATGATTCCGAAATTAGAGAATCACTCTCAATATTAATAAATGGAAGTAAGGGTTTTACATGCAAAAATACATACAGGAACTGTGATGTTGCGATAAAAAAATTAATCGACGCTCCCGATGCCGTTCTAATGGATATTGAAATGCCTGGCACAAATGGAATTGAAGGTGTCAAAATTCTCAAAAAGAAGTTTCCAAAAACGGAATTTTTAATGCTCACCATTAGTGAAAAAACAGATTATGTATTTGCATCGCTTTGTGCTGGCGCAAGCGGATATCTTAGGAAAAACACCCCACCAGCTAAAATATTGAGTGCTATAACTGAGGTTATTAATGGCGGTTCACCAATGAATATGGATATAGCCCGGATGGTTGTAGATTCATTTAAAGTGAATGCAGATGAATATCAATTTACGGATAGAGAAAAAGAAATTTTGCAAAAACTATGTGATGGTCACAGTTATAAAATGATTTCTGACGAGTGTAATATTGATATTAACACCGTAAAATACCACATAAAAAATATTTATGGGAAAATGCATGTTAACTCAAAAGGTGAGGCTGTTTCTAAAGCATTACGTGAAAAACTGCTTTAGTGCGGATTATTCACGAATAAGTGTATAATAAATTAACCAACGTTCGAGTTCAAAATAGCCATATAACGTCCAATCCGGTATTCAGTTATTATTTTCAAACCACGAATAAATAGAAACATTCGTACATTCGTGGCATTTAGAAATGTTTTAAAGGCAAAAATATAATTACAGCTGCTCCGGAATTCCACCAAGTACTGCGTTTCGCTACAATGTGCTTCCATCTCCATAGATTTCAACGTGGTTTCGAGTGGGTTCCCATCCGAGGCCAATCCCAATATTCAGTGGCATATTAAAAAAACGCATATCAGTTCTGAGTTCAACCCCAAACACTGTTCGGGTTGCGTTCACAAAGCGGTTATCCAAAGGCTCATTCAGATTAGCTACCGTATTTGTCATTAATGATAGATATACACGTTCAAAGAAAAGCGGTACAAGAATCCAGCCGTTATCAATATAGGCCAATGGCAGAACGTAGCGGGTTGAAAAACTTCCCGCATTGTTTAAACCCGACAGCACATTCTCTCCAAATCCATTGGACACCAGATTCGAAGTATTAAAGACCCTGTTTTTCGTTTGTGTCATAAATTCTATCCTCACTTGCAAACCATGATTCCATTCCAGCATTGGTGATAAATATTTTATAATTCCTGCTCGCATTCCTGATGGATTCGCAGCCCTGTCGGTACCGATAAATTGTTCTCCCTGCCAAAAAAGAACCGTTCCGGTGTTGGGTTGTATATCCCGAATATTTTGCTGTAAGCGATGATTATATGATATGAAAGCTGTCAGAGATGGATCCGTTAGCCAATCACGTCGAAACTGATCTTGTTCATCAGGGGCTACAGTTGAAAAATCTAATTTGAGTTCTCGAAGTTTAAAACCTGGCCGAAATGTAAACCAGCTGAATCGGGAATTTGCTTCTGTACTAAACGTAAAGGGAATTGTAAGTCCACCTCCACGTTCCATTATCAAACCTGATGAACTGCTTCGTGGACGGTGAAAAAACTCCAGTTCAAAACCAGGGTAAAACGTCGTATTCCGATATAGGAAATCGGCCCATATATGATTGTTTGAAGTCGTTATATCGAGACTGTAGGAATGTTTTCCGTAGATATCCGTCCCCCAAACAGTTAATCCATAGCGTTGAGCAATTTGCCCGTCTCCCGGTTCCGAAAATGGTAATGCTACCCGTGGACGCAACCAACTAAATCCTGTTTTATATTGCTTTACAGGCCATTCATTCGAGGCTACAATTTTCTCAGAACCCAAACGTGGCTTCTCAAAACGAGCAGATAGCGACTCCTGCCATACATTCTCAGGCAATTCATCCATTAAAAAATCCGACGAATGCAACAGAGCCGGGACCTGTGCATTTCCTTGTTGAACTACTATGACGAGAGACTTTCCATCTGGTGATTCAGCGGGTTGAAAAGCATTGAACAGGCTGTTGGTGATTTGGAAAACCCTGTTTTCATCAAGCTCTAACATATAAACATTTATAACGCCATCTATATCTGCACTGAAATAAAGTCGCTTCCCATCCATACTCCAGTTAGCATCCAAAATGGAGGCATCTGTGAAAGCAATCGTTGGTTTTTTGTTCAATTTTGATTCTGCTTCACTTAGGGAAGCTAACCATAAAGCCTGTACTCCATTTTTGTTCGCAATTACAGCAAACCTGTCTGCTTCCCCTGGCATTGGCACTACCGAATGAATATGATCCGGATAAATGAAAGCTACCGGCTCAGATTTTCCGTCTTCATTCAGGCTAACCCATTGAGATGTATCATGTGTGTTTTGTAATGCATGAAGCTTTCCATTTTTCAAAAAAGGATGATGCAATCGCTCCCCTTGCGTTATTCTGTGGTCATCCCTACTCTCAATTTTGAACTGATGCACATCCATTTGCGCGCCATTGGAATACCAGGGATGCACATGATAACGCGCGTATATTATACTCCGTTCTTTTTCATCATAGTAAAACATGTAGTCATTTACATGCTGGGTTTCAAACAATAGTTGTAGTGAGGATGTTGGAATATGTAAAGTATAAAAACCAGGCCGGAACTGATATTGCGCAGGCAAATAGATCAACAGTGTTTCCTCATCTATCCAAATGGGTGACCGGATTTCTGCTTCCTGAATGTTCGTATCTAACAGTATGAATGGGGTGATGGGTTTTTCCTTACGACGGCTCAAATACTCCTGCAAATATGCATTTTGATCCGTTTTGTAATCTCTGAAAAGCGCTCTTGGATATTGGCCTGTTGCATGTCGGAGGGCGAACCCAAATCCCAAAAATGGATATTTAACGAAATACTCTATAGCCTTCCGTGTGGTTTCTGACCCATATTCTGATTGCATCCAGGAGACAAACTGATTTCCGGCTGAATAATGTCGATCAAATGGGCGATTGAATCGGGTGGGTTGCAAATGTTGCGCCAAACTCCAGGGTGATGAGCTGTTCAAATTTGAAAGCACACGATTCGTAAAAAACGGATAATTCCCTCTGCCGCCTTCATTATGAACAATCCTGGATTCTTGATACACCGCAATACCTTCAAGGATTCCGAAAGGAGCTATTGAATGAAATGAACGGGCGAGGTCTGGAGCTGCCAAGCCAATCAATCCGGCAAAACTATATGTTGGTATGTTTGAAAATTGCAACGCGTGAACCAATTCATGCGGTGCCACATTCTCCATCCAACCACCTGTTCTTGGATTCATACTCAAACCAAGAATGGGTGGGATTTCTATTTCAGTCCTGAAATTCACAGGCGATACAAAACCGTTAGAGCGGTCGTTATGATTATTCAGAATTACGGGAAAACGTTTCAATGATCCCCCCACTAACGATTGTATGGCATCATATTGAGCTTCCAGAATTCGTGCCGTTTGGCGGGCGACGATTTCCTCTCCGGCAGGAAATATCACACGAAAATGAGGTGTCTGCAACTCAAACCGTTTTTGATTCGGGCGATAGGTGTTTTCATATACCTGCGAGTGCACCTCTGAAGTAAGTAGCGATAATAATACTATTACAAACAAGATCCGCTTCATACGAGCTTATTGGATGAAAATGTTTAATCCATTTTTTAAGAAAAGATACTATTATTTAACCGCTGTTCATGTATCTTCCAAAAAAAGCAACAATCAAATGAAATATACTGTTTTTATCCTTTTTATTGGCCTATTGGTTGCGCAATGCACGTCGCGCAAATCAACTGACCCGGAAACTGAATTCCGTTTGGTAGAAACGCCGGTTGGTGAAAAAAGCGGACAACCGCAACTGTTTACAGATAGCATGGATAGGTTGTGGCTAAGCTGGGTAGAACCATTAGAATCCGGTGGCCATCAGTTGCTTTACAGCAGATATGATGGAAATGTTTGGACTGAACCCGTTGAAGCTGCGCGGGGTGAAAAATGGTTTGTTAATTGGGCTGATTTGCCCGGGGTAAAACCACTACCAGATGGGTCACTGATTGCCTGGTATTTGGTTTCAAACTCCGATTCGGTCTATGGATATGATATTCATTTTCGGGTAAAGCCGCCTTCAAACGATTGGGGTGATGTGTTCATGCCTCATTCCGATGGAACACCTACTCAACACGGATTTGTTTCAGTTGATGTGTTAGATGATTCGATTCTATCTGTTTGGTTGGATGGCAGAGAAACCGTTGAAAAAAATACTGACAAAATGAATAACCATAGTCACGGTCATGGAGAAGAAGGAGCAATGACCCTCAGAGCGGTTAAAATGTCTTTTGACGGTACCCTTCAGGAAAAAATGCTTATTGATGGCCATGTGTGTTCGTGCTGCCCTACAACAATGGTGGCTGTTCCCGGTGGAATTCTGACCGCATACAGAAACCGTACACAACATGAAATTCGGGATATTTATGTTTCAAAATTTGATGGAACCCGGTGGACTGAACCGGCCAATGTGCACAAAGATGATTGGAAAATAACGGCTTGCCCGGTTAATGGGCCAACATTGGCATCTCACGGTTCTGTTGTTTCCGTAGCCTGGTACACCGGAGCTGCCGATAAACATGCCGTTAAAGTGGCTTTTTCGGAAGATGAGGGAACATCATTTTCAACTTCTATTTTAATTGATGACAATAAACCAACAGGTCGCGCAGGCGTAGTTATGCCAAATGAACGCACAGCATTTGTAAGTTGGCAAGGGATGGATAGAAACAATAAACCGGCACTAATGACAACAACAGTAGGGTTGAGTGAAGGAAAATCAGAAAATAAAGTGGCTGTGTTTTTACCTGACTCCATGCCACCGGTAACTCCAAAACTAACTATGACATCATCCCATTTCTATTTAGCTTGGATTGAACTGCATACAGAAACGGGACATCCACAGGTTAAGCTGGCTGAGAAAAAACGAACTGACACCTCACACAAAGTCAAGTAAAAACTAAAGAAAACCGCCGGTTTAAAGATCTCTTTTTGTCCAATCGCCATGCGGTATGAGCCACGCATTTGGTCGATAAACGGGCAGTTTATGATCGCAGAAAACATAAATCCAACCCTCATGACCATTACCATCCTGTATCAGGATACGCTCATACAGGTTGCGCGGATCACCCTTACCGTAATAATCTTCCAGAGCATCTAATTTTTCGAGGATTTCCGAATCAATATAGAACAGCTCTACAATAATGCGGTCTGTAAGGGTATTACTTTTCAGTATGTAAGGAAATCTTCCAACAGAAAAAAGATTAAAAGGTTGTGCAATGGTTTGTTTGACAAAAGTGGCCTGTTCAAGCAAATGATGATTGCGTTCACCACGTCTGAGTGTTCCATAAACGAAAACAGAATGTTTCATGTGCAAATTGATTTGAGCTTTTTCTTTGAGCGATATAATAGGAATATCAACTCACCATTTAAAAACACAATCTGTTATATTGATGATATGCTGAACCTGGGTCAGGTAAACCGCCAAAATAAACTACTCCAAATATCAAATTATAAACTTTACTTGAAACGAGGAATTTTTTATTGTGGAATTAAACGTTAACAGATTAAACTAACAGTGTGAAGACAAAAGAATGCCCATCCTGTGCCATGCAGGTTGATCACAAATCTGAGGTTTGCCCCATTTGTGGCTACGAATTTCCGCAGCAAAGCAAAATCACCTTGATTGTTATCTGGATCATGATTGCGTTGATGGTGGTATATCTTATCTTTTAGATCGTTCATAAAAATGTTTTTCTGCCGGGTTAGATTAATGAATGATTATTTCAATATTTTTCACCTCAACGGAAGCCTGGTTCTCTATTGATTGGTTTACATAAACACTTATTTTAAAATAACGTAATACGATATGGAAATTATTTATTTGTTTGCATCAATCTTGTTTGGTTTTGGAGCCGGTTGGTTCATCAGAGGATATAAGTTGGCCGCTGATTATGAGATGAGTCCGGAAGACGCCCGTGGTTTCAGAGCTCAAACAAATCAACTTTCTCAAGAAAATCATACCTGGAAAGAACGAGTCAATACGCTTCAAGAGGAAAAAACGATACTTCAAAACAAATTAGAGGCGTCGGTTTTAAGTGATAGAAATCAGAGTGTGCAAATAGCGCAGTTAGAAACTGATTTAAAAAACTTGAAAGAAAAACTGGATCATCAGAAAGAAGAATTGGCAGCACAGCATCTGCGAATGACGCAGGAATTTAAAAACCTGGCCAATGAAATATTAGAGGAAAAATCGAAGAAGTTTACTGATCAGAATAAAACGCAGTTAGATCAGATTTTGCAACCATTGGGTGTTAAAATTAAAGAATTTGAGAAGAAAGTAGAAGAAACCTATGATAAAGAAGCTCGTGATAAAACCGGGTTAAAGGTTCAAATTAATCAACTACTTGAACTGAATAAGAAAATGAGCGAAGAAGCCAACAATCTAACCAAAGCACTAAAAGGCGATTCGAAGGCTCAGGGGAATTGGGGTGAAGTGGTTTTGGAGCGTATTTTGGAAAGAAGCGGGCTTACAAAAGGTCAGGAATACGAAACACAATCTAGTATAAAAAATGAAGATGGCAACCGATTGCAACCCGATGTGGTTATCCATCTTCCCGAAGAAAAGTATTTAATCATTGATGCCAAAGTATCCCTGACGGCCTATGAACGGTTTGTGAGCAGTTCAGATACCAACGAACAAAACGCATATTTAAAACAGCATATTCAGTCCATTAAAGTGCATGTAAAATCGCTGAGTGACAAAAAATATGAACAACTATTTAAAAAATCTCCCGACTTTGTACTGATGTTTATACCAATAGAACCTGCATTCGGTTTGGCTGTTATGAATGATGCTTCTGTTTATAATGAAGCGTTTGAAAAAAATATTGTCATTGTAAGTCCCTCAACATTGCTTGCAACAATGGCCACTATCAAAAATATTTGGAAATATGAATATCAAAGCCAGAATGCTCTCAAAATTGCGGACGAAGGTGCTAAACTGTATGAAAAATTTGTTGGTTTTGTTGATGATTTGGTAAAGGTTGGAGATCAATTAGTTAAAGTTCAACAGACCCATAATTCGGCTATGAATAAATTAAGTACAGGGAAAGGAAATCTGGTTGGCAGAGCTGAAAAAATGAAAGGGCTTGGACTTTCCACTCGTAAGAAAATACCCGATCATTTACTTGAAAACCCCGATGATGAACGTGATTTTACAGACGAGTTTAAGTGAGAAAAGATGAAGCGTTACAACAAATAGCGCAGTGAGTTGAAGTTAACTTTTAAGTAAAACCGACTGTCGTGCAACAAAATCCGACCGTTTGCGAACCGCCTTAACCTTATGTCGATTCGTTATTTATGATTACACAGAGTCCTTTTTTATCCAAAGAATAGCAGTACCTTAAGCGTATGAATACACATTTTGATACCATTATAATAGGTGCCGGAATATCCGGTTTAACCCTAGCTTACAACTTGCAGAAGGCTGGTCAATCGGTCTGCATTATAGAAAAATCATCTCGCTCGGGTGGTGCCATAAAAACTATCAGGCATAATGGATGGGTTTTAGAAACTGGACCGAATACCATTTTGGTAACGAATACCTGGTTTAGTGATTTGATAAAAGAATTGGGACTGAACGCCGAAATACTGGTGGCATCAAAACATGCAAAGAACCGATATATTGTGAAAAATGGAAACACGGTGGCATTACCACTCTCGCCGATTGCGTTTTTTAAAAGTCCACTATTCAGTTTAAAAACAAAAATCAGACTGCTAAAAGAGCCGTTCATAGCACCCATGCAATCCGAAGATGAAACACTTGCAGATTTTGTAAACCGAAGGCTCGGCAAAGAATTTCTGGATTATGCTATAAATCCATTTGTGGCTGGAGTATATGCAGGAAAACCAACTAACCTATCAGTAAAATATGGATTTCCAAAGCTTTATGATTTAGAAAGAAAACATGGCTCACTCATAAAAGGAGCATTTAAAGGCCCCGGCAAAGACCGGAATCCTCGTGATATCCCAAGAAATAAAGCTGAGATGATAAGCTTTAAAAAGGGAAATGAACAACTTATTGACGCACTTACAAAGAGTTTGGGACCTGACGGAATTAAATATGACGAAAGTATTCATTCAATTCACAAAGAAAACTCAAACTCATATTCAGTAACAACAAACTCAAACGGGGTTTTTAAGTGCAAAAACATAGTTCTAACGATCCCAACTCATGCGCTTGAAAACATAAAATTTATTGGTTTTAAGAATGCTGATACCTTTCCAAAATCAGTGCAACTTACCTATCCCCCTGTCCATGTTGTGCATCTTGGTTTCAACAAAAGTAATCTTGAACACCCTCTTGATGGTTTCGGGATGTTGGTTCCGGAAGTTGAATCACATTTTATTCTCGGCGCTTTGTTTAATTCAACCTTATTTCCCCATCGCACTCCCAGTGAAGATCATGCCCTCATCACAGTGTTTACCGGTGGAAGCCGTCATCCCGAAGTACTGAATCTATCAGATGATGAACTCATCGAACGGGTTCATTATGACATAAAATCTATACTTGGGTATTCAAAAAAGCCTGACTTTTCGTATATTACCAAATGGACAAAAGCCATTCCTCAATATGATATGATGTATGGCAATAAATTGGATATCTTTGAGTTATTAGAGTGTTCTAACAATGGACTGTATTTTTGTGGCAATTTCAAAAACGGAATATCTGTAGGCGATTGCATCAAAAGCGCCTCTGAATTAGCTCAGAGGTTATTAGTTCAAAGAGAATAAGAACAACTAATCCGCACATTTTTTAACAATAATTAGACTAACTTAATTATAGAGTTGACAAAAAGCATATTTTTATTTACTTTCTAAATGTCGTTATAAACGATCCTTAAAAAGAAATTGCCCAACAAACAAAGGTGCATAATAAGGTGCAAACTATTAATAAAGGCTGTCGGAAGATGGCCTTTATTGTTTCTACTCGTTTTGACAAGCCTCTGAAAAAACGATTTTTTGAATACTAAACACCACTACTCAAATTCTGACTATATTAATTTTGCGAATGTTCAATAAATTCGTTTATTTAAGTGACTTAGAATTGCTTTGGTGCAGCATTTATAAAAAAACTGAATTTTTAATTACATGCCATATTTATGCAACTTTCCTCTGAATTGAGAGAACAAATCACTAAGAGGCTTTATAAGCTTTACGGAACATCGGCAAATGAAATCACACTTAAAATTGAACAACGAATCAGTGAACACATAGCCTCGAATGGAGACAGCCACAAAAAAATAAGGGAACCGTATTCACATAAAGATGTATATCTAATTACTTATGGAGATTCTGTCAAAGAAGAGGGTGAATTTCCTTTGAAAACTCTTAAAAAGTTTGTGGATGAAGAGCTTGCCGAATTAGTGAATGCTGTCCATATTCTTCCATTTTTCCCCTTCTCTTCAGATGATGGTTTCTCAGTTATTGACTACAAAAAAGTCAGGCCAGATCTCGGAGATTGGTCACATATTAAAGCCCTCTCAAAGGAATATAAAGTGATGGCAGATTTAGTCATCAATCATATTTCAAGTAAAAGTGAGTGGTTCAGCAATTTTTTAAAAAACCTGGAACCCGAAAAAGATTATTTCCATGTGCTTCCATCTGATACTGATGTTTCTATGGTTACCCGGCCCAGAAGCACATATCTTTTGTCTCCGGTTCAAACTGAATCAGGCCAAAAGCATGTTTGGACAACGTTCAGCCCCGATCAGGTTGATGTGAATTTTGCCAATCCGGATGTATTAATTGAATATTTGGATATCCTTCTGTTTTATATGAGTAAAGGTGTTAAAGTCATTCGATTGGATGCCGTTGCTTTTCTATGGAAAAAGAAAGGTTCACCAAGTATTCACCTCGAAGAAACCCATGAAGTTGTGCGCCTGATCAGAGATATCGCCTCGTTTGTATCACCGGAAAGTATCATCATCACCGAAACCAATGTTCCGCACAAAGAAAATATCAGCTATTTCGGTGATGGAGATGAAGCGCACATGGTCTATAATTTTAGTTTGCCACCACTTCTGTTGCATGCCATTCTAACCGGAAATGCAACTTACCTCACTCAATGGTCAAAAACATTGACCGTTCCACCAAAAGGCTGTACCTATTTTAACTTTACAGCCTCTCATGATGGAATTGGAGTTAGACCCTTAGAAGGATTGGTTCCACAGGAAGAATTTGAAAAAATAGTGAGTGGTGTGATTAAACGAGGTGGAGAAGTTTCTTACAAACAAAATCCGAATGGCATTAAATCGCCATACGAACTCAATATTACCTATTTTGACGCTTTTTCAGATCCGGAAAATACCGATCGGGAAGCTCATATCCGGCGGTTCATGTGCTCACAAGCCTTGATGATGGGTTTCAGGGGTGTTCCGGCCATTTATATTCATAGCTTCACTGCTACATTCAATTATCATAAAGGTGTTCGGGAATCAGGTGTGAAACGTGCTATTAATCGCATGAAATGGAATTATGATGAAATTAAAGAGCTCTTGCATGATGAACAGTCGGTTAGCCGAACTGTACTTGATCAATGGCGCATATTATTAAATGTGCGAAGAAATGAACCGGCTTTTGATCCGCAAGGTGGGAAAAAAGTACTGTCATCTCCACCGGAAGTTTTTGCCATGTGGCGGTGTTCTCCCGATGGAAAAAACAGAATCTTGATTGCGGGAAATGTCAGCTCTAAATCCGTTTCATGGCGCGCGCCTTTCAGATGGAATAAAGCCACAGAACTAATTACAGAGGAACCGCTTGCCGCTAACGACACATTACATTTATCTCCGTGGCAGGTTATGTGGGTGAAGTATTAGGAAAAGACATTGCCTTTTCCCGAAATATTCACGATTAAATATCTTGTGAATAATCCGGGTTATGTAACTTCAAAAGGTCCGCAAACCAAAGCGGGTTTTACACCGGGCGTTAATTCACTCAGGCCGTTTAGTAATTTTTCTTTATCCAATAATACTTCTGCAATTTGTCCGCTGTAGCGAATAGCGGTTTCGCGCATCATTCCCATCATGGGCCATCCCCAAAGTGCGGCAACAAACACATTATCCTGAATAAAATGAGGGTCTGTTAAATACGTACATTCAATAACCGGCTCTACAGGACTAAGGTTAGTGGCACTTCCGCCAATTAGATCGATTAAAACAGCTCCATCTTTCATTACGGTCCTCACATGCTCGTTAGTGACCAAAAAGTTTTTTCCACGTAATTCCGCCGGTTGCTCCGCTCCATTCACAACTACATCGGCAATTTCAAGCCATTTTTCTATGACACCTTTTTGTGTTTGCGCAGGCCCCAAAATATGAACCGCATGTACACCTTGCCGGTAACATTCATCAATCGCTCCCATTCCAACATTTCCATAACCGAGTACGATAGCAGTAGCTTCGGTTGATTTCATCTTCAACGGACTTTCCTCTTCGAGTAGTTTAAATCCGTAACGGGCACCGGCCATTCCAGTCTCATGCAAGCATTGAATACGCCTCAACCCAAATGATGCAGGAGGATGCAATGTTTTATAATAGTCAAGAGCCCGTTTTTTGTGTTCGGTATAAAAAGTCCTGACATCATATAAACGGCACTGTTTATCTTTGAGATAGTCGATGGTATAATCCGGAAATTTGTGTTTTTTCGAATCAAATAAATAAAGGGCGCTCCCTCCGAAGTGTTCAAAACTGCTTACATAAACATCGGGCTTAAATAAAGTTAGTGATGCCGGGTTATGATTAGCGAGACGACGGATTAATTCTCTGGATGAATCGTCATAACCCAAAACACCCAAATGCACATTTCGCATCATATTCCGGTTGATAAACTCCTCTAAGCTGTGGTCAGCCGCCATTCGTCCCAAAATCATATCTTCCGTTACATTCGCCGGATAATCCACAATATGCTCCATAGCTACAACATTTATTTTATGGTCTTCGAGAAGCCTGGCCCGTTCAGGAAATGAGTGAAAGTGCGCCATGCAAAATAATGTAGAGCCCCTTCTCATCAGTGGTATATCCTCCATAGCCGGACCTTTAAATTTAATAAGCAAATCCTTGCCAGCATACAATTCCTGTGATGATTGAAGTTCTGCCCCCGCCTTCACATACTGCTTATCTTTAAAACCTACTCCTTCACCGGCACCGTATTCAACAAATATCCTGCACCCAGCTTTAGTTAGTTTTTTGACATCATCCGGAATTAAGGCCACACGTTTTTCCATTGAGCCGGGATTTTCCGGTGATTCCCGTTCTTTTGCAAGGCCAATAATTTTGAAAGGTTTGTGTTGGGACATACTGCTTTTTCTAAATTGGAGGATAAATGGATTTGAATGAAATATACACTAATAGTATACTTTGCAAAACCGTCTTTTTGTCCAATTAATGCCTTAACGAAAAAACAAAATCCTCATCCTGAAATCTCGGGACTTAGGCTTCATTTTAGCTTCGGCATTGTCCTCAACCAAGAATCCCGGTTTTTCAAAGCCTTCTTATACCATAAATAGTACACGTATAAATAGCTTAAATCTGTGCATTAATTTGATTTAAAAAGGAATCTATTCACAATAATAAATACACCACAAAATACTATTTTAAAAGCAGATATTTTAAATATTAAATCCGTATAGACTTTCTATTTTACAACTAAAATATTATTAATTTTAGAAGTATATAAATTTGAAATTCAATTTATGTATTATTATGTTTATTTGAAGAAAATAAATTGCCAAATAAATATCGTCATTATGTTAGCACGTCATCTATTCAAGTCTTTTATAATCTGCTTTTTATTTATGAATCAAACACTACAGGCGCAAATTACCATTACCAAACAGAGTTTGGAAGCATCTTTTGAGACACCTGTAGAAGCAGTCGAAAATATGATTTCAAACAGTGGATCATTGTCAGATTTAGTGGAATTATCTGGTGAAAATAAAACCTGGGATTTCACTGGTCTTAGTTTTGAGGGGTCTATTGAAGGTACATACAGTCTGAGTTATGATATTTCAAATTTACCATACGCAGATGATTCACACTATAGTGAAGCAGATGCTGCAATTATTTTTGATTATCATACTGTTGACGGACAACCATTTGATGAAGTTCTGTATGGGTACTTGAAATTAGAAAATAATCAGGCATTATCTCTTGGTACCGTCTCAAGTCTCCCGGATATGGATGATTATCTCAGATTGTATAATTTTCCTGCAGAGGTTGATTTTGAATTTCCTGCCACGTATGGTTCGAATTGGGCTTATAATTATGAATTTGAAATGGTAATGCCTGGTACAGGCACAGTTAATGAACAAGACTATAGTGTAACTGTTGAAGTTGACAGTTGGGGTGAAGTCATAACCGATGATGGAACTACTGAGGTTTTACGACTCAAAGTTGTCAAAGAATTCATAGCTTCAGGAACCACTTTAACAGAAACAGATTACCGTTATGTAGATGAAAATGGACGAACAATAGCACAAATATCCATAGAGCCATCCGGTGATATTGAAGCTGCGTCTATCTTTACCTATCAAACGAGTACATCAATAGATTCTGAAACAGCGATTCCTGAACAAGTTGAACTGAAACAGAATTATCCCAATCCATTTAACCCTACTACACAGATACAATTCAGCTTGCCTGAAGCATCGCATGTGCGAATTGATGTGTATTCTGTAAATGGAGCTCGGGTTGCAAATCTGGTCAACAGTATGCAATCTGCAGGCAACCACACTATTACGTTCGATGCTACACATCTTGCATCGGGTATTTATATTTACCGAATGGTCACAAATGATTTAGTGGAAACCAAAAAGCTAAATTTCATTAAATAGCCTGAATTACTCACATTTTTTTGAGGCAAATCAAGCTTACGTCGTCCTGTTGAGGCATTTCTAAACGCCAATCATCCAAACATTTTTTTAGGTTTGATAAGATGATTTCAGGTGTGGCATTGGTTTCGTTTTTCATACAATCCATAATCCGATTCATACCGAATTGTTCCCGTTCTGCATTCATTTGCTCCATCAGGCCATCACTCATCAACACAATGATATCACCGGATTGGAGCGTTGCAATCATTTTTTGATACGGATATCCGCTAACGGTTCCGAGCGGCATACCTTTTGATTCGAGCAAGTCTATTTCACTTGAATTCCCACGAAGCAATAATGCTGCCGGAATTCCGGCTGAACACCATTCAATGGTTTCGTTTTGAACCGTCAATAAACCAAGGCACATAAAGTTTTTGCGAAGCCCGGCTTCTTTCAGCTTTGCGGACATCTCCCTGAGGCATTCATCTGCGGAAAGTTTAGGGGCTAAGGTCAGGAAAAGCGATTTAGTCATAGCAGCCAGAAAACCGGCTTCGGTTCCGTGTCCGGTAGCATCACCGATGGCCCAAATTATAGTACCGTCGGGTTTTTGAATGACATCATAATAATCGCCGCCCACTTCGGTGGCCGTGTGCATAGCCGCTTGCATCGAATAAAGGTCAGAATCAGGCAAGGTATCCGGCAACAACGATAATTGTAATGTACGGGCTTTTTCCAATTCAACCGTTTTTCGTTCATTCTCGGTTTCTAACTTAGCCCTTTGCACTTCTGATTCGCGTATAGAGCGTTCAATTTCCAGATTTTTTTCTGAAAGGTGTTTCACTTCTCTTAAATTTCTGGTTAAATCCAGATTCAATTTGGCCAAATGCCGCGATTGATAAACCGACATGGCTACTAATGCAATTCCAAAAGTGAGATAAGGTAGCTGGAAAACAGAAAATCCGATAAGTGTCATGTACGTTCCACTCATTTCAAGGCCAAGTACCAGAAAAATACTCAAAATAAAAATGAGCGCACCTCCCCCCAAAAGCCATGAGCCATCCTTTTTATTTAGAATAGCCTGTATAGAAACAAACAATATTTGTATGCCCAAAAAGCCTGCACAAATAATCATTACAGGGTTAATAATCAATTTGAATATATTGAGAAGCGCCACTGCCATTGAAATCCAAAACAGAATCTTAAAATAAAGGGGTTTCTTCAGTTTAAGTGCGGAATAGAGAAAAAGAGCGAGAAATGCGAAGGAGAGAATCATAGATGCTTGCATCATTAACTGTAGCCGAATTATGGTTTCCACGGATGTATAAAAGAAAAATTCCTGTTGCACCCACGACCCGAAAACATACGCAAAACAGGCTATTGAAAACCACAGATTGAAGATGAGCTTTCGGTTGAATAAATAAAAGAGCAAGTGAATGATGGCAAAAACCAGACAAAAACCAACGATAAACCCCTGAAGTAATTTTAAGAATGAATAATCAAGAAGGTCTTCATCTCTTGAGGTTTTCAAATCCTTAAACCGCAGGATTACTCCCAATGAAAAGAATGTACGGTGATAAAATTCATGCCTCGGATTGGAAAACCGAACGGCTACAACCTGAAGACTATCGCTGCTGAATTGAACGGGAATCCATGAACGAACATCAGCGTATTCAAAAGTTTCTTCATCATCCGATATCTTCCCACCCTGGAAAACAAGCTCGTCGTTTAGCCAAACCTCCGCAGCGCCAAATACCAGCACATTCAAGGCAACCATTTTATTATACATGGTTGAATCTACCCTCAGCGTATGCCGATACCAGCGGGTTCCGGTCCAACCATTAGGCAAATCACGCGGATTCATCCACATAGAATCCCAAAGTTCCCATTCAGAATCATCAAAATCCGGTTCGTGAGCGCCCTCAATATCACCCTCAAAATATTTTACCCAACCACTTAAAGTGTGCGTATTACCTTCCAGAATATCCGATGTAATGTGTTGATTTTTCGGTTTCTCGGGCTGAGAATTCTCTTCCTGACCCAATAATGGAACCGGCAACAAAAGCAGGCAAACTGCCAATAAAATAATGAAGATGTTGAGTTTCATAACAAATTACTGCTTGTTCTGAGGATAATACTCAATCTTTCTGAAAAATCATTATTTTTTGAACGGAATGAAGATGGGGTTGTTTAAATAAAAAGTATGTGGCAGGTTTATAAATAGGTTCTTAGATATCGGCTAATAACAAAATAGGGTACTGAATAATCAGAGCTTCCTGGGTTTTTGTTTACATCCCATCGCTATTTTTTTGTGTGGCCGGTTCTGCTGAAACCAAGTGGCTCTTGTTGTTGTTCAATCGATATGAAAACAAATAAAACCACATTCTTGATACTTTTCATAACCATATTCATTTGGTTAGAAAGTCCACTGAAAGCTCAAAAACTCGACTTGGAATCAGGGCAGATAGTTTTTAACGCTTCCACACAAATTGAACGGTATAGTGGTACAACTACAGCCATTTCCGGTTCGCTTGATTTTGATGAACAGGCTTTTTCCTTTACAGTGCTTTTGGATTCAATTTCAACAGGCAACAGTACGCGTGACCGAAAAATGCGAGAAGATCATCTTGAAACAGCCACCTATCCGAAAGCAACATTCAGCGGAAAGCTTACCCAAATTTCTGACCTCTCTGATGCTCAAGCTATCCCTGTAACAGCTAATGGAATATTCAAACTTCATGGAGTGGAAAAAGATATGAATATTACCGGTTACCTCACGCAGGATGGCGAATCATATCGCCTGGAGGCCACTTTTCCCATTTTACTGTCTGATTTCGACATAAAAACGCCCCGTTTTTTATTCGTTCGAGTCCGGGATGAACATAAGGTGATTGTCAGCCTTACATTTTAGATTATCATTCTGCTAACCAATCACGTCATTGTAAACCGAAGCCTTAGTTAATCCCGGATTATTCACCAATCCATCTAAAACCGGATTGAAATATCGAATAAGGGCATAAAACCCAAATCATAAACATTTACAGTTTGGTTTTGCAGCTGTGGACGAGGCGATGTTTGAACAAAAAAAGCGGGTGTCCTATACATTGTGTTTTGTTGATCATACACGTTATAAACACCTAACTTTAGCTCTATATCAACCGATTCAATCTGATGCATAATGCTCAATCCGGCATCCATTCTGTGATAATCATCCAACCGTTCAGGTTCCCGCGCATTATTTAAACTAAAGATATTAAAAGCACCGCTGGCATACATCCAACTCAGGTTCAAATTTACTCTGTCTGAAAAAGCGACATCTGCTGTTACTGCATATTGATGCGTCCGGTCCCATTCAGCAAAATATCGTTCTCCGTTGTTAATCAGATCATTTTGCAATTCACTAACTGACAAAGTATATGTATTGGTAACATTGATCCAGTCCGTAAGGGTTGCTTTATACATTAATTCAATACCTTTTGCCCAAGAGTTGTTCCGGTTAAACCAGGGTGTGTTTTCGAAATCAACATCTGTAATCAATGAACGCGCATTGATTTTGGGAAGCCTCAGATTTTCGAAATTTTTGAAATACCCTTCAATCTGAAAAAAATGGTTTTCAAAAGGCTGAAGCCAAAATCCGGCGGTAATATTATTGGATGATGATGGTTCATTCGATTCAGAAGTCATCACCCAAAATTCCGACATCGTGTAATTATTCAAAGTCAGACTGTGCAAAAACTGATAATTTCTGCTGAGTCCAGCCATAAATCCAAGCTCTGTATAGGGTTGCCAATTCCACTCAATACGGGGAGATAATTTCGCATATCCACCATCTGAGAAATAGTGCGTTCGTAAACCTGCGTTAACACGATTTACAGACGACAGAGGCATTTCAGCTTGAATAAAATGATCCCATTGCCATGCGAATCGGGTCTGATCGTAAAACGGTTCGAATGAATTATTTTCAGCGTACCGAATACGATGTTGCTGTAATGTGTGGCCGACTGTAATTAAGATACCTTGCTCAGTAAAAAAATCAGCAGTTTGATTTAAACGAAAATTCGTTAATTCATTTTCATTTCCAAAAAAATCAATGAACGATTGCAATTGACCTGAATTTGCCGCGCTCCGGTAATACAGAAAATCATCTTTATTGAACTGCATCCTGTACTGACTGAACCCTGCATTTGTCGAAAGATACGCATCCTTTAGAATCGGGTGCTGTAACCGGATTGAAACGGCCTCATTTCCCCACTGATGCTTAGTGGTTACGGTCCGGGTTTCAATGCCCGGAAACACAGCCCCCGGATTAATTGCAGCTCTGAAAAAACGGTCGGAGTCCAAATCCGCTCTGTTCGCACCGGCATAACCGCTTATTGAAAGCCGATATCCTCTTTCAAACTCATAAAAACCGGTAGCGTGAATATCATAGAAATCGGAATTATAATCTGTGGGTGTTAGAACATTGAGCCTTCCATTTACTGCCGGTTGTGAATTGGGACGATCCGCATCTAATCCCCAACGGATAAGTTTATCGTTATTCATCCAATCCATCTGACTCATCAGGCTATACCGCCCCGATATCAGCCAACTGCCTTTTCCATCATTCACCGGACCTTCGAGCGTCCCCCGAACAGCGGTATTGCTGATTCCTGCTCGCCCCCTAATTTCCTGCTGAGAGCCCGAACGGGTTAAAAAAGATAATGTCGCGCCCGGTGGACCCGAAAGTGTGGCCGGGGTTACCGAATAATAAAACCCAACAGCTCTGAGCGCATCGGGATTGAACGCATCAAAAAGGCCAAAAAAATGACTGGGCCCGAAAATGGTCATTCCGTCCAATTGTACATCAAACGCATCTGTTTTATTTCCGCGCACATGTAGTCCGTTAGAAAATGCTCCTAGTAAATTCACCGATGGCAATCTCGTAAGGGAACGAATGGCTTGATTGCCGCCAAACTGCATCATTCCGGCTTCAAAAGTAAGTTGACGGGATAAAGAATCTCCTCTGTTTGCATAATCAGAGCCTACAATCACAACCGGATTAAACATAAAGCCCATAGGTTGCATCCGTATAGTGAGTTCTGTCATAGTCACTTCCGAACCAACCGTAAAATTAACCGATTGATAGCCAATAAAATCCACACGAACAGAACGTTCGCTCCGAGGCATTGGAAAGCGGAAATATCCATCTTCATTTGAGGCCACTCCGGTAAGTTGTCCATTTTCATGCCAAGACAGAGTTGCGAATGGAAGAGACGTTCCCGACTGCGCATCTACTATCCTGCCCGAAATCATGTTCATTCGCTGGGTTTCATTATCCTGAAACAAAAATACCTGATACCGTTTTTCATCCATGCGTAACGATATTCCATGCGTTTCAAGGGCCTGTTCAAAGTCAGAAAAAAATGCTTCATCATTTTCTGAGTAAAAACTGATGTGAATTCCGGCTATAAGCGCATCTCTATATAAAAATTGAAAAGGGGTATTTTTCTCAGCTGTAGAAATGACCTCCCTCACGGATGTATTTTCAAATGAATACTGAGCTGTAGCCTGATTAAACATTGACAAAAACACCAAAAGGAATCCTGATATTCTCAGCATTCCTTTTATTGCAATCCACTTTTTCTGTTTATTGAAAACAGGTTTTATCAAATCTTTATTCGATTTGCAGGGGTTCATTGTCTATCGCTTCTTGCTTTTTACTCATATTTTATTTCAGTACTCATTTTGTTTATGATACTTTGATACATCATTAATTAAAAGGGTTACTCCATTTTTCTTCAGAACTCACACTATTATCTGTTAGTGTTTTCAGGAAAGCTACTAAGGCTACTTTTTCTGATTCGGTAAGATTCAAACGCACCGGATCACCATTTGCATCAGTTAATGCAGGAGAGAGTGTCGGATGAGCCTGAATACCGCTGTTATAATGTTCCACCACTTCTTCCAAAGCAGCAAATCTGCCATCGTGCATGTATGGAGCTGTAAGTTCTATATTTCTCAGACTTGTAGTTTTAAAACGCCCAACAAAAATGGGGTTATCAAATACACCACCTACACCTAAATCTGTTGAGGAAGTAGCATCAAGCCCATTGTTTTGAGGACCGGGATTAGCACTAATAAAAGCTTCTGTTGTATGGCATCCGAAACAAGAACCGCCTCCGTTGGTTATGGTTTGAAAGAAGATATTTTTACCCAAAATTTCTTCAGCTGAAAAATTAGGGAAATTATCTCCAGGCGAAGCTGACATAGCCCTACCTTCATCATATTTACTTGAATAGCTTACAATTGTCCGTATAAACTGTGCCAATGCCTTCGATATTTTATCAGAAGTAACCTCTTCAGTACCAAATGCATTTTTGAATAAAACAGGATAATAGGACTGTTCTTTTACTCTACTAACGACCTGATCTAAGGTCATCCCCATTTCAACAGGGTCTTGAAAAGGTATCAAAACCTGCTCTTCTAAGGTACTTGCTCTTTCATCCCAAAAAAAACGGCCACGTTGGTAAAAACGAGCATTAATGAGGGTCATGGAATGCCGTTCAGTAGTACCACCCGCAAATCCACGGCTCAAAGTGGCATCATCCGAGAATCCTTTCTCTTGTTTATGGCAAGAAGCGCAGGAAATCGTTCTGTTTGCACTCAAGTTCTTATCATAAAATAAGACTCTTCCAAGTGTAGCGCCCTCATTCGTTATGGGATTGTCTGATGGCGTATTATCTGTACCATTGATTGAAGTTGGCAATGGTTGTCCCGGGACATTTGTCGTAAAATGACTTGGTAAATTTAAACTTACATAGTCAAAAGGTGTTTCGGGTAAATTCAAGACGACTTCGTCAGCAGGATTATTGAAATCATCTTTGTCACATGAATAAATGCTTACAACTAAAAGTACGATTGCAGCAATAGTGATTGGTTTATTTTTATTTATAGTCATTTGAATGCATCCTTTTGGCTATTGAAAATAGATAGTTTATACATCATAAGGCTTCCTACCGGACTTTCAGCTTACCCACTTACAAATTCAAAATTGTTTAAACCGTATAATTCACCATGAAATTTAGTTCTGCACAAGGCGAAGGGGAAATGTTGACGGAAGGGTACTCCGATACCTTGAGTATGCCATTTTCACTTGAACACAGTACACAGGTAAATTTCGAAGCTATTTTCAGTTGTACTCAAGTTTTGAGCTATATTTAATTTTATATATATATTATTATCTACCACTTAACTACAATTTTTTATTCTTTCGTGAATTATTCGGGTTAATTTGCAGCAGAAAAATAGTATGTGCTATCATCCGTTTGGATGAACCTTCCACCGAGTACCAATCCTAAATCCAGAAGGGTTTGTTCGCGATCAGAAAGAATGATTGTTCCCGAAAGTGTTTGATCACGCACTGAATCAGGAGCCGAAATAGTAATATTAAAATGATGTTCAAGTTCATTGAGAATGGAATCTAACTGACGCTCCCTGAAACGAAGCGTCTGATTCATCCAATGAATGATTTCATCCTGTTCCACTTCTGATATCGGTAAAACCAATCCATCTTTCATAGAAACCTGTTCTCCCGGTTTTAAAATCTGATGACTATCGCCGGCACCGCCTCTAACCTGAACGGAACCATCCAACAAATACACACGCGTTTCATCTGCCCAAGTACTCACATTAAAGGTCGTTCCAAGCACTTCAACACGCCCGTCGGTTGTACGAACACTAAACAGCCGATCCGGATTTTTTTCTATTTCAAAGAACGCTTCACCGGTGAGTTCATACTGATGATTGGAATCGTTTTTCACCGTTTCAGATAGAGTGGAAAATGGACGCAGTGTTACTTTTGAACCATCAGACAGTGTAATCATTTGTATCTGATCTTTCGATGAAAAGACCTGCATTTCCGGTGTTTGAATAAGCATGAAAACAGTCCAGAAAGCAACAAGAAGCAATAGAGCTGCCACAGCTATTTTATAGTAAATCGGCAAGACGGTAACTTTTGTGCGTGTAATCGGTTTGGTAGCACGTTCAATTGAATTCCAGTCGGAAGCGGAATCATGATCCGCATGTAGCCAATCCTTTTGGATTTCCTCCCTGAAAGCAATCATTTCCCAGACAAAACCATCATCCGCAGGAAATGAAACGCGCTCACCTCTGTTCTGCTGATCAATCAGCCGGGCAAGCATCAGGTTGGTATTTTCTGGATTGGAATTCATGGTATAAGTAAACGTTTATGCTTTTAAAAAGGGCGAACGGGTTTGAATAACAAACCCGCCCACACTTAGACTATATACTTAATTTTCTACAAGTTCACCGGTGGCCAATTGCAAGCGGAAAACACGTTGCAATCCAAGTACGCGCATGAGTGCAAATCCGTTACCGTTTAGCTCAATGGTTCCGGAAAATTCCTGAACACGTTCCTCACCATTACGAACTTTTGTTATGACAACATCATATTCAATCAATCCGGTTACGAGATACTCAAGGCGATCTTCTTCCGGATCCGGTTTTTGGATTGAGATGTCCACAAGATTAAAGTTCATGGCGAACGTTCTCGAAGCCTGCATTCCCTCACGATTTTCGAAGTTCATACTTCCGTTGTGAGACTGCAAACCACTTAATGACATGGTTGAGCTTTCCGCGCTATATCCATCGAGTACCCAATTGGCTGCACGTTCGAAATCAGAACTGCGAACAGGCCCTTCTGTTAGTCCGCTGCGAGAGCCATTAAAAGAAATGGTTTCAATTAAATCTGCTTCTTCACGAGGAAACTCAATGAAGCCTCCATCGGTATCTTCATAAATGTATTCTAAATTAACTTCCAGCAGTTTTGTGAAGTTTGGCCGCTCAAATCCGCGCGTATATTAAATCAGGTGAATACCGGTTTCAGGATCATAACTGTAATTGAAATTATTAAACGGGCCGCGCCAATCCTGATTATTTCTGAATGGATATTGAAGGCCGCCCTCTTGATGCATTTGCGCGGTAAGATCATGAATGGTTGAGATAAGGCCTTCATTTTGATCGGAAAGACCATCTCCAACGACATTTTGGAGTGCGGTTACATCTTCTTCGGAAGCTTCAACTTCATCTACGTTGTTAACTGAATCTGTGCAGGCAGAGGCCGCAAAAAGCAGCACAAATGCCAATAAAACAAGTTGGGTGAATGAGAATGTTTTCATAATGGTTTTATTTTGTTTTGGTTGGTTCGTGAGTCGTTTGAACCTACTACACATTCAGCGGGGGGACACCCCTATCATTTTTTTTATTTTTTTCAGGAAATTGTTTTTGAATGAAATACTACAGGTATCCCTTCATTTTTTCACGTATTGATTTCAAAGCTGAACTCATTTGATTTTCAACCGTTTTCACACTAACGCCTAAAGCTTCAGCGGTTTCTTTGTACGTAAACTGCTGGATAAAACACAGTTCGAATGTTTGCCGGCGTTTTTCCGGTAGCGTTGCAATTGCTTTCTCAAGAGCTTCTTTTGTGATGGAAGCGCTGACGAGCTCTTCCGGTGATTGACCCGTATTAAATGAGTCGGGTTCAGCTTTTTCAAATTTTTCTGAATCCCGAAACGTATTCAGCATACTGTTGTAAGCCATTTTAAAAAGAAACGCCCTGAGCGATTTATTTTCATCAATACCTGCCCGCTTTTCCCAGATTTTGATGAATGATTGCTGAACGATATCACGTGCGTCTTCTTTGGCTAAGCCCATCCGGACAACATACCCCAAAAGCATAGGATAAATGTCATCAAAAAACAATTTAAACGCCTGATGATCTCCGTTTTTTATACGTAAGGCCAGTTCCTGATCATCCAACCTGGAGGAACGCGCACAGGCAATCAACAAAAAAAACAGATAGAACGGCATTATTACGGATGGATTTATGGTGACAGATTATTACATCAAAAGTTCGGTGACCTTCATTAAACTTATCTATTTGTGATGAATACTGAAAGTACATTCCTTTTTTTGTTTTGACAACATATCGAAATTAAGACACTTTATGAAAGTGGTGTTTTTCTGTGAGAATGTAACCCGAATGCTCTCTCAATGATAGGGTTTAATATTTGGGTTTTCGTGAAAATAGACTTTATAGAGATGAGAGGCTCTAAACTCAATACGTGTCATTTCGAACCTATTTGACAAACTTACGGCTTCTTGAATGTACTCGAATCAGGTTGATTTCGCCCGGATGTTCGCAAAAATCCAAATCTCCGACAATCAGCGAAATTAGCGGGCAACTGATTTACCGTTTTATTTGTAAAGGGATAAACAAAAAAACCACGAATAAACTACATTATTCATGGCTTTAAGTTGAATTAATTCAATAATATAAAGTTTGGTACGCCCGAAGGGAGTCGAACCCCTGACCTTCAGAACCGGAATCTGACGCTCTATCCATCTGAGCTACGGGCGCATTTTATTTACAGACTCGCAAGATACCAAGAAATCTACTTGAAATCTATACTTGAGTTGTTTTTAGCTGACAGGTTTTTACCCATGCAAGTCTGCCGTTTCTAAAGTGCGTAATTCCCTCAAAATCTCTACTTCCTGTTCCAAAACTCCGCTTAGAATAGAACAGACTACTTCCAAACCCATTTTCCGGGATAAATCAATTTGAGTCTGATAAGTCCCCTGCTGGTATTCCTGAAATTTTATCGCCATTGAAACAATTAGTTTATCACCGGGAGTACTTTTTCCAAATTCAGAAAAATTTTTATCCGCCTCGTCCATTAAATCGGTCATTTCCTGACATTTAATAGTTTCAGGATTTTTCCGGAAAGATTTGAACACCCGCTCCAACTCAACTACATGATCCTTAGAATGCCTGTGATGGATCCTTAAAATATCGGAGAGTTTTTCTGTTGAGGCATGCTCCATCATTTTGGGAATGGTGCGAATCAGTGCTTTTTCAACCCAAAGTAAGTTTCCGAGTTGCTGCTCGAATGTGTGCATTGTTTGCATGGCTTCTGTAGGCGGAGTATTACTCGCATTATCTATAAATTGGTTTTTTACCATCATTGTGCTATTCTTTTATTGAGAAATATTGTGAAGGGAAACGTTAAGAAATCGGGCTGAAAGTGGTATCTAAAGTCAAACTCACAAACATTTCAATCAATTTTTACTCCTGATTCCCGAAGCTACAAGTTACGCTAATTTATCGGGATATGTAGCTGTTTATTTTTAATAAGTAAGTTCTTTTTTAATATTTAAAATTTTCCTGAATATACCATCTACATATCCATCCTGTTCAGGGAAGAATATATTCATCTGATTTAGGTCAACAACCGAATGCACGTCATTATTCTTCTTAACCTCATCCAAACTTGTTTGAGAAATGATGAATGAATGGAGTTGAACCTGATCATTTCCTCGCTTTTCATTTAGTTTTTTTTCATAGGATTTTATCTCCTTTGAAAACTGCACTTTGCTATTTTCCTTCACATTGATTTGATGCTGCAATCCTTTTGGGTCAATGAAACAGATATGCTGTTTTTTATTGTTTTTGACCCATAAAATGAAGTCGGGGAAATACCGCTCTTCAGCAAGAAGAAAACCTACACCATGACCTCTGGATTGATTACGCATTACGAATAACTCATATTCATCCAACAACCTACCAGCTTCAGGTTTATTGACGTACTCTCTCATATCTTTTAAAAATTTCCATTCGCCTTCATTGAGACCCGGTGGAGTGGACTGAATTACATCTTTTTCATCCTCCAAGAGCAAGGGCAAATAAATGTGCCGATCAAAATAGATACGCGGAATTTTCCCATCTTTTGCCCTAATCACATCTTTTTCAAAAATATCTTTGTCACTAAAAAGAGATTTAATTTCTTCTTCAATTTTTTCAACAGCAGTTTTCTTTACTCGCAGCTGATAGCCCGGTTCGTTTTCCGCATATTGAGGAATATTTTTATCGCTCTCACTAAATGAGTGATACTCTAATTGTTCATATTCCCATTCCTGTTGTTTTCGCTTATACCAGGTATCAATGTACTTGCGAATAATAATCAGTGCTATTTCTTCCAGCTTTTTGACATCAGAAAAACTGTTTACTTTCAAAAGTTTCTTATCACAGTACAGCTCATATAATCGCTCGCTGATTATTTTTCGGAGACTCGAAGAGTTAAAAGAAAGATTATTATAGCCTTTTTGCCCCCGATAGTGCCAGGCTTCACGATATATTCTTTCAAAATCAAGTAAGGGCAAATACTGTTCCTTAATAAAGATTTTGTCATCTATGTCTGCAGCAGCAGCATTATCTTCAACACGGTCATCAGAAACCTCAACCTCAATGGTGCTTCTCAAATCAATAGTGGGTTTTATATTTTCATTAACTGATAAGACAAGCTGTTGAATATCTTTGAACTCTTTCCTGATTTTCGGTTTAATCACCAATAATCCTTTATTGTCAAAAGAGTTTGGAAATTCCACTTTCAAATTGATCTGAACCCGTTCGTCAGTTTCTATCCCTTCTTCTTCCAAATATTTGCGAAATTGATCCATGTAATTAGCCTGCAAACCAAATATCTGCAAGGTTTCCAATAATTCGATATTATTTGGTTTAGAAATATTGGTCATTGCTGAAGAACGTAGCAAACTTCTGTCTTTACCCAACAGACGAACGCCTCGTCCGAATAATTGTATGATTTGCGGACCCATTGTCTTGCCGATATTCATCAAACCCATATTGGCAACCCGCCAGGAACTCCATCCTTCGATAAATTTTTTGGAGCCAATCAGTATGTTGATTGGAGAGTGCTGTTTGTTGATTTGTTGAAACAGTGAGCCCTGAAATGTATCTCCCTCTTCCACAAATAAATCAGGTAGATTTTCTTCCACAAATTTAAGAAATACGCTGTCTTCGCCAATATTTATGACTCCAAAATATCGATCACTGCTTCCGGCACGCAGACCGATTTCGCCATCAGCTGATTTGATATTACTCAGTTTTAACGGTACCGGAGCAGATACATGAAAAACACTTGATAGAAGATCAGAAAAAAGATCATTTATACGATTTTTAAATCGACTTTTTAAAACTTCAAACCGATTCTCAAAAATGTCCGAATCATCAGTGGTAGTGATACCGGATTCACCGGATAATAGTTTTTCTATACTTTCAATTGTCCAGTTTTTTTCATTTTGAAGTACCTTATTCAGGAACAGGATCAGTTTTTGAACATCAGAGATAGTTTGTTTTTCATCTGCTGCCAAACCTGATTTTGTTTTACCGGCTTGAACACTGTGGCCAATAAACGTTAGTAGCGGTTCATGAAGATTCCAGGTTTTATAGAATAAATCAGCATTTTGACCATACACGTATTTCTGTTCATAAAAACTAAGTAAGTTGGCTAAGAGGTATATGTGTCTTTGATCGGCATCATCAAAATGCTGCTTTTTTTTAAGATTCAGAATCCTGTAGTTTTTACCGTATCCATCATCATAGAACCGGGGATAGGAGTAATCAAAAATGATGGCTTTACCATATTCATCCTGAAAAGATGCTGCGGCATTGTTTAGCGACTGCCCGAATGTAGCACTATACTCAAAGGTAAAACCTTTTTCAGAGATTGCTTTTCTCCGGGCCATCCACTTGGAATCTTCTGTTCCGGAACCTTTGTGCCCTTCATCTACAAAAATAAGATTATTCCCCTCAAAAGTTGAAACAGCTACACTGTCCCCATCTCCCTTTTTTTCATCAGTAAGCTTGGTGATTTCTATAACTTTTACTGTTCCAGGTTCAATTCCACCACCGGAATTTGAATCCAGATAATATTGATTGGGGATTCCACTGGCATTCAAATCTTTTTGATGTTGATGCGTTAATCCTGCATTGGGAGTAATGAGCAAAATATTATCCGGGGCTTTTTCCAAACGAGGCTGATAGTGTTGGAACTGGTAATAATTCAGATGCAGGATTAATGTTTTACCGCTACCAGTAGCCATCCAATAAGCAAGCTTGTTCAGGTCGGATTCTTCAAACTCGGCATAGTTGACCTTTGAGCTATGGTTCTTTTTCTGTTCGGCCACAAATGCATTTAAATCGTTCAACAATGTAATCTTATCCCCTGTAACCCGGTCGAGGTAGTACTCTGTATAAAATCCGGCCAGAAATTGAAAGTACTTAAAAACAATCTGGTCTTTTTGCAACCGGCGTTTATTAATCTTCTCTAAATGAGAGCGAATATTCCGGTCGTATTCCAACAATTTTTCTTCAGATACTGCAACCCTGCTAATGGTTCGAAGTATGTTACACACCTTGCTGATTCCACTTGCATCGTAGGCGGCACCGGTGGCATCTTCGTTAAAGCGTTTATAATATGCCCGGACACTGGCTTTGTCATGGATGTCAGCAACACCAAATGTTTTTCTGAGAAATCCGGTCAATGCCAGTCGTTTTTCGAATTTCATACAACATCCTCAAACATTTTTTCCCGGAATGTAATCTCAGTCGGTTCGGCACCTTTAACTTTGCTTACGCCATTAATGTAAATACGGTCAAAGGTTTGATTCTTGATAATTTCGTCCTGAATCCATTTCGCTTCTGTATCGAGGTTCAGATCATTTGTATTTCTCCAGATAATGCACACATTCTCAACGGCGTCTTCACTACGAATTTGACCGATACTAACGACATATCTTCTTTTCTGATGCTCATACTGTCTGATTTTCTGAACCCAAAGGCCGATCAGGTAGTGGAAAGTCTCTACCATATCCACGTTTTCCTCTTTTGGAGATTCATGGCCACGCTGGATTTTTAATTTGTAATCAAACGGGGTTTCAAAGGCTCCTTTTTTGAGTAGACTGGCACTCACACCTTGTGTTTCAAAATCCAGCATATAGGAAAGCAAGTAATCCTCAAACTCCATCGCCTGCTGAGTGTCTTCCGGATTTTTGAAATCGATATTGTTCAGTGCGTCTTCATACGATTCTATGAAGTGATATTTGAATGCGTGAGATTGGCCATCTTGGTCTTGGGGAATGCCCATATCCCAATTAGTGGAGAAAGCAGATTTAAGTATTCTTTTGATTAATACAACATCAAAATACTTACCCATTTCCATTACTATATAATTTAGACTTTGATTTTTACTTTTCTTTTCAATTATCGCATTAGCAAGAGTTCCAGAACCAGCAAAATAATCTAAAATAAAACCTTTAGTTTTTTGGTAAGTTACCTCATCAATAAGAAATTTTATGAGTTCAATTGGCTTTGTTGTTGGAAACACTTTTTTATTAAAAAGTTGTTTAATCTCTTTTGTGCCATTGGATGCAGATCCTTTATCTAAAATAAATGAATCAAATGGTGTTCTTGTGATATTCCCTTCAGGGTATAATCTGTAAATTTTAATTATATCATTTGTTTCGTCTAATTCAAGTTGATTTTCCTTAATTAGTACTTTAATTGTATCTCTACCAGCCCTCCATCTACCGTATGTGCCATCTTCTTTTATAGGTAGTATTTTTTGATCCTTTATATTTAGTTTTTTGTCTTCATCATTAATGTAGAATTCTCCTTTTTGATTTAGAAAAATAGGGAAAAACATTGTTTCTCTGTCTTCTTTTCTATCACCCTGTCCCCATTGGCGTAAATTTTCCCGTCTTGATTTTCCCACCCTTGTATCTGGCTTCAAGATCGATTTGCTTTTACCTATAACAAAAATATTCTCATGTTGAACTGCGATCTGGCTATCTGTACCGCCTTTACCACTTCTTGCTTTCCAGATAAAGTCACCTATAAAGTTTTTAGTATATTGAGTTTTGTAAAATGACGCTAAAAGGCTGTTTTCATTTTCATCGATATTGTTTACTAAAAAGCCATCTTCTTTGAGTAAATCATTGAAACCAATTTCAAACCTATCAACAAAAAATGAAAGCCATGAAGAATCCCTAAAATTGTCTTTATAAATAAAACCATCGTTACCAGTATTGTATGGTGGATCAATAACTATAGCATCAATATTATTATAGAATTTATTACTAATTAACTTCAATCCTTGTAAATTATCGCAATTAAACGCAAGACCATTTAGTGTGTCATCGAGTTCATCAAAATAGTTTAATATGATGTATTTGAAACCAATTTCAAACCACTTAGTATCTATCATCATAAATCGATGATTTTTCAGGAAATCCTTTGTCCATTTCCCATCCCATAACATGTCTCCACTCCACTTATCCATTGCATACAACTCTTTCCAAGAATTTAACTGATCCTCATTTTTTAATATGATTTCATATAAATCCTCCGGAACATGATCCAGAGTAAAACAGTAATGGGTATCAACTACAAACTTCCGCTTTTCAAACAGTTTTTTCTGAAAATTTTCGATCTGGCTTAGAAATAAAATAATCTTTTTGCCAATGCTTCTAACCACCTTGGCTCGGGTTAGCGCTGTGTCCATTGCCAGATTTGTATCATCTTCAATAAAATCATCAACTCGGATTACTTCATTTTTCAGATAGTATTCCAGTTCCCGTTCCAGAAAGCTTTTTAAGTCTTTGTGAATAAAGTAATCTGTGGTGTTTTTGCCTGTGTAGTGGTTCAGCTTGTTGTAAAGGAGCGAGCGGTCTTTGTTTTTGGGAAGTACAGATAACACTTTTTTCCATTCTCCATCTACTTCACTTCTAATCCACTCATCAAAGGCGATGCATAGTGCCTGCCGGTCAAGTGTTTTTCTTGACTTTTCAATATTGTTATAAATCTTAAGCCATTGTTCTTGTTCAGTATCTGTCATTGGCCGATATTCAAACCAAATGGTAAGCTCATCGCCATCAGATTCAATGGGATTATCGGGCCGGAGTACAAAAGATCGCTTTTCATCTTCCTTAATGTTATCCCGGTCTTGTTCAGCCTGTGCTACCTTAAACCATACCGCTTTTCCATGTGCTTCAAACTTGTAGTTGGAAAAATGCTCTCCGGTTTTAATGTAATACTGATCTTTATTTGCCCAGTGAAGCAATACTTCTTCGCCATTATAAGGAATGGCATATTTAGAATCTCGTGTGCTGATTCGTCGTTTCGTAACAAAATCCCCTTCATCATAGTACCGGGTGAAGAAAGTGAACAGGTCGTTATAGATTTTCTTTTCGGTATCAACGCCTACCTGCTGTTTTTTGGCTTTATTAAGAGCCTCCAGATAATCTTTGCCTAACTTGGTATTCTCATATTTAACCAGATTTCCTTTTTCATCAAACGCGTCATCAGAAAGGTTTTCAATTATCTGCTGTTTAATTTCTTCGACCTGTGAAGAATCTTGTTGTTTGTATGCTTTCAACCCCTCTTCAACGGCATCAAGTAAATCTATTTCGATGAATTTCTCAATCTGATCTTTTTTACGATTCAGAATCCGGTATATACCAAAATCGAGATCAGAAACATCGAATTGAAACAGCTTCCTGAGTTCTTCCTGGAGTTTTTGTCGGGCTTTTTGGTTATCGGTCATAGTAGAAAATAGTAATTGTTTTAAACAGCAAAGTGCAAAATAGGGATAATATTAGTCAGGTGAAGTGACAGTTCAAATTGTTCTTTTTATAGAATTTTAGGAATTTCAGGAATTATTCGAACCAAATCAAACTAATAACGAACTTAGCGGAAACCCGAGGAAGAATATATTCATCTGATTCACTCTGCATAAATCACTCATCCAACCGAAATACAAATCACGCCGCTTTTCCTTTTTCACCCTGTCAATTCGGCCTGTCAATTCGGCCTGTCAATTTTTAATCGGAACGATTAACCCATTAGATACCTTATAGTTAACAAGGATAAAAAGTGAATTACATGGAGGATTTTATGGCGCTTAACGTCACTCAAAAATTAATAAACGATCATTTGATTTCAGGGGAGATGAGTCCGGGAGAAGAAATCGCGATTCGGATCGATCAATCCCTCACTCAGGATGCCACCGGAACTATGGTGATGCTGGAACTCGAAGCCATGAAGCTTGACAAAGTTAAAACCGAGCTTTCCGCCCAGTATGTAGATCACAACCTGCTGCAGGCCGATTTTAAGAACGCAGATGACCATCTGTTTTTAAAATCCGCTTCTCAGCGATTCGGGGTTTGGTACAGCCGCCCTGGAAATGGGGTCAGCCATCCGGTGCACATGGAGCGGTTCGGCAAACCCGGAAAAACCTTGATTGGCTCCGACAGTCATACGCCGGCTGCAGGTTCCCTCGGAATGCTCAGTTTCGGCGCGGGCGGAATTGATGTGGCCATGGCGATGGCCGGTGAACCCATGTTCATCAAAATGCCGAAGGTTCTGGGGGTTAAGCTTACCGGCGAACTTCCCGACTGGGTGAGTGCCAAAGATGTGGTACTCGAAATGCTGCGCCGCTACGATGTGGATGGTTGCAGGGGAATGATCATTGAATATTACGGTCCGGGACTGGAGAATCTTTCCGCTATGGACCGGCACGTGATTGCCAATATGGGAACTGAAATGGGTGCGACCACCACCGTTTTCCCATCCGATAAAGCCGTTTATACATTCCTGAATACGCAGGCCCGCAAAGAAGACTGGATCGAAATTCTGGCCGATGAAGGCGCAACATACGATCTTGATGATGAAATTGACCTTTCGAAACTCGTCCCGCTTATCGCATGTCCGAGCAGTCCCGGAAATGTGGTTCCGGTGGAAGAAGTGGCCGGTCGCGATGTCGGACAGGTCGTCATTGGGTCATCCGCCAATCCCGGATTGCGGGATTTCTGGGTGGTCGGTGAAATTATGGACGGCGAAATGTCGCATCCCGAAGTTTCCTTTGATATTAACCCATCATCCCGTCAAGTCATCCAAAACCTCACGGAACTGGGATCCGTTTTGAAACTGGTTCAGGCCGGTGCGCGTTTTCATCAGTCGGGATGTCTGGGGTGCATCGGAATGGGACAGGCACCGGCATCCGATCAAATCAGCCTCCGGACCATGCCGAGGAATTTCAAGGGACGATCTGGAATAGCCGATGATCAGGTCTATCTGTGCAGTCCGGAAACCGCCGCTGCCGCTGCGCTGACCGGCAAAATTACTGATCCGCGTGAAATTGAAAAGAAATACAACAAAAGCTATCCCAAATTCACCTATCCCGACCGGGAGTTGATCAACACACAAATGTTGGTTGCGCCGTCCGATGACGGTACCGATGTTGAGCTCGTAAAAGGACCGAACATTGCCGATTTCCCAGAGTTTGAGGAACTACAGGGCTCCTATGAAATCCCCGCCATTTTTAAAGTGGGTGATAATATCTCAACGGATGAAATCATGCCTGCCGGAGCTCGCGTGCTTCCGTTCCGGAGCAACATTCCGGGAATCAGTGATTTTGTGTACTATCAGATGGATGAAACGTTTGCGGATCGGGCGCGAAAAGCCAAAGAGCGACACCACGGATTTGTTGTGATCGGGGGGGATAATTACGCTCAGGGATCAAGCCGGGAACATGCGGCTATTGCCCCGCGCTATCTGGGACAGGTTGCCGTTCTGGCCAAAAGTTACGCCCGAATAGGCTGGCAGAATCTGGTGAATTTTGGCATTGTGCCGCTGGAGTTTGAAAATCCCGAAGATTATGAATCAATTGAACAAAACGATATGATTTCAATCGCCGGAATCAGAAAAGCACTCAAAAACGATCAGCCGATTATGCTTGAAAATAAAACCCGGAGTAAAAACATCCCCCTGAAACATAGCATGAGTAAACGGCAGGTTGACATTGTGCTGGCCGGTGGAATTATCAATCATTTCCGGAAAAGGGGTATTTGATTGGGTTATAAAAGTATTCAATATCCACTCATTTTCTCCGCCAAATATCCTTCTACTCAAACAAAAAAAGGCAGAAAAACCAATGATTTCTCTGCCTTTTTTTTAAATTCTGTCAGGCTGATGCATGTTCAGGGTCATCAACATCATCAACAAGGAAGGTGAGTCCGGCAGCAAGGATGAGTGAACAACCGCCCAAAATAAGCGCATAGATAGCTTCTCCGCCAAAAAGTGTACCGACGAAAAAGCCGAGTATAGACGCCGCCAGAATTTGAGGAAGCACAATGAAGAAGTTAAAAATCCCCATATAAATTCCCATTTTATCGGATGGTAAAGAGCCCGCCAGAATTGCGTACGGCATGGATAAAATGCTGGCCCATGCCAGGCCGACGCCCACCATTGAGAGTGTTATCATCATGGGATTGGCGATGAAATACATGGAAATAAGTCCCAGTGCACCGGCTATTAACGAAATGGCGTGCGTTGTTTTTCGGTTCGTCCAACCGGCAAGATAGGGCAGTAAAAATGCCAGAATAGCGGCGAATCCGTTATAATTCCCAAATGACGCGCCAACCCAATCGGCTCCTGTGTTATACTCCAGTTCAACCCGTTTGAGCGACTCCCGCAGTCCTTCACTTAGCTCCACACGCCCTTCTTCGAGAAAGAAATTCACGACACGCATATTTATGGTAACCCTATCATCACCCGCATCAATCTTTTCCTGAAAGTCAGCGAGTGATTGTTGCACACCCGGTAATCTATTGAACCAAACGGCATCGGTCTGTTGCTCCATCATAGTTGCGGCCGTATTGAGTTCTGCAAGTTCTGTTGCAGAAATCTCCATATCATAAATATGGCTGGTTACAGCTGATGTCGTGTAAATCCACATGGCAAACAAGGCAAACCACGAAAAAAACTGAACCACAGCCAGTTGTTTCATGGTTTTTGGCATCATGTATAAATCATCGAACACCACAACCAATCCACCTCGATTCCCATTTTTTTGTAATAAACCTGAAATAATAAGCACCAATCCAATAGTGGCAACACCAAGTGTTAGAATGTAGAGTTCTTGCTCGTACCCTTGAAAATAAACCAGAGCTGAAAGAAGTAAACCAAAGATAATTAAAATGGGTCCATGTAGTAATTTAGGCCTTGCCATTTCATCTGCCGGAATTTGCGGACGCTCAATTACATCTGTTTTCCCATGTTTATGCTTTTCATATTCCTCAAAAGCTTTCAGTTCTTCCGGGCTGTATTCTTTTGTTTTGATGATGGTCCACATCACCGCAAGAAAGAAAATAATCCCTCCAAAATAGAACGAAAACTTTACGGAATCTGGAATAACGCCCTCAGGAGCCGTATTTGAAATATTGAACCAATTGGTCATCATCCAGGGTAAATAGGAACCGATAAAGGCGGCTACTCCAATAAAAAAGGATTGCATGGCAAAGCCTTTTGTTCGCTGTTCGGAGGGCAACATATCTCCCACAAATGCCCTGAACGGCTCCATAGATACATTTATGGAAGCATCCAAAATCCACAACATACCGGCCGCCATCCACAAATACGGTGAGTTGGGCATGACAATGAGTGCCAGTGAAGCAAGAATGGCTCCGACCAGGAAAAACGGACGGCGACGACCAAATCGATTCCAGGTGTTATCGCTCAAATAACCAACAATTGGTTGAACAATGAGTCCGGAGACAGGAGCGGCAATCCACAAGATAGGAATTTGAGAAACATCAGCACCAAGCGTTTCAAAAATACGGCTAACATTGGCGTTTTGAAGTGCAAATCCGAATTGTATTCCGAGGAATCCAAAACTCATATTCCAGATTTGCCAGAAACTCAGTTTAGGTTTTTGTTGCATAGGTTTTTGAAGGATTAAAGAATTATGTAAACGCTTTCAGTAGTGCAAAATAAACAAAAAAAGAAACTATCAGAATGGGAAAATAGTGTTGTTTCCAATTGCGGGATTAGTTTTGGTGAAATAATAATCACCTTGCAAAATTTTATTCACCAATTTTGATTCGTTCCAGACCTGTCAGGAGTTGAGAATCCTGACTGCCATTGGTCGCCAATGCTACAATTCGCAAAAACCCGTTAGCACGCTCGGAGGTAACTAAACCAACCCTTCGACTACGTTCGGAATTGCTTCATTGATTATTAATAATTTATGAGCCGAAACTCAGCTCAGGGTGACGATGTAATGGCAAGAAATAGAACACAAATCCACATCAATTTGTGCTAAGGCGCGACCTGCCAGGTTTTCAAACACCTGACAGGTCTGGAACAGGGTAGAATCGAAAATTCGAGGATTATATGTATGGTGCCTGCAAAATCAAAAATATCATCCTATAACCTCAAAATGAAACCAACCTTCGTGAATAATTGGATTAATTTATTCAGGAAACTCCTCTGTGAATTCCGTATTTTTAAAGCTTTGCAAAAATTGATTCAAAGAAAAGAATTGGTGACACATAAAGATTTCAATCAGCTTTTTCACACTAACCGAAATTGTTTGAAAAGTGGATCCATGCTACGAAACTTATAAAAACGATTATTTTACGTGCTATGCTTTTAAAAAGAACACACACCTGTGGTGAATTAAACAAAAATCTTACCGGCGAAGAAGTTACGCTCAATGGATGGGTGAATACACGTCGCGATTTGGGAGGGGTTATTTTTATTGATCTACGTGATCGTTATGGATTAACACAAGTGGTTTTTTCACCTCAGGATAATGAAAAGGCGCATCAATTGGCTGATCAGCTCCGTACTGAATTTGTAATCGGGGTGAAGGGTTTTGTGAAAAAGCGCGATGAAATAAACATAAACCCCAATTTGATTACCGGTGAAATTGAAGTACGAATCCATGAATTGGTGATTTACTCGCGGGCAAATACGCCACCATTCGAAATTAAGGATGAGTTGGCGACCAACGAAGATGTCCGCATGAAATATCGCTATATGGATTTACGTCGTCCGGTGCTTCAGCGCAATCTTATGATGCGCTCTCAGGTATATCAAATTACACGAAATTATTTTTATGAAAACCAATTCGCCGAAGTGGAAACGCCGGTGTTGATGCGAAGCACCCCTGAAGGTGCCCGCGATTATTTGGTTCCAAGCCGTGTAAATCCAGGGCGTTTTTATGCACTACCACAAAGTCCGCAGATTTACAAACAAACGCTGATGATTTCCGGAATGGACCGGTATTTCCAAATCGTGAAATGTTTCCGTGATGAAGATTTGCGTGCTGACCGTCAGCCTGAGTTCACTCAAATTGACGTTGAAATGTCATTTGTAGATGAAGAGTCCATTTATGGAATGGCCGAAGGATTGATGAGCAGGATTATTGAGCAAACCGCTGGCAAAAAAGTGGAAACTCCATTCCCACGAATGAGCTATGCCGATGCCTTAACCACATACGGTAGCGATAAGCCTGATACTCGTTTCGATTTAAAATTTGTTGATTTTTCTGATATCGTGGCGAAATCCGAGTTCCGAGTGTTTTCTAAAACAGTTGCGGATGGCGGTGCTGTTATTGGCTTTGTGGTTCCGGGTCACGGACACCTCGGTCGTGGTGTGATGGATCGCCTCACCAAAACTGCACAAACCGAAATTGGTGCCGGTGGACTCATCTACATAAAAAACAATGAAGATGAAGTGTATTCATCCGTTCAAAAATTTGTAAGTGAAGAGATTACCCGGCAGATGGTTGAGCAGTCAGGTGCAGCCAAAGGGGATTTGATTCTTATTTTTGGTGGCCCGAAAAAAACAGTCTATCAACAATTGGGCGATCTGAGGTTACTCGTTGCCAAAGAATATGGGTTGATTGATGAATCCAAATTCAACCTTCTTTGGGTTACTGATTTTCCACTGCTTGAGTATAATGATGAAGATGGCCGTTACTACGCCATGCATCATCCTTTCACTTCCCCAAATCCCGATGATGTCCCAAAAATGGATACCGAACCCGGTGCAGTTCGTGCCCGAGCATACGATATTGTGATGAACGGAAGTGAAATTGGCGGAGGTTCCATCCGGATTCATGACCATGAAACACAACAACGTATGTTCCGTCTGCTTGGCGTTGATGAAGCCGAAGCCCAGGAAAAGTTTGGGTTTTTGTTGGATGCTTTCAAATATGGCGCACCACCTCACGGAGGAATTGCCTTTGGCCTCGACCGCATTGTGATGCTCCTCGCGGGCGCAAAAAGTTTACGTGATGTCATTGCCTTTCCGAAAAATCAAAAAGCGCAAAGTCCAATGGATAATTGTCCGGATGAAGTTGCCAAATCGCAGTTAGATGAACTCTACATTCAGGTTAAGCCATTGCTTAAAAAGTAGATATGGGTTTTCGTTCAATTGGAATTGATGGATGCAAAGCGGGGTGGATAGCTGTATCACTTGACCCGGGTGAAGAACATTTTTGGCTGATTGATACGAGCGAAAAGCTAACCAATGTTTTTCAATCTTTTGACTGCTGTTTGATTGATATTCCCATTGGGATGGAGGAAGATAAATCAACCCGAACCTGCGATGAACTTTTACGCAGGGTTTTGGGAAGCGCCTATCGATCGTCCGTTTTTTCACCACCGGTTCGTGCTGCCTTGCTCACAAACGATTACAAAGCCGGATGTGATATCAATCAGGCAAAAACCGGAAAACGAATATCGAAGCAAGCCTGGAATATCACTCCAAAAATAAAAATGGTAGATGATATTTTACAGGCAGATAAGCAACTGGGTCAGCGGGTATTGGAAAGCCATCCAGAGCTCCTTTTCAAAAAACTGAACCGGGGTGGAGAGTCCTTATCAAAAAAGAAAACGGAAGAGGGTAAAGCACAGCGATTAGCTTTATTGAAGAATGAAGATGGCCGCATTTCTGAACTTTTCTCCCAAATGCGCGCTTCCTTTAAAAAAAGTCAGGCACAGGATGATGATTTTTTAGATGCTTTTGTTCTTGCATTAACAGCAGCACGAACCCCATTTAAGCCGCTGCGAACACTCCCCCTCCCTGCAGAAACAGACAGTACCGGTCTGCCCATGGCTATTCATTTTATTTGAAAGGATGTTTTAACGTACTGCCATACTGCAGTGCTTTTTGAATTAGAGATTCGAGATGATTTATATCTCTGGGTTACTTTCTTGATATCCAATAGCCAGGTTTACGCTTTTAGTGTTTCACAGCATATATCAAAATCGTGTTTCCAATAACTTCATAAATAATTTCATATGGAAATCGCTCAAGTAATATTCGTCGATCTTGGTTTGAAAGCAAAGAACCTGATTCAGGATGATATTGGAATTTCATTTAGCTAATCGTTTACGAACAGCATTATGAACGTCTTCTCCTGATATAGGTGCTACTTTTCCAGATTTTATTTCAGCTTTTCTCTTATGAATTTCATCACTCCAAGCTTCTTCAATATCATCATCTACTTGCTCATCAAGACTGTAAATTAGTCTTTTTGCTAGTTCTGCTCTATGTTCTTTATCTAACTCAAGAGCTGTATCTTCAATTTTTTTAAAATTTGTTATCATAATGATTAGATTTATTTTAAAAAACAATCTATTAAAAAACGACCATTTCTGCCAATTATAATTCCTGTGGATAATGATGGGCGGTTTTTATTTTGAGTTGCTGGGGTCATTATGTTGATTGTTATTACGAAAGAAAAAAGGTTGTCATCCCGCAAGACCTGTCCCGGTTTACCGTGGGCGCATGTAACACTTGGCAAATTAGGGAGAGAGCCGGAGCGTTATTCGGGATCCAATTTTGACATGCAAGTGAGTCCGAATCCGCGGTAGCGGGTAAGTCAGTTGTGCCGGTTGTCCACTCACGCGTATTTAATCCGATAGCCATTTCAGAGTTGGAAGTTCCTCCGAAGCGCTCGGAACTTTCAGCCGGATAAGCCTCACAATTTTTCTCATTTCATTACTATCGATTGGACTCCACGGTTAACCGGGACAAGTTTTCCGGGATGACGCCCAAATTCCCATCACCCCAAAATAAATTCGGTGTGAGCATTATCAAAAAAATTAAACCGACTCTGACTGTAAGCCGAATTCTGTTTCCCGGTGAACCGGGATGGTAATCATTTATCTGGACCCGCCATCACTGACGGGTTCTTGCAACCTACCCGGCAGCGTCATAACCAGCGGCACATACTGCCTGCTTGGTCTTGCACCCCGTGAGGTTTACCCTGCCACTTCGGTCACCCGAAGCGCGGTGGGCTCTTACCCCACCATTTCACCCTTACCACGGTCGGACGAATCCTGTCAATGGCGGTATATTTTCTGTGGCACTTTCTCCCTGTCCAAAGCAAAGCAGTGAACAGGACTTCCCGTTAGGAAGCACGGTGCTGGTTGGTGTTCGGACTTTCCTCACCCCGATAAATCGAGGTGCGATTACCCGTCAGAGCCGGTTTATTTTTTCTGATGAAAGGTACGGATAAATATGAAGAGAAATTGTATTTCAACCCCCATTTTAAACTGAAAGTATAAACTGATTGGAATCTCAACTTTCGCACTTCGAAACCTGCACAAAATGAGGGAAGACAATAAGACTGAGATGGATTCTAAAGTAATATGTATTTACCCTGGTTGAATCGTCCTTTTTTACCACAGTTTTTCCTAAACTCCGTGTAACTCTGCGAAACTCGGTGGTTAAAAACAAGGGTTGAACCGTATTGAATCACAGTGTACACCTCAATACGTGTCAGGTGCTTAGAGGTCTGAAACATCGCCCAATGACCTATCTACTATTGATTTATGGAAACGTGCCTATTCAAGATAAACAACCCTCCTTAAACCGGCTTCATTGCTTGATAAAGGCATAACCCGAATTATTCACGACAGTTAGATAATCAAGACATAAACCATCGTATACTCTGGATGTAGATAAATACTGTACTCACTCCAATTTGGGTGTAGAAAAAATGCTTCTAAATTTCCCCGTTAGCTGCGTTGAAGTTGAAAAATCATGCTCAGGGTACTCAGGTACCCTTCCGCTGATTTTTCCTCTTCGCCTTGCTAACAAGCAAATTTATTGGTGAATAATCCGGGATAACACTTTAAATGAACCGTTTGAAAATATTTAAACACGCAATCAATTGATTAATCAAGAATTATTAGAACTGAATTATTTCTCCGGGCCCCTCTTATTATTCCTTACTCATTTTTATATCTTCTTTCGGGAACACTACTTTCTGATCAGATACTTCCTTGAAATTGATGCTGTAGAGGTCTGTTCTTCTGTCTTTCAGTGGAGTGACCGTTCCGCTGTGTCTTGTGCGCCGAAGTACTGCAAGGTCCACATCTGCAATGACCACCATCTCGTTGTTTTCTTCTGAAATAGCCACGATGCCATCCCGTGAGAATGGAAAGTCTGATGGCGTAAAAATGGCCGATTGCGCATATTGAATATCCATGTTCGGTACCGATGGGATATTGCCTACGGTTCCTGCAATAGCTACATAAATTTGATTTTCAATGGCTCGCGCCTGCGATGTAATCCGAACCCGGGTGAACCCGTGGCGTTCATCCGTGCAATAGGGAACGAACAAAATTTGAGCGCCTTTGTCGGTTGCCACCCTTGCCAGTTCAGGAAATTCTACATCATAACAAATGTTAATAGCTACGCGTCCACGGTCGGTATCAAAGACTTTGAGTTCAGAACCGGGTTGCACACCCCACCATTTCCGCTCGGATGGAGTGATGTGTATTTTGTATTGTGAATCGATGCTTCCATCTCTGTGAAAAAGATACGATACGTTATGGACGCGGTCATTTTCCATAGTAAAATGTGAACCACCAATAATATTCACATCGTACCGAATGGCCATTTCATTAAAAAATTCTATATACTGATCTGTAAATTTGGTTAATTCACGGGCGGCCAATCCGGGTCGTTTCTCTCCAACAAAACTGAGTAACTGTGTGGTAAGTAGTTCTGGAAAAAGTACAAAATCCGATTTGTATTCAGAGGCGACATCCACAAAATATTCAATCTGTTGAGCGAAATCATCAAAGCTTGAGATTTTTCGCATCTTGTATTGTACGCAACAAATTCTCGCCGGCGAAGATGATATTTTAACTTTAGGTTGCGTTTGGCGGTACTCTAAGTTTACCCATTCCATAAGTGCAGCGTAGTAGCAGGATTCCTCATCGTCGGGCAAATAATTTCTGATGATGCGCTTTATGGTAAAGTCATTTTTTACCTGAAAACTAAGAACGGGATCATAGATTTTTTTATCCATCACCGCGCGCACATATTCTGTCACTTTCATATCTTTTTCGTGCAGATGGTAGTTGGGAATACGCCCTCCGATTAAAATACGCTTCAGATTTAATTTCTGGCATAGTTCTTTTCTGGCTTCATACAAACGACGGCCAAACTTCATCCCTCGATAATCGGGATCAACCATCACTTCAATTCCATAAAGTGTGTCTCCTTCCGGGTCATGGTTCCTGATGTATCCTTCATCCGCAATTTCATCCCAGGAGTGATTAACGGAATATTCATCTAAATCCAGGATTAAAGAGCTGGCCGAAGCTACCAAACTATCATTCAAAAAGACTCCGATTTGTCCTTCTTTAAATTGATATAGTTGGCTTTCAAACTGATCGCGGGTTGTAATTTCCATATCAGAAAAACAGCGCTTTTGTAATTTCAACAATTCTTCGTAATCATTGATTTCGAGCGGCCTTATATCAATGGTATTTGATTCCATACTTTGTTTGGTTGAATTCATTCTTTATTATTTCTGAGGTTTAGCGCTTAATTGTCTGAAAATATCGTAATTCTATATCTATGCATTGCCAACAATTGCTTTTTGGAACAAATCACGAACGCGTTCCGATATATTATCGGCGCCAAAAACGGAGCTTCCGGCAACCAAAACATCTGTTCCTGACCGTGCAATTTCCATTGCATTACCCAAACCAACACCGCCATCTATTTCGATTAAAAAATTGAGCTTCATTTGTCGTCGCCATTCTGTAAGCCGGGCTACTTTATTAAGCGTTGCCGGAATAAATTTCTGTCCGCCAAAACCTGGGTTCACACTCATTACACATACTAAATCCACTTCGGAAAGTATTTCATCGATGGCAGAAAGGGATGTTCCCGGATTGATAGCCACACCGGCATATTTCCCGGCTTCCTTAATCGCTCCCAGCGTACGATGAATATGTGGATCTGCTTCAATATGAACCGAAATTAAATCGGCACCGGCATCAACAAATGGTTGAATGTAGTGATCGGGGTTGTAAATCATTAAATGGACATCAAGGAATGAATCGGGAGCGGCTTTGCGAGCGGCTTTCACAATCAGGGGTCCATAGCTGATATTAGGCACAAAATGACCATCCATTATATCGCAATGTATCCATTTTACACCACCATCGAGTGATTCTTGAATATGTGAACCCAGCCGGGTATAATCTGCAGCAAGAATGGATGGTGCTATTGTAGGAAAAGAAAATGAATTGCGAAGCATAAATGAATGTTATTAGTAAATTGAGCGCTCTGAAATGCCATTTAATCCGGAAATATGAGTCATTTAACTCATACAAATACGTTTAAAATGACATGAGCCTGTTAATATGAACCGGCTCTTAATATAAATAGTTACGCTCTATCATTCATCATTTGTTGGTGGTTTTTCCTTCAAACGAAGAGAATCAGGAGTGGATGAGTCTGTAGAATCAATGATAACCGCACCCCGTTCTTCTGATTCCTGTGCGCGAATAAGTTCCGATACTATCAAATCGATCGTTTCACCCTCGAAAAGTGTGTCAGCTTCGGCCGGATTGAAACCAATTATATGATTCGGCTCAATTTCAGATGTCCGCTCGTATTGAATGCTACCTACTCTTAAACCCGCCTGACGAACCGCTCGTTGCGCTTCCGCCAATCTCATTCCAACAATTTCGGGAACACGTACCTTGTTCATTCCCAATCCATCGCTTACAATTAAATTGACCGTAGAACCCCTTCTGATGGATGTTCCTGCCGGCACACTTTGGCTTAATACACTGTTTTTGAACCGGGATGATGCATAGGAAATATTCCCAACTTTAAGCCCAAAATTCTGAAGTTGGATTTCAGCGTTTCGTAAGGAAAGATTAGTGACATTCGGCACCACAACCATGGGAATTTCGGGAGCATTTACAGTCAAATAAATTTTTCGGTTTGGTTTTACCATAGCGTTTCCAAGCGGATTCTGATCTATCACAAAATTAGGGGGAAACGTTTCATTGGCTCTTTTATCCAAAATTTCATACCGTAGCCCTCTGGATTGCAATCGGGCTGAGGCTTCATTCATACTCATTTTTGTAACATCGGGCACGGTCACTGATGTGTTGTAATTAGTGTAGGCGGGCATTATCCATTTGTCAAGAGCTACGCCTGTGATGACCGTTACCAACACAATAACTGTTAGGCCAATGTATAACCGCTTATCGTAAATTACCTTAAAAATGGATAACATAAATGAAGATTAATGACATATCAAGCTCCAAATGTCGGGCGAATGGTCTTATTCAACAATTCACGCTTTATTAAACATCAGCTTGTATAAAACTTATTTTACTTAATTAGAAACTCACACGCAAGTTTACATTCGGCCCATACTGATTCATGGTAACCGATGAGTTCATAGACGCACGGTGTAAACGCAGTTGCGACACAAAAAATGCATCGAAAGCTGAAAAAATATGATTAGCGGCAACAAGCATAATCAAATTACTCGATAATCGATACGCATCATTGAATTCTTCTTCAATACCGGTATGATTTCGCCACATGGGTGACATATCCGCTACACCTCCATCTATAGAGTTTACAGAATTATCCCAATCGCGCCAGCCCGGGCCAAATTGGAAATATTTGCTTACCAGCTCGTAGTATTGCTGCGAATTATATGCCGGAACAACATGTGAAAAAGGGTTTCCTGTGGAGCGGTATAACGTTGCTGTTTCTAAATCATTTAATGCAGATAAATTAATAAATCCCTGATCCTGATCACGATCGAATGTGGGCATAATGCCTCCGTTAGCATTGTAATACTCCAATCCACTCTCTGTCAGAACATCTTTAATATCGAAATCAATTTGTGAATATCCCTGTAAAAACTGAGCATATTTAACAACACTCCAATCATTATCTGCAATTTGCATGTATTCTTTTTCTACGTTGCGGGCATGAGCTCTTCGCTCGAAGTGTAAAACAATAGCGCCAATTTCAATTCCCGCAAAAAGGGCTGTTTTCCACCATTGACTGTTTGCGGCCTGTCCCAAACCCGGAACGATTGCGGAGGACAAAAAGGCTAATCCAGGCTTTTGACGTATTTGCCCAAAGAAAGTGGCTTTTTCACCAGTCTCTAAACTACCGAGAGAGGCTTCATTAACCCAATCAGAAAAATCAACAGATTGATACCGAAAATCCTGAACACTGATTTCAGGTTTTTCATTGTCAAGATCAGCTTTTAATTGACTGAAAGCCGGTTGAAATACCGCTAAAAAAATCACTATTAAGAATAAAAATACAGATTTCATATTCATCAAATTAAAGCATTAATTGAGTCTGTTACACCAAAGGGTTGATTGTTTGTAATACAGGATGCCTTTTAAAAATCAAAGAGTACGCCAAAATTGATTAATAATTCACCACCAAAACCCACGGCATCGCGTCCTGTTGAGGATACAAAACCTTCCGGAATTTGTAAATCGAATCTATTGAGTCCGTAGGCTCCACTTATAAATATCCGTGTTGGAAACAGGTAGAATGAATTAACACTCACCCGTAATTCCGCACCAATTCCGGATTTGAGAGACTTATCGATACCGAGCGGACCACCCCAACCATTACCGGCTTCAAAAAAGAAACGGGCAAACATTTTATCAAGGGTGAATTGGCCAGATTGTTTATTGATTCCTGTCCATAGGGGCATGAAATAAGAAACCTGTCCAAATGCGGTTGTGTTCCCTCCGAGAGCAAAAAACGGATAGCTTCTCATTCCGTCAAATCCACCGATGTAATCTAAGAAGAAATATTCGTCCGGTGAGCTAAAATAGGTGAAAAACCGTGTTCGTACCTGGAAATTACGCATTCCCAAAGCCATAAAACCATAGCGGGAATCAAGCTCTACAGAATGATTTTTGAAATTATTGTACACCGGAATCAACGTTCCATCCCTGATTTCGTACGAATCGAGTAGGCGTCCCGGTTGGTAATTGTATCTAAGATGTCCTTTAAATCCAATAGGAGCTATATCGCCGTGCCTCCAGGGTAAATTCGCATCAACAACATAAGCAGCTGTGAGTGTGGAGCCAATAAAATAACGGGATGTTGAACCCGGCAACACTTCTTTGAATTCTTGTGAAAAAAACGGTTTTGTTGAAACGCGGTATGGGGTGTAGTGATAGCCGAGTTGGACAAGGCTGAATTGATTTAATTTACTGTATAAATTGACTTCAGCTTGCCAAATATCGTACGCTATATCTACTGATGTAGTATCGGGCAGGCAGGAAGTACAGGGGAATTCTTCAATTTCAAGACCATTACTAACATTTCTGCGCAAATTATATAACGCCACTTCAATAGTGGGCGACCAATGCTTTTTAATGAAAGGCAATCCGGTGTATTCGGCTATAAAGAATAAGTCACGGTCGAGGTCAACAAGCCGGGCTGGACGCATAAAATCATTGACCGTATTTGCATCAAGGGAAGCGAGCCCTATCAGCATACCGCCAAAAACAGAAAAACGCTCCCGAACTTCACGCGAACTCATGTAAAACCCAACTTTGGAATCCCGAAGGATATTACGTCCCAGATCCCCAAAATTACCTGCTTTTAACAGGGAGCTGTTGCGCCCATATTCTTGCGAATAATTATCAAACCGCACAACCGGATAAAATGAAAAGGATAAAAAGGTATCTTCATAAGAATAAAATTTCCTTTCATCTGACTGTCCCATTGTTGGTTCCGAAAAAGCATAGGAGCCTGTATCTGCTACAGCATATATTTCTTTTTCAAAAGACCGGATATCATCATCATTAAACATATTGAGCGAATTGCCACTTCCATCGGGGCGGCGGGCTGGTTTGCGAACTACCGTATCTTGTTGATAAAACGCAACGAGTGCATCAACAGATGCTTTCTTGATTTTATATCCGTTTGAGGTAAATTCTGAATACAAAAGTTCACCATTCGCTGAAACTGACGGCATAAATGCCCCACCGATAACATCCGTCAGTCGCTGTTCTGAAGCATCATTTATATTGTAACGAAAGATGTCAAATTTGTGCCCCACATCAGCTGCATAATATAGCCATTCGCCATCGGGAGAAACATGCGGGTCGCGAAAGTCTATGGATTCATGTGTTAACAGCATTTCTAAAGCGGCTCCGGGTTCAGGTGTAATACGAGCGATACTTCTACCCTTGTCAGACCCGACAGCTACATAAATATAGGCTCCGTCAGGTGACCAAACAGGATTAAAAAGCTGCTCACCAAGTTTCATCTGTGTTATGCTGGTGATTTCCCGCGTTTGTGCATCCATCAAAACCAGATTTTGCGTTCCATCTGTAAGTTGAAGGGCTGCAAGTTGCTTGCCGTTGGGGTGCCATGATGGCTGACTTATACGTGCGCTTTCTGTTAATTTTTCTGATTCCTCCGTTTCAATCGTATAGAGATACACATCATTATACGTCTCACCGTACTTATTCTGTTTTATTTGATTATACAGAATGGTTGATCCATCAGGTGAAAACGAAAACCCATTACCAATACGGTTGATTAGTGGTGCGGAGTGCATTCCACAGCTGTGCAGAAATCCTGACATCCCGGATGACTCTGCATCTCCTGTTTTAAGTATGCTTGATAGCTCATCCGTTTCCACATCCTTAACATAAAGCCCCATTCGAGCGAAATCAAAATACTGATTACTGAGATAAGCAATATTTCCATCGGGTGTAAAGGTGGGATGAAAGTTAAAAAAACCAATTTCTTCAATCACTGTACTCGGGTTTGGCCGTACATTTTCAGTAAAATCTGTATAAAAAGTTTTCAGGCTGTCCACCCAATTTGTGTAAATCTCTTCCCCGCTTATACCGGTCACACGTTTCATTGAAGTGCGGATATCATTCGTCTTTTTAAGGCCGGTTGTAATATCGGCAATAACCTGTTCTCCAAATCGGTTAGCGAGATACTGGGTAAAATTGAACCCCATATTATAGGCCAATTCGCGCTCCATGCTTGTTTTTGATGCAAAATGTCCCATTTCAACCAATCCCAATTGATTTCCATCCAAAATCCGGGTTCGCAAAAACATATCACGGTGGCTATCCCAATAATCGTAATGGAGGTCATTGCGCATAAATTGAGCCGTTCCTTCGGCAAACCAAGCGGGCATGCTTACTATGGTAAAGGGATAACTGATAACACCGGATGGATAGCCATAAAGCACGTCCGGCCGGCGGACATCCTCATAAGATAGCCATTGCAAATAACTAACCGGGCGCTTCCGGCTTCCGCTCATAGAAGCTTGAATCTGAACAATGTGCGTAAATTCATGTGCAATTACGTTTCTAAGCCAGTCGGTTGTTCCGCGCAATGGTGTATCGAGTGATGGCAGCCAAATTTCAATTTTATTATCAAAAAAGTAAGCGGCTCCGTTTGAATAGTCTTCCCGGTCAATCAGAATGATACTTATTTTCATGTCGGGCTCGTAATCATAGAGCGTAGTAATATCAGTCCAGACTTCCTCGGCAATACGAGAAATTACACGCGCCGGACGGTCATTTCCCTCCTGAAAATGCACCAGGAACCGTTCACTTTCTACCGTGTACCAATCGAGGTGATTATGAGGGTATGATAGAAAAGATGGACTTTGCTGCGCATATAATGATGAATTCAACCCGCTTAAAAACAGAATTGAAATCATGAAAATAAATATAATTGTACTTTTATTCATGAACCGGAGGTTAATGCATGACCGCAATTTTGATTAACTGAGTTTCGGAGCGCCCATTTTGAATGGCCTTGATTCGAGCAAAATAAACCCCGCTGGCCCAATCTGAAGTATCAACATGGATTTCCTGTGCAACTCCACCACGAGAAAACGCTTTACGTTCAAATAAACGGGAACCGTTCATTGAAATAATACTAATATCTATGTCTGCTTCCCCGTTAGTTTGAAAGCGAATCCATGTTTCATCCTTTGCGGGATTTGGCCAATTATAGGTTTCTTCACTATTGAGCAAAGCAAAACCGGATGATTCCGAGCCTGTTCCTTCAATTACACCTGAGACTTTATTACCGGATGAATTTCCTGTAGAATTTCCCCATGCCACACGTTGCGTATTTTCAAATTCCCAAACCTTTAAATCACCGGTAGTTCCAACCGAAAACAATCGATTGCCCCGGAACATCATGTGCAAGGAACTGTCGTCAGGATTCTGCTGACTCAGAGAGCCGGTGTATAACGGAAACCCTTCTAAAAGTTGTAATTTTGAGTTGTAGGCTCGAATGGTAAGCGAAAGGCTATCGGCAGCCATAACCAGAATTTCCTGTTCGCCATTTCCGGTAATATCAGCCAAAAGAGGAATACCTGTGTATCGATTTCCATCCGGGGCTTCCTTTGGAAAATTCCATAGATGAGCACCATTTACATTTCGGGCGTCAAGTGTGTTGTTTGTTTTATCAATAAATAAAAAATCCAGCGAACCATCATCATTTAAGTCATCCATGGCAGGCCAGGAAAAATTATGGCTTTCAAAAATTGTGATATCTCTCTCAGGAGCATTGTCAGAGATAAGTTGAAACGTCTGATTCCGTATCAAAAAAGCAGCCGGCCCTTCGTTCTGATTGATTTGTGCCCAACCGGCATACTGTCTGTTTGATTGAGATAGTCCACCCAATCCAATTTCGCGCCCTGCTGGGAAACGAAGTACTTCATCTGAAATAATAATTTCTTCTCCATTTAAAAATCCACCGGATTGATATCCTCCCTGCACTACCTGAATAGTTCCGTCTGTAAGAGAAAAACGAAAAGGTGAACCATCCAAATCAATGGTTTGGCCATCTGCTGATGAGAGAAAACTCAATTGAGTGGCATCTATTGTTTGTTCCCAGCGCTGTTCGAATATATTCGATGATGCGTTCCAATCCCAGGCTTCAACAACGGTGTCGGTGCCGGACTGACTCCCAAAAACCAGGGGGCCATCACTATAAACTGATAAAGCCGAAACGGGAATTTGGTAGATTTCGTCAGGATTTGGAATCCCGTTATTATCGGCCTTCATAAGTAAAACCGAATTTTTTGTCGGGATAACAAGGAATTCATCCCCATCAGATTCAAACCAATTCAGGCTAACCGGCCAAGCGGTATTTTGACTTGATTCAACTCCGCTTTCAACGCCAAGACGAGCATCCACTATCAATTCCGCTAAGCCGGGGTTTGCCGGTCGCGCACGGAAAGAGGCTACGGGCGTATTATCCGAGAAATCAAAAAATTCAAAATAAGAAATACTACCGCTGTTGCTTTTGTTATTGGGATAGGTATCGTCTCCAAAACGATTTTCGTACAGAATGATACGCTCACCGCTGCTTGTAATTACGGTAAAATCATTTCCTGACCACCAAAAATCAAATGCTCCTCCATTCGCAAAATTCGTAAAAACAAGATTAGGGCGACCAATATCTAACACGCCGTCGGCTTCCTGAAGAGCGACTCCTGGCCGATCCGGATTATTGTTGATGGCATTATCATCTATTTTAGCTCGAATCACTGCATCATCTATGTGCCAAATGAGCATACCACCATTTAACAGGCGGTCATCTTCGGTTCCTAAGTTTCCGTCGGTTCCGGCATCTAAACCTCCGGGCAAACTCCAGTCAAAATTGGAAACATCAATCAAAACACCGGACGGAAAAATTTGATCATATTCGCGTTGATCGTTGGGGTTAAATCGATCTTCATCATTTAAAACTGTACGTGTTTCGGTGGAACCATCCGAAAGGCGAAAAGTAAGTGTAACACCAGCGTTATTCGGATCTCTGTGCCGATTTTCAACCAGAAAATACTCATCTTCAGAGATTCGATGTCGTGCGATAGTTCCATTTCCAAGTGATTGGGAAACAGCCGGTAAATCAACCTGAACGGTTTCATCTAACACAATATCAAACGGTGAATCCCAGCCCATGTAGGCACGTTCCCATGCAGATGGCAATGGTGGGAAAAGTCCGAAATAAGAGAAGATGCCGGCACCATCCATCAAACCAAAGCGTCCGATTCCGGATTCACCGGTATCCGTATTGAACATATCAGGAATACCGAGAAAACTACCAATATTTGCTGTTAATATACCATTAATAGATAATTCCAGAACAAATTCAGCGCCGGTTACATCTTCGCCGCGCCGGGATTGGGTCTGTGGTAGTATGGCTGTGTTTGTAACGAGCATATCACCGAGTGGGAATCCATTAAAAGTTGGAGTATTGGTAAGTCTGGAAATGGCGTCTTTTCCCAGAAATACTGACGGGATATCTTGTGGTGTGTTTTCGAGTGTTGTTCCTACGAGTTCAATATCCCGACCGGCGCCTGCATGAAAAATGATGAACAGGGTTCTATCCTGATCGAGACCTGAAAAATCAGGGAGGTCAGCCTGCGCAACCAATTCCCAGGTATCTTTGGCTAGATTACCCAGTTTAAAATTTTCAGAATTGTCTGTGCCTGTGGGCGCGTAGGCTTTCATTTCATTGGGTAACTGAAAAACCTGTGGCAACACCATGTAATCTAATTCTACAGCCCCATCTGAAGCAGTTTGAAAATAATTCTTTGCGAATTCAAGGTGCGCTTCAAAATATTCTTTATTGTGGGGAAGTGGGTCAATCGTGATGGATTCATTATTCAAATAATCCAGATCGAATGTGCCATTACCGGATGTAAACCGGTTGTCATCGGGCTGAAATTCAACCATAACTGCAACTATGTGAACCAATCCATCGGTGATGGGGTCAGCGGATATTTCAGGGCGTTCCTGTAAACCAAAAACAGGTGTGTGCTGCGCTTTAGCAGATAATATATTAAAAAGCAGAAGAAAACTTAAAATCAGTAATCTTCTGCTTAGTGGGATAAATAAAGACATTAAATGATAAATGAGGAATATGATTCAATCACTTTAAAAATCGACCAATACTGATATTCGAATGGTATTAGCCAAAGGCGAATCCTCTTTTATCGTATAAAGGTAACTAAAATCAACACCGAAGATATTATAGCGAAGGCCGGCACCAAATGTAAGGAATTGACGATCACCGTTGTTTGGTGCTTCATAGAAGTAACCTGTTCTGATAGCAAACTGTTTGGCATACCAATACTCAAGGCCCAAACCATACATGAACTGTTCTGAAAGCGGAACTTCAATATAATCCTGACCATCAAAACGTGTATAGTTATCCCAGGAATTGTATAAAGCTTCAACAACTCCCATTGTCTGACCTGTGGTGTCGTTTCGGGCCATTATTTTGGAAACATCAGCCGCAAACGTAATAGTGCTATAGCCATCATCATCTAAAGCCATGTCAAGAGCAACGCCCATACGTAAAACAGTAGGAATAGGATCACTTTGTGCATCATCGGTATATTGAATAGCTGGGCCAATGTTCGACAAATTCAAACCGGCACTAAATTGTGAGGAGCGTTCAAACAGATTGAATTCACTAGATTTATACAAAGTTGCTAAATCTAAGCCAACACTTGTTCCCGCTTTGGCTGTTTGGCCACTTACGTCAATATTTGGTGTAAGACGGCTGTAAATAAACCGGAACCCGGTACCAAGTGCCCAGTTCTCGTTCAGGCGGTATGCATAACTCAACCCTGCGGCAAGTTCATAACTATTAAATGTACCCAAAAGTTGTCCTGTTTCACCCCTACGCTCTTGCTCACCAAGATTCAGATAGGTGATATGACCGCCAATAGTCCCGATACCATCTATATAGGTACGGCCAACCAGATAATCATAAAAAAGATCTGTATTGAAATTTGGGAGCCAGTTGGCATGGGTAAATGCAATTTGGGTTCCTTTATCCTGAAACGCCAAGCCCGCAGGATTCCAAAAAACGGCAGATGCATTATCGGCAATAGCAACTCCGGCATTTCCCATTCCAGGAGCCCTGGAGTCCGGTTCTATCTGTAGAAATGGTACGGATGTGATACCAACTTGCGCAAAAGCTGAGGTTGCAGTTATGGTAAACACACCAGCAAACAGAAATATACGTTTGATTATTCGGTTCATTTTTTTAATCGATTTTGTTGTATGTGTAATGAAAAAGAATGATGAAAAATAACAGATATTGCTATCGGATGATAACAAGACGCTCTATTTTTTCTACAGTCTGACGTCCGTTTGGACCTTCAGTTTTAACCCTTAAGTGATATAAATAGGTGCCCGCTGCCAGACGATTATTGTCATCGTCGCGGCCATTCCATTCAATCATTGTTAAGTTTTGTTGAGCAATATCACTTTGACGTATCTGAGCTACAGGTTTTCCACTGAGTGTAAAGATACGAATAAATACGTCGTAAGGCTGACCAATGCTCATATTGTGTTCAAATGCAAAACGGGTGAAATTATGCATAGGATTTGGATAATTTGCCACATTTTGAAGGGTCAGGTCATCGCCACCTGAAACTTTAAAGAAAACTTCACTTTCACCCACATTATTGAAAACATCCCATGCTCTCACTGTCAGAGAGTAAGTTCCGTCAGTTAGACCCGAAATAGGGTAACGTATTTGACCACGACGGAAATTATCGAGTTCGCTTTCATAAAAATCATTTAAAATGAATGTTTGTTCATCACCAGGATTGTCTTCATTTCTGAGGATAGCTATTGCTTCATGACCAACACCGGCTCCCGTTATATTTACACCGGCTTCACTTTCAATATCTACAATTAAATCCGGATTAGTGTTTACCAATGAACCATTCATAAAAGTATCATCATTCAAATAGACATCTAATTGCGGGCCATCAAAAACATTATCGGCATCCGGGTTGGTTCCATTTAGGTAGAAATTTGAGAAAGAACCCGCCGCGTCGCTTGTTGAGGGATTCAGCGCGTAAACATGTATTCGCGCAGATGAATCGGAATAGGCAATATCTTTTGGCACAATAAACTCTGTATTAAACGAACCATTAGTAATACTGACACGGCCATTGTACAGCACATCGTTCTGTACGAGAAAACCACAATTTTCGAGTAGCCAGCAGTACTGTTGGGGATTCGGAATTGACTCAAGCCGGCGTGCATCAAAAACACGAACATTACCTATACCATTAAATCCGGTATTCACATTTCCGTTTGCATCCACTACATGTCCGGCAATTTGAACCTGATCGAGCGCGCGAATTTGGATAGGTACATCTGCCAAATTGGACAGTCCGTTAATTTCAGTAACTTCTATTCTGCCATCAGGCACCCCTATATTCATGGCCGGATCGCCGAGCAGAACAAACTTTCGGTTGTTTACGCTGGTGGTATTGTTACTTGTGATATCAAGATGCGCGTTTTTTGCGTGCATAAAAATGTCACCAAGAGTTTGGCTTTGACCATTAGCATCTTTTTCAACCATTTGCCTCGTTAATTGAACATGCAGGGCAAAATTATTATCGCCTTGCAAGCTTGTACCGGTGTAAACAACCCGAGTTGTAGTCATGGCGGCAACGGCACCACCATTAGTGTGCAAAATGAGTTGCTCCGCACCAGAAACTTCATTGTTATCATCAAAACGTCCAAAGGAACAAGTGGCTGTTACCAGAATGGTTGGTTTATTCGCATTGTTCAATCGCGCAATATCAGAGCTTTGGAATAAACGTTGTGCCGTTAGCTGTTGCTCATTTCCGTGGCCTGAGTAATGGATGGTTAATGTTCCACTGTTAATAGCTCTTACAAAATCTTCTGTTGCCTGAGGCACGCGTTGTCCACCGGGAGTATTTTCAACAGGATAACTAAACTGATATACTTTACGCAGACGAATACCCGTTGCGTCAGTATCGATGGTTTCAGCTGTAACATCTGCATTGAAAGTATGCAAATCACGATCGTTTGCCCGTCCGTTTACAGCATCATCAGCCGTAAATGTGAAAACCGTACGCCAGTCACCACGGTTGTCAGGGTCTTCAAAAACTTTGATTTTATCAATGAGCAGATTCGCTTCATTGACCGTTTTTACAGGTAACCGCCCAACACCAAAATCAAGGCGGTTATTTCGATCGGTTCGTTGCCAGGAGCCTTCATCTTCACCCATGAACGTAAAAAAGTCATCACTCCCGTATGTCCCTTGACGCAAAAGATTGTCTATATCATTGTAATGCTGAAACGTGAAAACCTGATTTTGAATAGGAGCAGTTGATTGAACGGCTTTAAAATCAAATGTGGTATTTCCGAAAAACACCAAATATTTGATGAGATTTTCCTCATTCTGTCCGGCTTTTAACCACAGGTGGCGGATGAAATCACGAATAGCTACCGGATCGGGAACACCACCTGAATATTCATGGAAGATCTGTTGCTGAGTTACAATTAGCGGACGTAAACCGTTTTTTTGCGCTCTGTAATCAGCTAATTCCTGCGCCGGCTCTAAAAAGGTATCGTTTGTGACAATTATATAATCAGGGAAGAAATTTATGGCATGTAAGTTTTGATTCTGAACTTCTTCACCGGGAAGGGGTGACAGGAAACGGGATTGAGCAAGCAACTTGGTTCCCTGTTGGCCATAATAGCGAGCCATCCAATTATTTCCGCTTGAACTTGCCTGAATGAGTACCGGATTGGCAGCATCAGTAATATCTAAAACAACCGGGCGCGAAGAAAAACCAGACAGACTGTAATCCACAACCGGATTAGCCGTTTCTTCATCAGGAGCATGAAAAAACAACACTCCGTTATTTGCTCGTAAGCTTCGGTCGGCACGTATTTTAATGAAATCTATCCAGCCCCTTGACTCTGTGGCCGAAAATGAATACTGAGCTCTGATTTCCAGAATATCATTATTCAGAGTAATATTGCTTACTTGCCTTGTAATATTTCCAACTCTGGAAGATTGTCCTGTTTCGCCGGTCAGTTGCTGAATTCCACTTATGGAAAGTGAACCAATTTCAACACTTCCGGATGTAATTGTAAATGATGAAGTAGATTGTGAACGCGCACCCAATCTGGCTTGAAATTCAACAATACTACCCGGAATGAATCCCGCGAGAGTATCCCTGAAAATCACCTGATTTGAAAATTCCGGAGTAAATTGCTGTCCAAACCATTGCGTACCACTTCGCAAGCGCGCTTCAGGTTTGAAAAGTTCTTCCTCTTTCCATAAAAAATCTCGGAATGAGGTTATCTCTTGTGAGGGCGTTCCTGTTATCTGAGCGGGTTGCAAGCGATCGCCGCGTTCGGTACCTACCGTAATATAAATATAGTTTTCTGTCGCGTAATCATGCACATTGTGAACCCATGTTTGAGATTCTACATCAAATTTAGATTCATTAACATCGTTTCCATAGATGAGCACATAATCATCTGCATCAAAAGAACCATTTGATTCACCTTCAAAAATGACAGGTATTTGAGTCCATGATGGACGTTCATCTGCATTTGCTTTCGGCAGTTCATAACCGTTTGTTCCCCAAAATTGAATATTCCGAGGATCGACAGATTCAACCGATATGCCCAATGAGGAGAAAAAATCGCGGTTTAATCTGTAAATACCATTTTGAGTAACCGGAAAACGATACCAGGCACCCGATGAAAGTGGATGGGTATCTTCAAATGAAAAAGTGGATGGCTCTGATGAAGCACTTTCGGTCCATGTTTTATCTTTAAAAACGCGTATCCGCAATGTACGTGCTATGAGGTAAGCATCTTCTTGATTAATATCTTTTCGGGCAACATTAAGTGCCAGGTTCGATTTCCACTGTTTGCGGTGTTCAAATGGAGCGAACGTTTCGGTGAGAGAGTGCTGTGTATCGGGAATGACCGAGTGCATCTCTTCATCGCTTGAAAATGAGCTCATTTTCGGGCTATTTACACGAACGAGATCTTGCTCAAGCAAACGGTAACGGTGTTCGCCATTTCTGAAAGGTACGAGTAACATTTCAGGTGGAACAATTTTAAGGCTGTCGTTCGTGAAAACATAATCTGTAAACTCTACAGTCTCACGTTCAATTCGCAAATTTTGGGCGAATGCTTGAGAATACAAAGCCATTAGCCAAACGATGATTACACCGATATAAACGATGTATTTTTGCATTACAGAGCTCAAATTTAATTAATTGGTTTGCGAAAAAACAACTCTGAGAGAGAGTTAATTTCTATGGATAATTTTTAAACAGTATCAGTTTCCGCAATAATACAGCTCTTTAAAGAATGGGTTGAAAAGGAATACTAAAAATAACCTCCCCCACTTATAAAAGCAAGAGGAAACACTTGGTCTAACCCTTACATTTTAAAAATGTTTCCTTCATACATGTTTTATTTTCAGGCGCCGAATTGAATGCTATAGTACACGAAACACACTATTTAAAAAAAATACCGGGCCATTTACAACACCCGGCATTTCTGATTGAATAATTCGCGAGTTTATAGCTAAATCATTTCCACCGTTATAGCAGAGGCACCGCCACCGCCATTGCAAATTCCGGCACAACCGGTTTTTCCACCAGTACGTTTAAGGGCATGGAGCAGTGTTACAATAATCCGTGCACCAGAGCACCCAATCGGATGGCCTAAACTTACTGCCCCACCATGGATATTCACTTTTTCCGGATTTAATTTCAATAGTTGATTGTTGGCAACGGAAACAACGGAAAAGGCTTCATTGATTTCATATAAATCAACTTTATCAGCCATTAAACCTGCTCTGTCGAGAGCTCTTGGTATGGCATCAGAGGGAGCGGTAGTAAACCATTCCGGCTTTTTGGCCGCGCTCGCCTGACCCGTTATGCGGGCTATGGGTTTAAGTCCCAAATAATCAGCTTTGAGTTCACTCATTATAAGAAGTGCCGCAGCTCCGTCATTTATTGAACTGGCATTTGCGGCTGTAACCGTACCTTCCTTTTCAAAAACCGGGCGCAGGTTAGGGATTTTCTCAAAATTAACTTTATTGATTTCTTCATCATCGGTTACCTCGGTAACATTACCTTTACGGTCTCTGATTTTTATGGGCGTTATTTCATCCTTAAACCATCCGTTTTTTTGTGCTTTCTGAGCGCGTTTATAAGATGATATAGCAAAGTTATCCTGATCTTCACGGGAAATTTTCATGTCACGGGCACACAGTTCCGCGGCACTTCCCATGTGGAAATCATTATACACATCCCAAAGTCCGTCTTTAATAATACCATCCATTACCTGAACATGGCCCAGCTTAGACCCAAACCGCTGAGATGGCGCGTAATATGGAACATTGCTCATACTTTCCATACCACCGGCAATAATCACTTCGGCTTCGCCACTTTGAATCTGATTTACAGCAAGCATCACAGATTTCATGCCGGATGCACAAACTTTATTGATCGTGGTGCAGGGTGTGCGGTCATTTAAACCGGCCTTTAAAGCAGCCTGACGTGCCGGCGCTTGTCCGATTCCAGCTGTTAGAACACAACCCATAATAACTTCCTGAACTTCATCTGGACTTACTCCCGTTTTTTTAAGAACCGCAGCAATAGCCGCGGCACCCAGGTCAGGTGCAGAAAAAGAAGATAAACTTCCACCAAATGATCCAATGGGCGTTCTTACCGCCCCAACAATAACAACATTTTCCATAACTAATAGTATTTAAGTCCGAATTTTTCGGATAACCGTTAACACTCACTCAATTTCTGAACAGCTTTTTGAAAAGCATTATTACTTCCCATATTTCAACTCAAATTAAAGGAGTTCGGATTAAGCCAGATAATTCGGGATTTCGGTTAATAATTAATTTTTAAACAGTGAAAATATTAAAGGTCAGATTCATCTCTCCAGGACAATAATTGCCAATTTTCGGTCGAATCTGCACGTGAAATAATGAAATTTACAGCTCCATCCGTTCGAATGACATCAGAAGCTTCCAAAATAACTGTAAGGTCAAATCTGCGGATAATTTGTCCACGGTCTTTATCTGCATTTATTTCCTGAGAAATGATATTATTCCATTGAATGCGAATATCCTGACTGTTGATAAACAATCGGTAGGTACTGCTCATTTCCTCAATACGCGACCATGAGATATCTACATTATTATCAAAATCACGGTACGTAAAAGTGAAGTTCGGGTGAATCAACGGTCCGTATAAGGTAGTATCCCGCAACTGATATGCGTTCTGAAACCGAACAAAAAAACCTTCTACGGTAGATGGATCACCGAGTAATTCCGTGAATGGGTCGCCATCTTCCACACCGGGCGCAAACGGATTTGTGCAGCCTATCAACCCTATAGCGATTACAACTGTAGTAAATACAGTAGCTGTAACCGTTTTGGGAGTTGAAAAAGCCATACATTAGATTTTTTTGAACGCGTTATCCAAATCATCAATTAAATCATCCGCATCTTCAATACCAACCGACAGACGAATCAGAGAATCAGATAAACCGGCTTTTTTGCGATGTTCAGCCGGAATAGAACCATGTGTCATGGATGCAGGATGACTGATAAGCGATTCAACACCACCTAAACTTTCGGCTAAGGTAAAAAACCGTGTATTTCGCATAAAAGCATGAGCCTTTTCGATTGAATCATCTTTTAATGTAAAGGATACCATTCCTCCAAAACCACTCATTTGTCGTTTGGCAATTTCGTGTCCGGGATGATCTTCAAAACCCGGGAATAAAACTTTTCCAGAATCTGGATGGGCTTTTAAAAACTCTGCCACTTTAAGGGTGTTTGAGCATGATCGGTCCATTCGAACTGCGAGCGTTTTAATGCCACGTAAAGTCAGATAGCAATCCATGGGACCGGGAACCCCACCTGTTGTCTTTACCTGAAAACGGGCATTCTCTATGATTTCAGGATGTGAACTTACAATGGCACCGCCAATAACATCGGAATGGCCACCGAGATATTTGGTTGTAGAGTGGATAACGGCATCGGCTCCAAGTAGCAACGGCTTTTGCAGATATGGTGATGCAAATGTATTATCAACGGCGGTCAAAATACCTTTTGCTTTTGCCAACTCTGTTACGGCGCTAATATCAACGATATTAAGTAATGGATTGGTAGGAGTTTCTATCCAAATAAGTTTGGTTGCATCGGTAATTTCTTGTTCAATATTGTCAATATTGGTCATATCAACAAAACTGAATTTCAAGCCAAAGGGCTCAAACACCTTAGTGAATAAGCGGTATGTTCCTCCATATAAATCATTGGATGAAATAATATGATCACCGGGACGAAACATTTTAATCATAGCATCCATAGCTGCGCATCCACTCCCGAAACTAGCGCATTCTTCGGCATCTTCAAGGCCTGCAATGAGTTTTTCCAATGCGGTACGGGTTGGGTTCCCAACTCTTGCATAATCATATCCTTTGTTCAGACCAGGTGCTTCCTGAACGTATGTGGAAGTTTGGAAAATTGGTGGCATCACAGCACCGGATGTTTCTTCGGCGTGTTGGCCGGCATGAATAACTTTGGAATTAAATTTCATGAAATTCGTATATCAAATATTATTATATAAAAAGCGCTTTCTTATGCAGTATAAGTATCAAAACAACACATGTCATAATACTCATCAAAACCAGTCAGATTTTTAACATACATATTTTAAGCAGCAACTGCTTTTTTTTACTGACAGGCTTTTATTAAGATTAATCAGAATAGATATGTTAATCGCATAAGAATGAGTCTGCAAAATACGGATAAACCTTAAGCGAATAAACCTTTCATCATGTACTTGTAAAACAGCGATTAAAAACTATCAGGGATTTTCATTAACTCTTGCCCGGGCCTCGTTAGCTTGGGAAACCATTCCCAGCGCATCATAAACAGGCCATAAAGCGTGCCATACTAAGGGTTGATCGGGATCCAGCTCAGAAGCTTTCTCAAGATGAATCAAACTTTTATAGAAGTAATCTTGCGTTTTGGATTCAAGCTCATCTTCATCAAGTAACGCTACATCATCATCCTGGACTGAGCGAAGTAAAAACGCGAAATTTCTATAATATAAACCTGAAGTCAGATTTGTAAGAATATGATTTTGGCTAATTTGTAAGGCCCTGTCAAAATACCCTTCAATTCGCCCTGCATCGGCAAGTGATTGTTCCATTTGTTCCTGAATAAGCTCTTTTTCGGATTCGTCACGCAACGATTCGATGGCAAGAAAGACTTCTTCCATCAGATTTTTACCGAGAGCAAGATGATTGTAGAGGTTTTCAGGTTCAATCTCGGTGAGTTGTTCCAATACTTCACGCTCACTCATGCTATCGCCCATTTTCCGGAGTGCATTAGCCAAACCACGCCCCGAGTTGGGAGTTCCGCGCCCATTTTCCCAGGCAATCAGAAGGTGCTCAATAGCGCTTTCAAATTTATTGGATTGATAATATAAAAATCCCATTATTTCATGACGTCTCAAGTCAAACTCTGAGGATTCCTGAAGTTTAGACATGGTTGAAATAGCTTCATCATACATTCTGTTTGAAGAATATACGTGAACCATCGATTCATAAATATCCTCATAACCAGGCTGAATAATACTGGCATTTTCGAGATGTGGCAATGCAGGCAATAAGGAAGCTGAATCCAGATCATCTGTTTCCACTGATAAATAACTCAATGCTGATTCATATTCAAAATTAAATGAACCCGAACGCAATTGCAGAGCTCTGCTTTCTATGTTACGAGTGCCGGCAGGTTGAGCGATTGCCAATGAGGTTTCAACAGATTGAATCATTTCATCATAAAGCTCAGTTCGTTCAGAGGCATCAAGTGTTTTGATGTATTCTGAAAGAATCTCAGCTTTTAGAATATGGACTTCCGGGTTATCGGGATTATTTTCTATAGCACGACGGGATGATTCCAGCGCTGATTTATATTGTTCATTGTTTTTCTGTGATGTAGCTTGTTGCAGATGATCTACAGGGGAACATGCATAAAGAAACCCGAAGGCCATCGCAATGACAGCCATTCGGGTAAGTTGATTGATCATAAAGGAAGGTATCAAATAGATAATTAGAAATTAGAGCCCGGCTTTTCCCATAGCTTCTTCAGCTTTTTCTGACATGCCGAGGCGAGTGTAAATCTGAAAAAGTTTTAACCAGTTTTCTTCAGTGTCTTCGAGTTGAGCCGTTTGCTCAAAATAGGGCAACGAAGCAGTAATGTGTTCCATTGCACGAGTTTCCAATTCACTTGCTTTATTCACATCATCCGTTAGGTTCCTTTGGTCAAGTAATGCAAGACCACGATTTTCATTAACGGCACCGAGTATATAGGTTGTATTTGGATTTTCAGGGTCTAACTCATACGAAATGAGCAGATGCTCTTCCGCTTGGTCAGCAATCTCAAACTGAGCATCGTTAGTCGCCATTATTTTTTCAGCAAGTTCTTCAGTACGAGTGTCAAACTCCTGTAGTTTGCGTGTATCAGGACGTGACTTACGCGCTTCTTCCCTGTATTTAGTGTTAATATCAAAGATTTCATCATACATCTCATTGACTTCTTTATTCATATCCAAATATGCACGATATACCTGAGAGCCAATCACAAGGCGGTATTCAGGGTTTTCCGGATCAATTTCCACTAATTCAAGTAACACGTCAATGGCTGTATCGGTTTCACCTCTTCGCAAATAGATGTTTGCAACTTCCTGAGCGAAATACGCTTCTGCCGGGAACCGTGAACGAGCATCCTGAAGGACTTCAAGCGCACCGTCTTCATCCTCATTAACTGTGTAGAAATAAGCGATGCGCTGATACCGCACCAAATCCGGCTCTTCAGCCATATCAATCGCCTTTTTCATATAATCGATTGCATTATCTACATCTTCGGAAAGAAAATAGACCTCTGAAAGAGCATCGTAATTCATAACCGTATCGGGCGCCACAGCAATAGCATTGTGGAGATTGTCAATCGACAACTGCAGTTGATCCGGTTCATTTGTTCCTTCGAAATCAATAGGATCTACAGCATCCATATAAAAGTTTTGCCAACGCGCTACAAGCAAATCTTTTGACATAGTTGCTTCTTCTGACTCGACACCTTGAGCAGTAAACATTTCATGCGCTTTATTGAGATTTTCACGAGCGTTCACTAAGTCCTCAGACTGCTCTCCAAGTGGTTTTGTTTCGCTTTTACCGAGATGAGCCAACCCAATGTAATAGTAAGCCAGCGCATTCTCAGGATTTTCTTCCAAAGCCGTTTCAGCAGAAGCTATTACTCCGTCAAAATCATTATTAGCAAGATTCAGTTTTGCGGATTCTATGTTAGGATCACCACCGCAACTTGCAAGAATTGTAATGGCTACTACAGCGATAAGTATATGTTTGATATATTGAATATTCATATCTCAAATAATTGATAACTAAAGTTTAGTGTGTTTAGCAAATGTACTAATAGCAATCGCTATCTGCAAAAAATATCATGAGTCCCTATATGAATACTTTCCGAGGTTCATGCTATTGCCATCATTCGCCAGTTATATAACATTCTTAAAATAAGGCAACTTCTTTACAAAACCATTATTACATTTAGAATTCAAATTATTCAAATAATATCGATAAAACTTCAACACTAATTATATATCCATGAAACATACGATTATACACACAAACAATGCTCCCGAAGCATTGGGACCTTATTCTCAGGCGGTATCCATTAACGGGTTGGTTTTCTGTAGCGGACAGATTGGGATTGATCCCACAACCAATTCCCTATCCGGAGATACGGTTGAACTTCAGGCAAAACAAGTAATGAAAAACTTAGAAGCCGTTTTGAACCAAGCGGGAACTACTTTTTCCAAGGTTGTAAAGTGCTCTATTTTTTTAGCTGATATGGATGATTTTGCAGCAGTGAATGAAATTTACGGAGCGTATTTTCCGTCCAATCCACCGGCACGCGAAACGGTTGCTGTTCGGACACTGCCCAAGCATTGTTTGGTTGAAATCAGCTGTATTGCTTACGTGTAAAATGTATGCTAAGCCCATAATGTTTATTTATTGGAGAAACATTTCGGGCCTATGCATCATCTAACGATTACATATCGCTCCGAAGCAACATTCCCGGCATAGTCTGATACCCGGAGTTCCAAAATATTTTCACCCTTAATCGGTTGAAAATCAGGTTTGTGATATCGGATAACATCCCCGAATGGATCGTATTCAGCAATTCCGCGAACGCCGTTCACCAAAAATTGAATATTATTAAAATCGATTCCGGAATCAAGATCGTATGCCCTGACACTAGAAAACCATTGGCCATCAGCTTTGCGTCTCCAAATAGATGGACGGCTCAAAACGGGCCCTGTTGTGTCAGTCCGAATATCAAACCTGCCAAAACGATTCACCTGTGCTGTCAAGAGCGTACCGTCTATTTGACTGCCCATAAAATCAAACCTCTTTCGTCGGGTATTGTAGTGATATAACCCAACTTTAGGGTTTCCAACTAATGAATCAGGAAGCTCAATAATGAGTTCATAATCAGACTGTAACGGTTCGTAGGTGGGAGAAATATTCAGTTGTTGATCTCTAAAGTCCATATTAACATACAATGTATCAAAAACTGAATTATCGAAAAAACGAGCGCGAATACCTGTTTCAGGATAATTAATTTCACGGTATGAGCCGGGGTCAATTCTGTAAAACCGAACAGGAGCAAATTCATTCGCGCGAATCTGAACCGTTTCACCATGAATGAGGATTCCCTGATGTGGTGTGATTTCATCATACACAAAAGTTGGAGACGCAACACGGTCAATCGACCTGACTTGTAGATTTGTAAATGAAGTTGATTCAGAAGAAAACCAATGCTTGGTCCAGTCGAACAGATGAGCTATTCTTTTTTCAGGGACTGATGATGGCACTATAACAGGTTGCACATCACTAAATAATAATACCTTGGGAGGTTTATGATTTTCTACAGCCGATACACGCAATTTTACTGTAGCTTCGGTTTTATTCCCATAAAAATCTTTTGCTATAATTTTAACTGAATGTATGCCCTGAGGTAAATCGAGTTTCCCGCTTAATGAACTGCTTGTGTAAAAGGGGAGGTTGTTACCATCTTTTATATACAAACGCTGAAAAGCGCCACGTCCTTTTTGGAGTAATGGAAACACTCTGTCTATCAGCATTTTACGCGCGTTTTGCATAGGAAAACTATCTACCCTATTCACAAAATAACGCTCACCATTCACTTCAAGCGACAACTCGTAAACAGCATACACATTTCTGCCATTATCAGCACGATCACTTGCTGAAACCGACAACCCCGTAACACCAACAACATCAACCGTTCCAAAATCGTAGCGGTTTCCCTTTAGTTCACTCCTCCTGATCAGCGTACTTTTACGGCCATTTACCGTTGCATCCATGCTTAAAGGTTCAATGGCAAGTGCTGAAATTATAGGATTAACCGAATCAGGAATGTGGATTCCGACCAACTTTGGGTTAATGGCAGTATTTGAAGGCGAACGTACTTCAAAATGAAGATGTGGCGGGCCAATACCTGTTGATCCGGTTCGACCTATTATTTCCCCTTGCTTGAACGCTATCTGTTTATGAATCAGAATTTCATCGAATGAATGCCTGAAAGATTGAAACCGGACGGAATCTACAAGTGCCCGAATTGTGGAATTAAAATCCTGCAAATGAGCATAGACGGTAAAACTGGAGTCGGAATGCTGTAGATAAATCACATTTCCATATCCTTTCGGACTGATACCAACGCGATAAAGCATACCATCTCTGGAAGCATAAACGTCAAATCCTTCTTGTCCCCAGGTTCCAATATCTATACCCGCATGAAAATGCGCCGCCCTTGTTTCGGCAAAAGTGGCTGAGATATAATCACTGGCATCAGTTGGCCAGATGTAAGAAGCGTCATCTGACAAAAAAGCGGGTTTATCCTGAGCAAAAGCTACATTTTGAAAAAATAATAGTACCATCCACAGGAAAATAACCGGCATAAGTCTGTTATGATTAAATAAATAGGGAATAAGTTTGTCAGTGTGTCAATTGTGAATTATCTGTATAAATATACAGAACTTGACAATACGCTAAATAGCAGGCTTCGTAAAACCGGGGATTTTATTTGAATTTAGCGGCAGAGCAATATAACGGTTTTGCAAAGCCTTCTAATATTCCTTCACCGAAACTTGCAGAACAGAAACACCATTCCCGAGGTCAGCATGTATTACATCTCCGTGGGAAAGTTTTCCAACGCCAGCAGGTGTTCCTGTAAAAATTAAATCACCTTTATTGAGGGCACAATATTGTGATAAAAAAGAAATTAGTGCGGGAATATTGAAAATCATATCAGACGTATTTCCCTGCTGACGCACTTCACCGTTTACTTTCAATGTTATCGGCAAATTATGGGGATCAGCTACCAAAGACGCATCTGTAAAATTTCCTATAGGAGCAAACGTATCCATTCCTTTTGCAAGTGCCCAGGGATGAGATTTGGATTTCAGCACACTTTGAACATCACGAGCGGTAACATCAATGCCAACTCCGTATCCAAGAACATACTCCATGGCATCATTTTCTGAGATGTTTTTTCCGTATTTACCTATGGCGACAACCATTTCCACTTCATGATGCACATCCTGAGTAAGTGAAGTTGGAATCAGAATTTCACCACCGTCATAAATCACGGTATTAATAGGCTTGGTGAAAACAACGGGAAGCTTCGGAACCGGATTATTCAGTTCTTTTGCATGATCCACATAATTTCTACCAATACAAAAAAGTGTATTGATAGATTCTGTATTTCTGAGTCCGGGAATTTTGATATTTCTCATAGTGTGCAAATTAAGAAAGCCCTGACGTAAAAACATCAGGGCTCGCAAAAAAAAATTGAAAAATCGGGAAAAAATTAGTTCGCTTCTACTGAAACGGTTTTTTTATCCCCTTTACCGGACCTGAATGCTACAACGCCGTCAGAAGTTGCGAAAATGGTATGATCTTTACCAAGACCTACGTTTTGTCCGGGGTGAAATTTAGTTCCACGCTGACGAACAATGATGTTGCCGGCGAGAACAAATTGTCCACCAAATTTTTTGATTCCAAGCCGTTTACTTTCCGAATCACGGCCGTTTCTACTGGATCCTTGACCTTTCTTGTGTGCCATTTTAAATACCTATTCTTTAAACGCTGATTTTATCGATTTTAAGTTGGGTCAGGTGCTGGCGGTGGCCATTGCTTTTTTGGTAGCCTTTGCGACGTTTTTTCTTGAAAACAATCACTTTATCACCTTTGAGGTGGTCAACTACTGTAGCTTCAACAGACGCGCTGTCAACAACAGGAGTTCCTACCTTTACATCATCACCATCAGCAACGAGCAGAACCCGGTCGCAGGTGAAGGAATCATCTGCATTTTGTGCCAAACGATCTACGAATATCGTATCGTTTTGCTTTACTTTATACTGATGACCGCCAATTTGTACAATTGCGAACATAATGAAATTTTAGTCAAATTGTTTTTATTGTTAGCTTCCAAATATAACAGAAGTTTTCTTATTATTCAATAAATAAAACATGTAGATTACATTTTCAGCTATCTGCATGTATTCCAATGTTCACTGTAAACTTTTATCGCATGAAAACAACCCTTCCAACTCTGCATCAACAAGCTATGAAATACAAAAACCGCCGGCGTTTACGCTATGATGGTGGACGCGCATGGATTAAAAATGGTCAATTGCACGAAGCGGTGAAAGATGGCAGCCTTCGTGTAGAGCGTACTGAAGAAAATACAAAACAAGCCTGAGTTGATTGCTTAATATTAGGCCATAGAAAACCGGCGCCTGTATGCCTGCGAAACGGGGTGTTTTTCACCAAGCATCTTGAAAATGGCCACACAGGCTTTTCTCAATTGGGTTTATTCATCATCTTGAATCTACTTTTGATTTTTTGCGATAGAAAAATAAAACGTGCTTCCATTACCCTCTTCCGAGTCAACCCAAATTTCCCCGCCATGTTGTTCCACTATTTTTTTGCAAACCGCCAGTCCCATACCAGTGCCAGGGTAGGCTTCCTTACCATGCAGACGATGAAACATAATGAAAATTCTATCGAAATACTCTGAATCAATCCCTATCCCATTATCCCCTACCGAGAAGACCCATTTTGTGTCTTGTTCTGATACCTTGATCTTCACATCAGGTTTATTCCCCATTTCCTGATAATTAAGTGCGTTCTGTATCAGGTTCTGAAATAGTTGTAGCATCTGCGGCTTGATTGCATGAATTACCGGCATTTCCACAGTACTGACTGATGCTTGCTTTTCCTGAATTAGTTTTTGATTCAGTGCTAAAACTTCTTCCAATATGATGTTTAAATCTACTTCTTGTTTAGACACATCTATACGACCCAATCGAGAATATTCAAGTAAATCCAGAATAATTTGGCGCATACGTTTAGCCCCGTCTGTAGCGAAGAAGATGTATTTCTTACCTTTTTCATCCAGTACATTCTCATATTTTCTTTCAATCTGAGTCAAAAAACTCGTTATCATACGCAATGGTTCCTGCAGGTCATGAGAGGCTACATACGCAAACTGTTCCAGTTCTTTGCTTCGCTCTTCAAGCAAAACAAGAGAGTCCTCTAATTCAGCTTTGTTTTTTCTTAAATCTCTTTCCATGGCCAACCTTTTATCAAAGGCCGATTGAAGTCCGGCAAATAATCTTGGGATCAATACAATCATAACAGCCGAAAGAAATATTAAATTTGCCGATATGGCAATCCAACTATCCAAGTTATATTCAGAAATGATAGGACTATTACCAATCTTGAAATAGATAAAGAAGCCCAGCAATGAACAGATAACTGTATTCAGAACCAAGCTAATAACCCCATATCTCAATTCAAATATAAGAGTGATAAAAACGGTTAAAGCAAGCAGATACAACAATCCTGGGCCATAAGACCCCAAATTATACAGCAATACAACTGCTACAAAATAGAGACTTGCACACAAAAGTTTCTTTTTGAACTCTAATGTAAAAACCGAGCCAAAAGCAATGAATACAAAACTTGCTATTACAATAAAATCTGCAAATAACAGCAGGTAAAAATCGGTAATCAGAGCCATATACATCCCCGGAACAAGAGCAAGAACGCTCAGCGGAATCAGAAACTGTACCGTTGCAGCAAACATCTGATTTCTCCAATAGGCCAATTCTGTATCTGCCAGATTCGGGTCTATGCAGTTCCGTTTCACGAGTTGCTTATATGTTTGCCAAAGTTGATTCATTTGGTAATCTGAGTGCCGGGTTTTTATAAAGTTAATTTGAAGCCATTTTCATTATCAGCTTCAGGTGCAAACTACTGCTACAAAGTAGCTAATTAAAATATTTTATATCTAATTATAATTGATGGAAACTTGCCTGTTTGCTTACACATGTTTTGGTTTATTTGAAGGATTTCTTTAAGAGATTTTTTCCATCACCTGAAAAAATGAATCGGGGGTGACATGACGTAGTCACACCTGGGCCGTATCGTAGGCAAAACAGAATCACTTCAAACCTGATTTTGCACGTATTCCTGTAATTTGAAGGATGATACTTTAGCCTTGCGAAAATGAAAAAAATACTCGTTATTAAAAAAAGTAAACAACGGCACACCGATTATATTCAACACCTTATGAAGACAGCACAAAATCTGATAGAAATGCAACCAAACGCAACCTTACTTGTGTTTGCTGAGCCACGGTTTACAGGATTTATGAAAACTGATATCATGCATAAATCACCTTGCTTGTTGTTGCGATATTCAAAAGACAACCAAACGGGGTTCTTCCAATCCCATTTCAGTACAACAGCAGTCGTATGAGACTTCAGTTAAACATACAACCCATCAGTTCTGATAGAATGTTACCCATTAACTATCAGTACGAATTTTCGGCCTGGATATATCGTATGATTCATTTTGGAGATGCTGAATTTGCGAAATGGTTGCATGATAAAGGATACACACAAGGGGGAAAGTCATTCAAACTGTTCACATTCTCTAACTTGAGTGTGGATAGATTTAAGGTAGCCAAAGACCGATTTATTATTCTGTCGGACAGCGCCTCTATCACATTTAGTTTTTTTATGGATGAAGCCGCCACGCATTTTGTCTCTGGCTTATTCCTGAACAGCACCATGTCTATTGGAGACAGAAAAAGCAAGGTTGATTTTCAGGTAACAGGAGTTGAAAGCCTTAAAACGCCGGATTTTTCAGAAAATAAATCCGGTTCTTTTAAAGCGGTGTCGCCCGTATGCATAAGTAGTCCGGTTATGATAGATGACAAGCTGGGCAGTGAATATCTGCCACCGGAACATCCTGAATATGAGCGCCGCTTCTTTGAAAACCTGACCACGCGCTACAATATTGCACACGCAGATTCAACACCAATTGAGTATTCCGATCACTTTAAGCTGCACATTTTGAGCAAACCGAAATCCCGATTAGTAAAAATAAAAGCTGACACACCACAAGAAACCCACATTCGCGGCTGGCTCTACAACTTCGAATGCAAAGCCCCTGCCGAGCTGCTGGCCTTTGGCTACACAGCAGGATTTGGTGAGAAAGGTAGTTTGGGGTTTGGGTGTGTGGGGGAAATAACCGATGAAATTCAAAATACCAGAATTATTGACTCTAAATAACAACTACTTATCTTTGTATATGTTAGATTTTTTGTGGCTAAGTGACTGATCTGACACTATACGAAGCGCACCCGTTATTAATTTTCAAGTTTATGAATTATACCGATAGAATAACCATTGAACCCGGAAAAAGAAGTGGCAAGCCATGTATAAGAGGATTGCGGATTACCGTGCAAGATGTTTTGGGGTATCTCGAGGCTGGAATGACGGTTGATGAAATCCTTGATGATTTTCCAGGATTGACCGAAGATGACATACTTGCATGCATTGATTATTCTAATGTTGAAAAAAGAAAATAAAAATTAGCAACATTTTGTATTGATATTAATTGCAAAATTTACGGAGTACTTGATATGGTCACCATTTTTAAATTTACGAAATCAATGACACGCATTCAGTTCTTACATGCTCTATCAGCATTCTTTCTGATGAGGTTCTTTAAACACAAGCGGCTTAGAGAACCCACCGAAGACGTGCTTTGGTCCGGATATCTTGCCGGATACCAATACGCGGATGGCGAAGAAGTTGAACATTTGATTGCACCCGGAACCCAACTTGAACTGATGCGAGAATCTGGAAATCCGCATGATGAACTGGCCATACTGGTTCGATACAAAGGTCGTAAAATCGGTTACATTCCCCGTTCAGTCAATCAGATTCCTGCTGCTTTGATAGAAAGTGGATACAAGCTCATTGCACGGGTACAGTATATCGATTCAAGTTCACCAAAATGGCAACGAGCCTATATCTCTGTCTTAATGAAAAATAAATTCTAAGTAAACAGAATAATGATAGTGAAAAATGCATTGTTGACTTTATTTGGATGGACTCACAAATTCTATGTGAATGAAAGTGCGGCCATTGAATTATTATTTAAATTCGACTGCGTAACCGGATTTTGGTATAAGGGTGGTTTGCGGTTTGGCGTGTGTTGAAAAAAGAAAAATATTGAAAAGTATCCTATGTATATAATACTTGTTAGTATTAAATTTTGTGCTTATCATAACAGCACAGATGTAACTCAACTGGATAGAGTCAGGTATCTAAACCTGGGGTTAGGGGTTCAAGTCCCCTCATCTGTCAAGAATTGAACCAGTTTGGAATTGAAAAATGTACATAATGCTTGTTACAGTCTATTAATTGAACCTATTTAGGAATTATGCGAATACACATTACTTTAACAAAAACCGAAAATTTGATTCCCTTCAACTATCAGCCCATGTTGACTGGAGCACTGCATAAATGGATAGGACAGAATGCATTGCATGATGATGTATCCTTATATTCATTTTCGTGGATTACTGGAGCTGATATTTCAAATAGAGGTTTACAATTCAAAAAAGAGGGTAATTTTTTTATTAGCTCATATAAAAGCGAACTTTTAGAAAAAGTTATTTCTGGAATTCAATCTGATCCTTCGATTGGACATGGTCTTTTTGCTAAGGAAGTTATTATTCAAAAAGAACCAGAATTTAAAAACGAAGCCACCTTCTTTTGTGCAAGCCCTGTATTCATTAAAAGGCGGGTCGACGATACCATTAAACATTACACTTACAAAGATGACGAAAGCGGAATACTGCTAACCGAAACACTTGTCACAAAACTGGAAAAGGCAGGTTTACCAGCAAATGGTGTTTCTGTAGAATTTGATAAAAAATACCATTCTCCTAAAACCAAAGTAATCTACTACAATGAAATTGGTAACAGAGTCAGTATTTGTCCTGTAATAGTTAAAGGTACGCCTGAGCAAATCGCTTTTGCCTGGAATGTAGGAGTTGGAAATTCAACCGGAATTGGATTCGGAGCACTGAAATGAAATATTATGTCGTAAAATACTCAGGACCTTTTGGGTTTATTAAACCGTGGACGGCTGTGAGGGATAGTGAAACTTTCAGCCAACAATTTTTGACTCCTTCCATAGTTGAGGGAATTGAGAAGAAAATTTTCCCAAATTTGTTAGATAAACCTGGAATCCATAAAATAGTTGGACATCGTCTTTCCTATGATCAGATAACCGGACAACAAGAAGTGATTCAGACACGAGGCTGGAATACAACCAGGAAAGGGCAGCATTATTTATTCGACAGACCTAAATCAATTTTAATTAGAGGCATTCTTCAAAATCCGGTTTTATTTATAGCATTTACAACTTTGAAAGATGCTGAAACTGCAAATGAACAACACATTTGCCTTTGCCGAAACGAAGATATACTTCTTCCGGAGGAAATTATCGAAACTACTGTAACAGATTTTAATGAAAATGAAGAATTATTCTCAGGATTTGAACTTGTCTTTGAGGAAGGGGATAAATCATTTTTGGTCGGTTATCATAGAGTGAGTAATACTCCGATGTATGGCTGGATTCGTGTAATTGGTCAACCAGTGTAAGCTTAATCATGAAAACGCTATTAGCTAAATCTGCACCTGACTGGACTCCACTTGTGGATCATTTACAACATGTTTCTTTAACTGCGGTAGCTTTTGCAAAACATCTTGGCATGAATGAGAAGTTGGCTTTTCAAGGAGCGATTTTGCATGATTTGGGGAAAGCGCATCCTGAATTTCAAAAGCGACTTAAGCCAAATCATCGAAATTCTACGGTATTCAGACATGAAATTTCATCGCTTTTATTCTTATCAGTTTTTGATAAGCAAGACGTACCTGCTTTAATTGAAATGGTAGCGGCACATCATAAGTCTATTTACAAAGATGTTGGTGACAAAGGTCTTTTAGATTTAGAAGAAGGATATGAATATGATAATTATCATATCGGGAATTGGGAAGAGTGGAGTCCCAAAGTTTTTGATATTTTAAAACACTTTGGCATTGAGGCAGAACCGTTCAGCGAAAAAAAAGCACGGCTAAACCTATCGATAGCAGTTGAGTATTGTGAAAATTTAGTTCGACAAAAGGGGTACTCTGAATGGCGTGGTTTATTGATGGGCGCCGACCATTATGCATCGGCATTAATTGATGACACTGAAAAATACCTTGAAAGAGCATTCAAGAAACCTGATCTCACTTTTTTTAATCGAACACATCCACTTTACCCATTATCGCTAAAAAACACAGACTCACCGAAAAAGCATACGCTTGTAGTAGCTTGCACAGGTGCTGGCAAAACAGACTTTTTGTTTAAGCGAACTAATGGAAGAGTATTTTACACACTTCCTTTTCAGGCATCCATTAATGCAATGTATAAACGGGTTTCAAAAGACTTAAAAGATGCAAATCCAGAACTTGATATTAGAGTTTTACATTCTGCTTCAAAGGTTGTGAAACAAAATGGCAAAGAAGAAGAAACGGTGCTACAACCATTAATCGGCACTTCAATAAAAGTTCTGACACCTCACCAACTTGCTGCCATTGCATTTGGAATGAAAGGATATGAATCAATAATTCTTGATTTAAAAGGTTGTGATGTAATTTTGGATGAAATCCATACTTATACAGGGGTTTCACAAGCTATTGTTCTGAAACTCGTGCAAATATTAAATCGGATTGGATGTAGAATTCATATTGGTACTGCTACAATGCCAAAGGCTCTATATGACAAAATTATTGAAGAGCTTGGAGATGATGTATTTGAAGTGGGGCTAAAGACAGATGAATTAGATAAGTTTGACAGGCATACAATACATAAAATACATTCATTTGAAGACTCTTTGGAAACTATAAATGAAGCAATTGAAGAAGAGAAAAAGATTATAGTTGTATTAAACAGAGTTGACAGGGCACAAAGTGCTTATGAAAAATTGAAAAGCAGGTATCCAAATGTGCCGATTTTACTACTTCATAGCCGATTTAAACGTGGCGACAGAAATCAAAAAGAATTTGAACTAATTGGCTTGGATGAGGAAGGAAAGACGATAAATAAATTTAACACTTCAGAAAAGGCTTGTGTAGTTGTTGCTACTCAAATTGTTGAAGTAAGTCTCGATATTAGTTTTGATTTAATGATAACAGAAACGGCACCAATCGATTCTCTTATTCAGCGTTTTGGCAGAGTAAACCGCATAAGAACATTTGAGAGTATAGGAAAAACTAAACCTGTGTATGTTATTGCACCTCCCGATAATGAAAAAGATGCAAAGCCCTATGACTTTGAAGTTTTGAATAAGTCTTTTGATGTACTACCTGATGGCGAAACGTTAAGAGAAAGCGATCTTCAAAGTAAAATAGATCAGGTATTTCCCGAAATTGATTTTTTGAATATTGAAGAACAATCCATTTTTAAATCTGATGGGACAATTAATGCCAAACCATTAACACACAGTAGCAAATCCATTCTTTTTAATCTGCTTGAAATCGACTCTGTTTCTTGTATTTGTGAGAGTGAAACAGAGATTTATATTGATTCGGGTTTTGAGAAACGAATGCTTCTTGAAATCCCAGTTAGATATTACTCTGTAAAAGATAGGAGTCAACTTAAGGTTGGAAATAAACCTTATCTAATTCCTGACTATGCATACTCAGAAGAGACTGGATTGGATCTGTCAAAAACCAAGAAAACAAAGTTTGAATTAGACCAACAAATATTATGATTACATCAGTCGTAGGAAAAACTTTTTTAGAAGCCTATAATGTGAAGTATGGCAAGTACTATACTGCAAAGGAGTTCTTTGAAAAAGAGTATTGGGAAATTTTTTATAACCACTCAAAGTATTTGCAATGGGTTACAAACTCCCCTTTTGTACAAATGAAAAAGGGACAAAAACCAAACTTACTAAAGACTGATGAAAGAATTGAAAAACTGGAAAATTTATTTGGAAAAGTAAGCACACTAGAACCGGACGCCAGCTTTGCATTAGGATATCCGGCAGCTGAAGAAAAGAGTTATGCCAGTACATCTGGTCAGGTGAGCGATATTTTGATTCCCTCGGATGAAGAAAATGTTTATTTATCATGGATTGGCAGTGGATTAGCAATTGGAGTCGCTGGAGGATTTTCAATACTGTTTGACGACCCCAAAATTACACTGCAAACATATGAGGGCTGGAAAATTTACAGAAAATATCTTAATGATCCACTTCATGATAGAATGAGAGGTAACCAGATCAGTACCTGGAATGGTCAATGGCTTACATATTCCTATGGTAAAAATTTTGATGAAAATTTCGATTTCCGTGCATTGCAAGATGAAGGGATTTTCAAGATTAATGACTCTCTAATAGAAATCACGACCGTTAACTGGTCCCAATTATTTTTTAGCCTATCGCTTCATTTTCCGAAAGATGAAAAAATGGGATATGTATTTGGTTTCGGACAAACAAATAAAACTATTGGTTTTATTCCATTTCAATTTAAATCTGGCACGAAGTTAAAGGACGTATATAAACAACTTTTTGGAGGCTCATATTCTAATCCTAAAGAATTTGAAAGCCTGTTTGGTATGCATATTAAAAGAGCCTGTGAACTTGGAAGTATAGGATTAATGGCTTTAAGACCCGATTCATTAACTAAATACATGAACGATACCAAAAACCTGAGTTTCAAAAAAGAAGAAGACACAATAAACTATCACGCCTACAAAACCTGGTTAGTAGCTATGTTAACAAGAAATAAAGAAGAAATAACTGATTATACAATGGAATTGGCTCGTGTTATTCACAATTATAGAACCGAAGCCAAAAAACTTGATCGTAAAACCCTAATAGAACAAGAGCTTTTTGGATCTAGCTCAAAACGAGGTTTTATAGATGGTCTCACCACTATGATTAAAGATATAGAGGGTGAAGATATTGATGTCATAAAGGAACTTAAGGATGAGGTTCACTTAATGACCAACGAAGAGTTTACCTACTTCAATACACTATTGAAGTTTGATTATGCATTTGTAGAAAAGAAATCTTAAACAATAAACCGGATAAAGATTATGAATACCATTTATATAAGAACCTTAAAACATGCAGAGCACACAGTATTTAATGTTTCTGATGGGCAGAAATATTATTATGACGCTCAATTCAAAAGAAGAATCCCCTTCTCAAGTGGGCAACAGGTTAAAAGATCCTTGATTGATGCTCTCTGTGAATCAATAAATCAAACACCATCACCAACAACTTTTTTATTTGATGTAAATAAGCAGAAAGAAATGAAAGAGGGTGAGGTATATGCCACATGTGATCCTACATTTGCTGACCAATTGTTTGGAGGCTGGATGAAAGCAGCAAAAGGTGGAGGTGAGAGAACATTAAAAAGAAGAAGTCCCTTGTCGATTTCTGCTATGCGAGCATTACACCCACTCTTGGCTGGTTTGGACTCAGAGAATGCATCGTTCGATAGAAGCGATAGACCTAACAATATTGTAATTGTAAGGGATGAAAAAGGTAATGAATTATCTAAGGATGAGATTGTTGAACTTCTTGACGGCAAAGACCGAAGCTTAAGTCGCAAATGGATACCCAATAACAGTAGAGCTACAGGATTATTTGTTTTTGACATCGCTATTGATTTGCGACGTCTCTTTTCTGTTAGCCTGAGTCCGTTTGAACCTGAAATGTCTGAAACAACCATTGAAAAGCTTAGAGAGCAGGGTTGGGTTGAAACTGAAAATATTTTCGGTCCATGTTTAGTTGCTCCAAAAGCTCTGAGAGATAAATGGATTCCAGGGCTTGCAAAGGCAATCATAAACTGGCGAATTACATCAAATCAATCACGAACATTCAGTTTGATGGAGACATTAGCAATTTCCTTTAGTGAGAATGCAAATCTAATTGCCGGGAGTATAAGAGCAAAACTTTCCGAAGAGGATTCTAAAAAAGCTGATCCCATTGTTGATGAGCAGCTAAAGGGTGTTGATACATTTGTAACTTTACAAGCAGGAGGGTTCATCCACACAAAATCGGAAGCAGCAGATGCTCTTGAAAAAGCTGAAGCCAAATTAATCGAATTGCTAAGCACGTTTGATTATGAGAATCAAACTGTTTACGAATAGAGATCAATATTCCGGAGCATTCTGACCCCACCATCACCCCACCCGCTCAATCCTTTCCCTCATTTCTGGTTCAAACTCGTCTTGGGCTTTTTCGAGTTCGTACCGGGCTTGCAGGTTCAGCCACATTTCCGGGCTGGTGCCCAGGGCCAGGGAAAAGCGGATGGCGGTGTCGCCTGTAATGGATCTTTTGCCGTTAACGATGTCGTTTACGCGATTTGGCGGCACCTCTATCCTTCGGGCAAATGCACGTTGGGTTAGTCCAAGCGGGGTAAGGAATTCTTCTTCCAGAATTTCTCCCGGATGTATTGGGGGTATAAATTTTTGATTATTCATTTTTTAATTCATTTTTAATGATAGTCCACAATTTCAACATCGTACGCATCACCATTTTTCCATTTGAAACATATCCGCCATTGCTGGTTAATCCGTATGCTCCACTTACCGGCGCGGTCACCGCTGAGTTGTTCAAGACGGTTCCCCGGTGGGATTTTTAAATCATCCAGCGAAATGGCCGAATCCAAGAGCAGTAACTTGCGCTTTGCCCGACGATGGATTTCTACTGGTAATTTACGGGATCGCTCACGGGCAAATATCGCCTTAGCCCGGATTATTCACGAAAAGGTATATTTACACCAATAAGCAATTGATTATAATATAAATACAATGAATTAGTTGACACCCAAATTTGAGTGTCGAACACTGCGTCGATATTTCCCCGTGAGCTTCGTTGAAGAAAAAAAAGCTTACTCAATGTACAAACGTACACTTCCGTCGCATTTTTTTCTTCGCCTTGCTCACAACGTACCGAGCGAAGCGATTCCCACGAAGTGCTATTTTTTGGTGAATTATCCGGGTTAAGTTTATTGACGAGCATAACTGTAAATCACACTTTGCAATATAGGGCTTATTTTGTAATTTGCATATTACAACAAAGCGTTAAAACTGCACTTATAATAGTAGAATCATGGAACGACTCATTCGGTTTTCTGTTCTCAGGATCCGTCAGACAGATACATCCTTCACCCGGTATCTTTATTCCGATATTGACTGGGGTGAGCGTTTAATTGGTATTCTGGGTGCACGCGGTACTGGCAAAACCACCATGTTATTACAACGGATTAAGCATCAGCATGTTGATCCTGAAGTCGCATTATATCTGAGTCTGGATGATCCCTGGTTTCAGGAACATTCACTCATAGATACGACCGAGGATTTTGTGAACAGGGGCGGACGTTTTCTCTATCTGGATGAAGTGCATAAATATCCCGGATGGGCTGCTTCGGTAAAAACCCTTTATGATACTTTCATCGGGCTTCATATTGTTTTTACAGGTTCATCCATATTGGAATTACAGAAAGGGGATGCCGACCTGAGCCGGCGGGTAGTCTCTTATCATCTGGAAGGGATGTCTTTCAGAGAATATCTAAATGTAACTGAGAACCTTAAGTTATCTCCTGTTACATTGGAGCAGCTGCTCGGCAATCACCTGAATATTGCGCAGGAAATATCGGGACAGACTATCATACTCAAGGCCTTTCAAAACTATCTGCGGCAAGGCTATTATCCTTTTTTTCTCGAAAATCAAGAAACTTATCACCTGAAGCTGATGAACACCATCATGCAGGTTCTTGAGACCGATCTGATGCAGGTTGTACATTTAAAGGTGGAAAGCCTGAATAAACTGAAGGGGTTTCTGAACGTGATAGCCGAAATTGTACCGTTTCAACCGAATATTTCCGAACTTGCCCATAAGATTCAGATTTCAAGACCGATGATCTATCAGTTTCTGGATTACCTTCACCGAAGTTGCGTAATACAGCTTATATATCAGGATAGCAAGGGTATGAAGAAACTTGAGAAGCCCGATAAAATTTATCTGAACAATCCCAATCTACTGTTCTGCATGGCTAGCGGAAATCCGGATAAGGGAACGCTCAGAGAGACCTTCTTTGTCAATCAGGTTCGCCCGAATTATCAGATCAAATATGGCAAACCTTTCGATTTTTGGGTTGATAACAGATATGCTTTTGAAATCGGAGGCAAAAACAAAAAAACATCCCAATTGCAAAATAGGGATAATGCGTTCCTTGCTTTAGATGATATTGAAACCGGTAGCCAAAACCGAATACCGCTTTGGTTATTTGGTTTTTTATATTAGCAACATAATGAACCACCCAGTTCAGTCGAAACCCACATCGGATATGTTTGCAGAGGGGGAATTTATCAGCATAATGTGATTTCTCACCTCAACAATCCTTCAATAGAAATATCTTCATCCAGAGTTTCCCAGTGAATTCCGATGCCATTCCCTATCCAGCGCCAGTTTAACAAGTCTTTTTGTTCAGCATCGCGTAACTTTGGGAACCATTCTAAGGGAACGGCAAGTTCACGGCCATCTTCTAACAAGACCACAAGTTTATTTTCATCAAACCATAATTTTGTGGCAACAGTTGGTTTATCTTTTGTTAAAATATTCATTCCAGGTGGTTTCAATTAAAATGAAGATGAACCGGTTCATTTCCTTCATTGCTGAAAAAGAAAAATCTGAAGCCTTCAAATCGAAAAACTGTAGGCATATTAACTTTTTTTGCGTTTATTCAAAAATAACTCAAATTTATAATTATAACCATGTCTAAACCCGTAATCCCTACATTGCTCAATTACTACTTACTGTGTAAGCGCAAAGCGTGGTTGTTTGGTAATGGAATTCAAATGGAGCACACATCGGATGTGGTTGCCGAGGGGAAGGTCATCAGTGAAACAACATACAGCCGGCGATCTGCTCAATACACGGAGCTTGATCTGGGAATAGCCAAAATTGATTTTTATGATGCCAAAAATAAAGTGGTTCATGAAGTCAAAAAAAGCAACAAAATGGAGGGCGCTCACGAATGGCAGGTGAAATACTACATCTTTATTCTGGAACAGCAGGGTGTGGTTGGGGCAACCGGATTATTGGAATATCCCAAGCTCAAAAAAACGAAAGAAGTTACTTTAAGCGAAACCGACCGGGAGTTTTTGAGGCAAACCATTCATGATATTCAAACCCTGGTTTCATCAGATAATTGCCCCGATTTGCAGAAGAAAACGATTTGTAAATCATGTAGTTATTTCGAATTTTGCTGGAGTGGGGAATTGGAGTCGGTAGAGGGATAACGAACACTTAACCCGGAATATTCACGAATAAACTTAATTATTTATTTATTATTATTGATAATATATGATATAGGACAAAAAATGGTAGTCCAAACTTGAAGTAAGACTGAGCAACAAAATTTCCCCGTGAGCTTCGTTGAAGAAATAAAAGCTTACTCACAGTCCGTCAGCCGACGGACACTTCCGTCGCTTTTTTTTCTTCGCCTTGCTCACAACGTACCGAGCGAAGCGATTCCCACGAAGTGCTATTTTTTGGTGAATAATCCGGGTAATCATTTACAAACAACCACGGAATGTAAATCAGATATATATGAAGCGCACCTATTATCGGAGCAGGTGCGATGCACGATTCTTGATAAAATGCGAAATTAAATAATGTGTACTATCAACCAACATGAAATATGATAACCCAAAAAATGAAGATGAAATCCTGCCCAATAAGCTCGGTTTAATTGATTCTAAGAAGATTGGAAAGGAAGAATATCGAGGATTCCTCAGAGCTGAAATCAAATATGAGTCCGAATTTGATTTTGAAATAATACTCGAAAACCGCATGAATGAATATATTGCTGGAGTGCAAGCGGCGGCAGATAGAAACTATGAACCGATGAAAATGTTATTCAGGAACTTCGACTAACAGAGGTGTTAACAAATTCTTGAAGTACTTCTTTTCGAATTTTTTCAGCATCAGACTTCGAAATGTATATCCCCTCGATACGATGTGATATGACCTGACTTTTCATTGCTCTTCGAGATATCTTTTCAAGACTTGTATGTTTCTTTTTATCTATTTTCATAAATGAAAATTAGACAAAATAGTGTGTAAATCAAAACCTTTAGAAGAAGGCTTTGTAACAATTCTTAACCATTTATAAACAACCACGGCATTTAAATCAGATATATATGAAGCGCACCTATTATCTTTTTAATCCGGGACGATTGAGCCGAAAGGACAATACACTTAAATTCACTCCTGTTGATGAACATGGCTCAGAAGGTAAACCACGCTATATTCCGGTTGAGTCGGTATCGGATTTGTATTGTTTTGGAAGTTTAGATGCGAACAGCGCGATGTATAATTTTTTGGGTAAAAATCACATAAGCGTACATTTCTTTGATTATTATGAGCACTACACGGGGTCATTTTTTTCAAAAGAATTTTTGCTTGCCGGCAAAGTGGTTGTTAATCAGGTGTTGCATTATCATGAATCGTATAAACGCCAGAAAATGGCCCGATTGTTTGTTGACGCGGCCTCCTTCAATATGCTCAAGAATTTGAAATATTATCAAAACAGGGATAAAGATGTATCAGCAGAGATAGAAGAAATTGAGCATTGGCGCACTCTAATTGATCAGCAGCCCGGAATCCCTGAATTAATGGGAATTGAGGGAAATATCAGGCAGGTGTATTACCGCTCTTTTGATACGATTCTGAATGATTTCAAAATGGATGGTCGAAGTAAGCAACCGCCCAAAAACGAAGTGAATACGTTAATTTCATTTGGCAATATGATGTGCTATTCTGCTTGTCTATCGGCTATTTATCATACGCAATTAAATCCTACTATAAGTTATTTACACGAACCCGGAACCCGGCGCTATTCCCTCGCGCTGGATCTGGCTGAAGTTTTCAAACCCATTTTTGTTGACCGAGTACTTTTTCGTATTCTAAATAAAAAGGAGATTCAGAAGAAGGATTTTGATTTGCGAAACAATGCCTGTTCGCTTAAGGAAGGTGGACGTAAAACGTTCGTCAGAGCCTGGGAAGAACGGTTACAGGAAACCATTCAACATCGAAAACTGGGCAGGAAAGTAAGTTATAAAACCCTGCTCCGCTTGGAATGTTATAAACTGGTCAAACATATTTTATCTATCGAAACCTATCAACCCTTTAAAGCGTGGTGGTAAACGATGTATGTGATTTTAGTCTATGATATGAATCAGAAGCGAGTTGGACGTATGCTTAAGTTGTGCCGGAAATATTTGCATTGGATACAAAACTCCGTTTTTGAAGGAGAAATAACAAAATCTAAGTTAGATGAATTAAAACACCGCGCCGGAAAAATCATGAAAGATGACGACAGTTTGATTATATTTAAAAGTCGGGATGAAAAGTGGCTTGAGAAAGAAATCATCGGAAACGAAAAAAACAGCCCTGATACGTTCATTTAGCCGTTTTGGTTGTCGGTCAACGTCAATTGGGAAACCATACAGAACCCACCAAGCAACCACTCGCATAAAACCAAGCTCCAATTAAACTAAATGTGGTTGTCGAAACCCCCACAAAATTACCCTATGTTACATCGACGCCTGCGAATTAAAATAAACCTTCGTATATTGCTCAAAGTCGACCATTTTCAACACAAAATGACCGGCTTTTAATCGAACCTTTGAGGAATTGAAATAGAACAGCTTATCAGCAGGGTGTACCACGTCACTTCTTTTAATCGAACCTTTGAGGAATTGAAATATATCATAGCGAACTACTGCAATATCCGAGAGAATCTTTTAATCGAACCTTTGAGGAATTGAAATATATCTGGCACAAACGATGCGTGTACCTGAAAGCGCTTTTAATCGAACCTTTGAGGAATTGAAATAAGGCGCCACTGCGCGTGTGGTAATTAATCACCCAGCTTTTAATCGAACCTTTGAGGAATTGAAATTTTATTCCCTTCTACTGAGGAATATCGCGATTTCTTCTTTTAATCGAACCTTTGAGGAATTGAAATAAAAGATTGATGCCAGCGAGCAAACCGGCTGCTATTCTTTTAATCGAACCTTTGAGGAATTGAAATTAGATAGTTCCGAAAGCGCATTTACCAGCTTTTCACTTTTAATCGAACCTTTGAGGAATTGAAATGACGAGGTTGTCCAAGACCGTGATAAGATCAGGGAACTTTTAATCGAACCTTTGAGGAATTGAAATTCGATCAGCTTAAAGAACAATTGGGATGGACAGATGCTTTTAATCGAACCTTTGAGGAATTGAAATTCGCTTCTTTGGATTCTTCCTCGGCGGTCTTTAGCCTTTTAATCGAACCTTTGAGGAATTGAAATCGCCTAATCGCTGAAGGCAAGATAGAAATTGCTGATCTTTTAATCGAACCTTTGAGGAATTGAAATCAGATAATAACGGCAACATCAGGCAGATGCCTGCCGCTTTTAATCGAACCTTTGAGGAATTGAAATTTGCGGCGTGGATTGTGCCCTCATTGTATATATCCCTTTTAATCGAACCTTTGAGGAATTGAAATCCTTTATCGGTAATGCGAAGGTTCAATATCGGCATGCTTTTAATCGAACCTTTGAGGAATTGAAATTGATCATTCCGCTTTTAGAGGAAGTGTTTGAGACCACTTTTAATCGAACCTTTGAGGAATTGAAATTTTTAGAAACAACCACTCCGGAAGATGTCAAAAAACTTTTAATCGAACCTTTGAGGAATTGAAATAAATCAATACGCTTTTCGACACAGCAGAGCAAGCGACTTTTAATCGAACCTTTGAGGAATTGAAATAAGACAGCCGGCAAGAAAGTAAAGATCATGGGAACCCTTTTAATCGAACCTTTGAGGAATTGAAATGGAAAAAGCTCGCCGGAATAATATTTGGAAAATGACTTTTAATCGAACCTTTGAGGAATTGAAATATTCTTCATGTAATTGAGTGCCTTCAAACCCAGCTTGCTTTTAATCGAACCTTTGAGGAATTGAAATCTGACAAGGCTTCCCTGAGACCTGATGTAACAACTCCTTTTAATCGAACCTTTGAGGAATTGAAATCAAGCTTAGACGCACTTGTAGAAGTTGCGCTACCCCACTTTTAATCGAACCTTTGAGGAATTGAAATGAATAAGCGACAGATAGGCAGAACATGATCAACCTGCTTTTAATCGAACCTTTGAGGAATTGAAATAAAGATCAAGTTAATTTATTAACTGATAATCTGGAACTTTTAATCGAACCTTTGAGGAATTGAAATCCCATACTTAAGCATAACTGGTAAAAGCTTCTGGATCTTTTAATCGAACCTTTGAGGAATTGAAATCATTTGCCGCCGCATTCAGCACATCCTAAGAATCCGCCTTTTAATCGAACCTTTGAGGAATTGAAATAGAGCTATACCCGACATATTTTGTCGAGCAGAGCCCTTTTAATCGAACCTTTGAGGAATTGAAATATTGCATTGGAGCTTTATTGCTTATCAAGTTTGGAACTTTTAATCGAACCTTTGAGGAATTGAAATAAGTCGTAACGATTCCTTCCCGATATATATCTGTAACTTTTAATCGAACCTTTGAGGAATTGAAATCGAGCTTGTTTTTCCAACCATCTTTGAAGCGCAGACCTTTTAATCGAACCTTTGAGGAATTGAAATTCCTTTTTTAAGTTTGATACAGCAACTTTAGCAGTACTTTTAATCGAACCTTTGAGGAATTGAAATTAGATCTTCTACATCTTGATCAGTTACTGCAAATATCTTTTAATCGAACCTTTGAGGAATTGAAATCAAAATAAACAAGCCTATTCGAATTAATAGCGGTTCTTTTAATCGAACCTTTGAGGAATTGAAATTCAAAAGATGGGCAAGATTGCAAAGGATTCAACGACTTTTAATCGAACCTTTGAGGAATTGAAATCTGACAGACATGGCTAAATCTTGGCATTTTATCTTCTTTTAATCGAACCTTTGAGGAATTGAAATCATGTTTAGGACGCAACCCAAGCCCGATATTAGAACTTTTAATCGAACCTTTGAGGAATTGAAATAAGCCTACCCATTATCGCTATAAGTGGTGCTAAAGACTTTTAATCGAACCTTTGAGGAATTGAAATTGAATAAACTTTAGTGCTGTAACGAACATTTGTGCCCTTTTAATCGAACCTTTGAGGAATTGAAATAATCCTCTTCATCAAAGTATACAGGTTTCTTTTTTGCTTTTAATCGAACCTTTGAGGAATTGAAATTATAGTCAGCTAGCCTGCTATTTCTTAATTCTGAGGCTTTTAATCGAACCTTTGAGGAATTGAAATTGTAAATACAAAAAATGAAAAGTCTGATACAAGACACTTTTAATCGAACCTTTGAGGAATTGAAATTTTCATCATCAGCGCGACCAATGAGCTTATCAAAAGCTTTTAATCGGTATCCCCCCTACCAACTACATATTTGTGGGCAGGTAAAAAGGCGATAGCTTATCCGTAAAAAAGATATGCATACACGAAAAGCAGAACACATGTTCGCGTTGGTACACGCATGGCGCGAAAGCGGC
>Ga0208112_100143_pt1 | contig 110075 bp, 90 predicted proteins | sample HotLakConsoUCCLE_FD_184736 | JGI IMG/M metagenome (GOLD analysis project Ga0208112, IMG submission 184736) | Hypersaline microbial mat communities from Hot Lake, Washington, USA - Hot Lake Consortium UCC-LE (SPAdes) (version 2) ...
CACCGTAGGTCTTCGCCATTACCGTGGTAATCGCTGCCGTTAATGTCGTCTTGCCGTGGTCTACGTGACCTATCGTCCCTACGTTCACGTGCGGCTTACTCCGCTCAAACTTCTCTTTTGCCATGGTAAAAAAGATTATTTATGATTTGTTTGTCTTGAATATTCAACCTGAAGAGCCGATAGTCGGAATTGAACCGACGACCCCTTCCTTACCATGGAAGTGCTCTACCCCTGAGCTATATCGGCTTTTTTCAGAGAGCGGGCGACCGGAGTCGAACCGGCAACATTCACCTTGGAAGGGTGATGCTCTACCAATTGAGCTACGCCCGCAAAGCAAGTGGGGGGAGCAGGATTCGAACCTGCGAAGTCTTACGACAACAGATTTACAGTCTGCCCCAGTTGGCCGCTTTGGTATCCCCCCAGCGCTTTCCGGATGTTGCCATCCGAAAGAGCCAGTGACCGGATTCGAACCGATGACCGGCTGTTTACAAAACAGCTGCTCTACCCCTGAGCTACACTGGCTGATCAAGTTTTCAATATTTTTTAAAGAACCGATACAACTTCAGAGACGGACTCCTCAATTGCTTTTGCTTCCTAAAACGGGCAAAGTGCTTCCAACCCGCGAAAGACTTAAAAGCTAAAAACATCTCCGATATTAATCAACTGTTTCTAAGAATTTTTTTTAGCTCTTTTTATTTCCGCTTTGCGCCTCTTCTTATAGACGATTCGCAACGTGATCAAAACCACTAACATTATTAAGATAAACCATCCATAAATATTCAGGTAGTCTCCTATTACCTGCCAGTTTTCACTAACAAACCAGCCAGCACCCAATAACAATAAGTTCCATACAAGTGAACTTAACGCAGAACTAATAATAGTTGTACTAATTTTAGTGTGCGAAACACCTGAAGCCAGAGAGATAACAGATCTTGTTCCAGCCAAAAAACGATTGGCTAAAATAACACCAAAACCCCATCGCTGCATCCACCTCTTTACTTTGTCATAATACTTTACATCCACTATCCTCATGAGCCAAAACCTGTCGCGATGTTCCTCAATTTTATGACCAAAATGAGCGCCAATCAGATACATATTCATAAAACCGAAAACTGATGCAACAGTGGTTATTGCCAATAACGGAGAAAACCCAACAATTTGCTCGGCTGCCAGGTAACCCCCGAAAGCGACTAACAGATCACCGGGAACGGGCGGAAGAACATTTTCTGCATAAGCTACAATTGCAAAAATGATATAGATCTTGGTCGGCGATAAGGAAATAATCCAATCCACTATTTGATTAATGTAGAGTTCGACCGCCATACTAATCCTACTTCTCTCTTATCAAAACAACACAATGAGCGGCAATTCCTTCACCTCTGCCTATAAAACCCATTTTTTCGCTTGTCGTAGCCTTAACCGATACCTGTCTAACATTACAGTTCAAAGCTGTGGAAATATTGTTAGCCATTTCGGGAATCATCGGATTAAGAGTGGGTTTTTCTGCCACCACAGTCGCGTCCATATTCATTAGTTCATATCCTTTATCCAAAATCAGTTGATATGCACTTTCAAGCAGGACTAAACTATCTGCACCTCTATATTTTGGATCTGTATCAGGGAAATGGGTACCAATATCCCCCAAGGCAAGTGCCCCAAGTAATGCATCTGTGATGGCATGGAGCAGAACATCGGCATCGGAATGCCCTTTCAATGATTGACTGAAAGGTATAGTGACTCCCCCAAGTATCAATTCATTACCGGGTTCAAATGCATGAACGTCGTATCCATAGCCGATTCTGATATCCATTTCCTATTTCTCTGATAAAATGATTGTTGCAAGCTGCAAATCCATCGGATACGTAATTTTAAAATTTTGAATGTCTCCTTCTATAATTGCAACTTCTCCGCCGCTTCGTTCCACAATTGATGCATCGTCTGTTCCCTGAAAATTATCAGACAGAGCTTTTTTATAAGCATCCATCAAAATTTTCTTTTTAAAAATCTGCGGAGTCTGTGCCAGCCACATTGACTTTCTTTCAGGGGTAATCAGAATTTTGTCCTCGTCATCTACTTTTTTCACAGTATCCCTCGAAGGAATTGCCACTATTGCACCGGCCAAAGATTCCTCAGCCGCTCTACGAATACACCTAACAATCGTTTCATTTTTCACAAACGGTCTTACGGCATCATGAATAGCTACAAGATCTGAATTTTCGGAAACGGACCGCAATGCATTCCGGACCGACTCCTGCCGCTCTCTTCCACCTTCGAGAACCTCAAAGGGAATTTCCCCTGCCTCTTCAGAAACTATCTTCCTTGCTTTATGCAGACAATCTGCAGATGTAACAATGATTATCTGGTCAAGCCCTTCAATTCCACTGAAGCATTTTAGTGTGTGCCCAAGAATGGATTTTCCAGCAATTTCCAGGTAGGGCTTTGGAATATCCTTACCCATCCTGGAGCCTGAACCGGCAGCCGCAATAATCAACGAGAATTGTAAAGAACCCGTTTCCAAAAAATCAGATTATTAGCATTGCATCGCCAAAAGAAAAGAATCGATAGTCTTTTGCAACAGCTTCTTTATAAGCGTCTTTTATAAACTCAAAACCACCGAATGCAGAGGCCAGCATCAACAGTGTTGACTCCGGTCTGTGAAAATTGGTAATAATTCCTTCGGTAATTTTAAATTCATAATCGGGATAGATGAACTTATCCGTCCAGCCTGTACCCGGTTTAGACATTCCGCTTGCCATGACGCTGGTTTCAATAACACGCACAGCAGATGTACCGCAAGCAATTACTTTATTCTTTTTACTCTTAAGCGCTTCATTAATCCGGTCTGACGACTCCTGAGAAATAAAATAGTTCTCAGAATCCATTCTGTGTTTTGTGAGGTCTTCAACTTCTACATTACGGAAGGTTCCCCACCCGATATGAAGTGTAACCGGTACAAAATCCACTCCTTTCTTTTTGAGTTTCTCAACCAACTCGGGAGTAAAGTGCATCCCCGCAGTAGGAGCAGCTACAGCTCCGCGCTCTTTTGCAAAAATAGTTTGATACTTCTCTTTATCGCTCTCTTTCGGCTCTCTTTCAATATAAGGCGGCAACGGCATATCACCGATTTCATCCAGTCGCTCATAGAGTTCCTGGTTAGGACCTTCATAAAGAAAGCGAATCGTTCGGCCACGTGAAGTTGTATTATCGACTACTTCCGCAATCAAATCTTCTCCGAAATAGAGCTTGTTGCCAATTCGAATTTTACGTGCAGGTTCAACCAAAACATCCCACAACATATTTTCCGGCATCAGTTCACGAAGAAGAAAAACTTCAATATCTGCATCTGTCTTCTCTTTCTTGCCTTTCAGTTTGGCAGGAAAAACTTTGGTATTGTTATAGACAACAACATCACCTTTATTCAAATATTTGTGAATGTCAGAAAATGTCTCGTGCTTGATGGATTGGTCCTCCCTGTTTAGGACCATAAGTTTTGATGAATCTCTTGGCTCGGCAGGTTCTTCGGGTACATTAAAATCTTCGATTTCAAATTTGAAATCCGTAAGTTTCATTTTCAAAACGGTAGGGGGTTTTTTCGTTAGTAAAATTCATTAATATAGAAGCCTGTAAATATAGGCTCTTTTGTTTCATTTCACAAATAGTGAACATTTGTATTACTCATTCGAAGCGAAAATTCCGGTATTTAAATTTTACAATCATATTTACTAACTGCGTCCGTTTATTTATAATTAAATGAAACGCATTGCATATATTGAGACAAAGAACTTTACGTTGAAAGACATGAAAATTCTCACCACTTTTATCTTCATCTTTTTCTTTACTGCGCTGGTTGCAGAAGCACAGCTTCGTAAAGATCTTAAATATCAGCCTGAAGAGTACACAGGAACTGTGACTCACACGCAACAGGGATCCTCACCCGGGAGTTTGATGAATATGCTCAACATGACCATGAGTCATTCTTACAGCATGTCTTTCACAAATTTTGGCGGCCAGACTCAGAACCTGAATGCCTATACCAATTCTATGTTTTTTGATGTGAGTGACAAACTTGATGCTCAACTCGATGTATCACTTCTTCATTCACCTTTCGGAAACAGCTTCATGAACAATCAGAACAGTCTGGGCACTCAGATTATTATTGATAGCGCACGCATAGATTACAAATTTTCTGAAAATACACGGCTGAGTGTTGAGTTTTCACAGAATCCCTATCGAAATATGTTTGGTGGTTATAACTCACCTTTCAGAAGAAGTCCGTTCGGATATTAATAGCGGTTCATGAGTCAAAACAACCGAAGCGAACAGACAAGTAATCTCCTCCTAAATTCTGTCATTGGATTCCTCAGTGTCCTGTTAATCATTCTACTATTTGCATTGGGGGCCAGGTTGCTATATCCGCGCATTGCAAGTGATCGTGCAGAAGAAGATCCAACGCTGATCAGCGCAGTCATTCAGATGGAGGTTTTAAATGGTGTTGGGCTATCAGGCCTGGCCACTCAATTTACCGGATCCCTACGCCAATACGGTTTTGATGTGGTTGAGACAGGAAATTACGATCATTTTAATGTTCCGAATACATTGGTTATTTCCCGAAGCGGGCGCATGGAAAACGCAAGAAGAGTTGCAGAAGCCATTGGTGTGGAAGATCAGTATATTTTAAGGGAGGAAGCTCCGGAATTTTACCTGGATGTTACCTTGGTCATTGGGGCCGATTATGAACAACTGAATTTATAAATTAAACTAAAACGCCTATGACAAACACGATTGAAAAAACAGATTCTCAATTTTCGTCATCATTTGAAAACAAGACTGTTGACTCCACAAAATTAATCGATGCCATTACGGAAGGATTGCTGGAAAAAAAAGCCAAGGATATTGTTCTTCTGGATGTGCGTAAATTAACCACGCTGGCCGATTACTTTATAGTATGTCACGGTACTTCCGATACTCAAATCCGTGCATTGGCCAACAGCGTAGAACAAAAAGTAAAAGAAGAACTGGGAGAGAATGTCTGGCAGCAGGAAGGAAAAGACTCCAGACGCTGGGTAATATTGGATTATGTAAATATTGTAGTTCACATCTTTACAGAAGAGAAAAGAAACTACTACGGCATTGAAAGAATGTGGAATGATGCCAAGATTACTCAAATCGAAGACACCGTTTCCTGATAAAAACGGAAAACTCTTTGATTGTTTTTCACATCCTGATCAACCATTTAATAAGGAACATTGAGCGGCCAGAAAAAATATTTTTTCCAGATCAGCATTATCTGCTTTTTGGCCCTCTCTGCTCTTCTCATATACTTCGAACTATCGTATGATCCGGGACGCACTCTTTCCGAAGATGAGCTTAACCAAGAGATAGAAGCAAGTCTGACACAGGCGCAACAGGTTTTTGATCAAAATTATAGCGCATTCAAAGAAAAATCGGATGAACTGTACCAAGAACTGCTTTCGATATCAATGGCTGACCAAAACCGGTCTATTGTCCACAGCAGGCTTCAGGAATATTCATTTTGGGGTGCCGTAATACTGAAGGACAATCAGCGTTGGCTTTGGGACGGATTCAACCTATCAGCTTCTCCCACTTTAACAAACGGCACAGGAGATTCCCTTCAGGTTACATTACTCAAACGTAATAATGTAGTCTATCTTTTCGGGCAAAGATCTTTTACAATCAATGAAGTGAATTACCAGCTTCTGACTGCAGAAAAGCTGGAACAATCTACCAATTTGCCGTTCGAAGAAAGAGTCAGCTATAACCTTTCCGATTCAGATGAACTCAGGAACCACTTTCCGGTCACTTTTAATTTCTTTTCACCAACTCCGGTTAATACAGAGTACAAAAAACTCTCAACCGAGCTCTCTGACTCAGTGGGGACTGTTTATGCAAACCCGGCCGATCTCTACCGTTTTCAACAAAAAATTTCAGAGTCCATTCAGGAATGGCATTCCTATGTTCATATACTTTTTGTACTTGCTGCGATCATGCTTTTTATCAGTTTTTGTATCTTTTCAGAAAGCAGATATCTGCTACAATTCCTGATTCTGGTACCGATTGCTGTTTGGTTCAGTTTTTATCAGTTCGAGGGTTTGGCTGACTGGATTCTGCCTGACTATCTGATCAACATACTAAATGCAGATAACTATCCTCTTCTGGTTGATTATAGCTTGCATTCTATCTTCTCAATTCTGGTTTTTGCACCGCTGGTCAGATATATTCTTCTCTACCCGGTCAATACAAAGGAAGATTCTCACCTAAAAACATTGCTTTTTGCATCCCTGTTTGGAGCTCTTTCTGCCGGACTCATATACTTCTTCTTTCTGTTAACAGAATCCGTTTTGATAGGCAGTTCGCTCGATTTTATGGATTTGGAGCTGGCTCCAGATATATCCGTATTTATTTTTTATATCGTATCTGCACTGCTCTTTACCGGTATATCCGGAATTATCATTTCTGCAGGTCTCTATCTCTACAGATTTGAAAAAGATAAGTCGATTTTAATCGGGGCTGCTTCACTGTTTAGCTTTTTGCTTTTTGCCTTTCTGATTAACCTGCTATTTCAACTACAGTTTATACTCTCAGCTGTATTCTTTTCCGGGCTTTTTACCTACTTCATTCTCCTTTTAATTATTCATGTAATTCATGAAAAATCGCACTTTTTTACTGAGATGTCCGGGTTCAGAAAAGTGCTGCTGTCAAGTTTACTTATCACCATTTCGATCTATTTTCTAATCTGGATTTCATCCTCCCAAAGCCTTGATCGTCAACTAAGAGAAAAAGCTACTGAGTTTAACAACGAAGAAGTTACCAATACGCAAGAACTGCTGAACACACTGCTTGCCAAACTCGAGAGTTCACTCATATTTGTAAGCGAGGAGGATGTGCAGGAGCGCACCGCTATTTTGCAGGGTCAGTTTCAGCGTGCTATTCAAAATAGTATTGAACCGCAATGGCGAGACCACTCTTTTGAGATCAAACTTCTCAATACAAATGGAGATTTGATCAGCGACTATTCCACGAACCTGGATTCACCCGGTTGGCGATCTTTGGTGGACATGACACTTATGCGAACCTCTTACCAGGGAGAGCGGCTTCGCAGGGTAACAAATCGACCAATAATCTGGGACGACCGTCCTTCTGATTTAGGACAAGAATTTGTCTCATTCTACCGAGGCTGGATCCCGATTTACGATGAAATTCAAACCAACCAGATCATTGCCTGGATTTTTGCGGCTGCCTATCTGGAGCGCCCCGACTATAACCGACCGATGCGTGCAGTACTATCGGCCGATGCCGAACAGGACTGGAAACAGAGCTTTTACATTGCCGAGTATATCAATGAAAAAGTAAACCGAACGTCAATGGAAGGGATTTATAAAAATCAGCCTCAATACAATCGGTTGCCTGATCGGGAAGCTGAAATATCGGCCCGCGACTCGATCGCATTTATCACAAATGTTACACCTCAGGGGATCTTTAGGGAGATCGTCACTCTCGAGGACAATAATAGGGTTATTAAAGCCAGCACGCCGCTCCCCGGATTCAACCACCACCTGTTCTCATTCTTCAGATACCTGATTGTTCTCACATTTTTTGGGCTCTTTATATTTGCAATTTTTTCTACAGTAGGTTTCAAGACATACAGGTTATTTGGACAAAGCCGAAAGTTTAAGGATCGCCTGCTTGATGGACTCATTCTTTCCACTATTCTATTTCTTACCGTACTCATTTTTGTTACTCAGCATGCAATCAGTTTACAGAATGAAGAGAATGTTGAGCGGGAGTTAATTACAAAATTAAACAGCCTGGGTGAATCACTTCGTGGTGAAGTACAACTGGAATCTTCAGAGCGTAGACTGGCGGAATTTGCTTACCCGCTCAATGTAGACGCCATCTTATACAGCCAGTCAAATTTGATCGATTCCACTACTCCGCAAATTTTCCAGCAGTATGTGATGCCCAGAACCATGCCTTATGATGTTTTTGATTTCCTCTACAACCGCGAGCGCAGGCACTACACATCCACTACGCAAGTTGCCGGCGAGAATCTGTTAATAGGCTATCGAACACTGTTTAACGAGGATAACGAGATTGCAAGAGCGGTTGCCATTCCAACTTTTGTGGAATCGCCTGTCTACAGAGAGCAGCTTCTGGAAGCTACCAGTTCACTTTTTGTTATTTATCTGGCCATTTTTGCACTATTTATTATTGGTACGTTGATTTTTTCCAATCAACTCACAAAACCGCTGCAAATAATTCAGGGTGGTTTGAACCGGATCTCCAGGGGCGACATGAATACCCGTGTAGCCGTTGCCGGTAAAGATGAGATCGGCACACTCGCCAAGGCTTATAATGAGATGGTCGAAAAGTTAGAAGATGCCCGTAAAGAGTTGGTTGAAGCGGAGCGCGAAGCTGCTTGGAAAGAGATGGCCCAACAGGTAGCTCATGAAATCAAGAATCCGCTCACCCCTATGAAATTGAATCTCCAGCATCTGCAGCAGCGGCTTGAAGCCAATCCGGAAAATGTATTGGAGCTCAAACCGATGATAGAGAAGACTGCGGAAAACATTATCGAACAGATTGAATCGCTCAATAAAATTGCTTCCGACTTCTCAAAATTTGCCAAGCCCGTTCAGGAGCCGTTTGAGCCCGTGGATCTGTATAAACTCCTCACATCTATTTCGGAACTTTACATTCATGATGAAAATGTGGCCATCAATACCACACTGCCCGAATACAACCTCACTATAAATGGCGTGGAAGGAGAACTTCGCAGAGTCTTCATCAATTTGGTAAAGAATGGAATAGAGGCGCATTCAAATGGAAAAGCTGAGATCAAGATTGCAGCAGAAAGGAAGAACAAGTCGATTATTATCCAAATTTCTGACAGCGGGGAGGGAATTGATATTCAAGACCGGGACAAGATTTTTGTACCAAATTTTTCTACCAAATCGAGCGGAACCGGTTTGGGCCTTGCCATCTCCAAAAAAATTGTGGAAGCCCACATGGGAAAGGTCACGTTTAAGTCGGAACCCGGTAACGGCACCACTTTTACCCTGACTTTTCCTGCCATATAATAACCACCCGGTCCAATATTTTTAAGGAGTAACAACTCTCTGCAAATCTTCGTACCATTTGCCCTCTCAATCTGATGGATACGAACAAACCAACATACCAATCCGACATCCGGCAGGAGCTATCTTCACTGCTAAAAATTGGAGTACCTGTCATAATCACGCAGCTTCTGCAAATGAGCATGAGTTTTGTTGATACAGTAATGGCAGGCCGATTGTCGCCTGAAGATCTGGCGGCAGTTGCCGTCGGATCCAGTACACTCATGCCATTTGTGGTTCTATGTCTTGGCTGCATGATGGCGGTCACTCCCATCGTTGCCCAAAATGTGGGCGCACGAAATTTTAAACTCATCGGTAAAAACGCCCGTCAGGTTCTCTGGCTGAGCCTGATCCTGGCCATTCCCAGTTTTTTCCTGCTTCGCAATTTGGATTTTATCCTCGTTCTGATCGGGATCACAGATGAAATCATCCCAATCGCATCCGGCTATTTGAAAGCGATCGCGTGGGGTATATTCCCTGCTTATGCATTTGGTGCACTTCGATATTTCAATGAGGGGTTAAGCGTTACCCGTCCGGCTATGTTTATTGCTGTTATCGGACTTTTGGTAAATATTCCGGCAAACTATGTGCTAATGTTTGGGAAACTCGGTTTCCCACAGCTTGGTGCAATCGGAACCGGCTACGCCTCAGCCATTGTATTTACCGTGATGTTCATCGCTATGCTTTGGTTTACCATGGGATTTGATGCCTACAAGCGGTTCGATATTTTCGGCAAGTTCCGATGGCCTGAAAAAAAATACCTCAAAGAACTGCTTGGCATTGGAGTCCCCATAGGTATAAGCTCAACCATGGAGGTGACAATGTTTGCAGTGGTAAGTTTGCTGGTGGGAACCATCAGTACAGTGGCTGTTGCCGGGCATCAGGTTGCGATCAACTTCGCCTCCATGACCTTTATGATTCCGTTCGGCCTATCCGTTGCCATTTCAGCCCGGGTGGGTCAATCTGTAGGACGAAGGCGACCGGCTGAAGCAAGATTCAGGGGATTTGTGGGTGTGGGAACAGCCAGTGCTATTATGGTAATCACGGCGTTGATTATGATTCTCTTTCCTGAATATATCACATGTATTTACACGGACGATCAGGCCGTAACGGACATCGCCGTTCAATTACTTTTTATGGCAGCTATCTTTCAGCTATCCGACGGGCTACAGGTAAGCGGATTTGGTGCGCTCAGAGGATTAAAGGATACCAAAGTACCGATGTATGTAAATCTGGTTGCTTATTGGGTAATTGGAATACCGTTGGCATATTATCTTGGCTTTATTGCAGAATACGGAGCACAAGGTCTGTGGGTGGGATTAATTGCAGGCCTGACGGTAGCGGGAATTTTACATAACATTCGATTCTACAGAAAGACAAAGGCGTTGGGTGCTGAATGATTACATTAACGTGAGTTCGAGATAAGGATTTGGGAAAAGAGTCTCCCTCCTTTTTAAGGAGGGGATTTAGGGAAGGTTAAATATCAGATTTTTAAATCGAACTCACGTTGCATTATCTAAAAACGAACCATCCCCAACCCGCCGGGAAAATAAAATATCTGCCCATACTGGAAATCACATCTTCATGTGAATGAACGAATTCCAATCCCTATCAGGTTGATGTATATAACTAAAGTTTACTTAATTCCTATTTATGCCCTCTTTCATTCACGCCATACAAACCGCTGTGCCGCAATACTCTTACCGACAGGATGAACTTCGGGATCGGATGAAAGAGATTGTTCAGGGTAGTGAACGGGATGAGCGGCTTATTCACCACATTTACCACCGCTCAGGTATCGACACGCGTCATTCCGTAGTGGATGATTTTCGAAAAGCGGGCTCACACCAACTCTTCTTTAACGGTCAGGGAGCTTCTCCCGGAACAGCCAGCCGGAATGACACCTACATCAAGGAGGGCCGAAAGCTATTCGTGGATGTGGCTAAAAAACTGATTGACCATTCTGAATTTTCTCCTGATGATATCACTCATTTGATTACCGTCTCCTGCACCGGCTTTTACGCGCCGGGACCCGATTACGATATTATCAAAACTCTTGGATTATCTCCAAAAACAGAACGCTATCATTTGGGATTTATGGGGTGCTATGCAGCCATTCCGGCTCTGAAAATGGCAGATCAAATCTGCAGGGCCAATCCAAAAGCAAATGTGATGGTCGTGTCTGTTGAGCTATGCACGCTCCACTTTCAGGCCAATCCAAAAATGGATGATTTGCTGTCGGCTTCTGTATTTGCGGATGGCGGTGCCGGTGCCATTGTGAGCAATAGAGAACCCAATCTGTACGGATATCAGATAGATGGATTTGCCTCTGCAATTACCGAAAAAGGTAAAGACGATATGGCTTGGTCTATCGGCGACACCGGGTTCAATATGGTTCTTTCAAATTATATTCCTGCCCTACTGGAAGAGGGTTTGCATCCGTTTTTGGATCCTGTGCTGGAGCAATACGGGCTAACCCTTGATGATATTGACTTATGGGGAGTTCACCCGGGCGGACGCGCCATTTTGGATAAAGTTGTTAAAGCATTTTCTCTTCCGGATGATGCCTTAAATGCTTCACGTAAGGTTCTCTCAAATTACGGGAATATGAGCAGTGCTACGGTACTTTTTGTACTCAAAGAGCTGTTGGAACAGGGTAATGCTACTCAAAACAGACGAACACTTGCTATGGCTTTTGGCCCCGGCCTTACCCTTGAATCCGCATTGCTTACAAAAGTGTCTGGTTCCTGATGCCATTCTTTCTCAATCATAGAGAGGCGCATCTCACCGAATGGATGGACCGGCCCGACTGTGATTCGGTTAAACTTTTCAACACTTACCGGCAGTTTAACACAATCAACAAACTTCTTTCCGGCTGGAAAATGATATTCAAAGAGTATCTTAAACCGATCATCGAAGCGAACAGTGGTTCTGCAACGATATTGGATATCGGGTGCGGAGGAGGTGACATTCTGAGATATTTAGATCACCTCTGCAGGCTGGAAGGATATCAGGTCAGCTTTACAGGGACAGATCCTGATCCCCGCGCAAAAGAGTTTTTCGAAGAAAATTGTAGCAGGAATAAAATACGGATCATCAATAAAACATCAGGGGAGCTGGTTGAGGAGGGCACCCTGTTTGATATCGTAATCTCCAACCACTTAATTCACCACCTGCAGGATGATGAGATTCTTGCGCTGTGCCGAGCCTCAGAAAAACTAAGCAAAAAACTGGTTCTGTTTAACGATATCGAGCGAAGTGATTTTGGGTATGGCTTGTTCGCCCTCACAACACCACTGCTTTTTCGAAACAGCTTTATCTCCGCTGACGGGAAGTTATCCATCCGAAGAAGTTTTAGAAAAGATGAGCTTCAAGCATTAATACCTGACAGCTGGAGTGTAAAAAGAAAATTTCCGTTTCGCCTTCTGGCAATTCATGAATCCCGGAACAGCTAATGGAAAAAACAGATATCACAATTGTTGGCGGTGGACCGGTTGGCCTCTATCTTGCTGGCAGACTCATTCAAAATGGCTTTGCCTGTACGATCATCGAAAAACGACCGGAAATTGATCTTCACTCCAAATCTCTCGGCATCCATCCGGTCTCCCTGGACCTTTTTGATAAGGCCGGAATTACGGATTCTTTTCTTGAACATGGGCTTAAAATCACAACCGGGCTGGCTTTTTTTGATGATAAACCGGTCGGTGAAATTAGTTTTCACACTTGTCCCCCGCCTCATCCATACATTTTAGCGATCCCCCAATGGAAAACGGAGGAGCTTTTAGAAAACTGGGTCCATTCAATCAATCCGAATATGCTCATCCGCGGAGCATTAGTAGATAAAATTGAAGATTCGGACCACAGCGTTATTGTTGAATACACCAAAAACGGCGACAAACATCAGGTTCAATCTGAATTTGTCATTGGTTGTGATGGGAAGCAGAGCTTCGTCCGGAATTCATTAAAGATCCCGTTCAACGGCAGTTCCTATCCGGATACCTATGTAATGGGCGATTTTGACGACAATACTGATTTCGGGGAAAAAGCGGCCGTCTACCTTCACAGGGATGGGCTTGTTGAATCCTTTCCACTTCCAAATGGCCAGCGCCGGTGGGTGGCCAAAACAGATCACTATATCAAAAAGCCGGACCGGCTGCTTCTCACAAAACTCATTTTTCAACGAACAAAAATTCACCTTGGTGAATGTGATAACTACATGCTCAGCAGCTTCGGAGTTCAGCACATGCTGGCTGAATCATTTCACAAAGGAAGATGCCTGTTAGCGGGTGATGCCGCGCATGTGGTTAGCCCGATCGGTGGCCAGGGAATGAACCTCGGTTGGATCGACGCTGAGGAGTGTCTGAAAAAGCTTCTAAAGATTCGAAAGAATCCAAACGAAAGAGAATTTCATTTGAAAGAGTATTCAAATAAACAGTTAAAAATGGCTAGGCAGGTTGCCAAAAGAGCTGAAATGAATATGACTCTCGGCAGGAAGGAGTCTTCCAATGTTTGGATCAGGACGGGTCTCAGAATGGTTTTGAATTCACCGCTTCAACATTTGCTGTCTCATATTTTTACAATGAGAGGTCTGGGTAGCTGGCCGGTTTAATTGAATTTACTTCATGGGGAACGTGATGGTAAATCTGGCCCCACCCGATCCTTCCACTGAGATTTGTGCATGAAGTTTTTTAAGCAGCTCTTCTACAATCCACATTCCAATCGACTCCTTTTTCTCGAACCGGAAATCTTCGGGCAGCCCAACTCCGTTATCAGACACTTCGAGTTCTACATCTTCCCCCTGCTGAGAAAGTGAAATTTCGATTTTTCCTTCCTCATCATCTTCCATAAATGCGTGCTTATAAATGTTGATCAGCAGCTCATTCAAAATCAGTCCGCAAAGTAACGCCTGACCCTGTGGAACTTCAACGACATCACTTTGCAGTTCAAGTTTAACATTGTATAGTATGGATTGCATGGTTTCCTGAATGGTTTCAGAAAGCTGTTTCAGGTATCCCCCCAGTTCCACACGATTTTCCTGATTCTTCTCACTCAGCATTTCGTGGAGCTTGGCCATCGACCGAATTCGATGGGCCACATCGTTGAGTACATTTTTTGGGTTTCCATCCTCCATATCGAGGGCTTCATTCTCAACCAGTGAAAGAATCACCTGCAGATTATTTTTGATCCGGTGGTGAATCTCGGCAATAAGCGTATCCTTCTGCTTTAGCCTATCATAGAGTCTGTCAATTAATCTGGTTCGTTCGATAGCACAAGTCACATGCGATGCCAGTGCCTGCATCACCGGTACATCCCTGGAAGTAAATCCATCACCGTCTCTGCGGTTCAGGGCCTGCATCACTCCTATCACATGATTTTCCCTGTTGATAAGCGGAACACAGATGATGTTTCTGGTCGTGAATCCTTCGGCAAGCTCCCCGTAGAAATATTCTGATTCCGATGGGTTATTTGTCAAGTAGGGTCGTTTGTTTGATACAACCCATCCTGCAATTCCCCTGTTTTTCGGGATATTCTTCCCAACAATCTCTGACTTCACCGGGCCGGTTGGCATACTTACATACAGTTCACCCGTATCGCGATCTACCAAAATCAATGAACTGGCCTCCGAGTTCATCACAAGGCGAATCGCCTCCATACTCTCAATCAAAACTGATTTAAACTCTTTTGTTTGATTGATTCCCTCGATCGTATCCAGCAGTACCCTGATGTTTCTATTGGGCAATGACTGGAAGATCTCATCCCCGCTGTATTGGTTGATTTCCGGTGATTCCATGAATACCCGCTAATTAATGGTCTCTTATTAATAAATAATTTTTAGGATAAAGGCTAAAAATTGCGGACAAAAAAGAGATCTACTGCTTGAATGTAATCGTAAAGCGGGCTCCAGGATCATTCAGTATTGTCATTTCCGCATGAAGTTTTTGAAGCAATTCATTGACAATCCACATCCCGATGGAGCGTTTTGATTGAACCGAAAAATCCTCAGGAATTCCAATTCCGTTATCCGCAACGCTAAGGATCACCAGCCCTTCATCTTCTGCTACGTTCACTTCTACTTTACTCGATTTCTTCTCTTCATCCACAAAAGCGTGTTTATACACATTGATCAACAGCTCGTTTAGAATCAACCCGCAGAGCAGTGCTTTATTTTGAGGAATAGACACTTCAGTCCCTGAGACGTCAATACCAACATCCAGTTGATGGAAGCTCATGGAATCTTCAATTTTTTTAACCAGATTCCTCACATAATCAAAAACATCTACGTTTTCATTAACCTTTTTCTCTACCAGCATATCGTGAAGTTCAGCCATCGATTTCATCCTCACTTCAATTTTCTTGAAGAGATCCTTGGCCTTTTTATCCTTTATCTCTTTTGTGTCTTTATGAACCTGATCTGACAATGCCTGTAGATTATTTTTGATCCGATGATGGATTTCCGCAATCAGAATATCCTTCTCCTCAATGGTATCTCTCATCGCGTCAATTTTCCGGGTTCGTTCAATCGCGATGGCTACATGTTTTGCCAGTGCCTGGAATACCTCGATTTCACTCTCAATGTAATTCTCGTCGTCATGCTTATTCATGGCCTGAATCACACCAAACACCTCTTCATTTTTGTTTGTCAGAGGTACACAAATAATATTTCTAGTTGTGAATGACTCTACAAGATCGCCGTAAAAGTGTTCAGATTTCGAAACATCATTTGAGAGATACGGTTTATTATTCTTCAGCACCCAGCCTGCAATTCCCTTCTCTTTTGGAATACTCTTTCCGGCCACCTCATTTTTGGCAGGTCCGGTTGGAATACTAATATAGAGTTCTCCTCTATCGTCATCCACCAAAAAGAGGGAACTCGCCTCTGATTTCATCACCAGCCTGGCTGCCTCCATGCTTTCAACCAAAACCGTTTTGAACTCATTGGTGTTGTTGATTCCCTCAAGGGTATCCAGAATCAACGAGAGATTTTCCTTCTCTAAATTGTCATGTACGGGTTTACTTTTTGAACTGCCCTCTTTCTTGCTCATGCCATTCAGTTGGTTACTTGGAAATTCCTTTATGCACAATTAACGAATAATTAAGGACTTTTTATTTGAAAAAGTTCGCATTCACGAATAATACTAAAAATCATTTATTTCACTACAAATTACTTCTCATTATGAGATCCTTCGCTTTCACTCAGGATGACGATTGAGTCATTCTGTGTCCCGCTAAGAATCTACCAGTGTTTACCTCCTCATTATGAGATCCTTCTTTTTCATTGCCGAAAAAAGTATTGTGACAAAGCAGAATAACACTAAAGTCACTCTGTGCCTGTCTGTCGAAGGGTATCTGTTTCGTTTACTTCCCGGTTCTACCCCCAATCAACACAAACCCGATAACATAAACAAGAAGGATCACGCCGTAATAGTTATGAGTTACCGCATCCCATGGTGAAATCGTGAACGTGGCGCTCAGTAAAAGAGCCTGATTGCCATAGGGAATAAAACTCTGAGCCGAGCATGCAAATATATCCAGCAAACTTGCCGTGCGCTTTCCCGAGATATTGTGCTTATCTGCGATAGACTTACTAATCTCACCTGTCACAACAATCGACACCGTATTGTTGGCAATACAAATATCAGTGATGAATACGAGCCATCCGATCGCAAGCTGCTGAGCCCGGTTGCCTGACTTTGAAGCTTTTTCTGCAACTCTTGTTATCACACCGGAAATCCACTGAAGACCACCCTGCTGTTTGATAAACTCTCCCAAAGCACCCACAAACATGGCCAGAATCATAATTCCGTGCATATCGGCAAAACCCGTGGCTATATCACCTCCCAGCGCGGACAGTTCATAACCGGTCTGCAACATTCCCTGAACGGCCGCCATCAAAATTCCAAGCAGAAGAACCAGAAACACATTCATGCCGGCAACGGCCAAAATCAAAATGGCAATGTAGGGGATGGTAGCGAGCCACTGCGGAGCTTCACTTGTAACGGCCCCGGCATCGGTAGCCAGAAAAATGAGCAGGATTGATGTAATAACAGACGCAGGCAGTGCAATTTTGATATTCTCCCGAAACTTGTCTTTCATCGGCACGCCCTGGGTTCGTGTTGCCGCAATGGTAGTGTCTGAAATGATTGAGAGATTATCTCCAAACATCGCACCTCCGAACAGTGCGCCCGCAATCAGCGCCGGCTCGGTTCCGGTTTGCTCTGCAAAACCCACAGCCACCGGGGCAAGAGCACCGATAGTACCCACCGATGTACCCATTGCAAGTGAAACCAGTGCTGAAATGATAAAAAGGCCTGGCAGAACAAATCCGGTGGGAATAAGCTGAAGTCCGGCATTAACCACGGCATCCACTCCACCTGTCGCCGAAGCCACACTTGAAAAAGCTCCTGCAAGCAGAAAGATAAAGCACATAGTGATGATATTACTGTTGCCCGCTCCTTTGACGAGCATCGCAATCGATTCGGTCAGTTTTCCGCGATGCAGCCAAACAGCAAGCATCAACGCTGGGATAATGGCCACATGACCGGGGAGCTGCTGAAATGCGCGCTCCACACCCTGAGCCTGTAAGATCAAGCCGGAGCCTAAAAAGAGTGCGATAAATAACAGAAAAGGAAGTAGCGAGAGCTGAGCCGTTCGGGTATTAAATAAATTCATGGCGTGAAAATAAAAAACCTCCGCAGCTTTTACACCACGGAGGTTTGATTTTCTTAGTTGAATCTTGTTGGCTATAAAGTATCAAACAGGAGTCGAAGAAAATCATAAATGAATACACATCACTACCCGAAGGCGAAGACTATGTTAGACCAATTGGCATGATCACTCTTCAATACGTACTAAAGAAAGCCTTTGAACAGGACACACCACAGAGTCGTGCAATTATTGCATGATGGCTTGCCGCTCTTAGAGCCTTAGTAGGTCATGCGGTGACTGATAATGCTTCAGGAGCCGGAGTAGGTGCAGGCACTGTTAGCTGTTGCTCTTTTAGTCTATCTGTATTTCAACCCCATCATCGGTGATCATTCTCATGAGATCAAAGTAATCCAAGACACTAAGCAAATGGAAGGACCTATACGGACAAACCAACTAAATTATACTCATTATTGCGTGAACTAAAGCTTAAAAATCGATTAATATCGGTTCACAAAACTATTAGGTCTAATTATAACTAATCTTTTCTTCATTGAAATCTTAGCTTCCAATAACACCGTATATTTCCCTAACCAATTCAGCATTTGTAATTGGACTCCAACCGTGCCCTTTCATAGGACGACCGTGTATAATCTCACCATCATAATATGGATCAGAACGATTCTCTAAAAAATCTTCAAGAAGGTAAACCGCTAATGGTAAGAAAAAATCATCCATCTCAGGATTATAAATCTTGATTTTTCCTACCAGATCAGGACCAATCTCATCCCAATTCTCCTCCATATAATAACGCAGATCATAACCATTTTCCCGCATGTAGTCGGCTACTTCATGATCAATCTCTCCTCTTTCAAAATCCCAAACGCGTTTAGGATAACCATCTTCTCCTATAGGACCATAAGCAGCATTCCAAATATCAAACTGCGCGGCAGATCTACCTTTCGATCCCAAAGCCCTAGCCATTTGACTAAGTTGCCTTACTGAAGTTACCGGCTGTCCCTCAGGTGTTCTTTGCATCATTCGTTCTGGAGCGCCAAAGGCCGCATCTGGTACAATGAATGCATTATCATCTTCATAAATATTGATCAGTTGGTAACGTCTGAAGTCAACCGGATCAGGATAGTAAATCCATGCCCCACCAAAAAATTTGGGGTGTTTCACCTGTAGCGCCAAGGACATCCATCCGCCGGTAGAACCTCCTGTCAATGCACGTGAGTTCGGCTCAGAAATGATTCTGAATTCTTCTTCAACTTTAGGAATCAGCTCCTGTATGATGGCATCACCATATGGTCCATTATTTACCGAATTAACACCATAAGAGTCATCAAAGTAGGGAGTAGGATGCTGGAAGGTTACAATAATCACTTCAGGAAAATTTTCGGATATCCAGGATTTATAAAATTCATAACCAGTCTCTTTGACCCCTCCTCCATGATAAGGCCTGGAATTCTCTACATTTGAACGATTATCTACATAAAGCGTATCGAAAGCCATCCCTTCATTTTCAGTCGGTTCGGTAGTGAAACCAAACGGTGGGTCTAGAGAAAAGTGATTTTGGAGATAAATGACGGGATATTCCTTATTGGAATTTTCTTCGTACCCTTTAGGTAGTAGTACCGTAGCTCCCAAATATATTGGATCCCCCCAAAACTCACTAAGCAACTCACTTTCAAATTTAATTCGCTTCACCCATTCAGTATCGTCAGGGATATCTACAGGTGGAATTACATTCTCTAGTTCCAACTCTATTTCTTTTGGAGAATCGGGATCTATATAGACTTTTTGAGGAGTACTTGTAAGGTTACCGGGTGTGAAAGCCCAACGCTGTCCTTCCCACTGATCCATATTAGCCCAAATGGTGTGGCCATCAGACCTTTCAAATTTTGTATAGACATTCAACAGAGCTTGGACATAGTATTCGCCCGCTGGAAGTTCACGAATCGATTCAAGAGGATAGCCGACTGATTCTTCGTCAACTAATGCGACATCTCCCAAACCGTGATTTTCTATATCCTTGGAAAAAAAAGGAACTCGAGCCACTCTTCGACGGGCAGAATAGTAAGCCGCAATTCGTGGCTCAACTGTTGAATCAGGACTCAATGCTACAAACAATCGACCCGTCAATTCTTCGCTGTTCAGGCTATCCGCAACTGCAACTTTAAAAACGTGAGTATCTGACTTTTCGGTGCATCCAAAGCCAAAAGCTAGGATAACCAAAATAAAGATCCCAAATCGATATTGTTTGTAGTAATAAGTCATAGCAGATTTGATCCTATTAATCTGAGGTATGATTGATAACATCATCTTTCAAAAACTTGTCAAGGAATTCATGCATATCCTTCAGCATCTGCCTTCTATTTTCTGTGCCACGCACATAGTAGTGTTCGTTTGGATAAGCCTTATACCTAAAAGTTTTGTAATGTCCCTCCAACTCTTTGGCAAACTGTTCAGATTGTGGAGAAGGAGGATATTTCCCAATTCCATGCACTAAGAAAACTGGCGTTTTTACTTGATCAATTTCGTAAATAGCTGAAGCTTGCCGCCAAATATCTTCATTTTCTTCAAAGGTGCCCAGTTCGTAGTCGCTCAATTTGTAGTGTCTAAGTTCGTTAGGGTTGTGATAAAAACTTACCCAATCACCGTATCCAGAAGCCGGAATGGAAGCTTGGAAAAGATCTGGTTCAAAAGCTACAGCTGCCATACTCATTATCCCTCCATAACTAGTACCGTGAATACCCATTTTATCAGGATTAATGTTAGGTAGTTGTTTTAGATATTCTACACCGGCACGTACATCCTCCATGTCACAATGACCCCAACATTTTTGATTGGCTTTTTCAAAATCCTTGCCATATCCGGAACTTCCACGAATATTGGGCTGTAATACTACATAACCGTTATTCACAAAATACTGAACATGCTGCTGAAAGGAATCGTTAAACTGTGATGTAGGACCACCATGGATCCACATAATACCTGGATAATTTCCAGGCTCTTCCGGCTCATATAGATAAGCAGAAATGGTTAAACCATCGGTACTCTGATATTCAATTTTTTGAGGCTCTACCAATCGCTCAGAATAATTACCTGCAGGCATAGAATAGGTTAACTGTCGGACATTGCGCCCATTGTTATCAATAACAAAAAGATCTTTCGTTGTTGTCGGAGTCTCCAATGTATATGCAACATATTCTCCATCGGGCGACCAAATCGGATCGGAAACAACACCCATTTCTGGATCAACTAATGTTGTAATTGAACCACCGTCAATTCTAACCACGTTAAGTTTATGCGTTCCGTTATAATTTGACGTAAATAATACTTTTGAACCATCAGGTGACCATGATGCATTGCTTTGATCAGCTTCTTCCTGGTAGACTGGCTGTGCTTCACCACCATCTAAAGGTTTAACCCAATAGTTAATCCAACCACTCCTATGTGAACGAAAAAGCACGTTTTCTCCATTGGGGGAAACTTGAGCAAATCCAAAAGTTCGACCATAGCCATAGTCAAAAAAGTCCTCATCCTCTTCAATGGTAACTGATCCATTTGCATCTTGGGAACGGATGCTAACAACATCATGATCTGTCCATTCATCATTTAACTTCACAAAAAGAATTCGGTCGCCATCTGGTGTCCATGATGGATTGACTTCATACAGATTATCATCAGTCATCTGATGAATTTGGCCCGAATCGACTGAAACTTTCCAGATATCATAATTACCGTAACGATTTCCTGAAAAAGCAATCCAATCACCATTTGGTGACCAATTAAGTGCATTAAGTCCAGATTGACCAAGGTCTGTTAATTGTCGCCCTTTTCCGGATTCCAATGAATGTAACCATACTTCTGGATTACCACCTTTGTCTGATATATAAGCAATCATATCCCCATCTGGAGAGATACTAATGTGCTGTGTATGTTGAAAGTGTCCAGCACTGCCCAATGTAATTGGTTTAATTTGCTGTATGTACTTTTCATCTACATCAACCAGTGAGAGTCCATCACCACTCTTGAACAAAATTTTATCTCCGTCTTTTGTCCATTGAACATCTCCAGATACTTGAGAACTAATTGAAAGCAGTTGATCGATGTCAAGATTATTATCTTGAGCTTTGGCTTTGTTAGAATTGAACAAGCTTAAAAAAACAGCCAGCGATATAAATACTCCCCATTTGATTATTTTAGTTTTGTCAAAAAACATAATTACACCTTTAAATTTATTTTAATTATCAGAACAGTTTGCAGGCAATCCACGAGATAGACATTCGTCAAGAGGAATAGGAAAGCGAAGATGAACCACAGCTTCAGAAATATCTAAAGGTATTCGATTAATTAAGTCATAGCGTCTCAAATCCAACCAACGATGACCTCCTTCCATATACAGCGAATAACGTTTGTTATATAGCAACTCATCAAGCATGTTATTGGCATCCAGATCATTACGTTGTTCAAGCCCACCTGACTCTTCTCTGATGAAATTTATATCATCCGCCGCGTCATCATAGTTTTCAAGATTGTAGTTGGCCTCTGCACGTAATAAAATTAGCTCCTCATTTCTTATGATAGGTATAGAACTTGAGGGACTACTATACTGTGTGAAACTGATATCGGAAGACAAGCCTAGATGACTTTTGACTGATGGTAATTTTCGAAATTTTTGTTGATACCTGTCATCAGGATCTCCATTAACTTTATTTTGGGCATCGGTTTCAAAATCAGCTTGAGCTACATAATCAGGTGAATTACCCTGCGATTTGGTAGAAAAGAAATTACTGAGATCACCAGAACTAGAGGAGTGGGTATGGTATGCACCTAAATCTAATGGACTATTTAAATCCAAAAATGAATCATCAAGTGCCGTAAGAGCTCCAGGATAATCTTCTTGGTAAATCTTAACACGTGCAAGAAGCCCTCTATTAAATTCTACAAAAGTAGAGGGAGTATCAAAATTATCGAAGCCTGAAGAAAGATTAAAGCTAAAAGAATTGCCCGCATTTTGAAGGTGGGTTCTTGCTTCATCCAACCAATTTACAATTTGAGTTAAGACCTGCTCTTTTCCTACAATAGGTCCAGGCTCAGCCGTTGGATCTTCTGCAATTTCAATAACAGCTCCATTTATATCGCGCGTATTGATCACATGTAACAAATCGTAAGCTTGAATGGTCTTGGCAAAACCACGAACACCCTCCTTTTCTGCATCCGTCATATCTTCAACCTGATCCAATGCACTCAGTAATATTTTTGCATTCCTCAGATTCTGATACTGTGATGACCATCCGTTTCCACCCCATTGTCCAGGATCAAGTGGACCGATTATTAGCTCGGATGTAGCTAGTGTCGATGCATCTAAATCGTACATCTCACGTCCCACAATTCCGGTCATATATAAATAATTTTCAATCCCCTCTCTGCTTCCAATCAGCAGTCCGGTTGCTAGCGTATTTACAGAAACGCTGGTGGGTGAATTGGTTAATTCTTCAAGACTTGGGTTGTTATAATCTGGAACATCTTCTACAATATCACAGCTTCCAAATAATAAAGCGAAGAAAGTTATTAAGAATATTCTTTTTTTGTGATTGATATACATAGCGGACTCCTTTAGTTGTATTAAATATTCTTTTTTAAAGACCTAGTTCAATGGAAAACCAAAAACTTCGACTTGGAGGGAACGGAGCAACATCTACATTACGACCTATCTGCTGATTTCCAAAGTTGCTCACCTCCGGATCAAGACCACTATACTCCGTGAAAGTCAAGAGGTCTCTTCCTGTTGCTCTTAAAGCAACGTATCTAAATCCAGACCATAGTTGTTGCAGGAATTCTGGGTTTAAATTATAAGTCAGGGATACTTCCCTTAGTTTAAGGAAAGTGGCATCTTCAATATATGGACTGGTATTAAAACCAAATTCAGATATCCTGACTTGCCCAGCTGTATCCCAATCACTTGAGTTTTGAGCTAAATCATATAACAATTTGGTTAGGTTGATAACTTCACTACCCTGTTGCCAATCCCATAGAAAGTATAAGTTGAACTGCTTCCAACCCATATCATTCATAAGACTTACTCTAAAATCAGGGTTAGCATCACCTAACTGAGTTAATTCTCCACCTTCGTTAGCCCATATTGAAGTAGCAGACCTTCCCTCTTCAACCCTAAACATACCTAGAGAAGCTCCAAAGCCACCAGCTTGAAAACCTGGCACAGGCAAATCAACGATCTCACTTCTGTTACTATAGAAATTAGTTCGTACTTGCCAGTTCATATCCCTGGATTCAATAGGTAAAAATGTTAAACCTACTTCAATTCCTTGAACTTGTAATTCTCCACCATTAAAAAACTGGGTTTGAAAACCTTGGGAAGGGCTCAACTCCCTTTCTAATAAGAGATTAGTAATATTTTGTTGATAAATAGTGAATTCGAGATTCGCCTTTTCATTGAAAAATACGGCATCAAATCCCATCTCTATTTCCCGCTGACGTTCGGGTTCAATATTAGGGTCACCAGCAATGCCACTAACTGTAAGTCCGGCATTTCCTTCAATATTTTGAGCCCCAGATAGTGGAGTAAATTTTTGTCCGTATAGAGGTTGGTTTCCGCTATAACCCAATGCTGCTCTTATTTTAATTTCGTCCAAAAGTCCTGGAGCTACATCGGCAAAACGGTACGAGGTCGATGCCTTGGGATAGAAGAAAAGCTTATCGGGATCACCAGCATTGCTACTCTGATCAGCACGAGCTCCGAATGTTACCAGCATTTTTTCATCAAAGAGTTGAATCTCTTCCTGCAAGTATAAACCAAGATCTATTACTTTAGTTCTTTGGTCATAAACATCAATTACTGTAGCTGCATCAGATTTTCGCTGACCGGCAATCAGGTCTTGACTAGTTATCCGTTCAACCTGTAGATCTCGATTTTGGTATTGAGCACCTACCGAAGTAGTCATTATAAAATTTTTGGATTTTGGCTCAAAGCTGTGAATCAGATTGACTGAGGAGTTAATATTTAGGTTTGAAGCATTACCTTTTATGAGTGTACCTGGTAGTCCGTCATTAGGCTCATATTGTAGTATAGGTGGAGAAAATATCTCATTCTCTTGTTGAAAACGATCTACTCCAAAGTCAGTTACCATCTGCAAGTTAGAGTTAGCGGATGCTATAATATTGTAAGATAATTTGGCTGAACTGATAAATCGCCACACATTTTCATCATTATTTAAAAGAGCGGCTGTTTGTAAGGGATTACTGTTTATGAAGGGATTCTCCGGAAATTCACCATTAGTCTCAGACAAATCAAAAAAGTTTGGTGTTTTGGGAAATACCATCCAAAAGCTAGTTCCGGTATTATCATTATTAGTCAAGCCGCGACTTGCAATGGAATGAACCAGGTTAGATGTAAAATCAAGATCGATTTTTGAAGAAATCTCTTGATTTAGATTTGCCCTAAATGACTGTTTTTGATAACCAGTGTTTGCAATTATTCCCTTGTCATCTTTAACAAGAGTAGACACAAAATACTTAGTCCCTTCATTTCCACCACTCAAACTAAATGCAGATTCTGATGAGATGTCATTTCTATTAGCAATTGCAGCTTCGTTATCATAAGTCTGCCCTTGCACAAAATGATCTGCTGCCACAGAACCAAAAGCATCTATAGCGTCTTGTTCACTATTGAAATTTCGAGATCCAATTGTATTTGAAAGATCAAAAATGCCAAATCTTTGAGAATAGTTTATTTGAGGTTTTCCTTGAGCCCCTCGTTTGGTTGTAATAATGATAACTCCATTACTGGCTCTTGATCCATAAATTGCCGAGGCCGATGCACCTTTAAGTACTTCTATGTTTTCAATATCATTAGGATTTATGTCAGCCACGCGGTTTACCATGTTATCCTGAGCAGGATCATTTCCGCCTCCAGACTGTTCGGTTATATCACCCATCCCCCCCGATACTGCTTCGTTACTTAAAATAATCCCATCAACCACATAAAGAGGCTGTGCATCTGCATTAATTGAAGAGACTCCCCTAAGGTTTATCTGCAGTCCTCCGCCAGGAGCACCTGAATTTCGCTGTATGTTTGCACCTGTAATTTTTCCCTGAAGACCTTGTTCTATCGACTGTGCAGGTGAACGATTTAAAAAATCACCATCCACACTCTCAACTGCATTAGCAAGATTCCTTCTCTGTACAGTAGTCGCCATCCCTGTCACAACAACATCTTCCAATCCCATAAGATCCGGCTCCAAACTAATATTCAAAGATGTTGTTTGTCCATCTTGAACAACTATTTCTCTCTCTACACTTTTATAACCCAAAAATGAAATTCTGACATTGTAAGTACCATCCTCAATATCAGTAATTTCAAAATCACCATTGTCATCAGTGGTAGTACCACGCTGTAGCTCTAAAATAAAAATATTCGCTCCAAGTAGAGTTTCTCCTGTTTCACTATCAGTTACATTTCCGCGTATATCACCAACAATCAGAACTTTGTCTAAATCTGCCTCTTCAATTACTTCGTCCTTAGATGTTATAACAACCTGACCACTCGAAGACGTGTAGATATTGATGGATTTATCTTTCAGCAAGAGCTGTTTCAAGGCATCTCTAACAGATATATTTTCGCTATTTAGAGTGATTAATTTATCAGGCAAGTCTTTGTTTTGGTAGACTAACCTTAGATTTCCTTTTTCCGCAATCTTTAACAATACTTGGGAGAAAGGCGAATCTACTTCATCGATCGTAATACGCTGCTGCATAAAGTCATCTAAGGACTCATTGTTTTCAATCGATACATACGGGTTGTTACTATCAACTGAAACAATATAGTTTTCTTGATCTTGCCCGTAAGCAGAAAACAGCCCCCCAAAAAGGAACCCTATAATTACAACAAGATTTCTCGTAAAATTAACCATGATCGACTCCATATTTTATTTATTCGTAAATAATTACAGTGTTCTGATTGAGTGTGTACTCTACATCAAGTGCAAGACTGACAGCATCAAGAATTTCCACTAACGGCTGCGAAGCATTAAATTCAGCAGTAAGATTTCTATTTGCCAAATTCTCAGATTCCAAAACAATTTCTACCGGATACCATCGCTCTAACTGCCTTGCAATTCTTGAAAGGTTCAAATTTTCAAAGTGAATTATACCTTCCCTCCATTTTAGATAGGTAGATTTTTGAACATCACTTTGTATATCATAATCACTATGTAGTTCATCAGTTTGAAATAAATCCCCCTCCTTCAGTATGACATCATCTTTAACCTGATCATTCTCACCTTTTTCAACCGATACCGTACCCTCTGTCACCAATACTTCAAGTGAACTTTCATCCGTGAGAGCCATAACATTAAATTTTGTCCCTAACACCTTCGTGACAGAGTTTTTGGTATAAACCATAAAAGGATTATCCTGTTTGCTCTCGACAGAGAAATATGCCTCTCCTTCTAATTTCATCTTTCGATCGGATTTATTGAATCCAGCAGATACATCCAAAATCGATTTAGGTGCTAACAGTACTACGGAACCATCTGCAAGGCTCAACTCCTTAGTTTCACCAACATCGGTCTTGTAAACTACACTTTCTGAAAATTCTCCCTCTTGATATTGATAGAAAAAAATACTCGCAAATATTACGGTCAACAGGAAAACTGCAACCGCTGCATATTTATAAATATCAACCATTTTAAAGACACGAGCTGTCTTTTTTACTTTCTTCTCCTCAGTCACATTGTACTGACTTGTTTTGGGTGGAATAAAACCTTGGGTGTTAGCTTTATCCCATGTTTCTAACCAAAGTTTATCAATGTCGACGTTTTTTAATGACTTTGAATCGGATTCAGTGGTCCAAATTTTATGAAAGAGTTCAAATACTCTAAGGTTTTCTTCCGATTTGTTTCGCCACTCCTCTATCTGTTCTTTCTCATGGGAAGAAGCTTCCCCGGAAAAAAACTTTGCTAAGAGGTTCCATATTTGCTCTGAGTCCATTTGGCAACTAAAATGTTAGCATTCACTATTGTAAAATCTATTGCTAACACAACCGAAAGTTCGGACACCCCTAAAAAATATTTAAATCCAATCCCTTAATTCTTCTTTAAGAAATCGAAAAGCATTCCCCATGTGATTTTCTACTGTCTTTTTAGAAATGCCTAGTACATCACTAATTTCGCTATAGGTAAGTCCCTCGTCCCTGCTTAATTCAAAGACCTCTCTTCTTTTATCCGGCATTTTACTAATAGCTAAACTTATAGCCTGATTAAGTCTGTTTTCTCGATTAGATTCTTCCCAGTCCATTCTAATTTGGGACAATTTAGGTTCTCTTGACTCCTCAGTTCTCCAATCGATTACAATTTCATTATGCTTAATATGATTTAAACACTGGTTTTTTACTGCTTTATAAAGATAAGACTTTACTGTTCCAGAGGGATGCCACTCACCATTCAATTCCCAGATCTTGAGAAAGACTGATTGAGTGAGGTCTTGAGCATCTGCTACATTACCAACATACTTATAGGCAAACTTTGAAAGATTCAGGAAGTACAAACGGAACATTCGTTCAAATTCATTTGTATCCCGATCATTGATCTTAGAAGGTAATATTTCCTTTTTGTGACTTCCCACTTTGCTATAAAATTAACAACAGTATTATTAAATTTTACAATTTAAACTTACTGTTTAAAATTGCAATACCAAGCTATTATAAGACCTATCCATTATAATGGTATACTTCAGTTAATCTATTCTTTTTTAAATTTTTTACATATAAAGTAATCAACCTCCCAACAATTCTTGACTCACTAAACGTGAGACCAGATGGCGAACAAGAAAAGAATGACATTTTTGTTGCTACCCTTACCAAATGTTTAACAAGAGAAGACGGCAAGTATCAAAGCTTTTGATCAAATCAAGAATAGGTTCGAAGAATTATATAACTAAGGCAAATACCCTGCAAAGATTTGAAGGGAATATGCACTTCCTGGAGAGGAATTGAGACCATGACAAAAAAAGGGGGCAGCAATGACCAGTTGCCACCCCTTAATCAAGAGAGATTTTTGATACACCCTTTCAATTCCTCTAAGGTTCGATTAAGGCTCTGGTTGCCTCTCAGCTGGCTGAAAAGATTGATTTATTTCAATTCCTCAAAGGGTCGATTAAAGCTTTAGCTATAACCTCCCTGTCACGGGTGAGTGATGACTTTCAATTCCTCTAAGGTTCGATTAAAGCTACAAACACCCTTTGGTAGGGGGTTCGTTAAGGGACTTTCAATTCCTCTAAGGGTCGATTAAAGGTCTCCGTACTATTTGGGGATACGGACACACAGATATATTTCAATTCCTCTAAGGTTCGATTAAGGCTAAATTCGACTTTTTCCATCCTTTATTTGCACACATATTTCAATGCCTCTAAGGTTCGATTAAAGCGATATTTGGAGTGAATGATGCTCTGATTACAAGCGGCTTTCAATTCCTCTAAGGTTCGATTAAAGCACGGAATAACCGCTCGATGTAGTTGGCTTACTCCACTCTTTCAATTCCTCTAAGGTTCGATTAAAGCCCACAACCGATCTGTGACTGTGAAGTTCACAGTCTTCTTTCAATTCCTCTAAGGTTCGATTAAAGCGTTACTGATTGAGGGTTTTCTACTTGTAATGCTCCCTTTCAATTCCTCTAAGGTTCGATTAAAGCTATTTCTTTGTACCTAACCGAATCATCTGGAACCAGCTTTCAATTCCTCTAAGGTTCGATTAAAGCCAAATTCGTCCAGGCTCTCGCATTTTTTTTTTTGTCTTTCAATTCCTCTAAGGTTCGATTAAAGCCAAAACAGATTACTACTTTCCTGAATTTGCTAATCTCTTTCAATTCCTCTAAGGTTCGATTAAAGCAAGTTAGAGGCTCTGAAACGTCTATGCTCTAACTACTTTCAATTCCTCTAAGGTTCGATTAAAGCTACTGTAAATGGATCACCTTCTTTCGTTAAGGTATTCTTTCAATTCCTCTAAGGTTCGATTAAAGCGTAGTCAATCAATGCTTGTATATCCTCAGCATCGACCTTTCAATTCCTCTAAGGTTCGATTAAAGCCGGTAATGAGTACATTGTAGACGGTAATTACTCAACTTTCAATTCCTCTAAGGTTCGATTAAAGCTTGAAGTTTATAGTGAAGGGTATGCCTGGGGCACTGGCTTTCAATTCCTCTAAGGTTCGATTAAAGCCCATAACAGGGGTTAGTGCTTCAACTGTTTTAAACCTTTCAATTCCTCTAAGGTTCGATTAAAGCACGCCGGTTTATCGGCATTTATATGGCTTAATGTACATTTTTTTCTGTTTTTTTACCGGTAATTATCGTCCGGGTATGTTTTTGATCAGAAGGGCGGGGGCTGACGATCTCATAAAAAACCGCTTAATTTATGTATAAACCGGTTTTCACTGCCATTGCCTAAATACAGCTCGCAGTAAATCATCTAAAAATGATAAATCCGGGAGGGGCCGACGACACTTTCATAAAAAATTTCCGGGGTCCTGCTTCTCCATCCCCAAAACCTCGCGGCTGCTCCATCGCTTGCTTCCCACACGGTAAATAATCACCGAATCTTCTTCGGGGTTCATTAATTTTTTTACCCGGTATTTTAATTCTTCAAGCTGGGCATCGGTCAATTCACCTTCAAAAACAGAATTCTGCACATGGTTTACATACTCACGCATCAGTTTCAGCATTTTTGTGACTCGTTTCACGTTCACGTCATAAACAATGATATAGTACATAGTTTCTTGTTTAAAATATGCCTGCAAAAGCGGGTGCCCTTGCCAGGCTGTGTTTATTTACCACCATGCTTTAAATGGTTTATAATCTTCGGCCCCGGTTATGTGTTTAACCAGCTTATAACATTCCAGCCGTATTAACCGGCGGTAGGAAACCTTACGCTTTAATGCACGATGCATAATGGTGGTATTCAGTTTTTCTTCGTACGCTTTCACAAATGTTTTTCGCCCTTTTTCAGAAAGATGGCAAAAATTAAGTTCCCGGTTAAAATCACCCGGTTTGATGCGTTCCTGGTTCAGGCAGGTAAAAAGCACCCGGTCGGCCAAAATAGGTTTAAAAATTTCGGCCAGGTCAAGAGCCAGCGAAAACCGCCGGTTACCCGGTTCGTGCAGAAAGGAGATCAGCGGTGAGAGCTGGGTTCGGTAAATTTCGGTCAGGCAGGTTGTATAAACCAGGGCATTGCCAAATGAGATCAGTGCGTTTACCGCATTATCCGGAGGGTTGCGCACGCGATGCTCAAAATGGTATTTATTGCCAAGAACTTCCGGAAATGCCGCATAGTATACTTTCCGGATATTTCCCTCGATGCCCATAAGTTCGCCTATATCCGTTGATTCATCTACGGAAGACTGAAGGCCTTCAATTTTGCGAATATAAACCGACAGATCTGCTGCCCGTTCGTGGTAGTATTTCAGGTTTCGCAACATATTTGCCGATGCACCGCGGATGAGTGCACGGCTTAACTCCACCCGTTTCGACTTTTGCTGATAATGGTTTATCTGGCGCACCAGCAAATATCCACTCAGTAAATAATCCCGCGGATAGTAGGTGCCGTTATAATGGCCGTAATAATTAAACATGTGGGCCGGAATATTGTGTTTGGTGAGAAAATCGAGCAGCCGTGCATTAAAATTCATTTCCGAAAAAATCATCAGCGAGTCTACATCGTCTATAGGTATCACCCGCTTTGAGGCGGAGTCCAGTTCCTGGCCGATATCTCCGGTTTCGGCCAGCAGCTCTTCGGTATTCGCAGCAGGGCGGCCCGGGCCCGATGCCGTATCATCGTCGCTGTAGGGCAAAAAGAACAACGTATTTTGCTTTCGCATCAGTTTTCCGGGAGTAAAAATGTAGTACGATCGCTTCATAATTATTTGTTGTTGAGGTCCGGTACATGCTACCCATAACAAAGCTCGTTGTAGGAACACGATCTGCAGACTTTCCACTCAACCGTTTCCGGCGGTCGGGCAAGGTTTGCAATTCGTTCGATATCCGGGAGGATCTTGTTCTCGATTTGTTCACGGTCGGCCCGGGTCAAAACTACTTTCTTTTTTTTATTTAACCTGGGATAATTGATCTCCCCGGTATAGCCGGGGCCTTCACATTCATCATCATCTTCGGCCACATGCAACCCTTTCTGCTCCAGGTACCACATGTAATATTTGAGCTGCCAGATATGCGACTGCTCCATCTTGTCCGATTTTTTTACTTCATGGAGTACTTTATTCTCGTAATCAATCCAGTCTACTACAATTACGCCATCTACGTCAATTTCTTTCTTTTTACGCGCATAACTGGTTTCATGAATATGTTTACCAAGCCGCACGGCATCGCTTTCTTGTTCACACCGAATCCCTTTACAAAAAAACCAGAGTTTTCGAGTACAAATAAAATAATAAGCGATATGGGTTCCGGTTATTTTCATTTTTCCAATTTTTTAAGACCTCCAAGGTCTTCAAAGACCTTGGAGGTCTTTGGATTTATTCTTCAAATAATGAGATCAGTCTTTCCATTCGAATTTCCCTGTGTACCCGCAAAAATTCTTTACGGCCGCCAAACCACTCAATTCCTTCTTTCCTTTTAATTCTTGTGGTTTTATCCTGCAAATAGGTAAACCATGAGCTGTGGGGCCATTCATCCGGCCGTTCGGTAAAACCGTGATGAACCGGGTTGTTGTGGATGTAGGCAATCAATGTTCCGAAATACTTGTCAGAGTCAATCCGTTTTCGTTTGAAATTTGGGATGAACAGGCTGCCTTTACGATTGTAAACTTTGTTGAATGATTTTGTATAAGAGTTAAAAAGGTTAGAAAATTGCTGGCTGATTATTCGGCTAAAACCTCCAAGGTTTCCAAAACCTTGGAGGTTTTTCCTCGATTCCCCCAAAAATCGCAACACCTCTTCTTCACCTTTCACCCGAACCATCAAATGCAAATGGTTCGGCATCAGGCAGTATGCAAAGGTATCTGCCACAGGGAGTATATAATAACTGTATCTCTCCAGAAAAAACGTATAGTTCTCTTCGTCCCGGAACAGATTTTCATCCCCGTTAGCGTGGGTCCAGATGTGATACATTTGGTCCGGTTCAAGTGGGATTTTGGTTTCTGGCATTGGCAGCGATGTTTTTACCCCTCCAAGGGTTCAAAACCCTTGGAGGGGTGCATTACAAAATCTCCTGTATCCAAAAACCTCCAAGGTCTTCGGAGACCTTGGAGGTTTTTCTCAGATATTCTCTTCCCAAAATTCAAGACATGGGCAATATTCTTTCAATCCATACTCCGGGGCATAACCGGTGCAAAAATCGAATACAAACATGCCTGTGTTGAATGGAGTAAATTCATGATCCAATAATCCCACCATCAATTCATACTTTCGGTCCAGCGGTAACACATCGGGTAAGTCCAGTTCAACATTCCAGCTATTGAGCATAGCAGTAAAAGCATCACACACTTTTTTCATCTCATTGTCACTAAGTTGATCGGTTGGCGGAAAAGCGCCTGCCTCAAGACCACAATAGTAGCTTAATGTGTGTTCGGCATCTCCGGAAATCCACCGATCAATATCCCTGAAGTGTTCATCCACTGATTCTTTGCCGGATGTTTCTTTTTGGGGTTCTTCCCACTGGGCGGCCCGAATGTCTGACAATACGTGAGTGAGATAAGATTTCATGGCTTGGTATAAACCCTCCAAGGGTTCAGAACCCTTGGAGGGTTTGCATTGATTAATTTTTAGCTTGCCGGGACGGCGGTTTGGTTTTCATAATCGAAGTTTTGCATTCGGTCGATTAACCACTGTTTTGCTTTTTCTGCAGAGTCTGCTGACCCATATTCACCTTTGATGTATCCACTGGCAGGAAGTGTCACAAAAACATCCGCTCCTGCTTCTTTATCGATTCTGGGAACGGCCTGATCGTTTTCTACATCTTCTCTTAATTCTGCCCGAATGGCGCCGGCTACCGCATAAGCTTTGTCTGCCAATGCAAATGCTAATGGCTCCATCAAACTAAAAGTACGAGCCTGATTGCTGGTTATTTGCCAATCCAAAAGACCTTCAGCCAAAGCCGGAATAATTTTATCTCGCTGTTCTTTAGGGCAAACCAAACAAGGGCCAAAGAAATTTTCACTTTCAATCCATCCTGCTTCTTTCATTTTTTCTTTCACACTTTGATAAACTTCAGGCTCGCCTTTTTGAAGAGGTATAGTGGATACAGAAAACAGTCTTCTTAGATCAATGGCAATATCATAAACAAAAAGTCCATAGGCACGAGTTTGCTTGTCTAAAAATTTCCGTTTTGGAAGTTGTTTGTCCAGATTTTCCAAGTACTCCTGCATTTCCTCAGGACTCATTGGATTACCATCCTGATCTAAAAGCGTCACTTTACTATTCGGATTATTCGTTCGGTCAAAAGTTCCTTTTTCAGAATCTGTTCCTCCTAATAATGGATGAAGTGGACGCATAGCAGATATAGATAACGGACTTCTTCTTTTTACTACAAAAGATTCCTCTTCTTTACTTTTTGAAGACTTTGAGGATGCCTTCATATAACCTCCCAATAACTGGTCCGGATATGTTGGGTCACACGGTTGAACAGCAATATCCTCTTTTGGAGCCCCTCCTTTTTTGTCAAGCTTCCATAGAAAATCTACTGGTGCAAGATCCTGATGCAATTCATTAACCACTCGTTCCAAGATAGACCTTTTTACTTGCTGACCACTTGAAAAAGGTTGTGATCTTCTGAATTGTGGCTCGTAATAGGTTTTTTGTCCGTCTTCCACACAAAAGACGGTGTGTTCAACATGTTTTAATCCTCTGAGATATAGATAAGGTGAATTCATAATAGAGTCCCGTTAATTGTTAGAAATATTCTTTGAATGTTAATTGGATTGGTAGTAGTTGTACTTAAATTTGATGAGCGTCAGAAACAGCTTAAACATATCCTGAGGGATGGATGTCATAAGTTGTTCAACTGCTTTATTCAATGGCTCGGCCACCGCGTTATCTTCTTCAATTATTCCGGATAGTTTTTCTACAAACTGCTGGCGATTTCTCGATTCCCACAAACCCTCCACTTGTTTGATTCTTGTCCGAAGCCTCGTTTCTTCTCCTTCAAATTTCAGCAAGGCTTCTGCCACTTCTTCCGATAGTTTTAATGTTTCTTCATTATTTAGCATAGCTTGTATCCATGTTATGTAAGTGATAAACGTGATTCTTTTTTCTTCTTTGTCCAGCTTGAACATTTTTCCTGCCTTCTCCCGAACATCCCCGGCCGTATATTTATAAAGATCTTTTGGTTGCAATGCCTGTACGCCAATTCCTCCTAAGCTGCACGCTTTTTCAATTGGAAATTGGGTTTTATAAATTTCTTCGAGTCTGGCAGATTGCTGTCGTTTTACATTTGCATCCTGCGCAATAAGTTGTTCAAATACCTGAGGTATCCGTCTTACCTTTTTCAAATCCAGGTATAAAAACCCCAATGTTCTATTCATCTGCCCGAAATTATACCCGTAAACCAATTCCCGGATACGATCGGAGTCCAAATGTTTTGCAAGCGAGAATACCTGATCTGACCAATCCGGTCGATTGAGTTTTATGTATCCGCCCTGCTTTCCTGAATTACTCGAGATCCAATCTAAAGTATTCCTGAAAGCTCTTTCAGGATCATCTTTGTATTCAAGACCATGCGTAACCCAAAGTCCATTCCAGGTTTCTATTTGCCTTCCTTTTGCTTTAGGAGTCTCCTCCAAATACTTTCGGTACCACTTCCATCCCAGGAAAAGAAACCAAAGCAGTTCTTCGTTCTCGAACAGAAAGTCGTATCCGCCTCCAAATCCTACTCCTAAAGCTCCACCAAACCATGAGTACAGAATATTTTCTTCCGATAAGTCAAAATCAATTGAACTGATTTGCCCTGATGTTCCCTTATCAATATCTCCGGCCATAAAACCAACGGCCACAGCTCCGCTTATGGTTTTTTCTCCATTACTAACCTCCTTCACATCCTGTAGGAAACGTTCTTTTTTGATCACCGAATCGCGAACATTCTCCTTTTGATCCTTTTTAGATATCTTTTGAAAGAACGAAGAGTTTGTTACCTGCATCAGGTGTAAATGATCTTCAGCATCAAATAGCACCGGAAAAAACTCTTCTTCAAAAAACTCCAACGCTGATAGATTTTTACCCGTTTTTTTATTGTAGAGCTCCAAAAATTTTCGACCTGTTTGCTGAGTGTACATAAATGTCTGGGTCTTAAATAAAATTTGATGGTTCTTTCAGTTCCAATCCTACATTCTCATAATCGTATTGCTCGGTCATGATATAGGGTTCACTTCCAACGCCTTCTAAAGATTGTACCCTGTTGCGGATACGGTACATACTTTTTTCATTCACCGGTATCTCAAGCCATTGCCGTTCTTCCCAGTTGGTGTTTTTGTAAATCTCCAGATCAGACTCCAAAATGGCTGAGGCAGAGTCAATTTCGAGATACTTCATCAACACCGGTTCAGAGATATGCCTCAATTTTTTCATTTGAAACTGGTTCCCCTTCCATTTCAAATATCCGGTAATTTTCTGGATATCTACTTCAGGGTATACCTGGTCAATCAGCGATTGAATCTCAGTAGTTTTAAGAACATCGCCGTTCGGCAGTAATTCAAAACTTTCCTCTACAATCTCTTTTTTATAGGGTAGTGTGTGATCCTTTGGTTGAAGAACATGAATGGGACGTAACGTTCGTTCTTCCGGCTTTTTTCTCCTTCTGTTAATGCGGCCGAATCGCTGGATAAGAGCGTCCATCGGAGCTGCCTGTGTAATCATTCGGTCAAAACTAATATCCAAACTTACTTCCACAACCTGTGTAGATACCACAAAGCAAGGACCGTCTTTGTCATCAAAATCATTTTTCAACCGATCTTCTCTTTCTTTACGGTCTTTTCTGCGAAAACGGCTGTGAATCAACATAGAAGGGATATCTGGAAACAAATTCTTCAGCATTCTGTAGGTTTTCTGGGCGTCAGCTACAATATTACATACAACCAAAACCTTCTCCCTGTTTTCAATTGCACTTCTAAGCACACCCAATAATTCATCCAGGCTTTCATTTTTATAAACAATGTGCCGATCATACGTTTCGAGTTCCCCACCCGTAAGAGAGACTTCATAAGTCATCTCCGTACCGCCAAGAATTTTAAGCAGTTCATCATACAGAGCGGATGGCATCGTAGCGGTACCTATATGGATTCGGCAACCTTGTTGAAATAAAACCCTGACTATTTCCATCACCATTGCCTGTGATTCGGCCTGGTAGGTATGAATTTCATCAAGAATAACATCACACCCCTTTAAGTCCATGAGTGTTGCCTCAAATCCCATTGTACCAAAAATAATACTGCTGGTTTGATGAGGCGTAAGCACCTTCACACTCGAACCGACAAAGGGTTGTAGCTTCACTTCCTGTCTGCCATTGTTTTCATCTTTGGTAACAAGCCTGGAAGCAGCATGTAATAAGCGTACGTCCGTATCTTCAGGCACAATTTCCTTAATGCGTTTATACATAGCATTGATGGATGCCTGAAACGGGAGCATGTAGAAGGTTCTGCCTCTGCATCGGTTTAACAAAAACTCCGTCTTACCGGCTCCTGTAGGTGCAACAACCAAGGTATGCGGTCTTTGATCATCCGTCGATTTTAAGGAGAGGGGAAATAGTAAATCAGGCGGATACATTTTTACAAACTCCGGCGATTTAAAGAAATTCTTTAAATACGGCTTTAATCCGCTACCCAAAGCCGAAGCCATATGGTCTGAAGCCATCAGGAGTCCTTTCCACTCCGACCAGCCATCACCTAATTCTTCACAATATTCATACACCCATTCCAAGGCTTGTTCGGCTTCTTGTTCAGGAATTGGTCGCGATTGTATTCCCAATTCTTCAAGAAGATCTAAAGCCCGCATTGACCATATGTCCCAATCTTCCAAATGAGACTCAAACAGGCCTTCTGGTCCGTGATGGTTAAGAATGTCAATAACCCCCCGCTTTCTTCGATCTCCTTCTATCGATTTGTGATGGGCTATAATCATTTCCGTAAGTGATTCCCATTCGTTTTCAGGGAACAACGGCAGAAAAGCCAACGATGAAATTTCATGCCGGTTAGGTAGGATCTGATTAAATCCAAACCCTTCTTTATAGTCATGAACAAAAGCCTGGTAAATCGGATGCGCTTTTCCGATATCATGCAAAATTGCCCCTTTTTTACTCAGCTCTACATCTTTCCCAAAATGTTGAGCCAGCGGTTTGATGGCTTCTGCAACATCCAGTAAATGTTGCTTCAATGTAACAGGGCCATAGGCCTCGCTTTTGGCAAGCAGTTCAAGCTCCTGATATGTGTCAATTGACCATCGCATCATAAAGTTTCTTCCCGAATAGCCCCATCTGAGATTTCCAATTTGCCATACATAGGCTCAAAATCATTATATCTGTCATAGCCGACCATAAAGCCTTCATTACCGTCTGTGAATTTAAGCTCAAATCCACTTATACCATCAAACTCCTCTTCACTTATTTCTCTTATCCCGGAAGACTTATCTGGCAATAAAATGTCCTCATTCCTACATAAACAGATGTGTTGATCAAAAGCGATTTCAGCTTCTTTCCTTGTAGCGAACCCTAAAACAAGTATGGGGTCGAGTAGTACACACCTTGTGAGAATTCCGAAATTGTGCCCCGGCTTCTTAATAAGCTTGGGTCGAGTTTGCTCTTGTTGTTTATCAAATTTGGAGAAGCTGAGTTTATGCCGGAGAATTTGATTCACCTGCAATTTTTGTCGCATGCCTTCAATTATAGAAGGAGTAAGAAACTGCTGACTAAAGGTTAATTCATCTCTGACAGCAGTCCAGGGTTTAATAAAACCAAAGGGTCCATTATAGGTTACAGAGTAAATAGTCATAGTATTTTTTCTGTTTTGGTTATTGATGGCCTGTCATGGTTAATGTTAGCTTAATGCGCCAAATCCGCTGCCTGTTAGTTCGCCAACACCAACTGTCCAGGCAAACTCAATTGCTTTAGGATCTCCTTTTATGATGACCGGACAGAAATTTGCACGAAGTTTGGTTCCTTTTAGATGAACTAATTTTGTTTTGGGATTGGGATAATTCTTATCAAAATAGACTTCTAATGGTTTTAAATCGCCAGCAAGCCCGGCTTCTTTTAATTTTTTGTTGAGTGTTCTGGATAAATATTGATCCACATCCTCATCTTTAAAGGTTAAGTGCTTTCGAGTTTCTGCATCTTCATTCTTTCGAACTAACACAGGACTGGCAACTTTAAACCTCTCTTCATTTTTGAAAGAAGGGGTTTTTGCTACTTTAACTTCATCAACTGTCATTCCATACATAACTTCCGGCATGTCAACAATTCCCTGGATTAAATCTGACCCATACTTGGATTCCCAAAAACTAATGCACCAACTTGCACCATCTGGAAAGCTTAAACCTCCCTCAACACGATCGGTCTTTCCACGTAGCCATGAAAAAGAGTACAGCGAGATTTTATCATGCAGTTTATTTTCTCCCAACCACTTGTGAAGTGCACCGGTTAGCTTGTGCTGGTAGTTAAATGGCAGAGGTTGTGTATTCGATGAGAGTTTCAGTTGTAATCTCATATAGTTTTATCTCTTAAAATTATAGCCGTCTTCTAAATGACTCTGTTACAATGTAATAAAAGAGGGTGTCAACTTATGTCACCCCCTAGTGAACAATGCCCGAAATTTGGTTTATTTAGATTTTATCTACAAAAATCTTGGTCAGCCACATTATAAAAGTTAATTAGTCAGACTCTGATGATATCATTTCTCCAGCACTTGATCTTTGAAGATTTTTCTTCTCAAGTCATTATATAACTTATCCTATTCTACAAGGCAAATAAAAACAATGAGCTTCAAAACAGATATTTAGAGCTCGTATTTTTATTGATTCAGCCCAGAAAATAATTCTGTTAGGATTTTCAAAAACCTTTGTCATACTGTTGAAGGATATTTCCCTTCTAGATTTGAAAAGAGGGCAGTAACTGGTCATTGCTGTCATTTAATCTTTGAGTTTAACTCTCTCCCCCTTAGTATTTATAAAACTAAATAATCCACAATATCCAATCCCTTAAACCTCTCCTTTTCACTTGCATTACGTTCAAGCAACTCTGATATCGTTACATCGCAGATTCTGGTCAGTTCTTGCATACTGTTTTGCCATTTCTCAAAGGAGCCCAATCGAAGTAGGTAATTTTAATTCTTGCAGTATTGAGGTCTCGAGTACACTAAATAAAAAACCTCCGCAGCTTTTATACCACGGAGGTTCTATTTTCTTAGTTGAATCCTGAAGGACTCATTTACAAAGATCAGCTGTTCTGCTTCTTATCCTCTTTCACGTAATCGAGGAGTACCTTGTGCAGAATTCCGCCATTTCGGTAGTATTCTACCTCAACCGGCGTATCAATTCGGCAATCAGTTACAAAATCAACCACATCGCCATTCTCTTTGGTTGCCGTTACCTTGATCTCATCGCGGGCTTTCACGTTGTCATCCACGTGGATGTCAAAGGTTTCGGTTCCGTCCAGTCCGAGTGAGTCAGCATCCTGACCATCTTTAAACTGAAGTGGAAGAACGCCCATCTGAATCAGGTTTGAACGGTGGATACGCTCATAAGATGTCGCAATCACACATTTCACACCCAGCAGGTTGGTTCCTTTGGCAGCCCAGTCTCGGGATGAACCGGTTCCATACTGCGAACCGGCCAGAGCCACAAGCGGAGTACCCGATTCTTTATACTTCAGTGATGCTTCAAAGATCGTGGTCACTTCGCCGGTTGGGTGATAGGTGGTATATCCACCCTCTTTACCGGGGGCAAGCTGATTCTTAAACCGGACATTGGCAAACGTACCGCGAGTCATAACCCGGTCGTTTCCTCTGCGGGATCCATAGGAGTTAAAATCCTCTTTCTTCACACCTTTCTCCTTCAGGTACTTCCCTGCAGGAGAATCTTCATCGATGTTTCCGGCCGGTGAAATGTGGTCTGTGGTTATGGAATCGCCCACTTTCACAAGTGCACGGGCTCCTTTGATTGGCTTGATAGCTTCTGGAGTTTCAGACATTCCCACAAAGAATGGCGGTTCCTGAATGTATGTTGACTCTTCGCTCCAGTTGAAGAGATCTCCGCCTGAAACCGGGATATCATCCCATGCTTCTGATTCAAAGATATCGCCGTACATTTTTTCAAACAGTTCCGGACGAATTGCAGCATCCAGGTGCTCTGCAATCTCAGCAGTGGTTGGCCAGATGTCTTTCAGATACACATCGTTGCCTTCCTTATCTTTGCCAAGAGGCTCCGTTGCAAGATCAATATCCACGGTACCTGCGAGAGCGTACGCAACAACCAGTGGCGGCGATGCCAGATAGTTGGCCTTCACCCACGGGTGAATGCGTCCTTCGAAGTTCCGGTTACCGGAAAGCACACCGGCTGCAATCAGATCGCCCTCTTTGATCGCCGTTTCAACAGCTTCGGGAAGCGGCCCTGAGTTACCGATACAGGTGGTGCAGCCATAACCGACCAGGTTAAAGCCGAGTGTATCCATATACTCGGTCAATCCTGCTTCTTTCAGATATTCTGTTACCACACGAGAACCGGGAGCAAGAGATGTTTTCACATAAGCCGGTACTTTAAGCCCTTTCTCCACAGCTTTTTTGGCAACAATTCCTGCGCCCAGCATTACGCTCGGGTTTGAGGTGTTGGTACACGAAGTAATGGCGGCAATCACAACATCGCCGTGCTTCATTTCAATTTCCTGACCATTTTTGTAAATCCCTTTGTTAGCCAGTTTTTCCTGCGTAAGGTTAAAGCCCATCGTTGGATTGTCACTTGTAAGCGACATCTCAAAAGCTTTCTTCATGTTGTTCAGTTTGATACGGTCATGCGGCAGCTTGGGTCCGGCCAGTGAGGTTTCTACCGTACTCAGATCGAGTTCAAGAGTAGAGGTAAATTCCGGATCAGGTGTGTCATCGGTTCTGAACAAGCCTTGCTCTTTGGTATAAGCTTCAACCAGATCCACCAGCTCTTCGGATCGTCCGGTTCTTCTCATGTAGCGGAGTGATTCTTCATCAACCGGGAAGAAACCCATGGTTGCCCCATATTCAGGAGACATGTTTGCGATGGTCGCACGATCCGGCAGACTCATACTGCTGATTCCATCACCGTAAAATTCAACAAATTTACCAACCACGCCATGCTGACGAAGCATTTGAGTTACAGTCAATGTCAGGTCTGTTGCCGTAATTCCTTCGCGGAGCTTGCCGGTCAGTTTCATTCCTACAACTTCAGGCACCAGCATGGATATCGGCTGGCCGAGCATCGCTGCTTCCGCTTCAATACCACCAACACCCCAGCCAAGAATTCCAAGGCCGTTAATCATCGTGGTGTGAGAGTCTGTTCCAACAAGCGTATCCGGGTAGGCTACGGTTGATCCGTCGTCCTCTTTTCGTGTAAATACGCCTTTCGCCAGATACTCAAGGTTCACCTGGTGTACAATTCCACGACCCGGAGGAACAACGCGGAAGTTATCAAACGCCTCTTTCCCCCATTTCAGAAACTCGTAACGCTCACGGTTACGCTCCATCTCTTTTTCCACGTTAAACATAAACGCATACTCCTGCCCGAACATATCAACCTGAACGGAGTGGTCAATTACCAGATCTACAGGAACCTGCGGGTTAATGGAATTTGGATTTCCACCCATTCGGTCCATAGCGGAGCGCAATGCAGCCAGATCCACAACAGCAGGAACACCGGTAAAGTCCTGAAGAACTACGCGGGATGGTTTAAATGGAATTTCACCGGTTGGTTTTTTGGCATCATAATCAGCCAGCAGTTTAATGTCGTCTTCAGTAATTGCAAAGCCATCATACTCTCTCAAAACAGCTTCGAGCAAAATTTTTATGGTAAACGGAAGCTTATTGATCTTACCGTAACCAAGATCTCCGAGCTTTTTCAGGCTGTAGAGATGCGCCTGGCCCGAACCCGTGTTAAACGGAATCCTGGTTTGTTTGATTGGGTTGTCGCTGGTCATAAATCCTCTTTGCTTTCAAGATGTTAGAAGTCTTACTTTTTCATCAAAGTAAAATAAGGGTTTTTTGAGATAATATCTTTTTTGATATCGTTTCAGGCATTCATGCGAAAAAGCCTCTTTTTTTCTGATTGAGTGTAATAAAACATCCCAGAACCCGTCCTTTATTCTTACGTTTAAAATCTCGTACTTTGGAAAATATTCAAGTATGATCAAATTTATCACTTCACGAGTGCTAAAGCCCATTCTATTTCGGGGTCAACTTCAGCATTTGTCACAGGCTATGTAATGAATTTTATTCATCATCGCCCGTCAATATTACAGACGGTTTTAATACTTCCTCTATTTATCCTGCTCTTATCTTCGGCTGTAGCTCAAGTGCCCGTCGACTCTATCTGGTCCTTTGATCAGATCAGAACTGACGCCGACAGTAACGGCATTCCGGATCACCTGGGTGAACAGGTTGCCGTAACCGGGATAGCGAATACCTCCAGCGGCCTTTTTCATGAACAGTACTTGCAGCTCTTTATTCAAAATGACTCAAGCGGGTTGTCCGTTTTTTCCTACGATATAGAAGAATCGGTTACACCCGGTGACAGCCTTTTAGTTTGGGGAACCATAGACACCTACAACGGCCTGGTTGAGGTACAAGCTGATTCTTACAATGTGTTTCAAAACCGAACACTTCCTCCTCCACACAAACTGAAAGATGCCATTGCCAGTCCTGCAAAATACTTGGGAGTAATGGCGGAAGGGCAAGGAATCATCATTGATAAAGGCAGCACATTTAACGGAAAATATGTGATTATTTCACCGGAAGACAGTCCCGACAGCATCATGGTCTATGTCTCTAACTTTCATGTTATGTATGCTGACTTCAATTTTGACATACTTAATGAAGGAGATGAAATTGCCGTCAAAGGAGTCATCACTGAGTACAATCCGGAAGTTCCGGATCAAAAAGAATACAAACTCTTCTTACGAACACCGGATGATTTGAATTACGTTGGTCTCCCCTCCTATTATATTCGCCTGATCATCTGGAGCATCCTAGGTCTTGCAGTAGTACTGCTGATGACCTATCTCTTCATGCGGTATCGAGTTGAAACAAAAACAAAGGATATTCAGCTCTCTTTGAAGCAGAAGGAGATTTTGCTGAAAGAGATCCACCACAGAGTTAAAAATTCACTTTCTATTGTTTCGGGACTGCTTGAAATGCAATCGATGAGTACTGAAAATGAAGAAACGATAAGAATCTTACAGAACAGTCAGACGCGAATACAGTCCATCGCCCTTATACATGAGAAATTGTACAAAACAGATTCACTTGCTGAAATTAACCTTGATAATTATCTAAGAGATCTCATCGAATCCATCCATCGAACATTTACGGAATTGAATGAAAAAGTCTCATTAACTTTTGATATGGATTCTGTCCAAATTGATTCAAAAAGAGTCATTTATTGCGGACTATTGGTCAATGAGTTGGTAGTCAATTCATATAAGCATGCTTTTAAGGATCAAAAAAAAGGTCAACTTAACATCGTCCTAAAAAAAGAGGACAACTACATTATCTTAACCGTTTCTGACAACGGCCCCGGCCTTCGGCAAGAGTTCAATCCGGAAAATGATACACGACTCGGATCCATGTTGATCAAAACTTTTGCTGACAACCTTGGAGCTGAAATGAATGTTTCAACTTCCGCTGACGCCGGAACATCATTTACATTCACATTTCCGGCCAATTCTTAAAATCCCGAATTCTTCAAGGATTTTACAACTCACTCGGATATATTCGGTTAACCCAAAAACTCATGGATCCGAATATGTTCCGTCTATTTATTTCTCTGGCTCTTTTTCTTTCTTTTTCATTAACCTCAATCACTCAAGCTCAGTCCACCGACCCGTACATGGAAGGATACCTGAAATGGGATGAGGGGAATTACATTGAAGCACTGGAAGATTTTCTCACCATCTTAGACGGGCCGGATGCAGACACCTATTTTGATGATATTGCTACTCTGACAGGTGAGATTTATAAAGTTGATGAGATCAGCGAAGACGGAAGAGATCCGGTTTTCAGTCCGGATAACCGGCACTTTGCCTGGAGGGATCTGACCGGGGATCAAGAGATTATTAAAGTTGCCAGAGTTTCGGATGAGGGAATTGAACAGCTGCACTCCCTGGAAGGGAATGAAATTATTTTTTCCCACAACGGCCAAACTGCGATTTATCTTAAAACTGAAGCAACTGACCGTATTGAAGAACTTCAAAATGAGTTGAATGAAGCAATGTCAGCTCGTGACCGAGGCGCGATCATGTCTGCACGGGATCGCCTACAGTATGAAACGGCTGTTCAGACTTCGATTTTTATACTGAATCTTCAGAATGGAGACACCCGAAAAGTGGACATCGGAAACCTGATGGTTCGCAACCCGGTATTCGACGAAAACGGCACGCTTTGGTTTGCCGGTGCTGATCCGGATCAACCCGCACAGAGCAATATTTACTCGTATGAACTTTCATCTGAAACTCTGTCTGAAGTTACCGATGGAGAAGCATTTTATGACTCGCCAATGCCAATCTCCGGCTCAAATCGGTTGATCGCAACTGCTCTTGCTGACAATCCATTTCCAACCCCTGCCGGTTCGGAATCTGAATCGTTTGATTTTGAAAACAGCATCGCCCTGCTCGATCCTGATTCCGGTGAAATTCATCGTTGGGAAGGGAGTGCTCCTGTCCTATCGCAAAACGGTAGCCGTTTGGCATTTATACGATCGAATGATGACTCAACATCTATATACAGTGCAGATTTAAGCAGTGGAGATTTTGAAGCCGTTGAAATGGTGTCCTCTTCAGATCCGATTCAAAACCCGGCTCTCTCCCCCGACGGAAGCAAGCTGGCTTATATGTTGCGGGAAGGAATCAGCTGGGACCTGCACATGATTCACACTACAGATGGCACTCATGAACGTCTTTCATTCGACATTCAGCATGAGCTCTTTCCTCACTTCCTGAATAACGACAAAGTTCTTGGGATGATGGGAGAATCGCGACACCGCCGGTCTCATATCTACGATGTAAACACCAAAGAATTTCACCGGCTGTTTCACAATAACAGTGTCCGCACCGTTTCCATGGAAAATGCCTGGGAGCCGAGTCAAGACGGTTCCAAATTACTGATCGTCGCACAGCGCAGCGGAAATACCATAGCACCCGAACAGGGAGTTTACCTGGTACGGATTGGCGATAAAATATCGAAGGAAACGCTCGCAGACCGGCTTCAGAAAAATCTGGAAAGTGAGCAGAAACTGCACGAGAATGCAGAAAAAATGTTTGAACCGATTCACGACTCCGTAAAAGAGCTGACGGAACAGATCAACCTGACGCGAATCTACCAATACCAGAAAGATCTCTACGATTTTGGATCTAAACATATTTCACAGCCCGGAAATCAAAAAGCCATTGATTATATCTTCGAGACTCTTGAATCGTTTGGATATGAACCGGAACTGCAGTGGTTTAATCCATCCGAAGATATAGAGACGGCCAATGTTGTGGCAAGACTGGAGGGCACGGAACATCCGGAGGTGGTTTATATTCTGAGCTCCCATTTCGACTCCGTTCAGAATAATTCCGGGGCAGACGACAATACGTCAGGCACGGCCGTACTTCTGGAAGCAGCCCGTGTGCTGGCTGAAAATCCTCAACCGGCAACCATTATTTTCGCCTCTCTTACCGGGGAAGAGTCCGGACTGCTTGGAGCGCGCGAATTTGTGCGCGTTGCTGAAGAAGAGGGACTTTGGGCGCAAGGAGTGGTGAATAACGACATGATGGGCTGGACCCGCCATCACCGCCTCGACAACACCATCCGCTTCTCCAATTATGGAATTCGTGATGTGCAGCATTCCGGTGCGATACTCTTTACCGATCTGATCACGTACGATTCGCGTTATTACCGATTCACCGACGCGCATGTTTTCTTTGACGCTTTCGGTGATGTGCTGGGCGGAATCGGCTCCTACCCGATTCTGGGCAATCCAAATTACCACCAAACCACAGACCGTCTTGAGACCATAAATCACCGGTTGGTGCAGGAGGTATCTCGTTCCACAACCGCTACACTGATGATGCTGGCAAATGCTCCTTCAAAAATCACCGGACTCGATGTACTTGACCTGGGTGGAAATCAAACCGATGTGACCTGGAATCCCTCGCCGGAAAGTGATATCGATTTCTACATTGTCAAATACACCGATCAGATGGGCAGTTCCCACGAACAGACCGTTCAGGGTACGGAAGCGACTCTGAACCGAGCCGACATCACAAAGCCGGTATATGCTGTAGCCGTTAACGAACGCGGAATTCAGGGTTGGGATTGGACTGTTTGGGAAGAGTGAAGTACTACAAGAGGAGTGAAGTACTACAAATAGTCAGAAATGGAATTATTTTAAAAATCTGGCAGTGTGCCGTTGAATTTCCGGTACTCTGCCAGCATTACTTCGATACATAATACAGTATTGTATCACCTATTCTAGACATTGACAGCATAAACTCACAATTCAGTCTATAAGCCTGCACTTTTAGTTATTGTATCAAGCTCGTAAAAGCCGATCACAAGCTCAGAGTTATTCATGTTTTCTTCGATCATTAATTGATCACTATAAACGCCCAGAAAACGTCCCGGAAGGTCAAATTCGATAACCCTGTCAGGGTCAGTTAGGTCGTACCCCACTCCGAAGTAGTCTGCATTTCCCGGTGAATCGTCGCCCCGGCCTTCATAATATCCCTCATTAAAATTTTGCCAAATCACAATAATCCGGTTCTCCACCCGATTGATTCCAATCACCTGTGACATGCTGGTTCCTAACTCCATAGCCGCAGAAATAGATGATGATCCACCCGGATTTACCTCTTTACTTCTGACCCGATACTTCGAATGCTTATGATCGGCAATCGCATCGGTCTCTCCGGTGTCCAGATCATATTTCATCAGGGTATGATCGGCCCGAAGCATATACCATACGATATCTTCTTCAGAATCAAGCCAGATCACCGGATATTTAAACTCTGCATCCAGTTCGTCAACAGTAGGTGAAAAGTGAGCTACTGTTTCAATTTCATTATTCTGATAATCAAATATCCCGATTGGAGCAGCCTCTTCAAAATTTAACTCTCTTACAGTTTCCGGATCTACGATGGATGTGATCAGTTTTTCTCTCCAGACATAACCTGCGTACCCTCTTACCCAGACTGAATGTTCACCGTAAGCCGGGAATTTTTCAATGATAGATTTGTCATCATGAAGAGCAATCACATTTTGGGAATTATCATATATTATAATTCTATTTTCACCTATTGCAATCTGAACCGGCATCGACAACTCACGCGGTCCGCGTCCTTCAGGAGCTAATGATGTAGCCTTCCCTGTTTCCACAGATATTCGATATGCTGTTCGAGCTCTTAAATCAACGCCATAAAAATAGCCTCTCTCTTCATCTACAACAATTTCCCCTAAAAACTCCCCGAAAGTATTATCAGTAATATTAACATCCAATTCTGATACCTTCGTCAACTGAACATAGGAACTATTACCTTCATTGCCTTTTTTTGTACATCCTTGCACTGTTAAAGTATAAACTACAATAAAAAGGATAATTGAAATTACTCTTTTCATATTACCAACCACGTTTTTTTAAATAGAGGGTGCATTAAACACCCCCTTTTTTGATAATTAATTTTCAACCGGGTCTATAGGGATGACGTGCAGGTAAGACACCCTTCTCCATCCAAGTTACAGTTTCTTGCATCCCATGGATTAGTATTATCGTAGTAATATTCATCTTCATCCTCGGGATCTTGACAACTTTCTTCACCATCTATGCTATTTGCTACAGCTGAATCCCCACATATAGAGAAATCAAATCCATCATCTGTAGTTGTAATATTGAACATCATCAGCAATGAAAGAGCTGCCACTGAAAATAGTGTTAGTAGAGTTGTTTTTAATCGTTTCATATAATGACCATTGTTTAATTTAAATATCAAGAAACCGGTATTACCGGTTCGGAATGCACGTTGCATTCAAATGATCACAAAAGGAAGGTTCACTTAACTGCAATCGTGTTTATCTATTTTACAATAATAAACCACTAATTACATGTTCCCTTTGCTCTTAGGGATATATATATTGAATCAATGTCAAGCCGATGAACAATACTTTCAAATAGTTCGACGATTCTGATCTCGCTTCAACAAAAGTAATTTTCAGAGCTTACAGGGCACATAAAAATCTCTGAATCGAGCCGTTATCTGATCAGGGTTGGGATTGGACTGTTTGGGAAGAGTGAACCGATTTTATTTAATGTAAGCTCGAGATAACATTTGAAAATTTAAAGTTCCCCTTAGAAGGAAGGAATGTTCTCAGAAAAATGATAACAATCCCTCTTGACACCCCTCTTTATCTCCCCTTAGTAGGGGAGAATTGGCCTAATCTTCAACTGTTTTATTATATCGAACTCACTTTATTTTGAACTTAGCTTCAGAGACAGATATGGAACAAGAGGCAACTGATTAATCCCTCTTTGAAAGAAAACATCGTAATAGAACAGGTTCGATTGATCATATAAGTTGATAGCCCCGACTTGCACGTTCATGTCAGCACGGTTTAGTTCAAACATCTGCTCTATTGAAATATCCAACCTGTGATACTCTGGCAGCCTTCCTTGGAATGGTTTATCAAGTAAAATTCTGGGCGTTCCGTAATCATCAGTAACTTCCGGTGGGCCGTCTTCAAACGAGAAAAAACTGTCGAACCCAATGGGGCGGGTAAATGGCATTCCGGAACCGTAGCTCCAGTTCAAATTGGTTGAGAAATTCCCGAATTCAAACCCTAATTGTGCGTTGACTTGATGGCGCCTGTCGTGTGATGGATTGTAGGATTGAACCTCTTCACCAAACCAAAGTGTAAAGTGGTCTTGTGCAGTTTCATACTCTGTAATAGAATAACCGTACCCCACGGCTGCAAAAAATCTTCTTCGATCAAAATCCAGTCTTACATCAAACCCATTCACACTGCCATCAGCATAGGCAATATCTGTTGTGAACTCTGCAGCAGAACTCCAGACGGATACCGGAGTATCCTCAATAATTTTATGATACCCCTCAACTGAAAAATTCAGATGTCGGTTCATTGCAAAATCAAGACCAAGTAAAAAATGTGCCGTCTGAAGGGTTCTGTCAGAGTCCGGCTGCAATATCCAGGCGGTAAATGCTGTACCCGCATCTCTGAAATCTGACAAACCTATCAACGGCTGGCGATAAATACCGGCGGCTCCGTGTATTTTGGTATCAACCCTCCAGGGCAAATCTAGAGAAAAACGCAATCGGGGTTCAAAACTCGATGGAACCCGGTTCATATACGATGTGAAAGAAAATCCCGGTTCAACATTTAAATACTGCCAAAGCGGAATATTCACGTTTAAAAAGCCTCCAGTGCTTAAAAATGAGGTTTCGTTGGAATCCAATGAGATAAATCTGTTGACGAGATCGTACTTTACAGTTCGGTAATTTGTAAAAAAGCCGTAGTCAATTCGTGCGTCCTCCCAATAGTGAGTGAAACTCATATCCAGGTTCGATCTGAAAATATTTGAAAACCGGTTTCCACTCCCGCCGCCGTCTGTTTCGTTCGAGAAGTAAGACAACCCAAAATTTAATTCCATGAATGACAATGACGTACTCTCTGAGGCACCGGCACATCTTCCGCCGGTTACAAAATTATTCCACTTAAAATACTGATCCGAGTCAAAATCAAGATTTCCGCGATCATACGTTCTCATCATTAATACCGAACAGCTCACCCCAGTATTACTTACGCTATTAAACTTTGCCAGCTGACTATTAAATTTTAACGGCTGATGCTCTTCCAGATACCATTTACTACTCTCCTCTATCAAGGATCCCCGAACGGAAACCAACAGTGAACTTTTCCCCTTTTTTATTGGTGTTTCATAGTAAAAATCTGAAATAAATGGGCTTACGGATGCCGACCAACCCTTGTCGTAAAGATCGCCGTTTTTCAACCTCACATCCATTACAGATGAAGCCCGGCCTGAATATCTCGGGCCAAAACCTCCTGCATAAAAATCTGCTGAAGACACCACATTTTCCGGGAAAACAGAATAGAATCCAATAATGTGAAATGGCTGGTAGATCATCGTACCATCCATCAGAATTAAATTCTCTGAGGGTAATCCGCCCCGGACAAAAAGTTGTCCGCCCCGGTCTCCTGTCACTAAAACACCCGGTTGTGTCTGTATATAACCTACAAGATCAGAATTACCGCCCGGTGACGGAGCCCTGTCAAAAAATTCAGGACGAACTTCAATCTGCCCTGAACCGCCCCGGGTACCCTGATCTGAAACTGTTACCTCATCCAGCTCTTCACTCGCCGGGTTAAGAGAAACATTTTTTGAAATAATTTGCAGGCCCCGTGGCACAGAAATTGTGTCACTATGCGTTTCAAACCCTACATACCTGACCTGAAATAGGTAATCACCGGCTTCCAAATTTCCGATTTGGTAAAAGCCGTTTTGATCTGTGGATGTACCTTTCAACACGCCATCCGGCAGAGGTTGAATCGCAATCGTTGCACTGCCAAGAGTTTCTCCTGACCGGCTATCCGTCACAATACCCCTGACAACACTGTTTTGAGAAAAAACAGTTTCTGACAGACTAAATAGAAATATCAAGGCGAATACGATATGGTATTTAAGAGTCATACTCATAACAGTTTTAATCGATTCATCAGGAACAATGAAAATTTGCATTATCCCTCGCAAGGTGAAACACGTTCAGAAATTTCAACTTCCCGCTTTGCAATTCCTGCCACGATTCCCGTTCCTCCTTCTACATTTGAATTGACTTCCGGTAGATTTTTCTCAAAGTCACTAAGGTCAACATTATCCGGCCAGTCTGGTCCGGCCGTAACAAGAACAAATTCCCTGTGATTAATTATAAATGCATCACCGTTTACTCCTAACTCCTCTGCTATATCCTCACTATTTTCAGAATTAAAGGATAACTCGTTTCCGGATGTGAAATTCAAATCATCCAGATGAGAAATAATGACCTCTCTTTCCGGAGCACATCCCGCTGATGTTATGGCTTGAGCGAGATATTTTGATTCTGCAACAACAACTGTGTCTAAGGTAATACCTGAAACTGAAATACTTTCAGAATCTCCAGCATAGATCACGTCCGGTTCCGGGAGCGGTGATGGCGTATCCACAACCACACGACTTTGATCACCCTTCTGGGATTCCGCAACAATCTCAAATGATTCCTCGCCATTCAAATCTACTGTCAGCCTGTAATTCCACACATACGTATCACCACCAAATTTAAATAGAGAGTCCTCCATTGCATAAACCTCCCCCGTTGATTGTTTTTCAAAATTCACCACAACATCACTTTGAGTTGAATCTGATGGAATCAATGACTGCCCTACCGGCATAACTCTAATCCACTATGTATCTGCATGCACGTCGAGAACTCCGTTTATTGAAAAAACCAGCTCCTCATTTTCCTGTATTGGGTCAAAAGAATTTTCGCAACCAATAAAGGAAAATGCACAGAACACAATGATGAGTTGATAAAATCCAGCAGTGTATAATTCCTTGGTCCTATTTCTTTCAACTCTTACTTCTAACATGGTTCACGTGGTGGTGTAATTTGTAGTATACGGCCCGCAACTCCAGCAACGTACCCAACTCCACGCTCAACGTTGTTGATTACATCAGGCAAAGTCATTTCAAGATCGATCAATTCTGATAACTCCGGCCAGTCTTCACCGGATGACACAATCAAAAACTCTCTTCTATTGATTCTGAAACTCTCGACTGACGGACCCAAAGCCTCAGATATATCCGCTCGGTTATTTACTTCCACGTGATAGCTTCCGTCAGCGTACGTTATCAATTGATCTAAATGGGAAATGACAACCTCCATTTCCGGGTCACAACCCAGTACATTTGTTGGCTGCACGAAATACCGTGTCTTTACCGAAACGATTGGGTCATCACTTTCACCAATGAAAATCCCGGATTCAAAATCGGTATTGTACTCTTCAATTGTTGGAAAGGGCAATTCTGACGGTAAGTTTATTTGAGCAACACTGGATCGGCCCTCCGAATCTTCAGCAACAAAGCGATAACTGTCATTTGCGATGAGATTCTCATTCGAAAAATAGTTCCACACATAGGTGTCTCCTCCAAATTTATACAGTGAATCCTGATATGTAATTCGGTCTCCGGTAGAATTGTGAATCAGATAGACTTGCGAATTATCAGACTCCGGATTTGTATTTATCAATCTCTCTCCAATAGGCACTACGCGTACATTACTAAATTCTCCATGCACATCTACAACACCGTACATCGAGTATATCAGATCCTCGTTTTCCTGAAGTGGCTCAAATGTATTATCGCAACCGGCTGCCAGTAAAAGCAGTACAAAATATAAAACCACCGGATAGCCAAGTCTTGTATTCATCTCACCTTGTTTTAATCTGTGATATAACACCACCGCAACCGATATCTTAATCCAACAACTTACCCCGGACAATTATTATCACCTCTTGAGGCTAAATCTAGAAAATAGAATCGTCAAATCGTAAAGCTGGTTCTCAGTCAGATTTTTGGATCGATTGACTATTGCAATACACAATAAATCCCTTTATCTTTTTCAACTTTCCAATTTTGCAAGAAAACAAAGAGAATATCGTGAATACGATCAGTAATAAAACATACAACGCAAACTCAGCCACTGTTGACAAAAAGTGGGTAATTATTGATGCAGAAGATCAGCCTCTGGGGCGCCTTGCTTCGCGGGTAGCATCTGTTCTGCGTGGAAAACACAAACCGGAATTCACTCCGCATGCCGACACCGGCGATAACGTAATAGTTATCAACGCGGAAAAAGTTGCTTTGACCGGTAAGAAACTGACCGACAAAAAATACTTTAAGCATACAGGCTACATCGGTTCTGAAACATTTACTTCTGCTCTCGACATGCAGAAGAAAGATCCGACATCTCTGATCACTATTGCCGTGAAAGGAATGCTGCCTAAGAATAAGCTTAGCCGTCAGATTTTGAAAAATCTGCGTGTTTATGCAGGCTCGGTTCATCCACACACTGCACAACAACCTGAAATTTTAGAGATCTAAACTCTCATAATGGCACAAGAAAATTACATCGGACGACGTAAAACGTCCACAGCTCGTTTATATATCAAAGAAGGAAGCGGTGAGTTTATCGTAAACGGTAAAACCATCGAAGAGCACTTCAACACTCAGGCACGCATCAATATTGCGCGTCTTCCGCTCGAAGTTACCGAACTCGATGGAAAGTACGACATCAAGGTTACCGTAAAAGGCGGTGGTGTTACCGGACATGCCGGAGCCATCTCACTTGCACTGGCCCGCGCACTCGACGACCTGAATGAAGGTGTTCACGGAGTACTGAAAGAGCACGGACTTCTTACCCGAGACGACAGAATGGTAGAGCGTAAGAAGTACGGTCAGCCAAAAGCTCGTAAGAAATTCCAGTTCTCTAAACGATAAGAGTTACAGGCTTCAGGTTACAAGTTTCAGGTTTATTCAAAACCACTTACTCCTGCCTTTACCTTCTTAAAAAAACTTTTAAACACTCAATCAGGCTGCGGCAAAGTGCCTGCAGCTTGAAATACACATACGCAGCGACCCCTCGCCGAGTGTCCCGACTGCATATCGGGATTAGCGCATTGGGGAATGACCTGTGTAGAGGATTAACTCAAAAAAGACAACACAACCATGCCTAAAGCAGCAAGCGTAGAAGAACTATTAAAATCGGGTGCACATTTTGGTCACCTGACCCGCCGTTGGAATCCAAAGATGAAGGAATTCATCTTTATGCAGAGAAACGGTATTCACATCATCGACCTTAAAAAGTCACATAAATATCTTGAGGAAGCACTGGAAGAGGTTACCAAACTTGCACGTGCCGGTAAAACAATTCTCTTTGTAGGTACCAAAAAGCAGGCTCAGGATATTGTAAGAACTGAAGCTATCCGTTGCGGAATGCCTTTTGTAACTCACAGATGGCTGGGCGGTATGCTTACCAACTTCAGTACTGTTCGCAAGAGTATCTCTCGTATGGAAGAGATCGAAAAAATGAAAAAGGACGGTACGTTTGATGAGCTGACCAAGAAAGAGGGGTTGATGCTCGAACGGGAGCGCGAGAAACTTGAACTCACCCTAGGCGGTATTGCCAACATGACCCGTATTCCGGGAGCCATTTTTGTGGTTGATACCATTAAAGAGCACATTGCTATTAATGAAGCCGTGAAACTGAATATTCCTATCATTTCGATAGTAGATACTAACAGTGATCCTGACATTCCGGATCACATTATCCCGGCAAACGATGATTCAGCACGAACCATCCAGCTGATAACTACACAGATAGCAGACGCTATTATTGAAGGAAATGCTGAAAGGGAAGCCATCAAAGAAGAAGAACTGATGGAAGAAGCTGCAGCTGAAGCCAAAAAGGATACCGGATCTGAAGAAAAGAGCAGCAGCACTGAAGTGAAAGCTGAAAAATCTACCAAACGACGCAAGCGTCGTCGCAAGGCATCTGATTCTGATGACTCTGAAAAGTCTGATAAGAAAGAAGAGGAAACTGAATCAAAAGATGAGAAAGCTGAAGTTAAAGCTGAAAATGAAGACAAAGCCGACAGCGAAAACGATTCTGACAAAGAGTAAACCTGAACTGAAAATTTTTCTGATCCCATGAGCATTAGTGCAAAAGATGTTAAAAAGCTTCGCGACGTTACCGGAGCGGGCATGATGGACTGTAAAAAAGCCCTCGCAGAAGCAGACGGCGATATGGACAAAGCCATCGAAATTCTTCGAAAGAAAGGACAAAAAGTATCTGAGAAACGTGCCGAGCGTGAAGCCAATGAAGGATTGATCCTGACCCGAATCAGCGACGATCATAAAAAAGCGTCGGCAATTGAAATCAATTGTGAAACAGACTTTGTTGCGCGAAACGAAGATTTCCAAAACCAGGCGAATAAGTTTCTCGATGCTGCTTACAAAAATGACATCAGCAGTGCTGATGAATTGATGAGCGTTGAGATTGACGGGCTGACCGTTGAAAAGCACCTCGAGCAGATGGTGGGTAAAATCGGCGAGAAAATCGAAATTGCCCGCGTAGTCCTTGTTAAGACAGACGGAACACTTGTCGACTACATTCACCCCGGCAACCAGCTAGGTGTGCTTGTGGATTTTGACGGTGACCTTACCGATGACAATGTCGGTAAAGATGTTGCAATGCAGATTGCAGCTATGAATCCGCTGGCGGCAACCCGCGACGGCGTGGATGCGACTGTTGTAGAGAAAGAGCTTGAAATTGCTAAAGAGCAGCTAATCAACGAAGGAAAACCTGAGGAGATTGCTGAAAAAGCAGCCAAGGGAAAACTCAGACGCTTCTACGAAGAGCGTGTACTTCACGAACAAAAATTTGTGAAAGATAACGGTATCACCATTAAAGAGTATCTGGAGCAAAACAGCGCTCCACTCGTCAAGAATTTTTATCGATTACAGCTTGGCGAAGCTTAAATATTTATCTTCAAAAAAGGCTACCTTCAAACGGTGGCCTTTTTTATATCTATGAACTTCTAAATAAACGACCAGTGGCAAATCAATATAAGAGAATACTGCTCAAGCTTAGCGGTGAAGCACTTTTAGGAGAACAGGGACACGGGATTGATGCAGATATCCTCACTCAGTATGCCGATGAGGTGAAATCTGTTCAGGCTGAAGGCGTGGAAGTATCCGTTGTAATAGGCGGAGGCAATATATTTCGCGGAGTAAAGGGAGCAACCGAAGGCATGGATCGCGTTCAGGGCGATTACATGGGTATGCTCGCCACAATGATCAACAGTATGGCATTTCAGGATGCACTCGAACGCAAAGGTGTTCACACTCGCCTGATGAGCGCCATCAGAATGGAAGAGATCGCCGAACCCTATATTCGCCGGCGGGCAATTCGCCACCTCGAAAAAGGTCGTGTAGTAATTTTTGGTGCCGGAACCGGAAACCCTTATTTCACAACCGACACGGCTGCTTCGCTTCGGGCAATTGAGATTGAAGCAGATGTGATTCTAAAGGGAACTCGAGTAGACGGCATCTACGACTCCGATCCGGAACAAAACAGTAGTGCTGTAAAATTTGATACGATTACCGGAGACGAAATCTTACGCCGCCGTTTAAATGTGATGGACCTGACAGCCTTCACTCTCTGCCGTGACAATGAAACACGGATCATTGTTTTCAACATGAATGAGAAGGGAAATCTCAAAAAAGTTGTCTGCTCTGAACATTCTGTTGGAACAACAGTTGTTTGGGATGAATAGCAGTTTTGTTAAATTCATACATTCATCAAAAACCTGCTGTTAGAGATTCATTCGGGTGATGAATCCATATTGTAAACTCAGACTAAATTGATCAGACTGCCATGATACCAGAAGAAATTCAGATGATTATAGACGATGCCGATGAAAAAATGAGAGAGGCCGCTGCATTTTGCAAAAAGGAGCTCTCTCATATCCGGGCAGGGAAAGCAAATACAGCACTGCTCGACGGTGTTAAGGTGAATTATTACGGGTCACAAACTCCATTGAATCAGCTGGCATCCGTTTCAGCTCCGGAAGCACGTCTTCTTGTCGTTCAGCCATTTGACAAATCTACTATGGAAGATATTGAAAAGGCTATTATGTCTTCCGGACTTGGGCTTAATCCAAATAATGATGGTCAAATTATCCGCATTCCTCTTCCCATGCTTACTGAAGAACGAAGAAAAGAATTGGTTAAACATTCGAGAGAAGTTGGAGAAAATGCCCGTATCAGTATCCGGAATTCTCGCCGCGATGCTAACGATGAAATTAAAAAAACTGTTCAGGAAGAGTCCCTGCCAGAAGACAGCCGGTTCGAAGGTGAGGATGAAGTACAGAAACTGACAGACAAATACACTGAGTTGGTTGACCAGATGCTGGAAACCAAAGAGAAAGAGATCATGACAGTGTAACTGCACCGTATCTCTACTCAAGTTTTTAAACATGGTATTTCATCGGTAAATCTGTTTTCTTACACACACCGGAACGATTCATCGATGGCATTAATACCATGTTTTTTAATTTTCAGCTGAGCTCTCTTTTTTTACATTTTAAAGCATGTATATATCCGATTTAGAACTTCACGGGTTTAAAAGTTTTGCACATAAAACCCATGTTAAATTCGACAGCGGCATAACCGCAATTGTAGGCCCAAATGGCTGTGGGAAATCCAATATTGTGGATGCCCTCCGTTGGGTACTGGGCGAACAGCGACCTACCCTTCTGCGCTCGAGTGCCATGAGCAATGTGATTTTTAACGGCACGGCAAAAAAGAAAGCCCTGGGACTTGCAGAAGTTTCTCTTACTTTTGTCAACAACAAGGGAATACTTCCGGTTGAGTATAGTGAACTGACCATCACCCGAAGGCTCTATCGATCGGGCGACAGTGAATATCTCATCAACAACACTCCGTGCCGTTTAAAGGATATTATGGAGCTGTTTATGGACACCGGGATGAGCTCTGACGCCTACTCTGTGATTGAGCTCAAAATGGTCGAAGAAATTCTGAATGACCGGAATAACGACCGTCGTCGTCTTTTTGAAGAGGCTGCAGGCGTGACCCGGTACAAAGATCAGCGAAAAAAGACCTTCCGCAAGCTGGATGAAACCATGAAAGATCTCCAGCGTTTGGAGGATATTTTGGTGGAAGTTCGAAAGAAAACCCGCTCTCTTGAAATTCAGGCCGATAAGGCGGCCAAAGCCAAGTCGTACCAAAAGGAACTCAAATCGCTGGATCAGGGCTATACGCTGCACCAGTACCAAAAAGTCAAAGAGGAGCTTGAGCCACTTCAGGAACGCATTGACAATGCTGACAAGGAGAAGAAGGAGATCTCCCAAAAAGTAGAAGAGCTGGAGGGCAATGAAGAAAAAGCCAGAAATCATCTGCTCGAAAAAGAGCGCAACCAGGCAGAGGCACAGCGACGTGTTAGTCAGCTTCATGCTTCCATTCGCGAGATGGAAACGAATCTGCGAATCACAAAAGAGAAGATCGTAAATGAAGAAGGTGTTATAAAACAGCACGAAAATGATATTGAACAGGCTTCAAAAGATCTGACCGAACTGGAGCAGCTCAAAAAAGAGAGCATTGAAAAGCTTGAAAACTTTTCTGAAGAAAAAGAAAAGTCTGAAGAGAGCCTGAAGAATTCAAAAGATCGATTTAATGAGGTACAGCAGAAGTTCACAAAAGTTCGCCATGAACTTTACGAGCTGGAAATTGAGATCAGCGATGTAAATAAAAAACTCTCCACGCTGCAATCAGATAGAATTAAGCTGGAATCAAAGCTTGAAAACAGTGAGGATGATCGCCTTCGGATTGACCGTGATATTGAAGATCTGGAAGATGAAATTGTAAATGCAAAAGGCGAATTAAACCTTGTTAGGGAGAAGCTGACTGAGGCAAATCAGAAGCTTGAAAAACAAGAAGAATCCTTGGAGAACGCTGTTGAAAAGCGCCAGGATCTTGAAGAAAAAAGAGAAGAGCTTAGAGAAGCCATCCGGTCACTGAAAAGCAAAAAAGACGCTGCGCAGTCAGAAATTTCCCTGATGGAAAGTCTGGCCGAATCAAATGAGGCGCTCCCATCATCCATTTCCTATTTAACTGAAAATCACAGTTCAGAATTTGAAATACTCCTGTCGGTAGGAGAAATACTCCACACTTCCGAAGAGCTCGCTCCTGCTCTTGAAATGGCGCTGGGTGAAATGATCAACTTTTTGATTGTTGATTCGATGAAGGACGCCATCCGCGCTTCAAAAATTTTAAAGGAGAAAGGGAAGGGCCGCGCAACATTCATTCCTCTCAAGGAACTGAGTAAAAACTACCCGGTGCTCGATCAGTCGATTTACCACAAGGTTAATACAGAAAACAGGTTTAATGTAGTAGGTCAGCTCCTGCTCGGCTCCACCATTCTGGCAGATTCCATTGAAGACGGGACAAATACCCTTAAAGACGGGGCAACTGCTGCCGTAACAGTTGAAGGGGATTTAATCACTTCAAATCGCTTTCTGAAAAGCGGAAGTAAAAACAAACAAGCGGGAGTTCGGCTTGGCCTGAAGGATAAGCTGGAGAAGCTTCAGAAAAAGTTTAAGGAAACAGAAAGCTCTCTTGAAGCGAAGCAAAATGAACTAAATCAGTTGAACAGTAAACTGGACTCTCTCGATACGGACGCTATTCGAAGGGAAATCAAAGATATTCAAAAGTCAATTCGACAGCTGGAACAGCAGGCGAGCCGGTGGAACTCTAATGCCCAGGTATACGAGAAAAACATCAACGAGCTGAAAAACCGGAAGAGTAACCTCCAGTCAAACCTCGATATGGCTCAGGAAGAGCTCGATGCCCTGCACCCCCGGCAGAAAGAGCTTCAACAAAAAATTGCAGAGCTGAGCAAGCAGCAGAAACAGAAGAAAGATGTGCTTCAGAAGCTTGAGGATGAACGGGCTATTGCTCAAAACCGCTATAACGATGCCCAGCTCAAACATCAGGATGTAAAAAACAAGGCTCACAATCTGGAGCGGGATATTGACCGGGCTGAAACCGGAATCAAAAATATGAAAACGCGTCTCACTTCACGCAAGGAGCTGATGACGGAGAGCAGGGAAAAGATTGAGAAGTACAAATATGCTATTGAGCAGACAGAGAAGCAGCTCTCAATCAAGAAAGAGAACAAACAAGAAGCCGACGAAAAACTGCAAGCGGCTGAGGATGCCAGCAGCCGTCAGCGGGGGATCATCAATGAAATTGAAAAAGAGCTAAAGGAGCTTCGCCGGCGCAAGGATGTGAATCTCGAACTGGTCCATCATCTTTCGATGGCGCATGAAAAACTGGAAATGAAAGCTCAGTCACTGTCTGATCACGTTTGGGAGACATACGGTATTCTGATGGATCAGGTGGAAGCGTCATTGCCTGAAGATGTGGATCCGGACGATGCCAAGGAGCGAATCGCCTGGCTTCGTCAAAAACTGAACCGTATAGGTGATGTTAATCCGCTTGCGATTGAAGAGTTCAGGGAAGAGAAAGAGCGGCTCGATTTTTATGAGGAGCAGATTGAGGATCTCCAGAAGGCTGAAAAAGAGATGCGGGAGACAATTAATGAGATCAATCAAACTGCAACGCAGCGCTTTAACGAGACATTTGAGAAGATTCGGTCCAACTTCAAAAACGTATTCAATACACTTTTCCACGAAGATGATTACTGCGACCTGTTGATTGAACAGGATGCTGAGGATCCCCTGGAAGCAAAAATCGACATCAAGGCGAATCCAAAAGGAAAGCGCCCGTCGAGTATTAATCAGCTTTCAGGCGGTGAAAAAACACTCACGGCCATTGCCCTGCTCTTTGCAATCTACCTGGTGAAACCCTCCCCCTTCTGCGTATTGGATGAAGTGGATGCTCCGCTGGATGATGCCAACATCGAGCGCTTTTCATCGATGATCAGGAAGTTCAGTGATGAAACTCAGTTTATCATCATTACCCACAACAAGAAGACGATGTCCAAAGCGGAAATGATGTATGGCATTACCATGCCGGAAACCGGTGTGAGCCGCCTGGTGGGTGTAAAACTGGATGAAGTAGCCACCGCTTAATGATGGCTGAAGACTCAAACAAACCGTCGATTTCCAAGACCAATGACGGATCCACCACGCTCTACTCTCCAGCATGCGACCAGCACTACCATAATCCCAATGGAGCCGTAACCGAAAGCCGGATTGTCTTTTTTGAGACATCAGGATTACTGGATGATCTGAAAAGAAATCAGAAACTGACCATCTTTGAGACGGGGTTTGGGACAGGACTAAATCTGATTCTTTTAAGTAATTATTTGAAACAGCTGGATCATCCACCGAAGATCTTTTTTTACTCTGTGGAAGCATATCCTGTGGATGCTGAAACCGCTGCAAAATTCGATTTTGGACTGGAATTAAACAAGTCGGAATATTTGCAGCTACTAACTCAAATTTTCAGGAATGTTAAAACCGGCCTCAATACATTTCACATCAACGATTTTCTGACTCTGAAACTCTTTATTGGGCCGTTTAAAAAGATGCCAAAACCGGATCATCCGATAGACTATTTTTTCCACGATCCGTTTTCTCCGGAAGTCAATGAGGAGCTCTGGACACCGGACGTTTTCAAAACTCTGAAGGGTTTTGCATCAGATAGCGGAAAACTGGCCACATACTGCGCTGCATCAAAGGCGCGGGCGGCTATGGCGGTAGCCGGCTGGAAGATTGCCAAAGCCCCCGGAGCACTCGGTAAACGGGAGATGACCGTAGCGTCCCTAAATAAAGTGAATCTAGGAGAGCTGAAACGGGTTAATGAACTGAGACTCGCAGAACGATATGAAAAAGGAGATTTTGACTGAGGAAAATCTTCCTGTAACTAAAGAATAACAGTCATGCCGGATATGGAATTTGATAAACTTGCCAAGGCGCTTCAGCCCCACTACTCTCACTTTAATGTAGCCAACCGGCTCCTGTTTACAGGACACTCACACCAGGCGTGGCCCGATGTGGCTTTTGATGGCGTTCGAGAATATATGCAGATGGTTGCCGACAAGGTTGACACAAAGTGGGGACCTGCCTTTGAAAAGACGGAAATTCTTCGAAACTATCTCAGAAAGTACTACGACGATCCCAATGGCAAGTACTGCAGGGAGCAAAATACTCACGTCTTAATGGTCTCCTGGCTTTCCTCTCTCGATCTGAAGAAAAAGCCGAAAATAATCACCACGACCGGTGAATTTCATTCGATGCACCGTCAGCTCAGCCGTTACAAGGAGCTTGGGATGCAAGTCATCTTTTTGCCGCACGAGAATGACGACGAACTCCTGCGCCGAATCGAAGAGGAAGTTGACGATCAAACTTCAGCGATCATGCTCTCCCGAATTTATTTTGAAACGGCTGAAGTAAATACCAAACTTTCCGAAATTGCAAAGGTGGCGAGGGAGAACCAAATTCCGGTGCTAATCGACGACTACCACGGAACCAATGTTGTTCCACTCTCTATCAGCGAGAGCGGCTTAGAACACTGCTATGTTCTAATTGGCGGCTATAAGTACCTTCAATGGGGTGAAGCCAACTGTTTTTTACGCTTCCCCTCCGATTGTGACCTTAAACCCGGTGTAACAGGGTGGTTTGCCTCCTTCGACACTCTGGATGAACCGAGAGATGACAAACCGGTTTCATTTGATGAGGGAGACCAGAAATTTGCAACAGGCACCTATGATCCGGTCTCTCAATTCCGGGCAGCGGCCGTGACTCATTTTTTTGAACGGATGGGCCTGGACTCACCAACGCTTCGCAAACAGTACTCCGACCAGGTTCAGTACCTGAGAAAGATTTTTGATGAGAACATTTTTGATCCGGACACGATAAAACATGCCAATAATCGGCCCATTGAAGAAACCGGCGGTTTTTTAGCCTTGCGTTCTCCCTATGCACGTAAGCTTCGCCAAATACTGTTAGACAACGAAGTGTTTACCGATGCCAGAGGTGAGATTATTCGTTTTGGGCCGGCTCCTTACACTACCTCAGAGCAGTGCCTGTCTGCAATAGACCATCTGGAAAAAGCCGTTAAATCATTATAGCGAATCCGAAAGTTCTCCGATTCTGTCAATCGCATAGATCATATAACCGATTACTCCAGCTGCAAATCCTATCAGGATTGAAAAAAGTACATATCCGATGATAAAGGTTGATATAATCCTGATCCAGACCAGGAACGATGTGTTCATGATGTACGACTTGTAGATCCACAAAATCGGCATCCCAAGGGCGAGCGCCGGAAGTGTGGAGTTGGCCAGAGGATCATTCATTTCAACACCCGAAAACATCCAAAACGGAATCAGTGCAAGCTGAAACAGCATGGATATACCAACCGCATAACTATTCAATACCAGCAAGTTAAAAAACCCTGCGAGATAGTCCCGGAAAAAGAAAAGTCCTCCAAATGCCAGCATTGGAACCAATAACAGCGCAGCAGAAAAAGGTAAAAACTGAGTGGTTGCCCGCACTGTGCTCACCTGAATCCAACTGCCAATTTCCTGCATTTGCTCATTATCAGAATCAAACTCGGTTAACACGGGTTCAAATGAAAAGTCTACCAGCAAAGTGTTAAGAAAAGTGACGACGATTGCTCCCAGTATCAGAAAGAGAAATGGATGTGTGTATTTCTTCTCATCAGCTTCCAGGAAGTGATCGACAACATTTCGGGGATGTGTAAGCAGTTCACGGAATGTTAAAATGAAAGTATTCAGCATATGAAATCAAGCCGGATTAATTACGTTTTTTCAAGTACGAATATAACATCTTCAGGTTGAATGTTTTTTAACAATGGAACTGTTTTTTAATGAAAAGCTTTTTATATTTAGAGTCTGTAAAAAATTCAAAAACTCAACACAAGGTATGATCGGAGTAAAAGTTAAAGATAACGAAAGTATTGACCGCGCGATTAATCGCTTTAAGAAGATGGTTACACGTTCCAGAGTATTAAACGAATACAAAGAGCGTCAGCAATTTACCAAGCCATCTGAAGAGCGAAGAGAAGCTCTCAAGAAGAGTGTTCGCGAAGAGAGAAGACGTCAGAGAGAAAACTACTAAATACAGTAGTGCCGGCTGCTAGTTAAGAGCCTTCATCAAATGATCCGCGGGTTTTAATTTCATTTTAAATGTACCCGCGGTATCGCTGATCGGCAGAACAGCATTTTTGAATCCCATCTTCTCTGCTTCCGAAAGCCGTTGTTTTAAAAACGGCACCCTTCTGATTTCTCCGCCAAGTCCCACTTCACCCACATAGAGTGTTTTATCTGCCACCGGTGTATCTTTTAAACTGGATGCCAGCGCAGCTATCACGGCTAAATCTGCGGCTGTATCGTTTACTTTTAGTCCCCCGGCCACATTCAGATATACATCCTGCCCTGCAAAACTCATCGCGGCTCGCTTTTCAAGAACCGCAATTAACAGTGAAAGTCTGCGCTGATCAAAACCACTGGCTGTTCGCTGCGGAGTACTATAATTACTTGGTGTGACCAATGCTTGAATTTCTATAAGTATTGGTCGCGACCCTTCCATGATACAGGTCACACAATTTCCACTGACATCACTGTTCATCTCTGCGAGAAAAAGATCTGATGGGTTCACAATTTCGTGAAGTCCGGTATCCCGCATTTCAAATACTCCCACTTCATTTGCCGGACCGAAGCGATTTTTCACTCCACGCAGCAATCGATGAAGCTGACTCTGATCCCCCTCAAAATGAAGGACCGTATCTACCATGTGCTCTAAAATTCTTGGACCTGCAATATCTCCCTCTTTTGTGACGTGCCCGATCATGAGAGTGGTAACCCCCTCTTTTTTTGAAAGCTGCTGAAACATCGCTGAACACTCCCTGATTTGCTGAACACTTCCGGGCAAACTGCTGAGTTCTGAGCTGAAAACTGTCTGAATTGAATCGACTACTAAAATATCAGGTTTTACCTTTCTGGCCTGATCAATAACATTGCGAATATCCGTATTGTTATAAATCAACAGGTTCTGTCCCTTCATCCCTATACGGTCGGCACGCTGTTTAATTTGGGATGCTGACTCCTCACCGGCTACATAGAGTATTCTTAAATCAGATCGCTGTTTGGCAACGTGCAGCATCAATGTACTTTTCCCGATACCGGGATCTCCGCCCAATAACAGAAAAGATCCATCAACCAAACCGCCGCCTAATACCCGGTCAAATTCCGATAATTTAGTACTCGTTCTCTCTTCTCTGCTCTGTTTGACCTCCGAAAGCGCCACAGCTTCACCCGAATCATTGTCGCTCTGCGAAATATCAACTTTATGCTTCTTTGAACTATTTTTTTTCTCGGTGACTTTTTCTTCAAACGTATGCCACTCACCGCAGGCAGGACAAAGCCCCAGCCATTTCGCCGATTGGTGTCCGCAGGCAGAACATTCATAAACTATTTTAGGTTTAGCCATCTTTTCTATCTGCCTCTGTATTTATCTCCTCAAGTTTTTCTGAAACGGTGAAATTTACATACCATAACATTGCAACAATACCGAGCCCAATACTGATATAGTAAGTAATAATTCTCCACACAAACACAGCCAGACCAATAAAAGCCGTACGGTCAATCAGCGGGCCGAGGAATATCGCAAAGAGTCCTTCCACCCCTCCTGAGCCGCCTGGAGTTGGTATTACCAAAAATGCAAGATTCATCGACAGACTACGGAGCACCATTAAAAGTTCATCCCCCGGAAGTAAACTGAGTATCACGATAACCGGAAGTGCTACCCTGCAAAGCCAGCTCATTGTTGACAGAAAAAATGCTTTGATGACAAAACTCATCGGCTTTTTTCTAAGCTCCCTGGAATAATCTACCAGGTTTTCCGCTTCAGCATTCACTTTATCGGCAAATTTTCGTAAAAAAGGCAGCCTGAATACAATTTCAATAATCCTCTTCATAGCCACCGGATTGATCAGCAAGCCGTAAGCCAACAACCCACCATATATAAGCAGACCGGCATAAATCAGAAACATCGTCACATTACCCACCATGCCGATTCCGTCCGGAATTACATTAAAATAGATGCTCGACACCAGCAAAATCGGGACAGCAAGAGCATACCAGAACTGATCTAGTAAAACACCATATAGCACAATGGCTGATGATTTCCCAAGCTTTAGCCCTTCCTTTGTCATTGCATATGTCGCAATTGGGGCACCCCCGATTGTAGACGGTGTTATTGCTGAGGCAAAATCCCAGGTAAGTGCAATACGAACTGAAGCCCACCGGCTGATGGCCTTGTCAGCCAGAAAACGGATTTTTGCCGCAAAAAAATAGACTCTTAAAAATGTTACGCCAATAGCGATAAAAATACCGGGTAGTCGTTTGGGTGCCAAGTGTTCTAAAATTCCCGGAGTGTAGGTAAGGTAAATAACAATAGCCATACTGATCAGACTCAGTGAAATGGACAGTGCCAAATATCGAAATGAGATCAGCGAACCGTTATTCTCTGTATGTTCTTCAGCTTCCAGCAATAGATGTAATTTACTTAAGGCGGAGCAATACCATCCGCATTGGTAAAAATGACTCTCTAAAATGAATAAAAAAGGCCGTACAAAATATATATTTGCACGGCCATTGAAGATATGAATTTATGCGATGGTTATCTCATCGTTAAGATAAACGTCCTGGATAAAGTTAAGCAGTTTTACGCCTTCATTCATCGGACGCTGAAATGCTTTACGGCCACTGATCAAGCCCATGCCGCCGGCACGTTTGTTAATCACAGCCGTTTTTACCGCATCAGCAAAGTCATCACTTCCTGACGCTCCGCCTGAGTTGATCAAACCTGCACGCCCCATGTAACCGTTAGCCACCTGGTATCGTGTCAGATCAATTGGATGATCGGTAGACAGTTTAGAGTAAATACGCTCATCCAGCTTACCGTAAGATGAATCACCGGCATTTAGTGCTTTGTAACCGCCATTGTTTGTAGGCAGCTTCTGCTTCACAATATCGGCTCCGATCGTTACACCCAAATGATTTGCCTGACCGGTCAAATCAGCTGAAGTATGGTAATCTTTCCCGCCAACCTTAAATGATGAGTTACGGGTGTAACACCATAGTACGGTTGCCATTCCCAGTTCATGAGCATATTCAAATGCCTCGGCAACTTCTATAATCTGTCGGTTTGATTCTTCTGACCCAAAATAGATCGTCGCCCCAACTGCAGCGGCTCCCATATCATAGGCTTTTTGAACGGAACCAAACATAATCTGATCGTACGTGTTAGGGTACGTCAGAAGTTCATTATGGTTAATTTTCACAAGAAATGGAATCTTGTGTGCATACTTTCTGGCAACAGCTCCAAGCACACCAAATGTGGATGCAACTGCATTACAGCCACCTTCAATTGCCAGTTCAACAATTTTTTCCGGATCAAAATAGTCCGGATTTTTTGCGAAAGATGCTCCACCGCTATGTTCTACTCCCTGGTCGACAGGAAGAATTGATAGATATCCGGTTCCGCCCAGGCGGCCGTTGCTTAACATCCACTGAAGATTTCCTAATACTCTGTTGTTACGATCTGACTGATACCATACCTCATCAACGTATGATGATGACGGCAAATATAGTTTCTCTTTTGGAATGGTTGTGCAAGTATGATTAAGCAGCTTGTCGGCGTCGTCGCCCAGCAGCTCTTCAATTCCTGAAATTGCAAGTGCCATTGATAATACTCCCGTTATTTTGTTGAAATTTATTTAAAGCAACTATTAATATACATGTTCAATAATCAAATGGCTATTGATTACTCAGGGTTCCATCCATGAAAGCGCTTTGTTTTTTATAAATTTCTGAAGACATGTGAGATACACATAAAAATCCTTATTTTTGTTCTCCTGCAAACAAGCATATGCATATGAAAATTGATCAGATAGATTTAGGAAACAGACCACTACTACTCGCTCCGATGGAGGACGTGACCGACTCCCCATTTCGTCAAATTTGCCGACGAAAAGGTGCGGACATTGTATATACGGAATTCATCAGCTCAGAAGCCATCATTCGCGATTCCGATATCGCACAGCACAAAATGGACTTTGCCGAAATGGAACGACCGTTCGGTATTCAAATTTTTGGAGGACGAGAGGAAGCGATGGAAGGCGCTACCAAAGTAGCCGTGGCCAATAACCCGGATGTGGTGGATATCAATTTTGGATGCCCGGTTTATAAAATTGTCAAAAAAGGCGCCGGTGCAGGATGCCTGAAGGATCTGGACATGATGGAGAGAATGGCGGGCACAGTTGTAGATGCCGCCGGCGATTTTCCTGTCACCGTTAAAACCCGACTTGGCTGGGATGATCAATCCATCCGCATTCAGGAAGTGGCCCTGATGCTGCAGAGTGTTGGTGTAAAGGCGCTCACGGTTCACGCCCGGACAAGAGCACAGAAATACAAAGGAGATGCGCGCTGGGACTATCTGAAGAAATTAACTGACACGCCCGGACTTGAAATCCCAATCATCGGCAACGGGGATGTTAGCTCACCTGAATTGGCCAAAAAGATGTTTGATGAAACCGGCGTTGACGGTGTGATGATCGGCCGCGGAGCCATCGGAAATCCCTGGATTTTTGAGCAGACCCGCCACTACCTCGAGACCGGAGAATTGCTGCCGGACCCAACCATACAGCAAAGACTGGAGCTTTGCGCCGAACAGTTACGCTTGTCTGTGGATCACCATGGCGAACGATATGGAGTCATCATCATGAAGAAGCACTATGGACAATACCTGAAGGGAATTAGAAACGGAAAAAAACTCCGGGGTGAAATCATGAATGAGAAAGAGATGCAGCCAATTCTGGAACTGCTCCTGAATTTCAAAGAAGAGAAACTTTACGCTGTGGTATAGGTTTTACAGAAGTTTCAGCAGGATGAGTGCTGCAATCAATCCAATGAGGGATCCGGCAAATCCGATTATTACTGTTTGGTTGAATCTGCTTCTGTCTTTTGGCTTCAGGTCGTCATCCGGATATCTGAAAAGAGATGCATACAGCACACCCGGCCACCAAAACCCGAAACCTGTTAATAGTCTGAAAAACGACTCCAATGTCATTTGAGATGGCAATCCATTCCAGGCCCGGTACCAATAGATTCCTGTAGCAAGAACAGCGGTTGCAAAGACCACTATTTTATCGACATCATCCGGCTTCTGATGCTCATCACTTCTGGCACGCAAAAGACCTGTTAAAGAGAGTACTGCAGCAACTGCAATTCCGGCCAGAGCCCATTCATGCATCTGTTCGGGTGAACTTGCCACCAAAATGATGATCCACCCGATTGCAAGTAGAAAGTTGTAGCGGTACATCCAGAATTCCCGGAATATGTTCATTACAAATCATCTTTAACAAAAATGTGACCCGATCTACACCGGGCCACAATCCTGATTTACATTACGAACTTACTCTTCCTCTTCGTCTTCTTCCTCAGAGTCTTCTTCATCCTTTGCTCTCTCCCAAGGTTCCCAGTCTAAACCGCGAGCATACTTTTGAATCCATTTTATCTCTTCAATGTCACGCACCCTCTGATTTCTCGGCTCACGGAATCCATGTCCCTCGCGCTTGAATTCAATATAGCGTGTATCTACTTCGCCGATATCTTTCAGATAGGTGAAAAAGATCAGGCTCTGCTGTGGGGTATCGACACGATCATTTGATCCATGGAGAAAAAGTGTTGGCGTGCTCACATTCAACGCGTGTGTAGCCGCCGATCTATCCCTGAAGTCTTCCGGATTTGTCCACGGCTCACCGCCAATATACCAGAGACGCACATCGTGATTGAAGCCCATCGCATATTCTGAGGTCCAGTCAAACACACCCGCGCCGAGTGAAGCTGCCTTGAAGCGATCTGTTTTTGTGATGGTGGTTCCCCCGAGAATTCCGCCATAACTCCATCCGCGTACGGCCATCTGCTCATCATCAATCCAGTTCCGGTCAATCAGCATGTCAACGCCGCTCATCAGATCCTCGTAGTCTCCGTCCCCGATGTCTTCCATGTTTCCTCTCAGAAATTCATCCCCGTAGGCTGTACTTCCGCGTACGTTTGGAGCCAGCTGAACATAGCCGAGTCCTGCCCAGACGTGATACTGCGGGCTGAATGAATTTCGGAAAACTCCTGCAGGTCCGCCATGAATATGAAGCAGAAACGGTGCAGAACTGTTCTGTTCAAGCTCGGCCGGCGTGTACTTCAACCCTTCAATTTCCAAACCGTCATAACTCTCCCACTGCACAACCTCATAGTCGGCCAGAATCAGGCTGTCGCGTACAAACGGATTCAGATCGGTCAGCCTTACCGGATCGTCAAGATCACTGAGAGATGCCGCGTAAAGATCTCTTGGAGTCTGTACATCCTCAAACGCAAACAGCAGGTGATCCCTGTCCTGATTCATGTCTACAATGGAAACCGAGCCCTGACGATCTGTGTGCTGCTCAACTTCACCCGTTTCCAGGTTCATCGAGTAGATGTTGGAATTTGTTTTGACTGAACCTGAAAAATAGACCTCATCTCCGTCGGGTGAAATGTGAACGGAACCGATATTCCCGTTGAACTGCCCGGAAATCATCTCATACTCTTTCGAATCCACGTTCATTCTCCAAAGCTTGCTTTGGCGCAGTTCCCACTCCTCATCATGCGCAGAAGAGTATAGGATATGTTGATTATCAGGCAGCCAGTTGAGTCCTCCTTCAGGCACTTCATTATCCGTCAGCTGCACCGCAGTCGAATCGCCAACTTCAAGAAGATAGATCTCAGACATATACTGCTGATTCCTGCGGTTTTCAAACCTTGCCGTGTAAACAATGCGCTCCTGATTCGGAGATACCTTAAAATTCCCGACAATTACTTCGCCGGACGTCAGCTTTGTCTCCTCTTTGGCGTCGATATCAAACTTCCAGATGTTATTCCAATGTCCCTCGGTTTGCCCGTGAGGCGCTTCATCTACAAATAGCTGATCGTAACCGGCCTTGTACTCTTTCTCCTCTTCAGAAGAGCGTGGGACATCAGAAACAAAGTAGATTGCCTTACTGTCAGCTCCCCACTCATAAGATCCTACACTGTTTTTATGCTCCGTTAACTGAGTTGCCTCACCGCCGGAAGTAGGCAGCAGGAAAATCTGTTGCTTATCATCAACTGAACGCTTCAGTGAAATATATTTCCCGTCGGGAGAATATTTCAAATCACTTCCTCCGGCTTCCCCAATATACTGATAAACGGCCCCGCTGTCGGCCGGAATGTAGTAGTATTTGGTTTCGCGCTTATTATCGTCCCAGTTCAGAGTAGATTTTCCAAAAATGACTGAGCTGCCGTCCGGTGAGATCATCGCCGATCCAAGGCGGTCCATATTGAGGATATCATCCGTTGTCATTGCCCGCTTTTGAGCAAAAGCAGATGTAACTAAAAAAGTAAAAAAGAGAAAGAGAGCGATTCTTTTCATATTGAGCCAATTTGATTAGTGAATTGGCTCATAATATAAGGGATGCCTTATGAAATGAAACAGCCGGTTTGAAAAAGTTGGTTAATTTAAAATCTGCTAGGCACGAACCAAACATTACAAAGCCTCTCGCAGATTCTCGCTGATAGTGCCGCAGAGGTTCGCAGAATAAAAGCAAAAAAACTCTGCCTGACTTTTCTATTACCGTTGACTTCAGTCAACGGTATTGGACCCGATCCAAAATTCATGGGCTTTAGCCCTCTAAATATTTCCACCCCTGCTTTTTCATAAACTCATCCACTTCCTCTCTGAAAGAAATTTTCTTGTGATGGTGCTCCTGATTAAAAATATATTTTCGAACTGATTCAATATGACTTTTACTTACACTGACAGCCCAATAGTCATCCTGCCACCTGAATTTTTGGTTTATCAACTCCTGGCCATTGATCCAATAAGATGACTCTCCTTTTATTAGTTGTGTAATTTTACTCAGAGACTGATCTTTCCCTAGTGAAACCAAACAGTGAACATGCTCTTTGTAACCGTTAATGCAATCAAGCCAGATTCTCTTCTCTTTGGCGTTTGCTTTTATATGCGCAAAAACCTGTCTTCTGACTTCCGAAGTATTTAGATAAGGTTTTCTGTTTTTGGTAGTAAAAACGATATGTACCCAAATCTGAACCCAACTCATACCTTTCCCCTCTGTTTTATTCGTATTGCTTCAATTGAGATCTGTTTTGGGCTAAAGCCCAAGAATAATAGTAACTCCCTAATTCCGTCAGCTGAAGCTGACGGTAAAATATATACTGCTAAAGATTGATTGCTCAAAAACTCTCAATTTTTCCCGGCCTTCGTTTCGCTTCTCAAAGGATATTAGCAAAGCGTCCTCTTGCAATTTTATTACACTTAGAACACAGTTAGTCTTTCAAAGAATTACCGTTGACTTTAGTCAACGGATTAGGCTACTCTAAAGAATACCCGGGCTTTAGCCCTATACTAAGTTCTGTATTCCGCGCAAATCAGCGAGAAAGAAACTTGTACCCATTAGATTACTTCCGTCCCCATAAACGGCTGAAGCACTTCCGGAACCTTCACATCACCCGATTCAGTCTGGTACGTCTCAATTATAGCCGCAACCACTCTCGGCAGTGCCAATCCTGATCCATTCAATGTATGAAGCATCTCCGTTTTGTCCTTCTCATTTTTAAAACGAAGCTGCATTCGCCTCGCCTGAAACGACCCGAAATTAGAGCAGGAGCTTACTTCCAGCCAACGCTTCTGTCCGGGACTCCACACTTCCAGATCGTACTTTTTGGTCTGAGTAAAACCCATATCTCCGGTGCACATCAAAAGTGTGCGATACGGCAGCTTCAATTTCTGAAGAAGCGATTCAGCATACTCTCTGAGCGACTCCAGTTCATCATCCGAGCTATCGGGATGAACAATTTTTACCAGCTCCACCTTATCAAACTGATGCAGACGGTTCAAACCACGAACATCTTTGCCGTAACTTCCGGCCTCACGTCGCCAGCAAGGTGTATAGGCAGCATACCGGATGGGTAATTCATCTTTTGATAAAATTTCATCCCGGTGAAAATTTGTAACCGGTACTTCAGCAGTCGGAATCGCAAAAAATCCATCACGAGGAATGATGTACATCATATCCTCTTTATCAGGTATTTGTCCGGTACCACGGGCTGAATTCTCATTCACAAAATAGGGAGCCTGCAGTTCGGTATAACCCTGCTCAACTGCTTCATTCAAAAAGAAATTGATGAGAGCTCTCTGCAAGCGTGCCATTTTGCCAACATAGAATGGAAAACCCGCGCCAGTCACTTTCGAACCGCGGTCAAAATCGATCCAATTTTTATCTTCGGCAATATCCCAGTGCGGCTGCAGCCACTCTACTTCAGCTTGTTCGCCCCACGTTTTAAAAACCTCATTATCCTCTTCACTATGTCCGACGGGCACACTTTCATCCGGCACGTTCGGAATACTGTAGAGCAAATTATCCCGCTCTTCTGCAACTACGGATACTTTCTCTTCCAGTTCTTTCAGAACCTCTTTTCCCTTTGCCGTGGCTTTAATGATCTCCTGCGCTTCCTCTTTCTTGCCCTGTCCCATCAACGCACCGATCTTTTTCGACAGCTTGTTGTTCTCGGACCGCAGCTGATCAATTTCCGTTACCAGGGCTCTCCACTCCTCATCTTTTTGAAGTACACTTTCTACGGCCTCAGCGCTCTTTTCTCCCTTGTTGATCATTCCTTGTTTGACCAGTTCTGGGTTTTCTCTGATAAATGTTATATCAAGCATGGATAGAAAATTAAATCTTTTTGAAATTCAGACTCTAATAAATTGGTTTCAAAGTGGCTTTGCAAAACTAAAAAGTTATTCTGGTTTCGGTAATGGCAAGTAGAAGAATCTTTAACTGACTAAAATATTACGTTGTAAAAGATCCTTCACTCTGTTCCCCCAATAAAGTATCGGGAAATGTCTGGATGACAAGTCTGATTCTTCAAAGCCTTTTCAAAACCGTCATAAAGATACGAGTCGATCAATCTGCATTGAAATTTTTTCTGTACCTCAAAACAGTGTAAAAATAATTTTACGATTCTCCGGCATTCACCCATTGATATCTTAACTAATTAAGGATATTTTCAGATCAGATTAGAAATTTTAGGTAAATATTGCTCTTATGAACCACCAATTGGATGAAATCGACATTAAAATCCTGAACCACCTCCAGAAAAATGGCCGGGCTCAGCGAAACACCATCGCTGACATTGTTCATCTCTCGGTTCCTTCCGTCTCGGAAAGAATGAGAAAGCTTGAAGATAAAGGTCTGATTTCGAGCTATAACGCTATTCTGGATGCCAAAGAGTTTAACTTTGATATCACAGCATTCATTTTTGTTGAAGTAGATGGATCTGAGCGATATCCCAGTTTTGTTGAACATGTAACAGACCACCCCGAAGTACTCGAATGCCACTCCATTACCGGTGATGGATCACACATACTGAAGGTTCGTACAAAAAACACCGAATCGTTCGAGAAATTTCTCTCTCTGGTTCAATCCTGGGATGGTGTTTCCAGAACACGCTCCAACATTGTTCTCTCAAGCTTTAAAGAAACCCGGGAACTTCCCATAGAACGAACTGTCGAAATCAAAAAATAACGGGCCATTTTGCTGCCACTGATTGTAGCTTTCCTCTTATTTGGATCCGGTGCATTTTTCCAGGACAGTACAGTTCAGGAGTCACCTGAGAGCATTCTAGGGCACCGCATTGCTCTTTCACTAAGCGGGTCAGATCTATCTGATATTTCAGCAGATCAATTTGAAAAAGCCTCAAATAACGGGATCGACTTTCTCCATATCACCCACTCGAATCAGCTTAATGGCATACCGGTTGACCTTTTCTATCTGATTTACCAGTCTCCCCGGCAGTATCCGGCATTATATCAACTGGAAGAGCAGTCACCGAAGCTGATCAGCCAGATTATGTCTGAAGTACAATCTCTGAGCGACCGATTCCCGGGTAAACTTACGTCAGTTGGCCTGTTCAGTTTTCCCAATGAAAAGCATTCGCGGTTTGATAGAAGAACATCTGAAATAGCCGATTCATTAAAGCAACTCACAGAAATTCCTCTTTTTTACCAATCTGTGCTTCCGGCGTCTTCTCTCCCTCAAGACATCGATTTTATTGTAAGAACAGATTTTGATAGCGACCCTGTTCAGGGACACAATGCCATCTATTTTCAGCCCTCAACAAGCTTATCCGAATCTCTTACCAGACTCGAAAATTTGTTCAAAGAAACGCTGGCATTTAACGAGAGCCTTCTGATCATTCCTGCTGACTGGTATTTTAATCAAATTGCTCAAAACCCGGATTTAGAACTCATTGTAAGTTCATATCGGAATAGTGAAATTATCCCATTCCCAATTCCCCACCGGGCTGAGAGCCCTCCGGTTATGAACTGGAATGTCATATTTCTATTCGTCATTTTTGGGTCTATTATCATTCACGCTCGTTTACAGCCGGCGTATCTTCCGTCACTCTCAAGATATTTTTTCAACCACTCTTTTTACCTTCAGGATGTCCTGGAACATCGCATCAGAAATATTATTCCGGGACTTGTGATTCTTCTCCAGCACGCACTGTCGACCGGGGTAATTTTTTATCTCTCTGCAGAAATGCTCTTCAACAGGATAGGACTGGAAGTGTTAAATCATCACTTTTCTTCTGTTTTGTGGACTGGCAATCCCTATTTATCACTCTTTATTTTTGGATTCACTTTCGCATTTACACTACAGGCGATTTCTGTATTTTGGCTGCATTTGCCTAATAAAAGTCTCCAGTATTTAAGCCAAACACTGAACCTCTACACCTGGCCGCTCCACATCAATTTCCTGGTAGTAGCCATATATATCGTGATTTATGGCAATGATCCGGGTGATGCCCTGATTGCCTACCTTTTGGCCGCCTACCTTTTTGTGTGGTTTATGAGCTTCAACATTGCAGCTCTTGATGCCTCAAAATATCTGGAAAAGCTAAACCTTGTCTACCTAACGGTTACTGTTGGTTTACATATCCTTCTATTTGCCTCTCTATTTTGGGCGGCGTTTAATTTTCCAGCCATTTATGAACCTGTACAAATGGCTCTAACGTTAAGTGGACACTAAAAAGATCAGATGATCTGTTTTCTGAGACGTGCCACAGGAAGCTGCAGCTGCTCCCTGTATTTACTGACGGTTCTGCGGGCAACTTTATAGCCTTTCTCTTTCAGCATATCGGTCAATGCCTGATCACTGTACGGTTTATGCTTATCCTCTTGGTCAATAATTTCCTGGAGCACATTTTTCACTTCCCGGCTCGACACCTCTTCACCGCTCTCAGTTTCAAGACCTTCACTGAAGAAATATTTCAGCTCATATACCCCAAAATTTGTCTGTACATATTTTCCATTCACAACCCGCGATACCGTTGAAATATCCATATTGATCCTTTCAGCCACATCCTTCAGTATCATGGGCTTCAGGCCTTCGCCATGCTTAAAAAACTCTTCCTGCAGCGCAACGATGGTTTTCATGGTTTTCATGAGTGTGTTTTGTCTCTGGCGAATGGAGTCGATAAACCACTGAGCCGATTCAACTTTATCCTTTATGAAATTCTTGGCCTGTTTGTCGCCACCGTCCTTACTCTTCAACTGTTCCCACATTCGCTTATACTCCGGGGATATTCTCAAGGGAGGTGCATTTCGTTGACTAAGCCGAATTACAAACTCACCCTCACCCTCTTCTTCATCGTCAGACGGCTCGTAGTAAACTTCAAAGTCCGGTTCAATGTATTGTTGATTGTCCTCATCGGGATTTGCAACACCGCCCGGTTTTGGGTTCAGGCCTTTAATCAGCTCAAAGAGCTCTCTGAGTTCATCATCATCAACATTAAGCTGCGATTTTAGTTTACTGAAATGTTTTTTCTCGAAACTCTCCCAATAGTTCTCCAGCATATCAATTGCGGCAGACTTGATTTTGCTTTCGCTATTGGAAGTTCGAAGCTGAACAAGAAGACAATCTCTTAAATCGCGGGAGGCAATTCCAACCGGATCCAGTTTTTGAATCATTTTCCTAACACCTTCAACCTGATTCGCACTAACCAGTTTGCCGTGATTAAAGGCTATATTGTCAATCACCGCCTCTGTATCACGCCGGAAGTAACCATCCTTGTCCAGGGAACCTAAAATCTGATCCGCAATTAGCATCTCCTCATCATCCAGATCGAGCAGTGCTACCTGACTTTCCAGCTCTTCCAGCAAGCTTTGATGATAGGGATTGGGCAAATCACGCCAGTCCTCATCACCTGATGAATTAGAGAAACCGGAGTAGGAATTTCCGTCATATTCCGTGTTGTGCATGAATGTCTCCCAGTCGATATCCTCATTTTTATCAACAGGGTCCAGGTCAGGTGCATCCTCCGATTTATTCTCCTCAGGCTCCCATTCAGGCTCTCCCTCCTGAAGTGTTTCCTCCGCAACCGGATCAGCCTCCTCCAATACGGGATTCATCTCAATCTCTTCTTTCACGCGTTGTTCAAGACCAATCGTTGGCAGCTGCAACAATTTCACAAACTGTATCTGCTGCGGCGACAGTTTCTGCTGCTGACTCTGCTTCTGCGATATGTTTTGGCCGGTCTTAAGCAATTTTAGATTGTCTTACTTCATTACATGTTTCCAGAAATTCCGCGTACCACTTTTTGCCATACCGGCGAACAAGTGCTATTTTTAAAAAGTCTGAAAGATATATACCATTTTCTTCTCCATTCTTGCAAGCAGCAGAGCACAGATCTGCGATATACTCATAATTTGCATAGTCCATTCCGGCAATGTGTTTCAATCTAACCGGGTAAAGGTGGCAGCTAATCGGTTTTTCCCAGTTAAATTCGCCTTGGTAGTATGCATTCTGAATGGCACAAGTGGCAACTCCATCCTCATTTTTTTCAACAAAAATGCACTCACCTGAATCAATGCAGTTGATTTCATATCCATCTTCAGAATTTCCAAGTACTACTCCCTCATCCTCAGCTTTTTGAACAGCCTCACTATTCAGCCTGGATTTCAGTTTACGAAATGCTTTTCGCAAAACGGGGATTTCATCTTTACTGACCGGAGCGCCGGCATCGCCAACCACACAGCATGCCCCTTTACATTTGCTGATGTTACAGGCAAACTTTGCAGTGGCAATCTCTTCACTCAAAATAACATCTTGTACACGTATCATATTCAACTAACGCTCGCCGGCGTTTTCAATTCCTTACTATTTTGTTTCAAAATATTTACCCGCTTTTTGCACTACCGCACCCTTTAGTTCGAGCGTAAGCATTTCAGGTAATAACTTATAAGTTGGAAGGCCCACTGCATCGCTAAGCTGATCGATATGCATCGCTGAGCCATCAAGCAACTCACACAATTTTTTCTCGCTATCCGACAATTCCAGAGATTTCCACACCGGTTCAGGTGAATGTTGAGTTGCTTCCGCAGATGCCGTTTCAACTGAAATCTCTTCCAAAATATCATCTATTTTGCGAACCAGCTTTCCCTGTCCGTTTTGAATAAGATAGTTGCAGCCTTCACCTTTCATATACCCAAGTTGATGTGGAATAACAAAAACTTCCCTGTTCTGATCGAGTGCATACCTGGCCGTTATCATACTGCCTCCTTTCACTCCACTCTCAACTACCAGTACTCCATGGCTCATGCCGCTTACAATTCTGTTTCTTCCGGGAAAGTTTTTGGCATCAGGCTTTGTTCCCGGAGGGAATTCAGACAGCAACACCCCGCCATTCTCCACAATTCGCCTTGCCAGCGGCCTGTTTTTATTTGGGTAGATGTTATCAATTCCGGAACCAAGAACAGCAATCGTTTTACCACCGTGATCCAACGCTGTTTGATGTGCTTTTGCATCAATGCCGTATGCAAGCCCGCTGTTTACACACAACCCTTTTTGAACCAGTTTTTCAGCCCACAATTCTGCTTGTTTCAAACCGTAGCTGCCCGGATTGCGTGTTCCCACCACCGCTATACCCGGATATGTTAACGCACTCAAATCACCTTTATACCATAATATGAGTGGCGGATCATAGATGTGTTTTAAAAGAGGAGGATAGTTCTCATCGTCATAAGCAATGAGGCGAGCTCCTGACTTTTCGGTCTTTTCGAGAATTTGGTCAACCTTCTTCCACTCATCAAACCGACTCAGGTTGACGGCAACCTGCATTCCTATTCCATCAGCTTTTTGATAGTCGGGTATCCCCATCTCAAACAACTGATCCGCACTGTCAATGCCTGACAGCTGCATCAATTTTCTTGCACGCCCGGGCCCCATTTCAGGTACCAGGTTCAGTGCAATTAGGGCTCTATGATGTCTCTTCCGGTTCAATCTCTTTTAACTTTTTCCAGATCAACTCTTTCAGCTCTTCCACATTATGGCCTGTAGCGGCTGAGATATAAACGATCTCGGCCTCATCTTCCACATCAACCGGCTCTTCCAGTTCATATCCTTCAACCAGGTCCATCTTGGTAATAGCAAGAATTCGTGGCTTATCCAGCAGGTCCGGTCTGTACTCTTTCAGTTCGTGCAGCAGTGCCCGGTACTCCTGTTCAATATCCGTATCGGCACCGACCATAAAAAGTAAAAGTTTGTTTCTCTCAATATGTCTCAAAAATTGCAACCCGAGACCCTTCCCCTCGTGGGCATCTTCTATGATGCCGGGAATATCTGCCATCACAAAACTGCGGTAGTCCGAAAATGTAACTACACCAAGATTCGGTTCAAGAGTGGTGAATGGATAATCCCCAATTTTGGGTTTTGCCTCAGACAGAGCAGAAAGCAGTGTACTCTTCCCGGCATTGGGAAATCCAACCAGTCCTACATCTGCAATAAGTTTCAGTTCAAGCTCAACCGTTCGCTCTTCGCCGGATTCACCCTCCTGGGCATGTTGCGGAGTTTGATTTGTGGCACTGCGAAAATGCCAGTTTCCCAGCCCGCCTTTTCCGCCCCTGGCAATAACAATCTTTTCATCGTGTTCGGTGATTTCACCCAAACGCTCACGAGACTCAGCATCGAAGACTACCGTTCCTAATGGAACTTCCAGAATCTCAGGCTCACCGTCTTTCCCGGACTTCCTGGAGGTATGTCCCCGCTCACCGTGATCGGCCTTCACAAATTTACGGTAACGCAAATCAAGTAGTGTATTTAGCTGCTGATTTCCTTTCAAAATCACATCACCGCCTTTTCCGCCGTCACCGCCGTCAGGCCCGCCTTTTGGCACATATTTCTCCCGCCGGAAGTGTGACATCCCTTCTCCGCCGTTTCCGGCTGTTACATAAATTTTCGCGTAATCGGCAAATCTCATGATTCAGTTCTTCCTTTAAACTAAAAACTCTGCGTTTGGCAGAGCAGAGTTTTCAGCTTAGATATTATAATTATTTATTCTGGTGGAGCCGGCAAATTATTTTGCCGAAATCATCTTCAACAAGCGGGAGATTTTACTTTTTAACTTCGTTCTCGGCACGATAAAGTCCAGAAATCCATGCTCAACGAGATACTCAGCCGTCTGGAATCCTTCCGGCAGATCCTGCCCAATTGTTTGCCTGATGACTCTTGGCCCGGCAAAACCGATCAGGGCTCCCGGCTCAGCAATGTTAAAATCTCCAAGCATCGCGTAGCTTGCAGTAACGCCACCGGTAGTAGGGTTTGTCATCAACGATATGTAAGGAATTCCCTCTTTATCCAGCTGTGCAAGTTTTGCAGAAGTTTTTGCCATCTGCATCAAACTCAACACACTTTCCATCATTCGAGCACCGCCCGATTGTGAAATAATGATCAGAGGAAATTTATTTTCACGAGCATGATCAATCGCTTTACTGAGCCGTTCACCGACTACTGAACCCATGCTTCCTCCAATAAATGAGAAATCCATGCAAGCAATAACTATGTCCTTTTTGCTCAACTTCCCCACACCGACACGGCAGGCATCCGAAAGCCCGGATTTTTTTTGCGTTTGTTTGATTCGGTCCGAGTATTTTTTCCGGTCTTCAAACCTCAATGGATCCGTCGGCATAATATCATCGGCGATCTCTTCAAATTCCCCGTCATCAAACAGGATGGAAAAGTACTCTTTGCTGCCAATCCGGAAGTGATGTCCGCTAATTGGATCAACCCAGAGATTTTCCTCAAGTTCGCGGCGATGAATGGTATCCCCCGTAGTGGGAACCTTAATCCAAACGCCCTCGGGCATATCCTTCTTCTTACTGGTCTGAATGTTTGAATCTTTTCGTTTAAACCAAGACATAGTCAAAATTTTAAATTAAGTAGCTTTCAAAAATAACGAATATCAGGCGAAGCTAAAATCTTTATCAGCTAATTGTCGTGTTATTTACCTGGGACATGGTTAGATAATTGGGTTCAAATGTCTCCACATCTGCTTTTTCAAAATATTTTTTCAGCTCAGGATGGTTACCCGCCCAAATCAGACTCGATGCGGTAACTCCCTCCAAGCCAATCCACTGCACTGAATCGCCACCTGCTCTACTGAGCCGGTCCCAGCCCGATCCAATCACCAAATCCCCTTCTTTAATTTTTCCGGACACATCTTCCAGTTCCAAAATTTGAGATTCTGTCACCGATGAAAAATCGCTGTTCATCCGTTGATAATACAGATGATTTCTGCGGGCGTCAATCACAGCATGAAAATGTCTGTCCATTTCTGAATTTCCGGCCTGCCCGACCATAAATGATAACAGGGTCGGGAACAGGAACAAAGGAACATCCTTGCTGAACAGCAATCCTTTCAGAAGTGCTGCTCCAATACGAAGTCCGGTGTACGATCCCGGGCCATTGCTGAAATAGACTGCATCCAGATCCTCCACGCTCAATCCGGCACGTTCCAACAGTTCACCAATAAACTGTACCGTATATTCCGAGTGCACACCTTTCCCCTCAATCCGCTTTTCCTTAATGCGCCCATCGGCAGTTTGCAAAGCAACTGAGCACACCGGGGTTGCAGTTTCTATGGCTAAAATCTTCTTCATAAAACACAATCTAACAGTTATCTGTCAATTTCAATAAACCAGGTTTCGTTACTCAGCTCCACCCAACGCTCATATATACTTTGCAGCTGGACATATTCATCGGGTGAAAACTGTTTTCTACTTATCTCAACGCCAAATGAGTAAATTAACCGATCCCTGACGATCTCATATTTTTCACTCAAACGGGCGCCTTCCAGCTCGGTCACCTGTTGACTCTGCACACTTTCTGCAAAATAGCCCGGAGGCAGCTCAATATCATACGTCACGTTGAGGGTTTCCGGGGCATCCAGGGTGATGGGTACCCGCCTGCTTGTCGATTCAAATGGATTTTGATAAAGATAACCTACCAGCATCGGTTTATACTCCAGGCCATCCGTAAATGACCGGGCATAGTTAGGAATTTCAAATACCGCGCGAACTTCAATCAGATCCCGATTTGAATTATCAATCAACACTTCAGTGTTTTCAATTTCCGCTTCTGAGTAGACCTCCAAAAAAACATCTCTGACAATTTCTCGAGTTGATTGTACACCTTCCATTCCCCTTCTGATTTCCCTGGAGGGATAGCCTGAGGTCTCGGCGTTCATTTCAGCCTTCAATGATCCATTTTCATCCAATACACCTTTTATCTCCACATTCAGCCGGAACGTACTTTTTTCCGGATTGATGGGAACCCATTCGAATTCCCGGCCGCGTATCACGAACCCATTCATGTTATAGGAATCAACCGGAATCAATCCCGGCAGGCTATGAGAATAAGAAGCATCCATGATGGTACGATTTCCATCAATCTCCGATACAACTAACATCCTGTTAAACTGAAAAAGGGAAGGAAACGATGGATTGATCTGCCCAAAATCGCGACTTGAAATAAACATCGGGTATGCTTCGATTCCCTGATTCGACAGCAAGCCAAGCAATAAGGTATTGATTTCAGCCTGGTTTGATTCTTCTCCCTCGATCACATTTTCCAGACCATCCTCAGCAAATATGGCATGCACCCCGTTGAATCTTACATTGCTGTTCAGAAGCTGAAAAACAGAATCCTGCAACGCGACCTGATCCTCAATGCCTGAAAATTGATCACTCAAATTCTCAATCAACCGGCTATGATCTTCAATCACATCAAATGGGTTGGAATTTCTTCGTATCTGAGCTGCAACCAGTTCCCAGCTGTTTTCGAGCGGCTGGCGCGGCACCCCAAATTCACTGATTTGAAATTTAAGTTTGGCTCTTATGTCGTCAATTGACGAGATGTAACTGTCCTCATCCATCGCAGGCACATCTTCCGCACTCCATTTCTCGATATTTACCGGATCCGGCCGTTCGTATGTAAAAACCAAAGGCACACTGCTGGTATCCACAAAGAACTCTTCATAATTGACCTCGAAGCCTGTATTCTCCTCGAGAACATTGTAACGCAAATAGTTTGGGTTTTTCAAATAGACATTCAGCTTCCGAATCGGAACCCGGTCCGACAAATAGACATCCGGCAACTCATCGATGTACCTCCTCTCTATGGTATATTTATACTCCAGGATATCCCCCTCCTTCACTTCAGGGAACTCAAATTCCACCAGCCTGTATCGGCTATTCAGTTGAGCGTTACGAGTATCATCGCCACTGATGCGATAAAACTGGCCGCCCGGCTTGTGGGTGGATGCCTGCAGGTTGGTTACCCTCTCAATATTTTCAGATGCATAGTACGGAATCCCAACCAACCCGATATCAGTTTGTTCGATGGGGTCATCGGTATAAACTTTAATACGATTCAAATAGTGCATGTAGACAACAATGCCACGGTCGGTCTCATCAAACTCAATGGAAACTTCCCTCAGCAGATACTCATGGCTTTCGGAATGATCCGGTTCGATTTCAAAATCGGACGATGGGATGCTCCCGAATTTTGAAAATATTTGGCTCTCCCGAAGGATCTCATCGCTGTCGAACTGAGCACGCAGCTCAGCCGGAACTGAGATGAGGATTGCAAATAGAAACGTGAGTATCAATCGGGACATCATAGGGTATCTTCCATCGGTCACTAATCCGGAACACACTTCAGTACCGTTTCCGTTGCAGAAAACCTGTCAGGCTTTTACTCTCAGGACGTTCTCTTCAAACCGGCCCCGGTTATAAACAGCTACTGCACGTCCGGTCAATGTATCGCCAAGATAGGGTGAATTTTTTGATTTTGAACGCACTTCTGTCTCACTGTACACCCACTCTTCATCCACATTAAAAATAGTGAGATTCGCTTTTTCTCCCTTTTTGATCTGAGGTACATGCAGGTCTAAAATTTTACGGGGGTTAACCACCAGTTTTTCCAAAATCTGATTCATTGATAGCTTTCCCGGCTTCAGAAGCTTCATTACCGTAACTGACCAAGCCGTATCAAGGCCCGTAATTCCGTTCGGTGCATAGATAAACTCAACCTCTTTCTCTTCAATTGCGTGGGGAGCATGATCGGTACAAATTACATCAATCGTGCCATCAGCAAGGCCTTCAATCATCGCGTCTACATCATCCTGTGTGCGAAGTGGCGGATGCATCTTAACGTTGGTATCAAAATGGCGCTTATCGACTTCTTCGTCCGTAAGGTCAAAATGGTGTGTACAGACTTCTGTAGTAACATTGACACCTTCAGCTTTCGCCTTTCGAACCAGATCCACTGCCTTTCGGGTGCTGATGTGAGCAACGTGAATGTGACCGCCAGTAAAACCCGCCAGCAGAATATCACGGGCAATCATCGTCTCCTCGGCAATACCGGGAGTTCCCTCCAGCCCAAGCCGTGTTGAAACCACTCCTTCATTTATGTGACCGGGACGGGATAGGGCCAGATCTTCTTCATGGTTGATAACGGGTACACCCAGCATGGAAGAGTATTCCAAAGCTACGCGCATCACCTGTGAATCATAAACAGGATCACCGTCATCGCTAAATGCCACGGCGCCGGCTTTTTTCATATCAGCCATTTCAGCAATCGACTCACCCTTTCTATCTTTTGTAACACATCCGATTGGATGTACATCCACAAGCTGGTTTTCAGCTTTTTTCTTGATAAACTCTACAACATCGCTCGTATGTGTGGCAGGTTTCGTGTTTGGCATACATGCCACTTCAGTAAAACCGCCGAACATAGCCGACCGGCAGCCGGTTTCAATAGTCTCTTTATGTTCAAAGCCGGGCTCTCTGAAATGAACATGCATATCCATCCAGCCACCGCTAACGTAGGCGCCTTTTGCATCAAATACCCTCTCCCCGTCACTTGCTGTAAGTTCATCCCCGATTTCTGATATCATACCGCCGGAAATACGAATATCGTGCTGAGATTTTCCGTCAAAATTTTCCCCAACGGGTACACAGTTTTTGATTAAGATGTCGGGTGTGGCTTCCATATCAAAGTTGGTTTAATTTTTTGTGCAAATATAGCCCGAATTCTGCATAATTACGATTGAGATCTCAACTTCTGCAGTCCAATAGATAAAAGGTTAATCTGAAATATTTGTGATGGATATTCATCAGCTGGAATTAAAACAAGTTACGGGATTAAACATCAAAAAATACCTGGATCAGATCGGTGAACTCAGAATCCAGATATTTCGCGAATTCCCCTATCTGTACGATGGAAATAAAGAGTATGAAAAAGAGTATTTGCAAAAATATCTTGAAACGGATGACAGCCTTGCTCTACTTCTGTTTGATGGCAACAATCTGGTGGGCTGTTCCACTGGCATACCTCTTGAGGATGAATCAAGTGCATTCCGGGATCCCTTCTTAAAGGCCGGAATAGATCCCCAAAAGGTGTTCTACTGCGGCGAATCGGTCCTTAGAAAAGAGTATCGTGGTTTAGGGATTTACAAACACTTCTTCACTGAAAGAGAAAAACATGCCCGAAATCTGGGACGATTTGACCTCATCACATTTTGTGCGGTCGTCAGGCCCAATAACCATCCGCTAAAACCCGATAATTACGAACCGCTGGATCCGGTCTGGGAAAAGTATGGCTACAGAAAGCAGCCGTCCATAAAAGCGATGTTTCCCTGGAAGGATCTGAATGAACCTGACGAGTCTGAAAAAGAGATGATTTTCTGGACAAAACCACTCTGAGAATCTTTGACTTTGATTGGTATTCCGCTGTGAAATTTTGGTATAATAGAGCAGTAAAAGTTTTCATCAACTAGTTGGCTGATTCTATCTCTTGCCACATTTACACACTATGAAGAACCAGATTCCATTCTCTTTTGATGTCCCGACCGTTTCCGAAATCACGGAAAAAATCAAGGGAATCCTGGAAAACAATTTCAGGGATATTTTAGTGGAGGGGGAAATCAGCAATGTCAATCAGAGCCGGAACGGCCACTATTATTTTACAGTGAAAGATGACAATGCACAGCTTCCTTGCGTGATATGGCGCAGTACGGCTCAGCGTATAGGAGTGGAAATCAATGATGGCCAGCAGGTTGTTTTAGGTGGAGATCTCCAGGTTTACGCACCTCATGGCCGGTACCAGATGATTGTTACCCTGGTTCAGCAGGCCGGAATCGGTAAGCTTCAGCAAAAATATGAAGAGCTGAAAAAAAAGCTTGAAACCGAAGGGCTCTTCAGTGATGCTCATAAAAAACCAATTCCACCATTCCCTCAAAAAGTGGGGGTTATCACTTCATCAACCGGAGCTGCATTTCACGATATAAAATCAACTTTTGAACAGCGCTGGCCGGTTGCAAAACTTTATCTTCACCATGCATCTGTTCAGGGACTCAACGCCGCACCTGAACTGGTGAAAGCGATTGAATGGTTTGTCAATCAGCCCGAGCCTGTGGATATTCTTATTATTGGCCGTGGAGGGGGATCACTCGAAGATCTCTGGCCGTTCAATGAGGAGCCTGTGGCTCGTGCCATTTTCAACTGTCCGATTCCCGTTATCAGTGCCGTGGGGCATGAAGTCGATTTCAGCATATCTGATTTTGTTGCCGATGCACGGGCTGCAACACCAACTCAGGCTGTGGTTATTGCAGCACCCGACATCAATGAGCTACGTTACCTGGTGGACGACTATACACAGAACATGGGAACCATTCTTCAACAGAAGATTCAAACTTACCGGGACTATGTGTATCGGCTTGCAAATTCACATGCGCTGCTCGTGGTTCAGGAGAAACTTAAGTTTCAGACCGGCCGGGTGAATTCGCTGAATCAGCAGCTTCAAAACCGGATCGATCGAATACTAATAGATCGTAGAAATCAAATCCGTCACCTGGGTTCTCAGGTTGAGTCAAAAAATCCACGTCTTCGCCTGCAGAAATGGAGCGAGTCTCTGGCGGTAATGACTGAAAGGCTGGAGAATCGCTATGTGAGAAGTATTGAAACAAGAAAATCTTTACTGAACCAGAAATTGGCACTGCTCGAAGAGGTGAACCCAAAAGCTCCGCTCGATCGAGGTTTTACACGGATTTTACAGGATGGCAAATGGGTTCGGTCTATAAATGAGTTCGAACCTGCGACAGAAACTGAAATTGAGTGGAGTGACGGCACAGTAAAAGTGGGCGCTTAACGTTAAGTTTCAATAAGAATTAGACTAATTCAGACCATTTACTATTTTATTACAGAGCTTTGCAGTACCTCATAGCTACAATTACAGATTTCAATAATGAAAACAGTTGTAACAGGATTTAATAAAGATTCAATTCACATTTTAAAAAATGCTCTCGAGCGACGAAATCATGAGGTGATTGTAGATGAACCCGGTGACGATCTGCTGAATACAATTGAAGATGAGGATATCTCTCTTATCCTGCTCAGCGACATCTCTGACAAAGGACTCAGGCTTTGCAGGCTCACAAGAGCCAGTGAGCGCGGCAAACACCGCACCATCATCGCGGTAATAAGTAAAGACCAGATGGAACATCTGCACAGGGTGCTGAATGCCGAAGTGGATCAATACATAACGGAATCTCTATTTGATGAGCAGAGACTTGACGTTCGTTTGGCATTTGCTGAAAAAATGGCCCGGAATAAAGAGGAACAGTTTCTGATTGAGCAAAAACTGAGGGAAAGTGAAGCGCGTGCCCGGAGTATTTTAAAAACCACAGTTGATGCAATTATCACCATCGACAGGCACGCCCAAATCCGGACTTTCAATCAGGCTGCGGAAAATCTATTCCTTTATAAAGCATCTGAAGTTATTGGTAAAAACGTAAAACTGCTGATGCCTCAGCCCTACAGAAGAGAGCATGACGAGTATATTGAGAACTATCACAACACCGGCCATAAAAAAATAATCGGTATTGGCCGTGAAGTAACCGGACTCCGAAAGGACGGAACCACCTTTCCGATGTATCTTGCCGTGAGTGAAGTAAATGTAAATGGTCAACGGCTGTACACCGGCATTGTACGGGATATCACCGAACAACGACGACTGGAACAGGAAGTCCTCAGAATCAGTGAACATGAGCGGCATCGAATTGGCCAGGATCTTCACGACGGACTTGGGCAGATGCTCACAGGAATTACGCTGATCAATCGAAATATTGCAAATAGCCTAAAGGATGATGGGAACCCGCTGGCTGAAGAAGTTGACGAAATCACCCGATTGGTTAAAGAAGCAGATGAATACGCGCGAAGCCTGTCGCGTGGGTTGATACCTGTTGAGTTCGAAGGCAAGGGGCTGAAAGCTGCATTGGAGCGAATGCTCAAAAATGCGGAAAAACTTTTCAATATTACTTGCCGGCTCGACGCCCCCGACAATCTTCATTTTGAAGAATCAACCAGCCTCACACATCTTTACAGGATCGTTCAGGAAGCAACCAATAACGCTGTAAAACATGGAAATGCTTCAGAAGTTCATATCAGTATTGAACCGGGTGAGGAACGAATCTTGATTAAAATTGAAGATAACGGAACCGGTTTCCCGGATGACTGGGAGGAAGAGCGTGGCTTAGGCGTTCGAATCATGCATTTCCGTTCGCAGCTGATTGGAGCAAATCTGGACATTGGAACCAGCAAAAAACTGGGAGGAGCTGCTATTATTGTGACGCTCTACCCGGTGGGTACCAACTACTCTATTAAATGAAACAGGGGCATGCGAGTCATCTTCATTTTTGTTAAACTGTGCCAGAACTACCGTAACTGATTTATTATTGAAACTGATTCTTTCACCTCGAATATATGGCAGCAAATAAGAAAATTTATATTGTTGATGATCATCCCCTAATGCGTAAAGGTTTAGCCATGACCCTTGAAAAAGAGGTTGGGTTTGACCTAGTGGGGCAGGCGGAATCTGCAGAAGAAGCGATGCATGATATTTTGACTCTTAAGCCGGATGTTGCCATCATCGACATTTCGCTACCCGGCATGAACGGTTTGGAACTGGTTAAAAATCTTTTACATCAAATGCCCGAATTGAAAATTCTGATTGTCAGCCGCCACGATGAGGAACTCTATGCCGAACGCGCACTCCGGGCAGGTGCCAAGGGGTATCTGATGAAGCTTGAGGCCGTTGATGTGTTGATTCAGGCCCTTCAGCAAATTCTGAATGGAGGCATCTACCTCAGTAATAAGATTGGGAATAAGCTGCTGATGAAACTGGCAACAGGGAACAGCTCCAAAAGCGACAACCCCCTGGATCAGCTTAGCGATCGTGAACTGGAAGTATTTGAGCTTACAGGAAAAGGCTTGTCCACAAAGGAGATTGGCGAAAAACTTCACATCTCTGTTAAAACGGTTGAAAGTCACCGTGCCAACATCAAGGACAAGCTTCAAATCGATACGGCCAACGAGCTGATGCGTCATGCAGTTCGATGGGTTGAAGGGGCATCAGGATAATCTGTTTACTACCTTTAACGTGAGTTCGATATAAAATGAATGTAGAGCCATTGAAAAAGTCCCCTCCTTTTTCAAGGAGAGGCTCCGAGCGATAGCGATTCCCACGCAAGTGATTTAGGGGTTGTTAAAACCAAATTCGGATTAGGTTTGAAGCCTGTATTCAACAAGGCTACCTCCCCCAACCCCTGTAACCCATGTACCACTTCAAAACACTTACACAGGAGGGGAGAATTATATTCATGATTCTTATAACGAACTCACATAACCTTTAATAGTATAAAATTACACTATTTCGATCATGCTGAATAGATATTTCCCTGGCGTTCATCAAATTGAATGAGTGAATAGTCACATTCCTGTCAAATTTCAGCAATAAATACCCTTCCTCTACTTCAGATAAGCTGTAATCCTCACCCGCATCATAAGTTGTAATTGAGTTGGCAGTATGTACGGATACCCGTTCAATGATGTCCAGCTGTTTTAATTCATCTTCAATCGGAATTGTAGATGTCGGAGAATCACTGCAGGAGATTGTCGCCAGGCACAAAGTCGCAAATCCGAAAAAAGTTAAAAGTGTCTTTTTTATTAAAAGTCCTTTCATAAGTAAGTATTTTTACGTTTAATTAAAGTGTTAAGTCTATAAAAATCAAGACTGATCATTTCATACACATGGAATGTATTAGGGGAATTTCCTATAGGTATCGGGGAAATCCCCACCGCACAATCAGCGACTGACCGCTAACACGGCAGCCATACGGTGCCGATATTAGTCATGTCGTTTCGATAGAACGATAAATCAAGATTTCGAAAACCGAAGTCAACCAAACAAAAAGTTTTTCAACCAATACAAACAAATACCACATAGTTATGAAAACTACAATTATGACAATGATCGTGCTGATGATGGCTCTGTTTATGACGCAGACTTCAAATGCACAAGACAACCGCGACCTGCAATATTTCCGATCTCCGGATAAAACAGGATTAAATATTTTTGAAACACCCAAAGAAACAGACGTCGAATTTGATGGATTTAACCTGAGAATTGGCGGATCCAACACACTCCAGTTTCAAGCATTGACAAATGAAACCGGGCCAGATTTACACCCTAACTTCAACCTGGCTACTTCAAATCTTGACATAGATGCTCAGTTGGCCGATGGACTTAGAATGCACCTGAGAACCTACCTTTCTTCGCGTCACCACGCAGAAGCCTGGGTAAAAGGCGGATACATACAAATGGATCGACTTGACTTTATTCAGGAAGATTTCATGTCTGGATTGATGGATATGGTGACTATTAAAGTGGGTCACATGGAAATCAACTATGGTGATGCTCACTTCAGAAGAACCGATAACGGACAGGCAATATTTAACCCGTTTGTAGGTAACTACTTAATGGATTCATTCACTACAGAAGTGGGTGGTGAAGTGTACATCCAAAATAATGGCTTGATTGCAATGTTTGGTTTAACAAATGGTAAACTGAACCAAAGCACAATCGAAGGCGACACTAACACTCGTGCATCCATCGTTGGTAAACTTGGCTACGACAGTCAAATCAATGAAGACCTTCGAGTTCGTCTGACAGGTTCCATTTATCACACCGGACAAGCTGCCAGAACGTATCTTTACTCAGGAGACCGCGCAGGCTCACGCTACTATAATGTAGTTACTGAAGGCAACGACTTTAGTGGGCGGTTCAACCCTGGCTTCAACAACGAGATGACGGCTATTCAAATCAACCCGTTTGTTAAATTCCAAGGATTAGAATTTTTCGGCCTGATGGAATTCGTATCAGGAAAAGGTGCCGGTGATGTTGACACAAGATCGGTTGCACAATACGGTGGAGAACTGATCTATAGATTTGGTGAAAGTGAGAATGTATACCTCGGTGGCCGATACAACGTTGTTACTGGTGACAACAGTGCAAACGAAGATATCGACATCACTAGATTGAACATTGGTGGTGGTTGGTTCATGACAGAGAACGTACTTGCAAAATTGGAGTATGTAACTCAATCATATGACGGATTCTCTGACCCAGACTTTTCAGATGCCGGATTTGATGGGATCATGCTCGAAGCAGTCATTAGCTTCTAAAAAAATCTTTCAATCTGCAGGACTTTATGGGTCCTGCAGATTATATTTAACTTAAGGAGACTACCCATGTATTTTACAAAATTAATAACCACCTCGATTATCATGCTTTTTATGGCAGGCGCAGTGCTTGCACAAGACGTTACCCTGAACGTTCAGGACGATTATGAAATGCGACTCGACGGTGATGCAAATGTGCGAAGCTGGGGAGCTGACATTACAGAGTTGGATGGTATCCTGGTAGTTGAAGAGCTTGAAGAATTTACGATCGAAAACCTGACACCGGATGTTTTTAAAGAGATGACCCTGACTATTCCTGTAGAGAGTATGGATTCCGGTTCAGGCGGTTTAAACAAAAACATGCGTAAGTACCTTAAAGCAGACGACTATCCTGAAATTACATTTAAGCTGAATGAAATCACTGAAATTGAAGCTCAGGATGACGGCACTGCTCAGATTACCGCAGACGGTGTAATAACCGCCGCAGGCAATGATCACGAAGTAAACATGAATGTAACAGCTTCCATGAATGATGATGGTTCTATTAACTTCACGGGTGAACAAGAGTTGCTGATGACAAGCTTTGACATCGACCCGCCTACAGCCGTATTCGGTACTGTTCGTGCACGAGATGAAATGCTAATTACGTTTAACGTAAACTTCAACTAAGTACAAAACCATAACATGAAACTTCTTCAGATCTCCATATTATTTACCTTATGGATTGCAGTTTTTGCAGCAACTGAAGGAGATGTTTTTTCCCAGAACCGGTTCACCGCTAATGAAGAGGTGAGCCGGCTTTGGATTGAGGGAAGCTCCAATGTCAACAAATTTGACTGTATCGCTCACAATTATGATGGGGAAGCAGTTTTAAATGAGTCATCAGAAAGCACCGCTGCAGAGGATGAATTATCGATTGAAGTAAATATCGATGTGGAGGGTTTTGACTGCGGAAAGAGAAAGATGAACAACGATATGAAAGATGCGTTGAAAGCGGATCAATACCCTAATATAAAATTCATCTACAAGAGTGCAGAACCCGTGCCGGATTCATCGGAAGGCGACTACATCATCTACGGAGAATTAACAGTTGCGGGAGTATCTAAGGAAATCAGTTTTATAGCAGACGGAGACGTAGCAGAAAACGGGGAAATGAGAGCGCGCGGCAGTAAAAAAATATTCATGACTGATTATAACATCGAGCCGCCAACCGGGCTATTTGGCCTGATAAAAGCAGATGATGAACTCACCGTTCACTTCGATCTAATTGCGAAACGTATTTGAGAGACAACGATGCTGAAAAAGTGGATCGAACAAATCAAAAAATCTCCGGAACACTACGGAGTTAAATACTGGAAGTATAGCTACTCTAACAACATGCTCGAGCTTTCAGTTAACAAAGATTACCAACAAGACGAGACGGACTATAGAAAAGCCATCGTAAGTATTGGCAGAGTGCTTTATACACTGCGGCAAAATTTCACAAAATCGGGTATGCAAAATCATATTCAGATTTTTCCAAATTTTGACGACTCCGCACTCATTGCTGCGATCCGAACTTTTTCACCGTCATCCGCAGAAACGAAAAAAACTACTGAAGAGCAACCTGATTGCTCAGACGCCGGCTTAATTCTGGATGGTTTGAAAAATTATGCCATCGCCAATCAGTTGCATTTAGACCAACTGACATCTTCTGACATGAACATCCTGCAAGTTCCAAAAACGAACGAGAACGTAGCCTGGTTTGCACTTTGTGCTGATCACGAAAACCCCTATACATGGCTTCGAGTGGGTTATTGGTCAGAGTACCTTTTCAGTTTGAAAAGCAAATATCAGAATTGCATCCTGGTTATTGAAGATTCAGAAAAAATCAACACCAGGGTATTGCCAAAAAGTAACGCCAACAAACGTTTTGTACAGCTTGTTGTCGGTTTATCACAAAGTTAAAGATACTTCACTTCCGAAGGTTTAAACTCCAGAATAAACTCCGCACCGTACACTTTTGAGGGAGTCTGATATCCTGGCTTGAATTCTCCATCAAGTACTTTTTGGGTAATCGATAATGCTGTTTCAGACGTCAGCTGATAGCCTTCCATCGTTTTAAGCAGTGCAACGACCGACTCCCCTTTTGAGTTTGAAACATTTCCCCAGATCAGGGATTGACCTTCTCGCCTCTCCTTTTCAGTCGGACCCGCTTTCCCGCTTTCAACTTTTGATTTCAGATACGATTTCACCCATCGGCTCCTCGCAACAGGCCCCAGCCGGTTCATCCACTTCATTCGCTGAATCATCTTCTTGGGCATGGCAGCATAAACGACAATATTTCCAATTCCAGTAGATGTATATGCTGTCGATACATCTCCCCATGGAATAGATACGGCATCCCTCCACTTGTCTTCGAATCGAATCTTACGAACCTGAAATGCTGCCGGTACTTTCTCAATCTTACCGCCAATTCTAACAGCTCCGCCCTCACCTAAATTCTCAATCATCGTTTTTACTGTCCCGCGGGAAAGTCCCGACCCAAGACCTGAAATAGCGAGTTCCAGATGAGTGGCATCCGGCATTTTCTGATACAATATCTGTGCCAGACAGTCGGAAGGTACCACATCAAATCCAACGCCCGGCATGGCCATTAATCCCTTCTCTTCAAAGGCTACACTCAGCACCTTAATTGCTTCAAAAACCTGAATTTCACCCGTTATATCCAGATAGTGGCAGTGATTTCTCAGGCAGGCCTGTACCATCGGTTGCCAGGTTCGAACAAAAGGGCCTGCGCAGTTAAGAACTGCATCGTGGGTTGACAGTAATTGATCCAACGTTTCTGAATCGTCAAGATCTGCCGGCTGGTAATTCATACCCAGCCTTTCCGCTTGGGTCCGGAGCTTTTCCTCATCCCTGCCGGATAGTGTTACACTTTCTCCCTTTTCAGATGCAAGTTCAGCAATCAAATTGCCGGTGTATCCATAACTGCCATATAAAACCCATTTTTTACTCATCATTCTGACCTGCCAAACTTATAGTGCTTTTTCATTTACAGTTCATTAACAATCTCATCATTTAAAACTAATGATGCCAACATGATATCGTAACACAAGAGAGAGATTTTATAATCGAAGATCCAGCAACAATAATATCATTTCAGGTTATCATCCAATCAAATCTACGCTATTAATGCAAAAACGTTCACTGGAAATTGTAGTTCTATCCGATATTCACTTAGGTACTGTCGGATGTCATGCACTGGAATTGCTGCAGTATCTTAATTCCATAAATCCTAAAATCATCATTCTTAACGGTGATTTTATTGACATATGGAATTTTAAAAAGTACTACTGGCCTGAATCTCACATGGTGGTACTCCGGACACTTCTCACCATGATGGCTAACGGAACGGATATCTACTACCTGACTGGAAATCATGATGAAGTGCTCCGCAAAGTTTCCAGCCTGCAGCTTGGCCCGCTTTTCATCCGCGATAAGTTAGTGTTAAACCTGAAGGGGGAACGAGTCTGGATATTTCACGGTGATATTTTTGACGTGACTATGAAGCATAGTAAGTGGATTGCCAAGATTGGCAGTCAAGGCTATGATCTGCTTATCCTTTTAAACAGAGCCATCAACTTCATCTCTGCACGGCTCGGGAAAGGAAAACTCTCACTCAGTAAAAAAATCAAAGACAGCGTCAAAAAAGCAGTCCGTTTCATCGATGACTTTGAGACAACTGCCATGGAACTGGCCATTGATGAAGGATATGATTACGTGATCTGCGGACATATCCATCAGCCAAAAATACGCGGCTATGAAAATGAGCGCGGTTCTGTAATCTACATGAACAGCGGCGACTGGATTGAGAACCTGACTGCCCTGGAATATGACGGTGAAGAGTGGAATATGTATCGCTACAATGAGGAAGAGATGCTTGGATCGGAACGCATCGAAAAGTTGGTCAAGTCAAGAATGATTCGAGACGAAATTTTTATTCAATGAGACTTTTATACGGAATACAGGGCACCGGTCACGGTCACATCAGCCGTGCAAAAGAGATCTTGCCAAAGCTGACTGAACAAGCGGAGGTTGATATATTAGTCAGCGGCTATAACTGCAAACTCACGCTCGAACAGGTTGAGGTGATGCACAAGAGAGGCTTAAGCCTGACGTACAACGATAACGGCGGGGTTTCCTACCTCCAAACAGCTTTGAATCTTCAGCCACTGACCTTCCTCAAAGATCTTGGCACTGTTAACACGAACAATTATGACCTGATCATCTCTGATTATGAACCCATCACTGCCTGGGCATCTATTCAGTCTAAGGTGCCGGTTGTTGGTTTAAGCCATCAGGCATCATTTTTATCAAAAAGTTGTCCGAGACCAAAGCAGATCTCTCTCTTTGCTGAGTCGTTGCTTAAATACTTTGCACCTGTTCAGCATCCGATCGGGTTTCACTTTAAGCGGTACGACTCATTTATACTGCCTCCGGTTATCAGACAGGATATTCGGGATCTGAATCCGACGCAAGGCAATCACATCACTGTATATCTCCCATCCTACGATCCCGATTTTTTAGCGTCAAAACTTAGAAATATTGAACATACAGATTGGCACATATTTTCTCCGCTTTGCAACGAAACTTATCAAACAGGGAGTGTGACAGTAAATCCGGTCGGAAACCGGCCATTTCTGGAAAGCTTAGAATCAGCTAAAGGTGTGATAGCGGGTGCCGGTTTTGAACTGTGTGCCGAATCTATGTTTTTAGGCAAAAAACTACTGGCAATACCCATAAAAAACCAGTACGAACAGTTATGCAATGCAGCTGCACTCGAAGAAATGGGGGTAAAAACAACTCATCAGATTGATGAGGGTTTTGATAAATTCGTCAGTCGGTGGCTCGATGAGGACAACATCGTAAAACTTCACGAAACTGCAGACATCGACCGGTTGGTGGAGTTAGTTCTTAGATATGCATCCAGAGTTAAAACAACTTATTCCAGACAGTCCTCCAGTCTAATCGAAAATTCTTGGATATAAAAAAAGGCCGGAATTTCCGGCCTTTTAAATTTTGTGCCCGACTATTAATCTCCCAGTGAGTGCGAGCTAACCACCGTCCGAGAAATCTGATTCCCGTCAGAATAACTCACGGTTTCATAAGCCATCATAACTCCATCCTCTTCCTGCCAGTCTCCATATTCCAGCTTAACAGTAACCCGCTGCCCTTGTTGAGGATCCATCATGCGATATTCTGCTTGAGCCGGAAGCGCTGTTTCCGTATTCAGATAGATTTCAAACGGTAGTTCGTCATTAATTCGGATCCGAGCGTACTCTTCGCCGTCCATCTCTTCCATTCCTAAAAACTCAACATCCAGCTGATCTTTATTCAGTGCCAGATAGACATAGTTTCGGTAGAGTTCAGATTTTGCTTCCTGCAGTTGTTGCGGTGGCATTGGCATTTCATTATCGCCCATCTTCATTGAACCCTTTCCATCTGCAATTTCAATGGTAATCTGTCCCATTGGGGCATTAACCAGCGAAGTTAATCGCTCAGCCTGAAAGTTGATAGTTTGTTCAACTCCGATTGTCATTTCACCAGACGGGCTCTGCACAATATTATCAGCCTCAAACACCAGATCCTCCTCAAATATACCGTCTGGAAGAATTGCTGCGGCCATTCGACCCAACCACTCACGTCCCTGTTCAGCATCACCTTCGGCAACCTCTGTGTCATCCTCAGGTTCGGGAATTGTAATATCAATCTCATTTACATCGCCATACTTCTCAAGCTGATCACCGATTTCGCTGGAGTTTCCTACTACGAGAATCTGCACATCATCCGGACGCAGATACTCCTGAGCAACCTGCATGATATCTTCAGTTGACACCTCACGAATCTCTTCTACCAAACGATCAAACGTATCCTCGGGTAGTCCGGCGTAATCGTAGCTGAGTCGTTCGTTCAGAATTTTTGAGCGGCTGTCGTACCTGAAAACCAATGAATTCAGAAACTGGTCTTTCGTCTGTTGCAGTTCCTCTTCAGAAACCGGCTCTTCCTGCAACCTTTCGATCTGATCAATGATTGCATCAATTGCTTCTGCTGTAGTTTCACTGGCTGTCATCACACCGGCAGTAAATGTTCCGGGATAGAATGTACCGCTACCGTATGAACCAAATACGGAGTAGGCAAGTCCCATATCGGACCGCACCACCTGGAAAAGCCGGCTTGAAAACCCGCCGCTCAATACTTGATTCATTACCTGAAGCTTGGCGTAATCGGGATTATCACGCATTCCACCAATATGACCCAACAATACGTAACTTTGATTCACATCCTGCTTATCCACAAAATTGATGGTGTTATCAAAATCGTAATCCACTTCCGGCAGATCCAGAGAGATCGCTTCGCCGGCAGGAATTTCTGAAAAAGCATCCGTGAGCATCTCTTTCATCTCATCCGTATCAAAATCGCCGAGAACCCCGATCATCATATTATTACCCACAAACGATTTTGCGTGTACATCCACCATATCATCACGAGTAATGTTTTCAATCGTTTCATACTCTGTGTGCCGGGCATAAACAGAATTTTCTCCGTAGATCAGCTTTCTAAACTCACGATTGGCAATAGGTGCCTGATCATCATTTCGCCGGGAAATGGAAGATTTGGACTGCGTTTTGGCCAGCTCGATTTTCTCTTCAGGAAAGACCGGATTTTGCAGCAAATCCAGAAATACAGGGAGTAGCTCGCTAAAGTCTTCCTTCAGCACATTCATGGATGCTGAACCGGACGTAAGTCCTATCCCGGTTTCCATTCTTGCCGCCCGGTTTTCCAGCAGTTCATTCAATTCGTCATCCGGATACATTTCTGATCCCCCGGTCCGCATCACGGTACCGGTCATTGAAGAGAGCCCCACCTTATCGGAAGGATCCATAAAGGAGCCGGTTCGCACACGAATGTTCAAATTGATTAGCGGAAGTTCACGGTCTTCAACCAAGTAAAATGTGACACCGTTATCGAGTTCAAAAATCTCAATATCGGGCATCTCGAAGTTGTTGATTTCAGGGAAATTAATTTCATCCCACTTATTTTGTGCTTCAGTAATTTGTAAACCTGCCAGCAGCAGTACGGTAATTGTTAAAATATATTTCTTCATGTCGGATCCCCTTAATTTTCTTCTGAATTCTGTGCAACTTCTTCATCGTCCTGAGATTGGTTCCTGATCATCCCGACGGTGCGATTGTTTTTCACGAAATAGGTTTGAGCAACCCGCTGCAGATCATCAAGAGTAACTTCTTCCAATTTTTGAAGTGACCTGAATGACTCCTTCCAGCTTCCCTGCTGGCCGTGCGCCTGGGCAAAACCGAGAGCCAATCCCATATTACTGTTCAGACTCCGAACCTGGCTGGCACGGGCATTTGTCAGTGCGCGGTCAAGCTCTGCTTGTGTGATGTCTCCATCCTTCACCTTTTGAATCTCCTCCTCGATCACTGATTCAATTTCCTCAAGGCTTACTCCCTGGTTTGGAACAGCCAGAGTCATAAACAGACCCGGATATTTTGTGCCCGGAAATCCGTTGAATGACTGAACAGCCAATGCAAGCTGATCATCTTCAACCATTCGTTCATACAGCCTGGATGTTCGTCCATCAGATATTATGGACCCCACCAGCTGAAGAGCAGCAAAGTCGGGATGAGTTTGAGAAACGGTATGATAGCCGGAAAGGAAAAACGGCTGTGACTCTTCGACCATAACAAATCTACGCTCCCCTCTCTGATCCGGCTCTTTTGTAATCACTTCCGGTGCCGGACGACCCGGTTTCATTCTTCCAAAATAGGTTTCCGCCAGTTCTTTCATTCTGTCCGGATCCACATCACCTGCAATGGCAATCGTGATATTTTCCGGTGTGTAGTACTGCTGGTAAAATCGTTTGGCATCCTCAATTGATGTTCCCTGGATATCCGAAGCCCAGCCAACAACAGGATTTTTGTAAGGGTGAGCTGAAAAGGCCACACTCAAAAACTCTTCGATAAGCCGCCCGACCGGATTGGAATCGGTTCGCATTCGTCGCTCTTCCATCACCACATCTTTTTCAGCGTAAAATTCCCTGAACACGGGATTCAAAAAACGATCTGATTCAAGCGAAAACCAAAGCTCAGCCCTGTTTTGAGGAAGGCTGTAAAAATAACCTGTAGCATCAGCGCTTGTGAAGGCATTTAAACCCGATCCGCCATTCTGTTCTATGATCTGTGTAAATTCATTGCTTACAACATACTCATCAGCTTCCTCGACAAGTGCATCAAAACGGTCTTTAAGCCGTTCCAGTCTATCTTCATCCGGATTCGGTTTACTGCGCTCATTCACCCATTGGCGGTACACATAATCAGCCCGGGTTATTGCCTTGCTTTCACTTTCCCAATCGGTTGTTCCAATCTCATTCGTTCCTTTAAACGCCATGTGCTCAAAAATATGAGCCACACCTGTATTTCCCACAGGTTCGTTCACACTCCCAACATTGACAAAGGTCACAAATGTGGCCACCGGTGCAACCGGCCGTTCAACAATGATGAAATGCAACCCATTGTCCAGGGTAAACTCTGTAACTTTCTCTTCAAATGTATCCAAACCTTGCGAGGCTCCCAATACCGGTAAAGTCAACACACCTAACAAGCCAAGTAGCAACTTATTTTTTATAGTCATAATGAATGATGTTTTAGTTTTGGTTATAAAACGGGTTCACTTACGCTAAACTTTATAAAAAGATTCACTTTCCTCCCGATTATTTTCAAAAAGATTATGCAACCAAATATTTAGAAAATCAAGTAGTTACAAATAAAAAAAGCCAGACTCTGTAAGAATCTGGCCCGCATTTTACTATGACTCTTAATTAAGTTGTCAACCCACCGTCAATCACATACTGTGCACCGGTAATAAACTTGCTTTCATCAGATGCGAGGAACAATGCAAGATCTGCGATCTCTTCATTTTTGGCGTAGCGTCCAAGCGGAATACTCTGCTCAAAACCTTTTTTAGCCTCTTCTCCCTGTCCGGGTGCAAACCCCTCTTCTAGTGAACGCATCATGCGGTTATCAACCGGAGACGGATGTATTGTATTAACCCGGATGTTATCTGCTGCTCCTTCCAATGCTCCCACTTTCATCGTCCCAATAACAGCGTGCTTGCTTGTTACATATGCGCTTACATTTGGCGTACCCTGGATACCTGCAACAGAAGACGTAATGATTACGCTACCACCTCCGCTCTTTTTCATGTACGGAAAGGCATGCTTCAGACCCAGCCAGACTCCTTTCACATTTACTCCCATTACTTGGTCAAATTTCTCTTCCGGATACTCTTCCAATGGTTTTACAACTCCTTCCACACCGGCATTCAAAAACAGAACGTCTATTTTACCAAACAGTTCAACTGCTTTCTCGGTGTATCTTTTCACACCTTCGTTCGTCGAAACGTCTGCGTCTATGTAGTGAATTTTGTCACTGTTAATTGAGGAAGATGCTTCCTTCAGCGCATCTTCTTTAAGATCCACCAGTAAAATGCCGCCTGCTCCTTCATCCAGCATTTTTTGTGCTGTTGACATTCCTATTCCACCGGCACCTCCGGTAATAACGATATACTTCTCTCGTAGCCTCATAGTTACCTCGATGTTTAATATTTATTAATTGCCCATGGAGGGCAGGTTTTTTTAAGCTTCTTCGAAATCTTTCTCTTCAGGTCGAATGGTAATGACCGGCTTAGACACATACTGTGCTACTTTTTCTGCAGTTGAGCCCAGAATTAGATGTGCAAATCCGCTATGTCCATGAGTCGCCATCATTACAAGGTCTGCAGATTCTGATGCATAGTTTTCTATTTCATAATGTGCAGACACTCCTTTTTCAATTTTAGTAAAAAGCGGGATTGTCCGGCTTTGGTCTCCATCCGTAATAATCACTTCATCTTCAAACGTAACCCCTGTTCGTTGTACGTGAATATTCTCAATTTTTCGTTTGGTCAGATAATTATTCAGCCGATCAATAATCGCCTCATAAATAGAGAGTGCTTCACCTTTTTCCGGAGATCTTGGAATATCTTCCGAAATACTTCCATAGAGCTCAATTACGTGAAAGAGTGTGAGTCTGGCTCCAAATGAATCGGCGAGTGCTGCTGCCATCGGAAATGAAGATAGCGAAAGCTCGGATGTATCCGTGGTGATCATGATATTGTTTACATTATCCGTGTTAAAACGGTTACCTACTGAAAAGACAGGTATCCTGGATCGCCTGATAACACGCTCTGTCACGCTACCCCGAAGCATTTTAGTCTCGTGCGCTCCTTTAGCCCCGATCAGGATCAAGTCATATTTATTTTTTGAAGCGTGTTCAACAATGGCTTCTGAAGGCCGACGATCGATTTTAACAAAAAACTCACCTCTATTTTCTTCGGCGATGTAGCTCGACATCGCTTTCTCAATCTTTTGCTCAGACTCTTCTACTACACGGGGATAAACATCCTTATTCATATCAAGCGGCACCCCAATTCGTTTGATACTCTCATTCAAATACTTGAGAGTTGGCACGACATGAATAAAATCAATTTTGCCGCCAAATTTTTTCGCAATTTTCTGCGCTACAGCGTATGCTCCCTCAGCCCCTTTTGAAAAGTCAGTAGGTACCAGAATTTTGTTGAAAGTAATCATGATAGTTTTCCGCTATTTGATGTTAGAATTCAATTTTTTTCAATCGGTGAATACAATCTGACACCTTAAAAACTTCTGTATTTCTTCTACTTAAATTTTAGAGTTTCTCGTCTATTAAGCAAGAATTATTTAGCTTATCTGAAAATAATTCAACGATTTGGAGACTTTTTTCTCAGGTAGGCCACACCAATTATCATTACAAAACCCAGAACAATCCCCGCGCCCCCCTGAAATGTGTTCACATCCTCATCAGCCTGCTCTCCCCATGGGATAAGTGGTTTGTTTTGAATAAGCTTTCTTGAAACCGTTTCAACTTGAACCATCTCCTCCCCTTCACCTGATTGCACCCGCTCACCTAATCGCTGATATTCCGGTAAGTTTGGTTCCTGTTCGCGAGCGGCTATCTTTTGTACGGTTGGATGATCAACAGGAAGTATTTCTGTACTTCTGACCTGTGTTTCAAACTCACGGTCTTGATAAGGCCAGATCACATAGAGTGATCCTATTAAAAACCCAATTAGAACCAAGAGAGTTACTGCGTAATACCGATCGAGCAGCCATGAGAGTAGCCGTGTAAAGAGCATTAAACCTGTGGCAGCACCAATCACAAAAGGTAAAATATTCAAAAGTGCCTGTCCCGTTTCCGGGGATCCGATTGCCCCAAGCTGACTTAACACATAATCATATTTTCTGAAAATGAGTAAAATATAGGACCCTGAAATTCCCGGCAAAATCATGGCGCATATAGCAACCGCACCGCTGATAAATACATACAAAAAGGTTTCGGGGGTATCGGCCGGAACCAAGGTTACTACCCAAAAACCGATCGCTGCTCCAGCCAGAAGTGGAAGCAGAGACTTCATGTTCCGGCGGGATTCATCCAGCTCTGCTAACAAAAGGAATACAGATCCGAGTATCAATCCGAAAAAGATTCCATAAACCAACTCCGGATGTGTAAACATATAGATTTGAAGCGGCACAACCCTCGTAAAGAAGATAATAGCCAGAACGATACCTGTTAACAGTAATACCAGGAATTTCCAGTGCAGATACTCGAAAAAACGAGCAATACGAAGAGTGAATAAACTTTTAGCAGCTCTCGTATCCACGCTCTTGATTGCGTAGATCAGCCGATGGTAGATACCGGTGATCAAAGCCATCGTACCACCGCTTACCCCCGGAACGATATCAGCTGACCCCATCAAAAAGCCTTTTAAAATCAGGTAGGGCGACTCTTTCCAGTCTGTTTGATCGTGATTGTCTTTTGCACTCTTCTGCTTAGAACTCATTGTGTATTTCAAAATTAATTTAGAACAACATCGGCATCATAGTACTTCATCGCCCGCAGTAAGGAAAACGCGGCTCCGGCAGAACAGATGACAATTACGGTAAACATTGCGTGCGACACGGCGTATTCACCGCTGAACACAAAATCCATCAGCCACCCGGTTACCGGCGGTCCCACACCAAATCCGGCTATACTGATGACAAACAGATAGATCCCGCCGGCTAAAGCACGTTTTGTACCCGGCACAAAATACTGAATAATTGCCGCAGCAACACCATTATATGACGATGCAAACAGAACGCCCACACCCATTAATATAAAGGACATCTCAGCTGATGATGCATATAGACCCAAACCATAAAAGGGGAGCCCGCCCAAGGCAGCAAATACTCCCATCAAATATCTTCTGTCAGATGATTTTTCGGCCAGCAAGTCTGCTATTTTTCCTGATAGGATGACCGAAATTCCCACGCCAAACATAAACCAGCCATAATTGGAGATCAGGTCCGGCCGGTCATGTACATCATTAAATACATTTCCTACAAAGGCCAAAATGGTATAACCCATACAAGCAAGAAATGAGAACCCAAGCAGATGGTATTGCACTGATTTCTTTTTTAAGATCCATTTTATGTCCGACCAAACATTCTCCTCCAGTGTTGATTTTTTGACAACCCTTGAAGGTTCTTTAACCAATAGCCAGGTTAGAGGAGCAAGAATCAATCCCGGAATACCCACCACTATCATAGCCGTTCGCCAATCATACTGCAACGATACAGAACCGCCTACAAAAAATGACAAGCCCACCCCGATAAAAATCCCACTCGCATATACGGAGAATATTGTTGCTCTTTTTTCAGGTTTAAATGCATCTGCCAGGTAGGAATAAACTGCCGGGCTCAGCATTGCCTGACTTAGTCCAACAAATATACGTGCCGTAATCAAAAACATAAAAGAGGCTGCAAAACCACTCAGCACCGTCATCAGGCTCCATGTAAATAGCCCGATGGAGATCATCATTTTCCTGGAAGTCCGGTCCGAAATTCGACCCATTGGGATTCCCGCCAAAGCATAAACAAAAGAGAATGCCGGACCATAGAGCAGACCAATCTGTAGATTGTTCAAAGTCAGCCCGTCTCGAATTTGTGTCCCCAGCACAGCAACAATCTGGCGGTCCACAAAACTGAGAATATAGATAACGGTAAAAAGAAGTACTGTGCCGTAAGCGGCGTACTTTTTCATGAATTGCTAATTATTTATGATGAAGGCCAAGTTTAAGCATTCGAGACTTGAGATGAAAAGCAAACAGAGCAGGATAAACGTTTTGGATAATAATTTTATTTATGAGGTGACATTCATAAGTTTTGAGGCAAAAGATATAATCAATCCGGACAAAAGTGGCGAAACTTCCTAAAAAAAGTAAGAAACAGAAAGAGCGTGCAGAAGAGATCCTTGATGCGCTGTATGAGCACTACCCAAATCCACACTGCGAATTAAACCACAGGAATCCGTTTGAACTGCTGATTGCCACGATTTTAAGTGCCCAATGTACCGACGTTAGAGTCAACAAAGTAACTCCGGCTCTTTTTGAAGCCTACCCAACACCCGAAACCATGGCAAAAGCTCCCCTTGAAGAATTACAAGAACTGGTTCGTACTACGGGCTTCTATAAAAATAAGGCTAAGTCTCTGAAGGAAGCCTCTCAAACTATTGTTGAGGAATTTGAAGGTGAGGTGCCTGATACCATGAAAGATCTGCTAAAATTACGCGGAGCCGCCAGGAAAACTGCAAACGTCGTTTTGGGAAATGCTTTCAACAAAAATGTAGGTGTTGTGGTAGATACGCACGTTAAGAGATTGGCGAATCGTTTTGGACTCACGAAGGAAAAGAAAAACACCAATAAGATTGAAAAGGACCTGATGGCACTCTTCCCACAGGAACACTGGACAAATCTTTCACATCTGATGATTCATCACGGTAGAAACGCTTGTAAAGCCCGGATTTCAGAACCTCCGGAGCACCCAATCTGTATTAAATACGGGAAAAAATGTGAATGCTGGAAAATGCGGGGGCAAAAGGAATGAACGACACAATTCTCTTTGACTCGTACACATCTCCCATTCCGGAACTCAGAAGGGATGTTCAGATTATTCCGGTTAAAGATAGCGGAAAATCACTTCTCTACTTTCATGATGTGATGGGTTACACCACTCCGAATTTTGCTCTTGATATACAGACAGAGACTGTTCTTTCATTAATCAATGGTCGCACTTCTGTGAAGCAGATTTCGGACATGTCTAACGGAAATATTTCCCAAGATGAACTCCTCGAATTTGTCCAATTGCTCGATCAGCACCGGGTTCTTAACACTAAGCATTTCAACACCTTTTCTAATAAAATTGAAAAAGAGTTTGAACGTAAAGATATTAGAAAATCAGTATTGGACGGACAGAGCTACCCTGCCGATCCGAAGCAAATTCAACAATATTTAGCTGAACTGAACCTGCAAAGTTTAGACAAAACTCCCGATTCCCTAAAAGCTCTTTATGCTCCTCACATAGATCTCAGGGTAGGGGAAGAGCAGTATAAAATGGCATTCTCTGCATTAAAGGGATTAGAACCAAAACGAGTTGTCATCCTTGCCACCAGTCACTACGCCGGTTATTTCCCGGATTTATATGAGGAGAAACCATTTATAGGTTCAACGAAAACATACAATTTGCCCCACCGCTCATTTCAATCAGATCAAATCTTTTTGAATCAATTAAACGAAGGCAGTGATGGCTTTACTTTGATGGACAGGGCTCACCGAATCGAACACAGCATAGAGATGCATCTCTTTCTCATTTCCGAGATATGGAAGCACTCTTTTGAAATTGTTCCTATTCTGGTTGGTTCAATTGATGAAATCATGTACAACCCTTCGGGAGAATTATCCGATAAAATTGAGCAGTTTACTCAAAAACTGAAAGCTCTCGACGAGCCTGATACTTTTTATCTGATCAGCGGTGATCTTTCTCATGTCGGAAAAAAGTTTGGGGATCAGGTTCATGCTAACAAAATGAAAGCGGATATCGAGCAAATCGATAAACAGTTTCTCAAAGCCTCTGTACAGAACAAACCAGAGAAACTACTCTCTGGCATATCTGATCACTATGATTCATCCAGAATTTGTGGCTTTCCACCTCTTTATATATTTATGAATGCATTTCCTGACTTATCAGGGGAGCAGCTGAATTACCATTGGTGGGATGAGGAGAGTACTGAAAGTGCTGTCTCCTTCGGGTCAATTATTTACAGGGGAAATTAGAGCTTGCCGAGCAGACTTCTGATTTTCAGGCTCCATACTCTCCAGATTGCTTCTCTGACAATCGATTTGGACATTTTAGAAACCCCTTCCTCTCGCTCTTTAAAGATGATAGAGACTTCTTTCAGATTAAACCCGGCCTTCCATGCTCTGAAATGTATCTCAATCTGAAACGCATACCCGTTTGAACGAATTTTATTCAGGTCAATATGCTCCAGTACTTTCCTGTGAATACATTTGAAACCGGCAGTCGTATCCATCACAGGAATCCCCGTAATGATTCGAGCATACAAGTTTGCACAGTACGATAAAATGAGACGACTCAGCGGCCAGTTAATAATACTAATACCTTTGATGTATCTTGAGCCGATTGCTAAATCAGCTTCTCCATTTTTAACAGTTTCGACAAGGCGGGGCAGATCATTCGGATCATGTGAAAAATCGGCATCCATTTCACAAATGTAGGTATATCCATTCTCAAGCGCATATTCAAACCCTGTCACATAGGCTGTACCCAAGCCAAGTTTCCCTTCTCGTTCAATTAATGTAATTCTGTCTGGATATTCATTAATCTTCTCACGGATCAAATCTGCAGTTCCGTCAGGTGATCCGTCATCAATAAACAGCAAATCTATTTTTGCTTCCAGATCTATGACTGTATCAATCAGTCGCTGTACGTTGAAAGATTCATTATATGTTGGAATAATGACGACCGAGTCCGAGTACATTATCTTCTTTGAATTCAACTTTATGGTAGATATTAACTGTTATTACTACGCGATGATGCGTATTTTCTTTCATAAAGAATGCTGAAAATAGCGTCTTCTCATTACAAATAATAAATATTTCTTTGTTTACTCTACATCACGAATCATCTCAGACAAAAGCCAGAACCGGAATATTAAAAACAGATCATGGAGAGATTCAAACTCCTATATTCATGCCGGTTGGCACGCTTGGAAGTGTAAAAGCTGTAAATCAGGATGATTTGGTTGAAAAAATCAAAGCGCAAATTATTTTAGGCAACACCTACCATCTCTATTTACGCCCCGGAAATGATATCATGCAAGAAGCCGGCGGACTTCATCAGTTCATGGGATGGGACAAGCCTATACTTACAGATTCAGGCGGTTATCAAATATTTTCACTTTCAGATATTAGAGAATTAAAAGAGAAAGGCGCAACATTCCAGAGCCATATTGACGGCTCAAAACATCTCTTCACACCCGAGAATGTCGTAGAGACACAGAGGGTATTGGGATCTGATATCATGATGATATTGGACGAATGTCCACCTTACCCCGCTGAACGAGATTATGTTCAAAATTCTATGAATCTGACACATCGTTGGGCTAAAAGAGGGCGTGAACATTTTTTAGATACTGAACCTCTTTACGGTCACAAACAAATGCAGTTTGGCATTGTTCAGGGAGGAGTACATAAAGATTTACGTAAAGAGTCCTCTGAATTCATGGCCTCTTTGGATTTTGAAGGTTTGGCTATTGGCGGTTTAAGTGTAGGAGAGCCTGCTGATATCATGTATGAAATAACCGATTTCAACACAGATCACCTGCCCAAGGATAAACCCCGTTATTTGATGGGAGTCGGCACACCGGCCAATCTATTACAGGCTGTTGCATTCGGGGTTGATATGTTTGACTGTGTAATGCCGACACGAAATGCAAGGAATGGTATGATATTTACGAGAAACGGGAAAATTAATGTGAGAAATGCGAAATGGAAGCATCATCACAAGCCTTTAGATCAAGACTTTCCGTCTGAATTAGCACAAAGATACAATATGAGCTATGCCCATCATCTTATTAAATCAAACGAGATTTTGGGTATTGAACTTACATCCAAACACAATCTTACCTTTTATTTATGGCTGATGGAGCAAATAAGAGAGAGAATACAGGACAACACATTTGGGGAGTGGTATCCTAAAATGATGCAAACTGTTGACAGAAAAATCTGATCAAAGCCAGCGAATTTATATATAGATAGGTTACTAAGTGGGGAAACAAAAAAAGCCCCTGAGCGCGTAGCGCTGAGGGGCTATGAAGATAAAGATGAGGCGACGACCTACTCTACCGCGAGTGCAGTACCATCGGCGCTGCGGAGCTTAACGGCCGTGTTCGGGATGGG